>Ga0181520_10005899_pt1 | contig 19143 bp, 19 predicted proteins | sample PEATcosm2014_Bin_29_FD_132451 | JGI IMG/M metagenome (GOLD analysis project Ga0181520, IMG submission 132451) | Peatland microbial communities from MTU Mesocosm Facility, Houghton, MI, USA - PEATcosm2014_Bin02_30_metaG | ecosystem: Environmental > Terrestrial > Soil > Wetlands > Peat | place...
GCTGCGGAAGAAGCCCCACGGCTGACTACTTGGTGTCTGCCTCCGTGAACATCGACCAGAAGCCGATGCCCACAGAAGCAAACCACAAAATCACGCCCGGTTATCTCCGACAGACTCCTAGGGCAAGCGCCGGGGAAAACACTGAGAACGCTGGCTCCGGAGCCCAGAACGATCCAAATTCCTGATTTAGCTCATTCAACGCGAGTGTGCGTTCTGGAGTTGCCAGGGCCCATACCGGCATTTGCCCCATCAGAATCCGGAGAGAGTCGAGGTTCAGTTCTGTCTCAAGAACAACTGCAACTTGCCAGGCCATTTCGTACCCCTTGCAGGATCGCCGCCAAAGCGAAGATTGGCGCATTGTCAGGGCACAAGGCCCGCGGCTAAACAGGCTGCGGAAAAAGGCCGAGTTTGTGGTAATGAGGCTAAAATACGTCCCTCAGGGGCTAAAGCCCCATTGATTTTGTTGGCTTTATGTACGGGCTGAAGCCCGTACCCTTCAAAACTGAGCCCCAGTTCGAGTTTTTCCGCAGCCTGTAAAGCCGAATCTGCCCTCATGCCTGATTCAGGGGCCTCGCCCCACGTTGTGGGTACCCCGCCCCTGCTCCCTCCGGTCAACGGATCATCTTCATGGCGCTGCGGAAGAGGCCGTCGAAATCGACGGCGAGGGCGGCTTCCTTGGCGGCCGCTTGCTCGATTGCCTTCTTGGCCATGAGCCCTTGTGAGCCTACTGCCGATCCAGCTCCGCGAACAGTTCGCTCAACACCACGCGGATGGCTGTCTCCGGCACGGAGAGCTCATTGGTGCGAACCGGAAGCAGCCCACTGGCCGTAGCGGTATAGGCGGCGCGGCGCTGTGGGTCGACGATCCAGATGTGCTCGACTCCGAATGCGAGATAGTCTTCGATACGGTCCTGGAAGCGGCTCAGCCGGTCTTCGGGCGAGAGGATTTCGATCACGATCAGGGGCGGGTGCGTAATGATCTGCTCCCTGGGCGCTCCGGTGCGCAGGATGGAAAGGTCAGGAACGCGGAAATGGCTGCTGCTTACCTGGGTTCTCACATCGGTAACAGCCCGGATACCCCAGTCTTCTCGATGGTTCATGAACAGTTGCGCCAAAAGGACTTGCAGCAGGCCGTGATCGTACTCACCCACGTTGCGCTCCTCGATTCGTCCGTCCAGATATTCGCAGTCGGGGCGGTATACCGTGGCGAGATACTCGCGCACGGAGATCGGCTCCGCAGCAGGAGATTCGTGGCTGGGTAGGGTCGCCATGCTCCGATTATCCTGCCAAACGGATCGTTCCGCCACCGGAATCCACGCCGAAGGCAGTTGGCCCCACCGCAGGTGGTTAGCGGATCACCTTCAATGCGCCGCGGAAGAGGCCGTCGAAGTCGGCGGCGAGGGCGGCTTCCTTGGATACCGCTTGCTCGATGGCCTTCTCGGCGGCGGGGCGCTGGTAGCCCAGGTTGACCAAGGCTGAGAGCACGTCGTCTACCGCTGGTCCGGCCACGCTGCCGGTTTGCACCGGGGCGACCGCGAAGTCATCGAGCTTGTCTTTGAGCTCGACCACAAGGCGCTCGGCCAGTTTTTTGCCTACGCCGGGGATGCGGACCAGTTGGGCGTGATCGGAGCCGCGAATGGCTTGTACGGTGCGCTCAACGGAGAGGCCGCTGAGAATCTTGATGGCCAGCTTGGGGCCCACGCCGCTGACCGTGATCAGGCGCTCAAAGAGGCGCTTCTCCTCGCGATCCAGAAATCCGAACAGCGCGATCTGGTCTTCGCTGACCTGGGTGTGGATGTGCAGCGAGGCCTCGGCGCCCAGCGAGGGCAGCGCGGTGAAGGTGGGAACCGAGATGGTCACGTCGTATCCCACCCCGGCGGCCTCGATGATGGCCTGACCGGGATTCTTGTAAATGAGCTTGCCGCGCAGGTGAGCGATCATGGTGACCTATTGTAGAATCCCCAGCCTCTTGCCCACCCGCTCCAGGGTTTCCAGCGCCTGGTCGAGCTGGTCCCTGGTATGTTCGCTGGTCAGCATGAGGCGAATGCGCGCCTTGCCCTCCGGCACTGTGGGGAAGGCGATGCCCGTCCCCATGACTCCTTCGTCGAACAGCGCCCGGGAGAACTCCATGGCCGTGCGGCCTTCGCCGACGATGATGGGCGTGATGGGAGTTTGGGTCGCCGGGGTGGTAACTCCGCCAATGTTGAAGCCCAGACGGTGAAGCTCGCCCTGGAAGTAATGGGTGCGGTCCCAGAGCCGTTGAATCCGCTCCGGCTCGGCCTCAAGAATGTCGAAGGCCGCGATGCAACTGGCCGCCACCGACGGCGGATGCGAGGTGGAGAACAGAAAGGGCCGGGCGCGGTGATAGAGGTAGTCGATCAGTTCGCGGCTCCCGCAGACATAGCCGCCCAGTGCCCCGATGGCTTTGGAAAGCGTTCCTACCTGCACATCGACTTTGCCGTGCATGGCGAAGTGGTCGACCGAGCCGCGGCCGTTGCGGCCCAGAACGCCGGAGGCGTGGGCGTCGTCGACCATCATGATGGCGCCGTACTTCTCTGCCAGCTCGGCCAGCTTGTCCACCGGGCCGATGTCACCGTCCATGCTGAAGACGCCGTCGGTAATGACCAGCTTGAGTCCCGGCTCGCCGGCGACTTCTTTCAGCAGTTCCTCACAATGGCGGGCATCCTTGTGGCGGAAGACCTTGATTTTGGCGCGGGACAGGCGCGCGCCGTCGATGATGCTGGCGTGGTTCAGCTCGTCGGAGAGGATGAAGTCGTCCTTGCCCAGGATGGAGCTGACCGTCCCGGCATTGGCCGTGAAGCCGCTCTGAAAGACCACGCAGGCCTCGACGTTCTTGAAGCGGGCGATCTTCTCTTCGAGATCCAAGTGGATGCGCATGGTTCCGGCGATGGTGCGGACCGCGCCCGAGCCGACGCCGAAGGCGCGAGTGGCGGCGATGGCGGCCTCGATGAGTTTGGGGTGGTTGGCCAGGCCCAGGTAGTTGTTACTGGCCAGGTTAATGACCTGCTTGCCGTCGTAATGGCAGACGGGCGCCTGCTGGTCGTCGAGAATGCGGAGCTTGAAATGGGTGCCTTTGGCGCGCAGATCGTCGAGCGCGGCGGTCAGGTGGGCAAGTTGAGGGCGTACAGTGGCTTCAGGCATGACGTTGCACCTCAATCAAAGAGGATAGCGCGGATGTGACTTGAAACAACGGCATCCGTGCGGCGATCTTGCGGATTCCAGGGTGCAAATCCCGGACCGAGGGACGGCATTCTGGCTGCTGGCGCGTCCAAAGAATGGCCCGGCCGTGCCCCGCCCGGATACAATGGTGTTCTACGTTACGGTAAATGGGCGAACGACGATTTTCGATTTTTGGAGCAGGTGCACGTGAGAGGTATTGTCTGCCGCGGTCTGCGGCTTGAATTGGTTGCAGGACTAAGTATCGCTCTCGCCATCCCCGCGCTGGCAATGGCTCAAGGAAACGCACGTTTGGCCACGCAAACCCAGGTCACCGTGGACACCCACGACCAGCAGGGGCGGACGCGAGCCACCCTCAATGTCTCGGTTCTCGGGGACGATGGGCAGCCTGCGGCCGGAGCCGTCGCCATAAGCGATGCCGGGCGTCCGCTGGCGGGGGTCGTCCTCAACGATCAGGGCCAAGCGCGCGTGGCGCTGGACATTGCCGCCGGCGACCACTCTTTGCGCGCGGTTTATACCGGCGACGCAACTCACCGCAAGTCGACATCGCAAACGGCCGACGTACAAGGCCAGGCCACTTCCACGCCCGACTTCCAGATCAGCGACGCGCCGGCGACTTTGTCTCTCACTGCCGGGCAATCGGGACTGGTGGTCGCTTCGGTTACGCCGGAAAATGCGTCTCTTCTGAAGGCGCCCATGTTTGTGACGCTTTCCTGCTCGGGCCTTCCCGATGAGGCTTCCTGCGTCTTCACGCCAGAGAACATCGAGATCCTCCCCGGCGCCGCTGCCGCTATCACCAGTTCCATGCTGGTTGAGACGCAGAAGGCAACCGCCGCTCTTCAGCCTAAGCCTCACGCCAATTCCGTGGCCTGGGCGTTTCTGCTTCCCGGCGTGCTCGGCTTGGGCGGAATGGCATGGGGCACGCGGCGCCGGCGCTGGCTCAACCGCCTTTCGCTGATTTCCCTGGTTGGCTTTGTTTCCGTGCTGGGCACCACTGCCTGTTCGCCGCTCTACAACTATTACAATCACGGCCCGGGTTCGAACCCGGTGACTCCGGCGGGCACTTATACCATCAATGTCACAGCGCAATCCAGCAACGGCATCACTGCCATCACCCACTCCACCACGCTTGCGCTGACCGTAAAGTAGCTACCCTGGACCCCAATGAACCGCCGGCAATCGCTACCCGCGGAACTCTACGACCTGATCGCGCGCACCCCGGCAACGGTATTGCTGGAGTGCGCCAGGACCCCAGACCCCGAATCTACAAAAGAGCGCGTTAGCCGCCTATTCATCGATCCCTTGAGTGTTTGCGTTGCGTACAGGGCCAGCGAGCTTCCTGCCCTCTTTGCGGAGATTGAAAAAGCAGTCGCTTCCGGACTTTGCGCGGCCGGATATTTTACCTACGAGTGCGGCGCCTTCTTTGAGCCCACCGTTGCGGCGGGGCTACCGCGAGCCGATCCTTCCCTGCCCCTCGCCTGGTTCGGGATCTACTGGCGTCCCTGGCTGTTCGACCATGAAACCGGCGCCTTCAGGGATGGAGCCCCGCTGGGATTCGCACCGCACCCTGTCCAGAATCCGCGGGACGAGCCAGCCTCCCTTCCGAGGACCGCCCTGGGCGTCTCCGAGCAGAAATACATAGAGGCCGTCGCTGCCATTCACGAGCGGATTCGATCCGGCGATGTTTACCAGCTCAACTTCACCATTCCCCTCAATCTGGAGTGCAGTTCCGACGCAGCGACGCTCTATCGAGCCTTGCAGAGGCGCCAGCCGGTGGAGTATGGCGCGTTTGTGCATGGGTCTCCGGGAAATCAAATTCTGAGCTTTTCGCCCGAGTTGTTCTTCAACCTTGAGAAAGACGGCGAGGCTCGCCGCATCACCACGCGGCCTATGAAGGGAACCGCGCCTCGCGGCAGGACCGCTCGCGAAGACAGCGAGCTGGCAAGCTGGCTCCAAAACGACCCCAAGAACCGCGCCGAGAACGTCATGATCGTGGACATGCTGCGCAACGACCTGGGGCGCATCTGCGATTACGGCAGCGTCCGCGCCCACGATCTGTTTGCCGTCGAACGCCACCCCACCCTGCTGCAAATGACCTCGACCGTCAGTGGAACACTCCGCCCCGGGGTCGACTTCCGCCAGATTTTTCGCGCGCTGTTTCCCTGCGGCTCCATCACCGGAGCTCCGAAAATCCGCGCCATGCAACTGCTGGCCCAGCTCGAGGCCCAGCCCCGCGGAGTCTACACGGGAGCGATCGGGTTCTTTTCCCAGCAGCAAACGGCCTTCAACGTGGCCATTCGCACCATCGAGCTCAGGGGGCAAAGCGGCACCATGGGTGTCGGCAGCGGCATCGTGATCGACTCCGATGCGGCCGAGGAGTTCCGCGAGTGCCAACTGAAGGCCGAGTTCCTTACTCGCCCGGCCAGCCACTTTCCCAAGGAGTTCTCGCTGGTCGAGACTCTGCTGTGGCAGGGAGATTATCCGCTGATCGAGTTTCATTTGGATCGCCTGGAAGACTCTGCGGGCTACTTCGGATTTCCCATCGATCGCGCCGAAGTCCGCGTTGAGCTACTCGCCCACGCGGCCGGTATCACCAACCCCGAGGCGCCCCAATCGCTTCAGAACCCGCGCAAGGTCCGCCTTCTGCTCGACTCAGAAGGCGAGATTCACATCGCCAGCGAGCCGATTGAGGAACGCTTGCTGGATGCCGGCCCGCTCCGTGTTCGCATGGCGGCAGTGCGCACCGACCCGCAAGACCCCATGCTCTTCCACAAGACCACCCATCGGCCGGTCTATGCGAAGGCGTTGGCCGCGGCAAATTGGGCAGGCTTTGACGATGCGCTCTTCTTGAATGACCGCGGAGAAGTCAGCGAAGGCGCGATTCACAACCTATTCGTGGAAAAGGACGGCCTCTGGCTCACGCCGCCCATCGAGTGCGGGCTGCTGGCAGGCGTGTATCGCCGCCACCTGCTCAACTTACGGCCTCACGTAGAGGAGCGCGTGCTGCACATCGAGGATTTGCGTAACGCCGACGCCGTTTATCTCTGCAACGCGGTTCGCGGCGTTCGCCTTGCCGTGATCGATTGGGAAGCCGACTGACCTCGGTCTTTTCGCTCCTGAACTCTGATCTCTGACCCTTGATCTCTGTTCTTTTCACTCCGGTCGCATCACAACCTTGATCGCTTCCCCGGTGCGCAGCAGTTCCATGGCCTGCGGGAATTCGCTCAGCTTCAGGCGGTGGGTGATTACCGGCTCCAGGTTCAGCTTGCCTGTGGCTAAAAGCGCTTCCATCTGGAACCATGTTTCAAACATCTTGCGGCCGTTGATGCCTTGCACGATGGCGCCCTTGAAGATAATGTCGCGGGCAAAATCCAGCTCGAAGGGCCGCGACGGAATTCCCAGCAGCGAGGCGCGGCCGCCGGTGCGCAGCATTCCAAAGCCCATGCGGATGGCCTCCGGATGCCCCGACATCTCAAGCAGCACGTCGACCCCGGTGCCGCCGGTCGCTTCCAGAACCAGCCTGGTGACGTTGTCCACGGCCGGGTCCAAAGTCACATCCGCGCCCATGGCCGCGGCAACGGATCGCCGATGGGCATTGACCTCGACGGCAAATACACGCGCCGCCCCGCAGGCCTTGGCCACAGCGATCGAAAACAGCCCAATGGCCCCGCAGCCGGTCACGGCAACTGTCTGGGCGGCAATTTGACCGGCCAGGACGGTATGCACCGCGTTCCCGAGCGGGTCGAGAAGTGAAGCGTGTTCAAGGGGAATAGCAGCCGAAAGCTTCCAGATGTTGGTTTCGGGAATGATGGCATAGCCCGCGAAGGCGCCGTCGGCGTCCACCCCGAGAATGCGCACATGCTGGCAGATGTGGGCCTGGCCGATGCGGCATTGCAGGCACTTGCCGCAGGCCACGTGCATTTCCGCGGAAACCAGGTCGCCTTCCTTCACAGTGGTCACGCCTCGGCCCACCCCGGCTACGGCGCCGGCAAACTCGTGGCCCGGGATCAGCGGCGGATGGATGCGTCCTTGCGCCCAGGGGTCCCAATTGAAGATGTGCAGATCGGTGCCGCAAACGCTGGCGGCGGTGACCCGCACCAGGACTTCGCCGGGGCCTGGGGTGGGCACCGGAACCTCGCGCAACTCGATGCCCGGCGCGGCCTGGGCTTTCACAACGGCTTGCATGGTGGCGGGCATGGTGCCTCCCTCATTTTGCCGAACGCCTCAGTCTATCAATCGTCGCCTTGGGGCGACCGATGGAGAAGGCCGGGCATACCGTTCCCTTTCCCGCATCCTTCCGGCGTCGCGTGGAATCGAAGGAAGGAACATATCGATCCTGAAGGAGCAGCCCCAATGACCCTTTCCGCCGCCGAAGTCAATGATTTGAAACAGGCCCCAACCTCCGATGGCGTGTTGGCTGCCATCCATCGCCGTTGGAGCCCGCGCTCCTTTGCCGACCGCGCCGTGAGCCCAGCGGATTTGGCAACGATCTTCGAAGGCGCCCGCTGGGCAGCATCTTCTTACAACGAACAGCCCTGGCGTTTTCTGGTGGGCGAACGCGGTTCAATTCCTTACGAGAAGATTCTCGGTTCCCTGATGCCCTTCAACCAGCAATGGGCGTCTAGCGCGCCGGTGCTGATTCTGGGCGTGGCCAAAACGAAGTTCAGTCACAACGACACACCCAACCGGGTGGCCCTCTACGACCTGGGAGCCGCGGCCGCGTGCCTTTCGCTGCAGGCCACAGCGCTTGGGTTGTTTACCCACCAGATGGCCGGCTTTGACGACGGCGCTGTGCTCAAGGCCTTTGGCATTCCTGAGAACTATATTGCCGGAGCGGTCATCGCGCTTGGCTACCAGGGCGAACCGGCCGCGCTCACCAACCCGCAGATGCTGGCCCAGGAAACAGCCCCACGGCAACGCAAGCCACAGAAGGAGTTTGTCTTCTCCACCTGGGAGTCCCCGACAAGCTTCGCCTGAGCAATTCTCCAGCCGCCGGGTTAGAGTGGAGGCTGGAGAACTTCTTCCGTGACGATCGTTTCCAAAGCACCCCGCCCCATTCGGCGCCAGGTCCGAGCCCCCAAGAAAGCCAGAACGGCAGCCCGCTGGTGGATTTACGGTGGTTTTGCAGCGGTAGTGCTGTTGGTCGCTCTCATTGCATGGGGCGCTCTTGCCCGGCAGCTTGCGCCCACATCCAACACATCGCGCGAGCGCTTCGATGCCATCATTGTTCTAGGCTCCCCGGCCGACGATGACGGCAACCCCACCGCCAATATGCTGACCCGCGTCAATGAAGCAGTCCATGAGTACGAGCGTGGGGTCGCTCCGCGGCTGATTATGACCGGTGGCGCCGCATATAACCAGTATGTCGAGGGCAAGGTGATGGCACGGACCGCCGAGGCCCAGGGCATCCCCGAGTCGGCGATATGTATTGAGCCGGAAGCCCGGGATACGATTCAAAACGCCTGCTATGCGGTGCGCATCATGAAAGCCCATGGCTGGCGCTCTGCCGAGGTGGTTTCCGACGCATCGCATCTGCCTCGCGCAGGATTGATCTTTAGCCGTTTGCCGCTTGAATGGCGGACCCACGCTGCTGTACCGCAGTCCCCGGAGGCCACTGCTTACCACGGGGCCTCTCCAACCGTCGAAACACTGAAAACCGTGCGCTACCTTCTATTGTCGCACTGGACAGAGCATTGCGAGCCATAGCCGAGGCAAATGCTCCCCAGTCTTCGTTGTCCCCTGTCGGCGTGGTCCTGTAAGCTGGATAGTGATGCGTCTTCTTGCAAGTTCTTTCGCCTCTTTTGCCGCCGTCGGCGCTCTGGCACTGTGTGCCGGAACACCCATGCATGCCCAAAGCACGGCCTCGCCGACCGCCGGTAACGGCACCTACATCGTGGTCGATCCGCTGGCCAACGTGCGTTACGACAACCGCTTCGATGTCTCGCTCGGCGCAGCCTACGCGCACATCAAAGCCGGGCCGCCCCCGCTGCTTGAGGGCGCCAACCTGGGTGGGCTCGATCTGTCCGCCTCCTACTGGTTCAGCAAGCACTGGGCTCTCGAGGGCACAGGGCGCGGCTATGCCGGCACCAGCGGAGCCCACGTGAATTCCCTGAACATCGACGGGCCTTTCGTGAGCCAGTACATCGTGGCTGCCGGCCCGGAGTGGCTCGGACCGCACAACAAACATGGCGCTTTTATGGCCCATGCTCTGGTGGGCGGCGCTTATGGCAACTTCGAGCAGGATCTGCGTGGCAACTCGCCCTCGACCGTGGATTTCTTCAACAATCAATTTGCCCCGGCGGCGGTCATCGGCGGTCATATCGATCTGAACCGTACCCCACAGTGGGTCTTCCGGATCACGCCCGATGCCCTTTACACACGCTATGGCATCAACTACGGCAACCAGGCCACATACGGCTATTGGAATTTCGGCATCTCAGTCGGTGTGCAGTACAAGTTCAAGACAAAGCGGTAGTTCGACACTATACAGGGCTTCTCGCCAGGACCCCGCGTTAGCGCGGAATCCAGTCGGTCGCTCCCCATCTACCCTCACCCGGCAAACCCATCCATTTGCCGGGCTTCCCTTTCTAGCCATTGTTTTTCAAGCCAACACCGCTGTCTGAAATGCAGGGCTGCCAAGTTCATCTTCGTGTGATATTCTCCACCGTTCGGAGACCTCTGCGGTCGAGTGTCACTGAATAACGCGCGGTACCGGATTGCGGCACTCCCCGCTGACTCGGGGGAACTCTCAACAAATCAACGCAAAGAGGCAGGGCATACGGCAATGAGAGACACACTTGGAGTACTGCTGGCAGGCGGGGCCGGGGAACGGCTCTTTCCCCTCACACGAGATCGCGCCAAACCCGCTGTTCCCTTCGGCGGACACTATCGCATCATCGATATCACCCTCTCCAATTGCATCAACTCCGGCCTGCGCAAGGTCTTCATCCTCACTCAGTACAAGGCGCTCTCCCTGAACCGGCATATCCGCGAAGGCTGGACCGGGATCGTAGCCCAGGAACTGGGCGAGTTCTTTGAGCTGATGCCGCCGATGCAGCGTACCGGCTCCAACTGGTACATGGGCACTGCCGACGCTGTTTATCAGAATATTTACTCAATCGGAAGCGAGCAGCCGAAGTACATCATCGTCCTGGGCGGCGACCACATCTACAAGATGGATTACAGCCGGATGATGGAGTACCACAAAGAGACCAACGCCGAGGTCACGCTGGCCACGCTTCCCATCCCGCCCGATGAGACTAAACAATTCGGCATTGTGGAAGTGGCCAAGAACGGCGAGGTCCAGGGTTTCCAGGAGAAACCGGCCTCGACCACTGTCCGCTCGCCTTTCAACCCCAATGCAGTGGATGCCTCCATGGGCATTTACATCTTCAACACCGAGGTTCTGCTCAAGGCCCTGATCGCCGACGCGGAAGACCCCAATTCGAAGCACGATTTCGGCCACAACATTCTGCCCAACCTGCTGGGCAAGAAGAAGATGATGGCCTATAGCTTCGTCGACGAGAACAAGCAGCAGGCGCTCTACTGGCGCGATGTGGGCACGCTGGACGCCTACTACGATGCCAACATGGATCTCTGCTCGGTGTCCCCAGTCTTCAACCTCTACGACAAGAGCTGGCCCATTCGCACCCGCGTCCGCCAGTATCCGCCGGCCAAGTTCGTGTTCGGCGAGCCGGGGCGTACCGGCGCCGCCGTCAACTCGGTCATCACCGCCGGCGTCATCATTTCGGGCGCCTCGGTGTCCAATTCGGTGGTTTCGCAGGATGTGCGCGTCAACTCCTACTCCGACGTGGACGCCAGCATCATCTTCTCTCACGTGAATATTGGCCGCCATTGCCGTATCCGGCGTGCGATCATCGACCGCGACGTGCACATTCCCGAAGGAACGGTAATCGGCTACGACCCCATCGAGGACAAGCGCCGCTACTTTGTGACGCCCTCGGGCCTGACCATCGTGACGCGCGACGCTTCTCTGTTCGAGAACCCCGTCGATCCGGAGTTCCTGCAGAGGTACTAGGGGAGTTAATTGACCGAAGAGGAGCGCTTTTTGACGAGGCTCGGGGACCGCTTCAGGAGCGGTTCAATTGTCCCTTGAAAGACCCGATGAACGACAAGCCCAAACCTTCAAGCGCTTGGAATCTCAAATTTGCCGCAGGGGCTCTTGTTTTTCTGGCGTGGGCCGCTGTCGTTTCATTCGGACTTCGCGACTGGCACGACGAATACCTGGTTGGGGAAAGAGCCGAAGCGACAACTGGCACAGTTTTCGAGATCGAAAGGAACAATCACGGTCAATTCGACTACGAATATTCGGTTGGCGGAGCAACGTTTAGGGGTGGCCAGGTGATCGCGGGAAGCCCGAGGTTATCCGTTGGCGACAAAATAAGGGTTTGTTACGATCCGCTAAATCCTTCGAGGAGCACCCTAACCACGTTTGGAGAGGTTGGTGCTCGACCCATTCCGCTCCTGTTGCTGACGATTCTGGCAGTCGTCGTCTTCCTCCGGCTGCAAAGCTTCCTCGATAAATACTACGAACCATTGGAGTAGCAATTTCCAAGACCTGGCATTCAAGATCTGGAGTCCAGACTCTTTGGCTGCTGTGCGGTTTGTGATGCTGGCGTGAAGTTCTGGTAATTCTCCAGGCAGCTGGGGAGACCCTGCCCCTTGAGCCGACGAATTCGGAAAGGGCCCCACCAGCAGTTGCGCTTCCCACCCCTGTAAATAGGGCACAAGTCATTGAGTCCCCGGCCTCAGCAATGGAGTCCTTTTGCAATTCCTGATATAGAAAGCCAAGAAGCTTCTAGGATGCAAGGCGCTCTTCCAGCAGAACGGTGACCGAATCACCGGCCTCCTTTGCCAAGGCACGGCGAATTTCAGCCTTTACCGGCAACTTATGGGTTCCGTCGCCCAGGGCCATGAACGAGCTCTGAAATGGCACTCCGTCGATCTTGCCACGTACCTTGACCAGACCGCGGGTCCCAAAGAACTCCGCAGAGTCCGGCCAAATTACAAACGTCCAGCCGCCCTTGGAAGGGCTTTTCTGCAACGTGGCAGTGAATCTCTTGTTCAACATGTGAGCGCTCCCTTCAGTTCCTTGTTCCCATCTCATTCCTGTCGATGAGACCCGCGGACCCCCTCGTCAAGCATCACTTTCCCTTATACTCCTGAAACAGCTCGGGAAACTGCGCTTTCAGCGCGTCGACCTTGGGACGGTCGCAGACCAGGATGTAGGGGTTGCCGGGATTGTGGAGGGCGTAGTCCTGGTGGTAGGACTCGGCGTCGTAAAAGCCCTTCAGCGGCGAGACCTGCGTCACAATTTGTTTGGGAAACACCTTCGCGGTATCGAGTTGCGCGATATAGGCCTGTGCGATGCGGTGCTGTTCTTCGCTGGTATAGAAGACGGCCGACCGGTAGGAGGTGCCGACATCCGGCCCCTGGCGGTTGAGCTGGGTCGGGTCGTGGACCACTGAGAAGAACACTCGCAGCAATTGCCCATAGGTGATCTTGGAAGGGTCGTAGACTACCTTGACCGATTCGGCGTGACTGGTGGTTTCTGTCGTCACCTGGGAATAAGTTGCAGTATCGGCAGAGCCGCCTGCATAGCCGGCCGTTGTAGCGACGACGCCCTTGACCCGCTCGAATACGGATTGCGTACCCCAGAAACAGCCTCCGGCGAAGACTGCCGTCTGCTTTCCAGAGACATGCGCCAAGGGGGCATCGTTTGCGGCCGGGGGGACCGGGGTCCTGGAGGCTGCGCCGCAACCTGCGCAAAACGCGATTCCGAGCAAAAAAGAAGTTAGAACGCCGCGCTGGGTGAAGAATCCGGTCATGTGCTTCTCCTGGGACTCGAAGTTCTAGTCCGCACCCATGAGATGCGGTGGGGCAACCAAGGTTACAGTGTCAAATTGGGCGGATGTGCCAGGTCCCAGGGGCCACGTGCCGAAGGTGTCGAGGAAGAACGACGAGCGGGACGAGTGGGGTTTGTGGTTTCTCAGGTGCCGAGGTTGAATTGCACAATTCAGTCCCTGTGACCTGGCTTACTGACCTTCCGAAATCCGTCGATGCGGGTTCGTGCTCTCCCAGGTGCCCAAAAGCGAGGCACCTGGGGCACCCAGGTTAGTGGGATCTCGAACACTCCGAAACCTGGGTGCCAGCCGCTTACCTCCCCCTTCCCGTTCCTCTGCTTCACTTCTATTCGGGGACCGGAGGGATGAGGTTTCCCAGGTCTGAAAATCCAGACCTGACCTGGGCCAGCCAGCTTCCGGGGTGGATAGAGACGCGAAGTGGCGGCAAGTGCCCCGGATCTCCCCTGGGAACAATCCGGGCAAAGCACACGTATTAGCAAACTATGCAATGTGTGGGCACATTAAGCTGGAGCGTGATGGGCATGGCGACGCCGGTGGACCGCCTTCGGGACAAAGTGGGCGCCCCCTGGGCATCGCCGGGAGCCCCGGGCACACCCTCGCGGCGTACCATGAAGGCGTCGGCAATGGGCGCTATTCAGGCGCCTGCTGTCGGACCTAGCAACACCCGGGGAGGCAAGATGATTGCTCCAGACGCCCGTTCGGCGCGCGTGGAGGTCAACCCGCTCGAAATCGACTGGGCCCAAATCGTACGTCGTTGCATGGACGGCGATTCCGGGGCCTGGGCGGAGCTGGTTCGTACCCACCATCGCCGTGTGTATGGGCTGTGTTACCGGTTCACCGGCAATCCCACCGATGCCGAGGATCTGACCCAGGACGTGTTCCTGAAGATCTACTCGAATCTGGCCAGCTTCGACACGGGCCGAGGCAGCCTGCAGGTGTGGATTACCACCATGACTCGCAACCTTTTGGTAGACAACTTCCGCCGCACGCGCAACCTGCGCGCCACGTCCTCGTTGGACGACGGCTGGGAATCGACCGAGGAGCTGAAGCCGATTGACCGGCTCACCGCCAAGGGGCCATCGCCGCACGAGTCCGCAGCGCAAAAGGAACTGGCCAAGATGGTGCAGAACGCCTTGGCGCGGGTCTCGGTGGAGTTGCGGGAAGCGGTCATCCTGAGAGACTTGCAAGACCTTGACTACAAAGAGATTGCCCAGGTGCTGGGCATTCCCGAAGGGACGGTTAAGTCCCGCATCAGCAGAGGCCGCGCGGAACTTGCGCGCCTGCTGGAACGTAATAAACGGGAGGTGATGTAAATGGCAGAGCGCACAAACATTCCGAGTTCTCCGGCCTGCGGGCAGTGGGAGACGTTGTTGGCCGATGCGCTGGACGGGCTGCTGAAGCCCGAAGACGAAGCGACTTTCGCCGCGCACATGGCCGCCTGCCCGGCCTGCACGGCTCTGTTTGAGGAGGCGCGCAAAGGCCGGGAGTGGCTGGAGTTTCTTTCTCCGGATCCCGAGGTACCGGAAGGATTGCTAGAGAGGATTCTGGCACAGACGGGCCCCGGGCAGGTTGACGGTCTTGCGCTGGTGGCCGGGAGCAACGTGGTCGCCATTACGCCGGCCTGGCAGCGTCCAGGGTTGGTGGGCAGCGTGCGGCGCTTTGCCGAGCCCCGCTTGCTGATGACCGCGGCCATGGCCTTCTTCTCGATTTCGCTGACCTTGTCGCTGTGCGGCGTTCACCTCAGCAGCCTGCGGCTGGCCAACCTGCGCCCCACGGCCGTTCGGTCCTTCATGGAACGGCGTTTGACCATGGCCTCGACCCCGATCATCCGCTACTACGATCACCTCCGTTTTGTGTACGAGGTGGAATCCAGGATGCGGGAACTGCGCCGGACCACAGAGGGTGGAGGCGAGGGCGAGGGCCAAGGCGGAGAAAACAACCAGCGGCAAAAGCAGAAAGAAACCATGCCCGCAGCCCCGGGGGAATCGAAACAAACTCCCGGCCACAAAGATGGAGGTTCGCGCGTCGATCCTCCCCAACAGTCGGTCAATCCGGCTCTCAACGACTATTTCGAGACTTCCCTGACGTTTCGCGGAACAGCCCGCGCATTCCGGCGGCTCCAAACAGGTACCACGGGAACGGAAATACGGGAAAGGAGCACATCATGGACTGCGTAAACCACATTGGTACAAGCGCGACTGCCTATTGCCAGAACTGCGGCAAGGCGCTGTGTGCCGGCTGCGTGCGTAACGCGGCTGGAGGGCAGATTCTCTGCGAACCCTGCTGGACGGCCTGGACGGGCTACTCTCAGCCCTTTGCTCCAACCAGCCCCAGCGGGCCTAACCCCTCGGCGGCCGCCGTGCTGGGTCTGATTCCCGGCGTGGGCGCCATGTACAACGGGCAGTTTTTCAAGGGCCTGATCCATGTGGTGATTTTTGCGGTGTTGATCAGCATCACCGACCACGTGGGCATCTTCGGCATCTTCATCGGCGCCTGGGTTCTCTACCAGTCGTTCGAAGCGTTTCACACAGCGAAGGCCATTCGCGACGGCCAACCGTTGCCCGATCCGCTGGGACTGAACGAAGTGGGCAACTGGCTCAATCTGGGTAGCAAGCCACGCCAACCAGGCGACCCGCAAGGACAGTACGCGCCGAGCCAGGGTGGTCAGGGCACGGCAACCGGTAGCTATCAGGCCCCTTATACCGGCCAGTATCAGCAGCCGTACCAAGCGCCCTACCAGGCGCCGTATACGGAGCCTGCGACGGGATATGTCGATCCCGGCTTCCCGCCGATCCCGCCCGTGCCGCCGATTCCTCCAATTCCACCGCTTTATTGGAAGCGGAAGGAGCCGATCGGCGCGGTGGTCCTGATCGCTCTCGGCCTGTTGTTCCTGCTTGGCCAGATGGACTTCTTTTCTGGCCGGCTGTTTGAGTACAGCTGGCCCCTGGCGCTGATTGCCCTGGGTGTGTGGCTGATCGTTCGCCGTCTTGGAGATTCGCAAGGAGGTTCCAAATGAGCCGTTACATCATGATTCGCCGCCTGCGCGGCCCCGCGTTTCTTCTTCTGGTCGGCGTAATCGCCCTGATGGCCCAGGCACACATCCTCAGTTGGGAAAAGAGCTGGCCGTTGTATCTGATTCTGGCGGGGGTGCTGCAACTGGCCGAGCGCACGGCCCTGGCAGCCGAAGGCGGTTATCCGCCTTCACCGTATCCCGGGGCACCCTACGGGGGACAAGGGAATCCCGGTGCACCGGGCAGTGCACAACAGAACCCGCCGCAGCAGTCCGGCGCCATTGTTCCCGCTTACTCACATGAGATCGATCGCGATCCCAATGGAGGGCAGTCATGAGCTACGTACCTCCCAATATGCCTCCGGGCGGCGGGACACCGCCGCCCTACGATCCTAAGACCCAGTGGCGGGTTTACCGCGAGCAGCAAAAAGCGGCCTGGCGCGCACAGCGGGACGCGTGGAAGTCTCAGCAGCACGCCTGGAAGGCCGGCTATGTGGGCGCGTACGGGCCTCGCGTTCCCTCGGTCGTCGGCCCCATCATCCTGGTAGGCATTGGCGTTGTGGCCTTCATGGTGGTCACCGGGCACATTGGCGCCACCGATTTCTGGGCCTGGTACGGACACTGGTGGCCCTTGCTGCTGATCGGCGCCGGATTGGCGCTATTGGGCGAATGGGCTCTCGACCTTCGCCGGGACACACCGGTTCGCCGGGGCGGCAGTTTTGTGGGCATTCTTATCCTATTGGCCATTCTGGGGATGGGCGCCACGGGATGGAACACCTGGTGGGGTCCGTTCCGCGCGCAGTTCGGCGATCAGGGCGACGACTTCTTCAACTCCTTCGGGTTGCCGGAGCGGGACAACGACCAGCAGGTGCTGAATACCCAGATTCCGGCTAACGGCTCCATCGAGATTCAGAACCCGCGGGGCGATGTAAGCATTACCGCAGGCGACACTTCAACCATGCAGGTGCAGGCCCACGAAGTGGCCTATGCCAACTCGGACGCCGACGCCAAGAAGATATTCGCTTCTGAAGCGCCCGACATCAAAGTGAGCGGCAGTGCCGTGCTGGTGAAGTCGGAAAGCAACAACAGCGGACGACTCAATCTGACGGTCACGGTTCCCAAGTCGGCGCGGGTGACCATCAACGCCGGCAAGGGCGACGTAACCGCCGCCGGAATGGGCGCGGGCATCACCATCACCGCTCCTCACGGCGACGTTCATTTGAGCTCGATTGCGGGATCGGTGCAGGTGCACTTGTCGAACGACAAACACGACTTCTCGGCACATCAAGTCGATGGCGATGTGGTGGCGGATGGTCACTGCAACGACCTGACCCTCTCCGAGATCAAGGGCAGAGTCACGGTGAACGGGGAGATCTTTGGGGAAGTCCACCTGGAAAACGTGTCCAACGCCGTGACTCTTCACACCTCAGTGACACAACTGCAACTAGGGAGTCTGCCGGGCGACTTGACTCTCAACTCGGACGACCTGCGGGTTACCGAAGCCAAGGGGGGCGTGCACGTGGTGACTCACGCCAAGGATGTCGATCTGAGCCAGATTTATGGCGACAGTTATGTGGAGAATCGCGATGGGCGCATCTCCGTGGAGCCGGCCGGCAACTATAACGTAGAAGCCAAGAACGGGAAGGGCGACGTGGAAGTGACTCTGGCGCCTAATGCTTCGGCCACCGTCGATGGCCGTACCCGCAACGGGGACATTGTCTCGGATTTCACCATGCCCAGCTTCGGAGAGGGAGCAATCAAGGCGGTCACCTTCCGCATTGGTTCGGGTGGATCGAAGATCCTGCTGAGCGCGGAAAACGGAGACCTTCGCATCAAGAAGGGCTCCGGCTTCCCGGGCGCGCCGCCAGCCTCGACTTCAACCGCGGCCCCCGGCGCGACCCACCTGAAGACGCCCAAGGCAATGCCTCAGGAACCTGTAGTGCAATAGGTTGAGCAAAAGAGTTTCTGAACGACCAAGGCCCGGGAGATCTTCTCCCGGGCCTTGGTCGTGTGCCCGGGGCCGGTCTGAACCCGGTGACAAGTCTGCGGGTTGGCGGCGGGCGGGACTGGCGTGAATATTGAAGCATCTCGATAGTTTGGCCAAGTCTGCGGGTTCCGTTGTATGCTCCTCTCGCTGGGAGAAGCGATTCATGACCCACGCTCCGATCCGCGTCATTACCGTCGAACGGGAGTACGGCTCTCGCGGCGGCGAATTTGCCCACGACCTAGCAGCGCATCTTGGCTGGCAGTTGCTGGACTCCGAATTGCCCTGCGCCGCGGCGCGTGCCGCCGGAGTGGCACCGGAGCTGGCCGCAAAATACGATGAGCGGCTCGACCCGTGGTACTACCGCTACGGAAAAGCCTTCTGGCAGGACGCGGCCTATCCGATGGCGGGACTTGCCGACAACCAGGTTTTCGATTCCGAGCGCATGCTGTCGCTAATCCGGCAGGAGATTCTGCTTGCCGCCAAAGCCGGCTATTGCGTGCTGGTGGGTCGCGGCGCTGCCTGTGCGCTTGCCGGGCAGCCGAGCTGTTTTCATGTCTTTGTCTATGCCACGGCCAGCACCAAGCGCGAGTGGTTTCAACAGAAATTTCCCAGCAAGGCGAATGAGGCCGATCAGCATCTGGCGGCATTCGACAAGCGGCGCGCCGCCGTTATCCGCAAGTTCTATCAGCAGGACTGGTGCTCGCGCGGCCTCTACCATCTGCTGTTGAACTCTGCCATCGGGCGACAAGCTATGATAGCCGCCGTCGAGAGCGCAGCCGGGCTGGCTGTGGCCGCGCCAGGAGCTGCATCCGAATAGATCTTCGTCCGATTCTATAGCGATTCCAGAATGACTGTACCCAGGAACCGCAGCGTTCAAGTCGACGCGACCAGAAGGAGCGGCGACCCTGCGCGATGCAAGATAGGGCACACCTATTCTGGAATCGCTCTAGGAGTGTGTCGGGAATAGATTCTGGGCATCAAGAAAGGTATTTTATTGATGCCCAACCTTTTTTAAAATGTTGTTTATGGGAAAGAGTTTCCGCTCCGACGACCTGAACCAGTCCC
>Ga0181520_10005903_pt1 | contig 19130 bp, 18 predicted proteins | sample PEATcosm2014_Bin_29_FD_132451 | JGI IMG/M metagenome (GOLD analysis project Ga0181520, IMG submission 132451) | Peatland microbial communities from MTU Mesocosm Facility, Houghton, MI, USA - PEATcosm2014_Bin02_30_metaG | ecosystem: Environmental > Terrestrial > Soil > Wetlands > Peat | place...
AAGAGAGGGGCGGTGGCCGATCTTTCGAACAGGCTCAGATCGTTCTGGCCTCGGGTGGGAACGGCCTCTCCGCCGAAACGTAACCTATCGTTACGCCTCAGTTCGCAAGATACAAGGGTGGGAGACCACGAACCTTTACCCGCATCCTTCAAAAAACCGAAGCTATCTTGCAGATAATTACCTCCGCATAGCACAAAATAAAGAAGTCAGTCGAACGCGGCCTGACTGACCGCTGACCACTGTCCTTTGCCACAGGAGAGGGCCTATCCCCTACCCCCCTCCCTAAACTTTCAAAACCTTGCACGTGATTATTTGTGGAACACCGCCGGGCGCACCACCCTGGCCGCGAAGTTGTTTTTGCGGCCAGGGTGGGAGAGCACGACCCTTGTCTCATTCTCTGAGAATCCGCGCGCGCTTATCCGGAAAGCCACACCCAATCGTCACACCCACCGGTAATATGCCGCTCCTAGCCTAACTTTAGTAAACTCAACCCCAAGATGTTTCTTTTCCTTGGAATTCCCCGCTCGCGTTTCGCCCTCCGTTTCGCCGCGCTTGCTGCGGCTGGAATGGCCGTCGCCTCCCTGACCGCCCCGGCGCAGGGGACCCACCTTTGGACCCAGTCGCGCCTCGAAGAGTTCGAAAAAGGCACACCGCAAGGGGTAGCGCTCACAAGCGACGGGAATCTGCGCGCGGGGCCTGGCCTGACGGAGCTACTCACCACTCCCTCAACAACCGTCTGGTCGGTGGCCGCGGACAAAACCGGCACGGCCTATGTGGGAACCGCCTCGCCAGCCACTGTGCTGCGGATTGCGCACGACGGCAAGCCGTTCACGCTCTTCGAGACTAAGGACCTGTCGGTGCAGGTCGTCCGCCTCGGCCCGGACGGCGCGCTTTACGCGGCCACGCTGCCCAGCGGCAAGGTCTATCGCCTCGATCCAAACGCGACAACCAAGCAGGACGAGGCCAACGCCACAGTTGTCTTCGACGCGGCTAAGCTGGACGACGTAGCGACTGTCGGCAAAAAGCCCGCAGATTCAGAGAAGGGAACTGACAAGCCGGAGGCCAAGTCGCACTACATCTGGGAGATGACATTCGACGCGACCGGCCGCCTCTACATCGCCACAGGCGGACCGGCAGCGATCTACCGAGTCGACGTCGCAAAGCCCAACGCGCAGCCGGAGCTTTTCTTCAAGAGCGATGAGGCTCACATCCGCTCGTTGGCCTGGGACGCAAAGGGCAACCTGATCGCCGGCTCCGACGGTTCCGGCCTCGTCTATCGCATCAGTCCTGATGGCAAGGGCTACGTGCTCTATGAGGCGCCTCGCCGCGAGATCACCTCAGTCGCCATTGCCGCCAACGGAACCATCTACGCCGCCAGCGTGGGCGACAAGAGCCGCAATCCGTTGCCGCCTCTGCCCGTGCAGGGCGTGGGTTCGGTGAGCATCATGATCGTCCAGCCGGGATCGATGCAGGCGGCCAACTCCAGCGCCTCGGTCCCGGAAGGCAGCGAGATCTATGCCCTGACCGAAGGCCAGGCCCCGCGCAGGCTCTGGTCCGGCAAAGACGAGGTCGTCTACGCCCTCGCCGCGCAACCCGATGGTCTGCTGGCGTTGACCGGCAACCGCGGCCGCCTCTTCAAAATCGCCGACGACGGCAGCTACTCCGACATCGGACACCTCGATGCACAACAGGGGCTGAGCCTGGCCGAGGTGCGAGATGCGGAGGGAATGGGCGGGATTCTCATCGGCACCGGTAACACCGGCAAGCTCGTCGTACTCGGGCGGGCCGACAAGCACGAGTACGCCAGCGACGTATTGGATGCAGGCGCTCTTGCACGCTTTGGCCGCATTGAGGTCGAGCCGAATTCAACTGGCTACGAGCTATTCACTCGCAGCGGCAACGTCGAGCAGCCCGTGCGCGGCTGGTCCGAGTGGCAGCAACTTAAGGACGGCGCGGTAGCCTCGCCCGCTGGCCGCTATCTGCAATGGAAGGCGGTGCTCCACGCGAAGGGTTCTCTGGGTTCGATCGGCGTGAACTATCTGCCCGTCAACGCAGCCCCGGTAATCGATGAACTGGTGGTCGTGCCCGGCGCGCGCGTCAATCCTCAGATGCTTGCCCAGCCCAGCGGACAGCCTCCGATGGTTAGCATCACCTTTCCCTCCGCGATCCAGAATGCGGGGATCTCCTTCGACGGCGGCTCATCCGCACCTTTGCAAGCCCTGAAAGACCGCACTGCCGTCACTATCCGCTGGTCGGCGCACGACGACAACGGCGACGACCTGAGCTACTCGCTTTATCTGCGTGGGGATGGCGAGACCGTCTGGCGGCTGCTCAAAGATGACATTGCTGACAAGGCTTACAGTTTCGACGCTGCATTGATCCCCGATGGCGGCTACCAGATTAAGGTCGTCGCCACAGATGCGCCCTCGCACGCTCCGGCCGAGGCCCTCTCCGGCGAAAAGATCAGTGAGCGCTTCGAGGTGGACACTACGCCGCCTGTCATCGCGGCTCTCAAGGCGTCTCTTGAGAATGCAGCTTGCAAGCATCTTCCCTGCACAACGCAGATTCGTCTCACATTCGACGCGGAGGACGCCTTTTCGCCCATTGCTCACGCCGAATACTCGCTCGACGCAGGCCCGTGGCAGTATGTCGAGCCAGTTGGCGGGCTCTCCGACTCCAGGCGCGAGCACTACGATAGTCTCATTCCAGCGCCGCAAGACGCCAGGAGCAACGAGCACCTCATCGCAGTTCGCGCCTACGACCGGCACGATAATGTTGGCGTGGCCAAGACGGTAATTCCGGCTGAGAAGCCGGCGCAACGATAGAAGCTTTTAAAGAGCGGCCTTGTGTCAGGGCACGACTTCAGTCGTGCCGGAAAAGGCCATAATTCGAAGGGCTTTAGCCCCTGAGGGATGTTCTTATCAAACATTTTTCCTCAGCGGCTAAAGCTCGGAAATCGGGATTGGCGATCAGCGTACGTGCTGAAGTCTGTACCATTCAGTCAAGCAAGCAGGCGCAATGCGATTCGAGCTTTATGTAGCAGCGCGGTACCTTAAGGCAAAACGGCGTCAAGCCGTGGTGGGCGTGGTCACTGCCATCTCCGTCGCCGGAGTGGCCGCTGGGGTGGCCGCGCTCATCATAGCGCTAGCCATCACTAACGGCATGAGGCGCGACTTGCAAGACCGGCTTCTTGGGGCCTCGGCGCACGTCGATCTGATGCGCGTTCAGTCGGACGGCATTCGAGACTGGCGTCCGCTCCTCGACCGCCTCCGCCGTGTTCCTCACGTTACCGCCGCCGCGCCGGGAATCTATGGGCAAGTGCTCGTCTCCCGCGGCCCGCGTGCCGGTTTCGCGCTCATCAAGGGCATTCTTCCCGCCGACGAGCGCACGGTGAGTAGTCTGCTTGACACAATTATCAGCGGATCAGCCAAAGATCTCGAACCCCAGGCTCCCATCCGCGATGCGCAACTGTTTCCCGGTCAAGGCTCCATCAACGCGCCTTATCCGCCGCTGGTTCTAGGCAAGGACCTCGCAGAAACCATAGGCGCGCAGGTCGGCGATAGTGTGCTCGTCACGAGCCCTCAAGGTGAACTGACGCCGCTCGGCTTGGCACCCAAGTACCAGCGCTTCAGGGTCGCTGCCGTCTTTCAATCGGGTTTTTATCAGTACGACTCGGCAATGGCTTTTATGCGCCTCGACGACGCGCAGAGCCTCTTCAGTGAGCCCGACCTGCTCTCGGTCATCAGCTTCAAGGTCGACGATCTCGACCGCGCCCCGCAGATCGGCAAAGCCATCGAAGAAGCTGCGGGCAAGGGCTTCATGACTACCAATTGGATGGAGCAGAACCGCGAGCTTTTTCGCGCGCTCAAACTCGAACAGGTGGTGACTTTCATCGTCATCGCGCTCATTGTGATTGTCGCCGCGCTCAACATCCTCATCGCCCTCACCATGATGGTCATGGAGAAGACGCGCGACATTGCCGTAATGATGAGCTTTGGCGTCGAACCGGCGCAGGTCCGCCGCATCTTCCTGATGCAGGGCCTCCTCATCAGCATCATCGGCACTGTTTTTGGTCTGGCGCTGGGCTACCTTGCCGCATGGGCCGGCGGGCACTATCACTTCATCCATCTCTCGGCCGAGGTCTATTCCATTGACACGCTGCCCTTTGCCCCGCGCCCGCTGGACGGCCTGATTGTGGGCGTTGTCTCTATCGGTGTCTCGCTGCTGGCAACGCTCTATCCCTCGTCTGCCGCCGCCAGCATTCTCCCCGCCGAGGCACTACGTTATGAGTAGCAGGCGTGATCGTGCGACATTCAATGAATACGCGATCAGTTCGCGGTCGAGAGGGCTTAATTAGAAATGCACGATCCAGGCGGGAAAGTCAGGCTTGCTTTATCTGACGACGTTGTAAGCTGGGCCGAGTTTGGCGGAAAAGATAAGGAATACCGATACGCTCTGCGGCGTGTGTGGAACGATTCACTGGGCTCTGTGTTCTTTGTCATGATGAACCCAAGCACGGCTGATCCGTACGTGGACGATCCGACGGTTGCGAAATGTCAGCGCTACGCGCGAGCTTGGGGATATGGCACTCTCTGGGTAGGCAACACCTTTGCGTATCGTGCGACAAACCAGAAGCAGTTGATGCAGGTGGCTGACCCGGTGGGGCCAGCGAATGACAAGTGGTTACTCAAGATGGCTGCGCAGGCTGGAATCATTGTACTGGCCTATGGAAAGCCGCATGATAACCTTCGCCAGCGCGGTCGAGATGTGGCCGGGTTGCTCAGGCACGCAGGACACAAGCTGCATGTGCTGAAGTTGTGCATTGATGGCACCCCGTCACATCCACTCTATTTGAAGGGGACTCTCAAGCCAACTTTGTTCGGCGAGACTGACGCCTAGGAGCCTGACTGAAGTGCCGAGTACCTAAGGTCTCGATTAGATCTTTCAGATTCTGGGAAATCGGCGTAGATCCGGGCCTGAAGGCCCTCGATATACGCCGATTTCAGAGGGCTGAAGCCCTCTGCTCCCTCCGAAATCTTCGATCTACAATGGTAGTGCTAACTTCCATTCCCGAATTGTTGCCAATTTGGAAACATGCCCGCCACAGAAGGTGAAAGTTTGTTTGACGCCCGACTGCAAAGATGCCAACTTTGAGTGATGCCCTCGATCAACCTCAGCCAATTGCGCGACACACGCCAATTAATGGCTTGGCTTGATGCCGGAGTCACCGTCGAATTGTGCGAGGGAGCCGCATTATTGCTCATATCGTTCCTGTGAAGCAGCCGGTCCAGCCTGTCGACCTGTTATCGCGCACTTCATCCCGCCTTTGATACCCTCAAAGTGATGAGACACCCTGCCCCACCTCTCCCAATCCAACCACCTCGGACACTGGCAGGTTGATGGGCGACCTCCTCCAACTCCTCCGCCGCAATCGCAACTATCGCTACACATGGGCAGGCCAGATCGTCAGCGAAATCGGCGATAACTTTAATAATATTGCTGTCTTTGCGCTGGCCATGCAGTTGACGCACTCGGGCATGGTTGTCACCGGCGTGTTGCTGGCGCGCGCTATCCCCGCCATCACCATGGGCTCGCTCGCCGGTGTCTTGCTTGACCGCTTTGACCGCAAGCGAATCATGATCGCCAGCGATCTTATCCGGGCCTTGGTCGCTCTCGGGTTTATCTTCGCAGTTGTCTCGCACCGCGTCTGGGTGCTCTACGCATTCAGTGCGCTGCTCATGGCCGCTTCGCCCTTCTTCACGGCGGGGCGCTCCGCAATCCTGCCTACGATCGTTACTCCCGAAGAGATCCATACCGCGAATTCGCTCACGCAGACCACGCAGTGGATGACGCTCACAATTGGCACCTTTCTCGGCGCAACCGTCATCGCCATCGGCTACAAGTGGGCCTTCATCTTCAACGCGCTCTCATTCGTCTTCTCTGCCTGGTGCATCAGTCATCTGCGCGCTCCGGACGCGGCGGGCTTTCGCGCCCCACGCAAGGTGCGGACCGATGATGCGATCCGGCCTGTGCGCGAGTTTCGAGAGGGTCTGCGTTACATGCGGTCGGTTCCTCTGGTCTTAGGCATTGCACTGCTCTCGGTAGGTTGGGCCTCCGGAGGCGGCGCAGCGCAGATTCTCTTCACTCTATTTGGCGAGGTGGTCTTCAATCGCGGAGCAGGGGGCATCGGTCTGATCTGGGGTTGCGCGGGCCTCGGTTTGCTTTCCGGCGGATTTATTGGTAACTGGCTCGGCAAGCGGCTTTCCTTCAGAGGTTACAAGCTGGCCATCTTCATAGGCTTTGTCGTGCATGGAGCAACCTATGTCCTCTTTGCCCGAGCGCAGCGCTTTGAGTTCGCGCTGGTCTTCATCCTTATGTCGCGCTGCGCTATCGCCGTCAACTCGGTCCTCAACTATTCCTATCTGCTGCGCACTGTCGAGAACCGCTTTCGAGGACGCGTCTTCGCGACTATCGATACCTTCACCTGGTCGATGATGATGGTCTCGATGATCGGTGCTGGCATTGCTTCGATGCACTATAGCCCGCGCGTCATCGGCACTGTTGCGGGCCTCTTGAGTTCAACAACCGCAATCTTTTGGGGATGGGCGAACTGGTCGGGCTGCCTGCCGCTTCCGGCTTTTGTGGCAGAGATAAAACCAGAGACGGAGGGCCATGCGGATCTGGCGATCTGACCACCTGTGGTGGGGTCAGACACTCGCTTTTCGCTCGCTTGGGGTTCGTGGTTTCCCAGATCCCCAAATGCAAGGAACCTGGGGCACCCGGCAAACTGCCATCTACTGTGGCGTAATGATCCCGCCGAGAGAGTGCCGCCGGGGCAGCACGATGCCGCGATGATCCACCAACGGCGGGGGGGTCAAAGTCGCATGATCCTCGACAGGGAGAGTTGCCCGCGCCACCAACGCCCCGCCGCAAGCCGGACACCAATCCGTGATCGTCTCCTCGGCAAGCACCGCTCGGCAATTGCTGCAAATCCGTTCCATTTTTCAAGATCTTACCACCTGCGGTGGGCCAGACGCTGCTTTTCGCTCGCACGAGGTTCGTGGTTTCCCAGATCCCCAAATGCGAGGGATCTGGGGCATCCGCATGTTTGTCCCGCGCTTGATTCTGGCGCGGGAGTGCCGCTGGCAGTGGGCCCCCGCCGCAGGTGGCCGATACACTAATGACATGCACCCTCCTGTCCGCCTCGTGGCGATTGATGTGGATGGAACTCTGCTGCCGGCCATCGGTCAGGCGATCACCCAGCGTGTGGCAAGGGCGCTCAAGGCAGCACAACAGGCGGGTGTCACGGTTGCTGTCGCGACTGGCCGCCGCCCGGCATATACTGTGCCGCTCTTCGCTGGCCTCGGCCTGCGAGCGGATATGCCTCTGATCGCGTCCAATGGAGCAGTGGTTCGCACCCTGGGCGGTGACCCGATTGACCGCTGCTATATGGAGTCGCGGGTTGCGCGGGGGCTGTGCGGCCTGCTTCGCCCCTTTGGGTCTCTGGTCTTTACATTTGACAGGCCAGGACGCGGAGAACTGGTACTCGAAGACATCGAGGAGGCACAAGGCCGAGTCGCTGTCTGGGTCGAGGCCAACCGTAATGCAATCGAGGTGGTGAGGCCTTTGGAAGATGCCCTCATCGACGGCGAGGAACCCATTCAGGGAATGGCGGCGGGCACGGTAAGCCAGATGCGCAAGGCCGAAGAGTCGGTCAGGGCGAGCGAGTGGGCCAGCCACTGCGAGTGCGTTCGGACCGAGTACCCGGCCCGAGATATCTCGATTTTGGACCTTCTGCCACCGGGAGTTTCGAAGGGCTGGGCGCTCGAACGGCTGGCTGCCCGGCTCGGAGTGGACCGCAAGGAGACGATGGCCATCGGCGACAACTGGAACGATGTCAATATGCTGGAGTGGGCCGGCCAGGGCGTGATCATGGGCAATGCTGCGAAGGAGTTGCGGGTCATGGCCAAAATGCGAGGCTGGCGGCAGGCTCCGCCCAACGACCAGGATGGCGTGGCTGTTGTGCTCGAGCAAATGCTGGCCAGGCGCACTTCTGCTACAGTGTGACCGGGCGGTAAGATAGAGCAAGCAGGATTCAGGATGCGCGGAAGTTATTTCATTGCGGTGGTGGCGCTCGCGGCTTTGGCCCCGGCGGCGCGTGCTGCTGAGCGCGTCACGCTCAGCAATGGTTTTGAGATCGACTGCCATCACCACGCACAGGTCGAGAGCCAGGTCCGGCTCTACCTGAGCCCTGGCGAGGACAGCTATATCGACCGCCATGCCGAAGATATCGCCAGCATCGAGACTGTCCCAGATCCGCCTGCGCCGCCGAGTGTGAAGAACTTAAAGCTCGAAGCATCGAAGGTCAAGGCGGACGGAAGTCTCTCTCCCGCCGACCTCGGCGAGATGCTCGCCAATGCCGGCCATGAGCACAACCTCGACGTGGATCTATTGGCTAGTCTGGTCAAGGCCGAAAGCGGCGGTAACGCCCACGCCGTCAGCCGTGCCGGAGCACAAGGCCTGATGCAACTGATGCCCTCGACGGCCAAGACCCTTGGCGTCGAAGACAGCTTCAAGCCCGAGCAGAATGTGCGCGGCGGCTCCGTCTATCTCGACTCCCTGCTCACCCTTTACCACGACAATTTGGCAAAGGCTCTTGCCGCCTACAACGCGGGACCGGAGGCGGTAGCGAAGTACAATGGCATTCCGCCCTATCACGAGACGCAGGTCTACGTTGCGCGCGTGATTCACGAGTTTAACCGCCGTGTGCTGGCACGTGAGGCAGAGGCGAGGCGGGTGGCCTCCCAGGCCCGGCCGGCAGTTGCATCAACCTCCGATGAAAAGGGAACTCGCCAGAGTTCCTCTCGCAGTTCCAGGTGAGAAACTAGACTCTTGAGAGATTATTGGCCATCTGGAACGGAGCGGTTTTGAAGAAGAAACAGTTGATCCTTGGTTTGATTGTGCTTGCGGCGCTGGTTGCGCTGGTGATTTGGGGACGCGACAGGATTCACTTCGACTTTGGCGTCTTTCGCTCGCAGTTGGCTCTTGCGGATTGGCGCAAGATCGGCATCGCCTTCGCTTGCATCTATGTGGGCTACGTTTTCCGTTCTGTACGCTGGGCCCTGCTGCTCCGCCACAATAAAAAAGTAGGCCTGCTCTCGCTGCTAGGAACGCAGGTGATTGGTTTCACCGCGGTGGCGTTGATTGGCCGCATCGCCGACCCGGTTCGGCCTTATCTCGTTTCGAAGAAGACCGGCTTGCCGATCAGCAATCAGATCGCCGTTTACATTGTCGAGCGTCTTTTCGACGCCGGTTCAATGGCGTTAATCTTTTGCTCTGTCATCCTGCTGGCTCCCGCGGGCGCATTGCCCCATCCGGAAATCATGAAGAAGGCCAGCTATGGCGCACTGTTAACCACCTTGGCGGGAGCGGTGTTTCTGGTTGTGGTGCGTCTCTCCGGCGGCATTGTGGCGTCGTTTTCTGAGAGATCTCTAGGCCTCATATCCAAGGGTTTTGGCCGCGCAGTCGGAGAGAAAATTCGCACTTTCCGTACCGGCCTGGACACTCTGCGTTCCTTCTCCGACTTTGGGTTTGCCTCGTCGCTATCACTGGGCATGTGGGCGCTGATCACTGTGGCCTATCTCGAAGTCACCACGGCCTTTGTCGCCAGTCCTCAATTGGCACAGCTAACACTGGCCAAGTGTATGTTGCTTATGGCCTCCAGCATGGTTGCCAGCGGATTTCAACTGCCCATTATCGGCTGGTTTTCTCAGATCGGCCTGGTGGCTGCCGCTATGTCCGCTTTCTTCGGCGTGGCGCCTGAACCTGCCACCGCCTGCGCAGCCACATTGCTGGCGGTCACCTTCCTGGGAATCATCCCAGTGGGCCTGATCTGGGCGCGCATCGAACACGTCAGCTTGCGCAAAGTAGCTGAAGAGAGCGAACACGCCGAAGAGGCGCTGGTCGCGGACGAGCCGGCCAGTTAAGGCTCCGATTACAGATTGATCATGACATCTGGCTCGCCGCAAAAAACAAATCCCTCGCCAAGGTCAAGCCAAGGGCGCAGGCGGCCTAACTTCCATCGTTGACGCTGGCCCGTTTTTCGCTACCGCTAGCGCCACCCGCGAGAACTGAATCGTCTCCGGCCCCACTGCCCCACCGGTCATGATCATGCTCATCGCCTGCTCCATGCTCAGGTCGGTATCTGTCACTCTCTCAAGTGGCAGAATCTGCAGGAACGCCGATGTCGGGTTGATGGCGTTGGGAAGCAGCACCGCGGCCAGCGGTTCGCCGGTTGCAGCGTCGGTCATGACGCGAGTCAGAAACCCTATGGATTTTTGCCCCAGGATGGGAAAGTCCACCAGCACGACACGCTGGCTGGATTCCTTCTTGGCCAACATACTGTCCAGCAGTTGCCGCACCGATGTATAGATTTTTGCGACAACCGGCAGCCTTTCCAGAAGAGCCTCGAAGAGTTGAAAGGCCTGGCGGCCGATCACCAGGCTGGTGACCCTGCCGACAACCCAAAGCACCACCAGAGTCAGCACAACAGCCAAAACGGGCTGCATCCATGGCTTGCCAAGCCATCCCTCAGGGAAGATCGCCGCAAACAGTTGAACCACCGGCAAGCCTGCCTTGGCCAGGGCGCCAAGAAGAAAGCTGAAGATCAAATACGTAACAAAAAGTGGTCCGATCGTAACAATGCCAGCCAGGATGTTGCGTTGCAGACTGCGCAGGGAATGTGCAAAGACTCGGTTCAAGGGCTTCTCCTGTCGATGAGGATACCCGAACCGGCCCGTACACGGCTGTGAGAAAGTACGCAGATCCTCCAACAGACAGGCCTCGTCCCTCCGCCACAGGATACCCCTTATATATAGTGGGAAAGAAGGAAGATTATGAGCGATCCATCCAGTCCTCTTGAGGTGCGCGAGCAGGCCAATTCATCAAGGACGGCCGACTCCGGTCAGCCAGTTTCCGGACTTCAGCGGACGGCAAGCGTACTGCGCACAGTTCTTCCGCATCTGCTTCGGCTCCTGCCTCTTCTTGACGGCAACATTGGCTCCGCTGTTTCCAATCTGCTGAGCTCGCCTCTGCCATCGCCCCCGCCCGCGCCTCCGGTCGATCTGACGCCAATCGAGGACGGCTTGGAAGAGCTTCAGGCGGAGCATCGCGATCTGCGCAGCCAGATCTTGGAACAGAGTGCCGGGCTCAAGCGAGTCGAAGGCCGGTTGGAGATGATGGAGCAAGCTGCCGCCCGCTACATGCTCCAGCAGCAAGAGTTGCTGAAAGAACAGAGGGATGTTGGCATTCGATTGGAAGAGATGAAGTCTGCTGGCCGCAAGACAAACATCATTGCATTTGTCGCGATAGGGTTGCTTGTTTTCTCGATATTGCTCAACGTCGCTGTCTTTATATATTTCCTGCACCTCCGACCTTAGATCTTCATTGAATGCAGCAGATATTCATACAGTCAACCAGTATTGCAGTTATACAAATAGATATTTTAACAATTTGCTCACTTTTCTCACGGGCGCGCAGTTGGATGTTGCCAGTCGTATTTTCAAGGGGCTAGTATTTGCGGTAGCTCATCCGGGTTAGATTCAATCTCCCGGCGTTAAGTCGGCTATGCAGTCGTTCCCAAAGTTCACAGTGCTTCACCAACGAGTGGCGCTTTCCGGCGCACGCAGACGGAGTGTCTCTTTATGGCATGGTATGCCTACTGCATCGGTGAAAAATTAGCATTTCCTGAATTGGCCCGTCATCGCAAGCCCATTCCGATGGAATCGGTCCTTGGAGTTAGCGGAAACCAGGTATTTGTTTATCCCGCCAGCGACCTCGCGGTCATTGTCAGCGAACACAGTCCTCAGGAATCCCTCAACCAAAAGTCTGGCGTTGACCATGCCAGGGTAATCGCAGACTGCTTCCAGCACTCTACCGTGCTGCCCTTCCGTTTTGGGACCGTCTTCAACGACGACGAGAGCCTGCGGAAGTCCATCCGCTCCAACCAGCGCCAGTTTCAGAGCAATATAGACAAGCTGCGCGGCAAGACCGAGATGCACCTTAAGGTCTTCGTCGACGACTGCTCCGGTCCCGCTGCCGACAAGCACCAGCCGCCGGAGGGGCAGGGCAGGGAATATTTTGCCAATCTGCGCGAAAACGCCGGTCGCCAGCGTGAGCGCCAGACTCGCGCCCGCGCAGTCAGCTTCCAGATGCACCGGCTCTTCATGCCCCTTGACGAAGAGGTGAGCTGCCGGTTGACCGAGAGCGGCAAGATGATGCTCGACATCGCGCACCTGATCGACCGCAAGTGCGTGGAGCGCTACTTGAACAAGTTCTCGACTACCAGTGCTTTGATGCGCCAGTACCAGATGCAGCTCTCCGGTCCCTGGCCGCCCTACCATTTTGTCCACCGGCTTACTCGCAGTCCTCACTCCCACCCGCTGCAGCAAACGGCAGTCTCCGTCTCGACAACAGTGCCGTCGGCCACTCCGGTGGTCCACATTGCTGAGGCAATCTCCGTGCTGGTCTGAAGCAGCGCGGTCGTCATACAAATCTCGCATCGAGCCAAGGCGGCGACCTGGCTCGATGCGACAAGATGGCATCGAGCACAGACAGGAAAGGGCCATCCTGCATTGCAGGATGGCCCTTTCTTTATGGCTTGTGGATAAGGCGGGCTGCCCGGCCGGCTCTACTTGAAGGAGGCGATGGCGCTGGCCTCGTCATCCTTGATGTCAAACACCGTGTAGAGCTTGGTCAACTGCAGCAGATCGTGGACTTTCTTGGTGAGATTCAGCAGCTTCACTTCGGCCTGCTGATTTTTGGCTGTGGTAAAGGCGCTCACCAATTCGCCCAACCCGGAACTATCGATGTAGTTGACATCTCCCATGTTCAGCAGGATGTTCTTCGATCCCTTGCTGATCAGGCCGCGAATGGCATCGCGCAACTGCACACTGCCTTCGCCCAAGGTGATTCGCCCGCCAAGATCCAGTACGATTACGCCGTCTACTTCACGCGTAGCAATTGTCAGCGCCACAGGTATTCCTCCTCGTTGGTATTGCAATTATAGTACGTTAGCGGCTGGAAATCCCCAGCCTTCCTCCGGCTCCGGCACGAAAAAATTGACCTCCACTCGCTGCCAGCCCGATGTGCAAGCGCTTACATCTTACCCCCAACCGGTGCAAGATGCTTGACGAGCGTCAATTCGGTTCCGGGGGCCAGTTGTCGAAAGTGTACCTCATCCATGAACGACCGGATGAGGAAGATGCCTCGCCCCGTGCCGCGCAGCAGGTTCTCTGGGGCCAAAGGATCAGGCAGCGTATCTGGATCCAGCCCTTTGCCCTGGTCTGCAATCTTGATCACCAGATCCTGCCCGGTGTTTTCAAAGCTGGCAGTGACCCGTTTAGCGGGGTCGTATTCGTTGCCGTGCAAGACCGCGTTTACCGCAGCCTCGCGCGCCGCCATGGCCACATGGAATCGCCCATCTTCATCCAAGCCGGCATCGCCGGCCAATTTGTCCGCGGCCGTTTCGACCTCAGTCACGCTATCCATGGTCGATTTCAGCGCAAGGGTTAGCCGTCCTGCCTTTGGTCCGCTCACGTGATCTCGAACCTGCCTCTCCCGGCGCAAAATGGTCTCTTACCCCCTTTACGCTCCATAGCATCCTTGAACGCAGTTTCAGGGTTGTTGCAGAGCCGTGTCAAGCCGTGTCACGGTTGAACTGGCGAAGCGAGGTAGTTGCAGGAGTATGCCCGTCAGGCAGTTGGATAGAATGCGGAGGAGTGTTGGGTTGAAAAACCGAATGGTCTGCGTCCCAAAATGGAGATAAACAGGGATTCAAAGTCCTCACCTCTACTTCGTCGAGCTATCCGACTGACGTTGCCGTGCGGGGGCTTTTCGAGCACCGTAATCCCGGTGACCTCGTAGCCTCTCTTCCACCGCAGCGATGTCCAAGCCCAGCGAATCCTGAAGATAGCCTTTTGTTGGTGAAGCCAGCATCCAATCGCTATGCTGGTGCATTTGAATGTCTCTAATGAAGGGGTGCTATGCCAAGAAAATTAACCGCTGAGGCGGGAGGACGATTGGCGGTTGTCTAAGTAAATCGGAGAATCGCATTTTGGCGGCATTCACTATTGTTGGATAAGGCGCGCCAGGATACAGGACTACCGCAGGATCAGCTCACTGATTGTGTGTTCAAAGAGTAATCGGTTCAGATGCCGTGCGGATTGCCTATTGCGGTCTGAAGAAGGGCAAACTTTCAGTGGGTCGCGCTCCTATCCTCCCCGCAACGGCCGCTTGCATCCGCGGCCTATGTACCCGAATCCGATTCTTGTAGGTGATAAGTCCAAGATCCCGGAAGCGGTTCATAAAGAAGCTTACGCGAGAACGTGTAGTGCCGATCATTTCCGCCAGGGTTTCCTGCGTAATCGGAGGAATCATCGCTTGCGGCTCCTCCGGCTTCTCAGACTCCGCCATCAAGAGCAGGACGCGCGCAAGACGCTTTTCGCTCGAGTGAAGAATTTGATCTGCAAGATGCGCCTGGGTGCGCATGCCGCGATCCAGCAGGTACGAAAGAAACTGATCGCTGAAGTCCTGTTTCTGATGCAGAGCTCCTATCATCTCTTCCCTATTCATTTTGAATGCGGTGCTTCTGTTCACGGCTGTAACTGTTGCCACGCGCAATCCGGGACTTGTCCCCAGCGACTCTTCTCCGAAAAAGTCGCCAGGAAAGAGGAGCGTAATGGTGGCTTGTTTACCCGTCTCTGAAACGACGCTGACCTTTGCGCGGCCCCGCTGCAGACAAAAGACAGAGTCCGCCGGGTCTCCCTGGGTAAAAAAGCGATCCTCAGGTTCCAACTCAACAATTCTTCGATCAAGCCCGACGCTCGAAAGAAAGGCGGCAGGGGCAAATGTTCTCTCCAGCTGATTACCCGTAATCATATTTCCCTCCTAAGAGCTGTTCTGCTTTTCGCGACGAGCATCCTTATTGGGAAAGCGGCTCACGGCGCAGACCGTCGCCCAGTCAAGAAATTTACGATCAGAACGATAAGCGCGACCACTAACAGAAGGTGAATCAGACTACCAGCAATATGCAAGCTGAATCCCAAAAGCCAAAGAACCAAAACAATTACAAAGATTGTCCAAAGCATAAATCCCCCTCGTTCCTGCCTCATGCTCATGCGCGATGGCAAATAACGTTTCACGATCGGGCGAACTTTGACTATGGGTTACTTCTCCGCACCTCTACCTCTCGCCTGCTCCTTCGCATTCATCACCGCATCCAGGAACGGCCGTGCCTGAGGAGGAGAAGGAACCTCGCCACGCAGTATTCTTTCTGTAGGAATCTCTGACCCATACATCGCCTTGGTTGAGTCATCGTCGCGCCGAATTGCAGCTCCGTTCAACGACACGCCTGCAAAAACTCCTTTTGCACGCGAATAGGTCAGCACTTCTGTGTTTAGCTTCCAATCGGTGTCGGCGGATGCATGGCGACCCACCGGGCCCGCAGCTGCAGATGCGTCGCCTCCAATCTCGAACTTGCTGTTGATTAAATGGTCCATTCCTTTATCGCCTTGGATGACCATGACCAGATCGACGCCTTCCACACCAATTTGTAGTCCCCAACTGCCACCCGTGATGGCAAAGAACGCCGGGGCGCTCCATCCGCTTGCAGTGCGGCACGTCGCAACGCCCCTGCCGTTTTCAGCCCCAAACACGAAGCCTCCCTTCAAAAGGTGAGGCACCACCGCCACGCACTTGGCGTGCTCGAGAACCTCTTCGGGGATACCAGTGTCCGGTGCGGACATGATCTCATGCAACACAGCGCCCGCATGTTCCAGCCGGCTGTCTGTCGCTTCACGCGTTGTTTCCGCCCAGGCAAAGCTTGTCACACTCAGCGCAACTGCAAGCACAAGTTTCTTCTTCATAGCTTTCCTCCTGATCTCGTGTAAGTCGTCATGCCATTCATGTAACTCGGCGTGAATAACATTCGCGTTTTCATGGCGTTTTCGGAAATGCGGTCGACCGAAACCATGACCTCGATACGACGCGACCATCAGGGCTGTAGACCCCACTCTCTGGTCTTCGTCCGTGGGGGAGTGAGACAGGCCACTATGCCGTAACAAGGTTAAAAAACTATCTCAGAAACGCTCTAAACACTTGATCCGTATGGCTCAGTTTAGCTGCTCTTGAGGCGGCTCTTCTCAACCAGCAGCGCGCCTCTTCGACAGCGACCAGTCATCTTGGATGACATCTCGCCGGTATGTCTGTAGATGCGAAGAGTTCAGTTTTCGTTGCCTTGGGGGCTAAACCTCGGCGATGTTTCTTACCTGACCGGTCAGGGCTGCTGCCATCGAGGCTGATCCACCACGTGTTGATGGCTTCCTTGAACTGGAGAATCTAACCGCGAACGTCAACAGTGATGTTGCGAGAGAGTTCGCCGCTATCGACAGCAGTGGCAACTTCCGCTATGTTACTCAGTTGTGTTCTTTGCCGACGGCCAATCCCACTGGTTTCAGCTCATGCGACATCTGCTCATTGACTGCAACGATATCGTTGAAAGTTCAGCGTAGACTGTGATTGGTTTTCTCTTTCACAATCGCCGATTCTATTTGCTCCCAAAGAGCATCAGGAGGTTCCTCAACAGGAAACAACTGTTGGGCGGCTTGGGCGATGGCATCCAAGTCGGCCAAAAGAGCCCGGCAAGGTTTGCAGCTCTGGAAATGCTGATGATCGGTGATCTTTTCTCCGCAACAAATCAGTTCCGGTAACTGGGCCTGGAATTCTGCGCAGGACAGGTTGTTGGTAGATCTACTCATTTGCGTCCCTCCTGCTGCGGTTGGCCGCGCATGGATTCCCGCAAATTCAGGCGCGCTTTATGCAGTTTGGATTTGCTGTGGTCGATTGCGCAATCGAGAAGAGAAGCAATTTCATTGTGCTCAAAGCCTTCTAAATCATGAAGCACAAAGATGAGCCGATAGCCAGTCGGCAAATTATCGATTGCGCGTTGCAATGTCAGTCGGTCGATGGCTCTAGACAGAGCGAGTTCGGGTGCGTCAAAGCTTTGGCCGGGCTGTTGGTCTAGGGTCGGATCCATGAGTTCATCCAGTGAACTTGCCTGTAAGCTTTTCTTGCGCAAACGCATCAAACCAAAATTGATAACCAACCTGTGCAACCAAGTGGAGACCGCTGATTCGCCTCGAAAGGTATAGATCTTACGGTGGAACTGAAGAAACGCCTCCTGAGTCACTCTTCCGCCGAAGCAACACTGCCTACCAAGCGCAGGCACAAGGAGTAGACATGACTCTTTGGACTGAGTAAGGCTGGGCGAAGGCCTGGTGATCGCCAGCCTGGGCACGCGTCAACATATCGGCTTGGTCATGGTTGGTTGCGGAATTGGACGAAGTATTTTCCACTGCCCCAGGAGCTTTGTGGTGCGACTGCGTGGGGGTGGTGTTGTTGGACATGCGCATCCTCGGAAAATGGGGGATCGGAGATGAGAAGCCTTGACCGACGAAACTCACCTGAAGATCGTACCTGGTCGTATGATGCGTTTTTCTCGTCAATAATCACGCTCTCTGAAATTTTTTGTGAGAGAGAAAGCGCGTTATCACAATTCCTCCTATTTCTCCGCAATCGGAGTCGGCGGAGCCGGTTTCACCTCGGGTTGGGCGGACCGTTTCGGTACGGCGGGCTGACTGCAACACGCTGCTAATCCGATCGCAGCGCAAAGAACGAGACTTACCATCTCGGACCAAGTCATATAAAACGTCACTGTTATGAGATGCAAGTTTGTTCGTGACAGCAACCTGGAAAAATATGCACTGTAGATGACTGCGGCACCCGCTCATCCAGGGATTGAATTAGAACGGTTGGGGCGCCCGATCATTTTCGGAGAAGACTATCGAAGTCGAGATCGTCGAGCGGTGTACCAAACATCTTCTTTCTCCGATACAGAATCGTCAGTTACTTATCTTAGTCTTCTGCGGATGAGGTCGAGGGATTGCTGGGTGGCCCATTGTCTTACGCGGTCGCGGTCGCCTCGGAATATTCTCTCAATTGACTCGGTCTTGTTTTCGTCGCTCAGGGCGATGTAAACCAGGCCTACTGGCTTGGTCTCAGTGGCGCCGGTGGGGCCGGCGATGCCGGTGACTCCTAGTCCCAGAGTCGCGCCGGTGTTGTGGCGAATGCCTTGGGCCAGGGCTTCGGCTACTTCCTTTGAGACGGCTCCGTGCTGGGCGATCAGTTCGGCAGGAACCCCGGCGAAGTGAGTCTTGAGTTCGTCCGAGTAGGCGATGGCTCCGCCCAAGAAGGTGCGCGAACTGCCGGGAACGCTGGTGATGTGCTGAGCGATCATGCCTCCAGTGCAGCTCTCGGCGACGGCGAGAGTGGATTGGCGAAGGCCGAGATAGTATAGAACGATTTGTTCGAGAGAGTCGGCGGATTCCTGGCCGGAGGAGTAGAGCCAGTCTTCGAGAGCCTCTTCCATGCGGGATGCTAATTCATCGACGCGAGTCTGGGCGATGGCGGCGTTCGATTTGGAGCAGAGCAAAGTGAGCTGGATGTCGCCGGCATGGGCGAGGATGGTGGTTTCAACGTCTTTGTATTCGGTGTAGATGGGCGCGAGGAGCTTGTCGGCTTGCGACTCGGGGATCATGGCGGCTCTTAACGTGCGCTTGGCGATGTGGCGGACGGGGAGGATCTCGCGCAGGCGGGGAACGCATTCGGCATCGAAGAGCGGGCGGCACTCGTTGGGCGGGCCGGGTACGAGCATAAGCAGTTTGCGGTAGCCTTGCCAGGTCGTGTCGATCCATTGGCCGGGAGCGCTGCCGTTGGGGTTGGGCAGCACGATTGCGCCCTCGATGACGTCGGCCTGCTTGAGGTTGTTTGTGGGCATGGGAATGCGCCAGGTGGCTGCGCGAGCGGCGAGAGCGACAACCTGGTCGGGGTCGCGACGCAAGGTGAGGGAGTGCGCCTCGGCGACGGCCTCGCGAGTGAGGTCGTCTTCAGTGGGGCCCAGGCCCCCCATCAGAACGATGATGTCGGTGCGATTGAGGGCCGCGCGGATGGCGCTGACCAAGTCTCTGCGGCGGTCGCCGACGATGGTCTTGAAGACGACTGTGACGCCGAGTTCA
>Ga0181520_10005904_pt1 | contig 19128 bp, 14 predicted proteins | sample PEATcosm2014_Bin_29_FD_132451 | JGI IMG/M metagenome (GOLD analysis project Ga0181520, IMG submission 132451) | Peatland microbial communities from MTU Mesocosm Facility, Houghton, MI, USA - PEATcosm2014_Bin02_30_metaG | ecosystem: Environmental > Terrestrial > Soil > Wetlands > Peat | place...
ACCTGAACCTGATGTGGTCCAAACGAAACGGACCTGCGCACCACGGTCACAGTCTGGCCATAGAACGGGTGATGAGGATAGTAAACCGTCAACGAAACATGGGCAGTGTGTGAGTGCTTTGCAGCGGCCCACAGCCACGCGCGTTGCAGGGTTCGGCACATGGAAAGAGATGGGCCGGTTTGTGAAGAAGGGCGAGAAGGGTATCCAGATTCTTGCGCCCATGATTGGCTATCGGCGGAGGAAAGACGCGGCAGAGCAGGAGCCAAACACCAATCAGGACGCGAAGCCCGCGCCCATGTTGATTGGCTTCCGTGCTGTTTACGTCTTCGACATCGGCCAGACCGAAGGCGCGGACCTCCCGGAGTTTGACCGCACTATCACCGGCGATGTCGGCGCAAAGCGCGACCGGCTGATTGCCTTTCTTTTCGCGCTAGACATCAAGCTGGAATTCAACGAGAGGATCGCCCCGGCTTTGGGTGTCAGCTACGGCGGCAAGATCGCCATTCTTCCCGGCCAGTCGAAGGCCGAGGAGTTCACCACGCTGGTACACGAGACGGCGCATGAACTTTTGCACCGGGCAGAGCGCCGCACGTTCACCACGCAAACCATCCGCGAGACGGAGGCCGAAGCCGTGGCCTTCATCGTGGGCCAGGCTGTGGGCTTGGAGATGGGCAACGCTTCGAGCGACTACATACAAATGTATGCGGGCAACGCTGCATTGCTGGCGGAGAGCCTTGAAGTCATTCAGCGCACATCCGCAGTAATTCTCGCCGCAGTGCAAACCGACGACGCGGCAGAGGAGAGCGAGTCCGTGGCGGAGGTGGCCTAGTGAAGACCATTCTCCAAATCCTCGGAAGGGCGGGAGGCTATCGCAGTGACCTTTATCTGCGCATCGAGAACCCGCCCTATATGGCCCTCGTGATCGAAGCCACGCCGGAACCCGGCCCGCTTGGAGTTCCGGCAATCTCCGTCACGCATTACGGCGAACAGAACGGCGACCTAATGCGCGACCCGGAGATGTGCTTCGAGTTATCTAACCCGCTTGGCATGGGTTGGATTCTCACATCGTTCTACTTTCGCAACGACTACATGGGTGTGGAGCAGTATTCCCGCACCCGTGAAGGCGATAACTATGTCTTTGTCCCCGACCTCTTGCGGGAGCATGAGAGCTTTGCCCGCACATGGGACAAGAACCTACGCGCACAGGGATTTCTTGAAGCCTTCGAGCGCAGCCGCAAGCAGTAACCCGCAACTTCTTGGGCGGGCACTTGCGGCCCGCCTACGCCCCAACGCTCGACAACCTCACAAGGAGATTAGACTATGACCACCGAAGTTCAGATCGAATATCGCAACCTTCCACTCGCCAACCTCAACGAGTCAGCCAACAATCCACGCCGCACGTTTGATCCAGCCGCATTGAACGAACTGGCGGAGAGCATTCGCACTCAGGGCTTGCTTTCACCGTTGCTGGTACGGCCCAAGGGACCGCAGAGTTACGAGATCGTTGCCGGAGCGAGGCGTTATCGTGCCGCGCAGTTGGCAGGACTTGAATCCGTTCCGGTTCGCATCGCTGAATTGACGGATGCACAGGCCATCGAAGCGTCCATCGTTGAAAATCTGATTCGCGCCGATGTGCATCCGATGGAGGAGGCCAGCGGTTTCCGCGCTCTTCTCAACATGGAAGAGCCGAAATACTCCATTGAGCAAATTGCGGCCCGCACTGGAAAGACGCCGGTATTCATCGCGGCAAGATTGAAATTGACCGAGCTTGTACCCGCCGTGGTCGAGGCTTTCTACCGCGATGAGATCGGCACCGGCCACGCTCTGCTACTGGCGAAGTTGCAACCCGCGCAGCAGGAAGAAGCCCTTAAGGCTTGCTATCAGGAGCAGTTCAACAGCGGCAACAAAACCAAAAGAATCCTCTTGCCCGTTCGCCAGCTTCAAACGTGGATTGAGCATAATATCCTCTTGGAGCTTGCATCCGCGCCATTCCCGAAAGAAGATGCACAGCTCTTGCCGGAAGCCGGAAGTTGCGTTGATTGCCCCAAGCGCACCGGCCACAACACACTACTCTTTGCCGAGATCGGCGCAGCTCAGCCAGATAGTTGCTCCGATCCAAAATGCTATTCAGCCAAGGTGGAGAAGTTTGTCCAGCAAACCATCGCAGCCAAACCGAAACTGGTACAAATCAGCACCGCCTACGGGACGCAGAAAGAAGGCAGCGCAACGGTCCCGCGCAACAAGTACGTTGAGATTCACAGCGAGAAGCCAACCAACCCCAAGCACCGCGATTGGCCGGAGTACAAAACGTGCAAGTTCATCACCGAGGCCATTGTCACCGAAGGCAGCGAAAAGGGTGAGATGCGACGGATTTGCGCGAATGCGGAATGCCCGATTCATCATGCCCGCAAGCCGAAGGCCGCGCCCGATGCAAACGCCAAGGCCGAGCAGGAGAAGCGCCGCCGCGAGGAAGCAATCGCTCAGGCAACCGGCTTGCGCGTGTTGACTGCAATTGCCGAGGCCGTGCCGGTTCGATTGATGAAGCGCGATCTATTTTTCATCGTCGAGCGTTTGACGGCGACGATTGAAGAGCGCCGCCTCGCCGTCTTGCTCCGTCAGCATGGCATCAACAAAGCACAGGCAACCACAGCCGATTCACCAGCCAAACTGTTTGCAGCTTTCCTTCGCAAGTCTGACGAAGGCACTCTCGGACGCGCCTTGGTTGAACTGTCCATCTTGCAAACGCTGCATTCGCAGAGCGATTCGAGCAAGGCTCTACGCGAAGCCGCCGAGTTCTACAAGGTGGATGTTGCGGCAATCACCGCCAAGGTCAAGCAGGAGTTCGCCGCGAAGGACAAAGCCAAGGTCGCAAAGCCAGCGAAAGCAAAACCACCGGCAAAGGCAGCGAAGAACTCAAAAGCCGCATAATTCCAATCAGCATTCCGGCGGAGCCAATCCCAAGGCTCCGCCATTTTTTATGCTTTCCTGCCCGTCTTCCCACCCTTATTTGCGCTCCCGCCTCGGCGGGAGGCCATTTTTCGCCCGCCCGACGGGCATGAGCGCGCTGCGGAGCGCGCGCCTTCATGCTTCGCGTTCCCATATCAGGAGTCAATCTCAGATTGCGGGCCGAAATGTATCCGCCTTGCTGCGCTGGAGAACGAAGATATCAGCTAACTCAGAGATTCGAGTAGCGCGGCATCATTGTTCCGCACATTTCCGACGCGGTCACTCACCGGCCAAGCTTTCATCAGTTCGGAAGAATAAGGACGGAACAGGTCCACAGCCGGTCTCGCAGGGTCCCCGGCATCTAGCCAGCGGGCATAGTCTTTCGGATCGAGAATCACCGGCATCCTGTCGTGAATTGGCAGCATCAATTCATTCTCTGAGGTGGTCAGAATTGTGAAGGTCTCCAGTGGCGCGCCGTCCTTTGGTCGCCAGCTCTCCCACAGTCCAGCAAAGGCGAGCGGCTCCCCGCTCTTGAGCGCGATTGCAAACGGACGTTTTGACTTGGCATCCAGGCGCATCCACTCATAAAAATTGTCGGCAGGGATCAGACAGTGGCGCTTCTTGAATGCCTCTCTAAAGACGGGCTTCGACGCCACCTCTTCAGAACGCGCATTGATTGTGCTGTACCCGATCTTGGCATCCTTCGCCCACGCCGGCACCAATCCCCACCGCATCAACGCGAATTCCCGGTTGCCGGTGTCACGACTCAAGCGCAATACGGGTTGAACGCTTTGTGGCGCTACGTTAAAGCTGGGTGCAAACCACGGCATATCCTCAAGCTCGACACCAAACCAGTCGGCGAGAACTTCCTGCGTGGATTTTCTGGCGAAGCGACCACACATATTGCAAATAGCATAGCGGATTGAGTCCTCCGTACACCGGAGCATTTATTAGAACTCAAGTTCGGCACGCCAGACAACCGGGCTTGTCATGGGCGACCGCGTCCCCTTTACGCGTCCACCTCGCCATGGAAAGCGTCGGCGTTGTGCATTTCGATTGCGACCTCTACGGCATAGGCTGACGTGACCAGGAGGCGCAGCTCGCCGCCTTATTTGGTGCGCATCCCGTAATCGCAACATCTTGAGGTCCGGCTATGAACTCTTACGAAACGGAAAGTAGCGCGGCAGCTTGCTGCCACCGCGCTACTCATTCTAGTGCCCGCTCGAACTGTTGATGATTAGGCCCGGCTAACCGCGCTTTTCCAGCTCCGAATCAATCAGGGTCTCGAACCGGTCCTCCCAACCGTCTGTATGCACGATGCGGTCAAACTTCGCCGTTGTACCGCGCAGAAGTTCCAGACGCGACCGTTGAGACACGTCCTTCCAGTCGTCATAAAGGACATACATAGCGTTGCCGTAGTTCATGTTCTCGAAGACCACGAGATCATCCGCATACAGCGCACCGATGTACGAGCCAAAAGGTCCTGAGCCCTTGATAAACTGCTGGACCGGGAGCCGATCGAACAGTTTTATCCTGGCGGCCACGATTCCGGCCTTTCCTGCGGCATCCCCGTTGTGTTGTCTCGTCATGGCGGCAATCAGTTCGTCGCGATGCCCTGGAGGGAAAATCTCCCAATCGAGCGTCACTGTCCTGATGAAGTCAGCGCGGGTGGCATCGCTGGCGTAGATGCCCACGACGCCCGTGCTTTCCTGCAGCAGGTTGAGGCAGAACAGCAGATCGGCTTCAAAGCCGTCAGATTTCTTGTCCAAAACCTGATCAACAGTGAACCGCACTAGCGCAGCGCCCGCCCCTGGAGCATTCAGGACTTCAGCCTTGATTGGGAACATTCTCGGCTCGAAGGCTTCGACCTGGTAGACCTCCCGATCCTGGTAATGCGTGTGTGTGCCGTACGTATACGCATCACCGAAGTTCGGTGTCTCCCAAGAATAGCTCTTGGTCACTTTAGGAAGGTCAGTACGTTTTACCTCCCATCCATCCCGGTTTCGCGCCGCGTACCGGCCCACGTCAGAATCGGGTACAGCAGGCTCGCCTACGATTACGGCTGCCCCGTCATAGTGAATCCCGAGATGAGCATATTGCCCCTCGCCGATCACCTGAACGGGGATTTTCTTGACCGCTGAGACGATTACCAGGTCGGAACCAATGGCTTTGAGGGCTGCTGTAATCGCCGGGGGAACTGAACGGTACGATCCTTTCCATGGGAAGCGTTTCATGCCAGCACCTCGGTTTCCGAAGTTGCTGATGCCGCGGTTGTCGCCGCCAGCAGATTAGCTGCGTCCAGAGCCACGCCGTGGGCTATGCTTTTAGCTTCTGCCTCCGACAATGGCAATCCGAGCTGGTTCTTAATGAAGGCCTTTGTTGCTGCCCTGGCTTGGCGGTTGGAAACAACCGAGTTGGCCACGATGCAGACGTTCTGCCACTGCGGATTTGCTTTGGAGAAATCGATATTTGACAGTCGGGCAAGACGTTCCTTCCAGTCCGGCTCCTTCATCAAATCGGCGCCCAGGCCACCCAAGGCGCGCAGGACGGTCGAGTGTGCAGCAATCGTTTCAGACCGCAGCTCCTGTGCCGTCGTATGACCCGCGACCACCTTGCCCCATGCCGGGATGTTATCCGCCACAACTGACCAGTACTCCGTTAGGCGTTTGGCGCTTTCCTCTGTGTCCTTTTCATTGAAATCACGCAGCAGATCGTGGTTTGCGTCATATAGAGCCGCCAGAGTGAAGAGCTTTGTCGACTTGGCTTTGAGAGACGCGTCGACCTTCTCCGTGTACTCCTTGAACACCGGCACCTTATCAAGCGAGAAAATGGTCGCGATCGAGATAGGGTCTCTTTTGTCGAACAGAACGTCGATCGACTTGGAGGTCTTGACGACGTGGCGGTTGAGATCAGTGAACATCTGCTGGACACGGCCCGTGTTCTCCCAAGGAAAGAGCAGCACCGAGATCGTCTGTTCTGCCAAAGCTGGGTTTTTCCTGACCGCCTCAACGATTGCCGCGCACCGATGCTGTCCATCATTGATGGTCAGCTCGTCACCCAGCTTGATTCTGAGCGTCCCGATGTCTTGGCCATCTTGGTAGGGCACGAACCCCGGCTCGCTCTTGTAAGAAGCGGTGATCGACGCGAATAGGTAATCATCCTCATTGTCCAGAATGTATGAGGTGATCGCCGGTACACGGCTCCGATTGAGTGTGCGCTGCTCCCGCTGCTCTGGGCTCAATTCGGACCATTGGCGTGCCTCCGGATCGAACCGGAACATGTTTTCAATGGCTTCCAGAGGCATAAGGCAGGCGTAGTAGGTGCGGGTGCCCATTTTCCCGCGCATGGCTGGTACGTGTACTTGCATGTTTTTTGCTCCAATGCAGCTCAGTTTCCTGGAAGAGCGACAATCGCTCAAAGGTTTTGGCGAGCTGTTGGATTAAGTATTAACAGCTCTCCTAAAAAACAGCAAGTAATTTGTACAGCTCATAGTAAATAAGTTTGGAGCTGTCACACGCCAACCCATGGAAGTCAAAAGTGTTTCGTCATCGGGTTTCGCATTTGGGCGCGAAAAGCATTGGGAGGAAGTTCGCCTGTGGCTCGGAGGATGCGAGTGAGGATACAGTATCAAAGATCGGGATAAGTCGTTTATAAATATAGCCATCTCTTGAACCGCGCGAAATCGAATTGACGGCGTGCGGGGTCTTGCAGGAAGATAAAGCGAATATATGGCGAATACGCCTTTGGTCCTGCTATGCCGTCCGCCGCTGCTCTACGCATTGAAATCGAGCGCGCTCTTGACCGTCGCTTTCCGGCGGCGCTGACACCTGTTCCGCGGACAATTAGCGAAACTGCGACAACCGGGGTTCTTGAAGTTGACGCCCTGCTGGACGGCGGGTTGCCGGTGGGGGCGATCAGCGAATTGACCGGGCCTCAATCGTCAGGCCGGACGGGGCTGGCGCTCTCGTTTCTTGCCCAACAAACACAGGATGAGCGCGTTTGTGCTTGGGTGGATGCAGGGGACGCATTCGATCCAGAGTCGGCGGCGGCTAGTGGTGTAATTTTGCGGCAGTTGCTTTGGGTGCGATGCCGTGATGTCTCGACAGTAAACGCGAAGAACGGATCAAGAATCTCTCCAGGTTGGAAGGCTAAGACCGGAGCACCAGTCTGGACGCGGCTCGATCAAGCGTTGCGGGCTACTGACCTCTTGCTTCAGGCAGGCGGATTTGCTGCCATTGTGTTGGACCTGGGTGAAATGGCGCGAGAACAAGGAAGCCGGATTCCGCTGGCGACATGGTTCCGATTTCGTCAGACGGCGGATCGCACGCGCTGTTGCCTGGTTGTGTTGGGCCAAGCAGCCTATGCGCAATCGAGCGCGGCAGTCGTTTTGGAATGCGCGCCGTGCAAGCCGCACACTGCGGGCGGCACTGTACTCAATGGCTTTTCATTTGAGGTGCGTCGTGGACGGCAACGTTTCGCGCCGGGGCTGCAAGGCGCACGAAAGCCGCCTGCATCAACATGGTCGGCAACCAGCGCATGGGAAGAGGAGGAACGCGCATGAGTGATGAACTTTATGCCTGCGTTTGTGCGCCGGAGTTTCCCGCTCAGGCATTATTGCGATTGCGGACCGAATTGCAATCGGAGCCTGTGGTCGTACTCGATGGCCGCGCACCGCTGGAAACAGCCTGCTCATTGAATCGGTCGGCGCATCTGAAAGGCGCAGTTCCCGGAATGACGCGGCTAGAGGCCGAAGGCATTGCCGGCTTGAGATTGCTGGCGCGCTCCGTCGAGGTCGAGTCTGCGGCGCATGCCGTATTACTGGAATGCCTATCGCAGTTCTCGCCGCGCATTGAAGAAGCGAGCGGGGCTATGACTTGCGGATTTGTTCTCGACATAGCGGGTACGCGCCTGCTCTTTGGGCCACCGGAAGCACTGGCCCAGAGGTTACGCGCGGCTCTGACCACAGCAGGATTTCGAGCTTCGATTGCTGTGAGTACGAACTTTCATGTGGCTCGTTTGAAGGCGGCGACCACACGCGGTATTACTGTGATTCCCGAAGGGCAGGAAGCAACCGCACTCGCAAAGCTCACCCTTGCCGCGTTGAATCTCGAAGAGAACCACGCGGAGACCTTTGACCTCTGGGGGATTCGCAGGCTCGGAGAACTGGCCGCGCTGCCGGAGGTGGATCTGATTGCCCGGCTCGGCCAACAGTCGCGTAACTGGCGCGATCTTGCTCGTGGAGTAGCGACCCACACGTTTCAGCCCATCGAAGCAGAGTTCACACTGAAGGAGTTTTTCGACTTCGAGACGCCTGTCGAAGAGATGGACTCGCTGCTTTTTATTGGCGCGCGCATGATTGATTGCCTGGTTGCGCGAGCATCCACGCGGGCATTGTCGCTGGCCACTTTGACCGTTGATCTGGCCCTTGCAGGAGGGCGGCAACACAAGCGAGCGATCCGACCTGCATTGCCTTCGATTGACCGCAAGTTCCTGCTCAAGCTGCTGCAACTGGAGATCGCTGCGCATCCGCCGCAGGCCGCCGTGTTGTCCTTCACACTCACGGCAGAGGCAGGTCAATCGAGCAAGGTGCAACTCGGACTCTTTGCACCTCAGACACCTGAGCCATCGCGATTGGATGTAACGATTGCGCGCCTGAAGGCAATTGCCGGCGAGGATCGCGTCGGCTCGCCTGTGCTCGAAGACACACACCGGTCTGGCAGCTTCCGTATGGAAAGCTTTTCTGTCTCCGGCATCTCCGCTGGATCGAAGGTCAGCAGGCCGCGCATGGCGTTGCGGCGAATGCGGCCAGCTGTGCCGGTGCGTGTCCAACTGCATTCAACAAAGCCTGCGACTTTTCGCGATGCAGATGGCAACCACGAGATTACCGCAGCTTATGGCCCGTGGCGCAGCAGAGGTTGCTGGTGGTCCACTGTTGGATGGGACGAAGAAGAGTGGGACGTATTGGCGGAGGCGGGCAATGGAGTTGCGGTCGCGTGTCTGTTGGTAGAAGATCGCCGCAAGCGCGAATGGCGATTGGAAGCCTACTATGACTGATGGCTGCGAATACGTCGAGTTGCACGCGGCCAGCGCCTTCAGCTTTCTTGCCGGGGCATCGCAGCCCGAGACGCTTATTGAACGCGCGGCGGAACTTGACATGCCCGCCGTCGCGCTTGCCGACCGCAACGGCCTCTATGGTGTTGCGCGATTTCATACGATGGCGAAGAAGCATGGCATCAAGGCGCACATCGGCGCGGAGATCGCCGTTCGCTCCATCGGCAACAAACTCACGCCGCCAGCTTGGTTGCCGCATCAATACCCGAACGAGCCACCACGTTTGCTCTTGCTCTGCACATCGCAAACCGGCTATCAAAACCTCTGCCAACTGATCACACGCTTCAAGATGCGCGAGGCAACAAAGACTGAGGGAGCGGCGACGCTCGAAGACATAGAAGAATTCTCTGCCGGATTGATCTGTCTTACCGGAGGCGATGAAGGACCGATTGCGGCTGCACTTGCACAGGGCGAACACAAGGAAGCAAGCAGGTTGATTGAACGACTCTCGGCAATCTTCGGTCACAGCAATCTCTATCTTGAACTACAGCGCCACCAGCAACGGGATGAGGAATGTCGCAATCAATCTCTGCTTCACCTTGCGGCTAGTCACCGTCTACCAGTGATCGCAACCAACGGAGTTCGTTACGCATCGGAGAAGGACAGCGAGCTTCTTGATGTATTTACCACGATCCGCCATCACACTTCGCTCGATCAAGCAGGCCGCTTGCTCACAGCGAATGAATCGCGTTCGCTGCGCTCGCCGCGTGAAATGGCCGCGCTCTTCCGTGACATTCCCGAAGCCATTGCCAACACGCACATCGTCAGCGAGCGCCTTGGCTTCGCGCTCAACAATCTTGGCTATGAATTTCCGCAGTATCCCGTTCCAGACGGCGAGACGATGGACAGCTTTCTCGATAAGCGCGTCGAGGAGGGAGTTCGCAAACGCTATGGGGCAGGAGCCAAACGATCATTGCTCGACAAGGCCCGCGTGCAAGTTCAGCACGAATTGAAGCTGATTGCAAAGCTCGGCTTCGCCGGATACTTTCTGATTGTCTGGGACATCATCCGCTACTGTCAGCAGCACGGCATTCTTGTTCAGGGCCGCGGATCGGCGGCCAACTCCGCTGTCTGTTACGCGCTCGAAATTACTGCTGTTGATCCCGTCGGTATGGAACTGCTTTTCGAGCGATTCCTGAGCGAGAATCGCGGCGAGTGGCCCGACATCGATCTCGATCTACCCGCCGGCGACCAACGCGAACAAGTCATTCAATACATCTATGAGCGTTATGGCTCTCTGGGCGCGGCGATGACTGCGAATGTCATCACCTATCGCGGCCGTTCAGCGGCGCGTGAAGTGGGGAAGGCACTTGGCTTCGAGCCAGACCAGCTCGCGCGTCTGGCAAGCCTCGTCGGACACTGGGAGTGGCGCGGCGAATACGACACGATGGCTCATCACTTCGCGCAGGCGGGCTTCGATATTCGACATCCGCGTATCGCCCGTTATCTCGACCTCTGCCAGCGAATGCAGGACTTGCCGCGTCATCTCGGCCAACACTCGGGCGGCATGGTCATCTGCGCAGGGATGCTCAATCGCGTTGTCCCCATCGAGCGCGCCTCCATGCCAGGCCGCACCGTGATCCAGTGGGACAAGGAAGATTGTGCCGACCTCGGCCTCATCAAAGTAGACTTGCTCGGCCTCGGCATGATGGCCGTCCTCAAAGATTCCATCGAGCTGATACCGCGTCATTACGACAAAGAGGTTGACCTTGCCGCGCTCCCTGAAGACCCGCTTGTCTACGAGACGTTGTGCAAGGCGGACACTGTCGGAATGTTTCAAGTCGAGAGCCGCGCGCAGATGGCGTCGATTCCGCACAACGCGCCGACACGCTTCTACGATCTTGTTGTGCAGGTCGCGATCATTCGCCCCGGCCCGATTGTCGGCAAGATGATGCACCCATACATGCGCCGTCGCCAGGGCAAGGAAGAAGTAACCTATCCGCATCCATCGCTGGAGCCAGTGCTCAAGCGCACACTGGGCGTGCCGCTCTTTCAAGAACAGTTGCTCCGCATGGCAATGACAGTCGCCAGCTTCACGGGAGCGGAGGCAGAAGAGTTGCGCCGCGCCGTTGGAATGCGCCGGTCGATGCAGCGCATGAAAGACCTCGAAGGCAGACTCCGCGCAGGGATGGCACGCAACGGCATTGGTCCAGAGGCCCAAGACAATATCGTTCAAGGAATCTCTTCGTTCGCCATGTATGGCTTCCCGGAGTCGCACGCGGCGAGTTTCGCGCTGATCGCCTATGCTTCGGCGTACTTGAAGGTCTACTATCTTGCGGCGTTCACTTGCGGCCTACTCAACAACCAGCCGATGGGTTTCTACTCGCCAGCCGTCCTTATCAAAGACGCGCAGCGCCACGGTCTCCGAGTTCGCCCGATGGACGTTCAGCGTTCCGATTGGCTCTGTACGCTGGAGCCGGAACACGATGGTTCACTTTCGCTGCGCATCGGTTTCAACTATGCCAAGGGGCTACGTCAGTCATCGGCAATTGAATTGCTCGCCACACGGAGCCGGGACGGGATCTTTCAATCGGTCGATGAGCTGGCGCTACGAGTGCCAGCTCTCAACCGAAATGAACTCGTCGCACTCGCCCAGATCGGCGCGCTCAACTCGCTCGGCCAAGTCGAGCATCGACGCGATGCTCTCTGGCAGGTAGAACAAGCTGGCCGTCCCGTTGGTCCTCTGTTGCGAGGTGCCGACAGTGCTCATACCAGAGATAAAGATCCAACCCCGTTACAGAAGATGACAACCGATGAACGCCTGGCAGCCGATTATATGGGAACCGGCCTCACCACCGGCCCGCACCCGATGGCCTATCACCGCGAATCTTTGCGGCAAGAAGGTATTTTGTCAGCGGACGAACTCATACAGAGACGCAGTAATCAACCTGTCCGCATCGCCGGTTGCGTAATCGCACGTCAGCGCCCCGGCACAGCCAAGGGCTTTGTGTTTCTCTCCTTGGAAGATGAAACAGGCATCGCCAACATCATCCTCGCACCCGATGTATTTGAGCAGAACCGCATTATCGTTACTCGCTACCGATTTCTCTTGATCGAAGGCCCGTTCCAAAATCAGGACGGAGTTGTTCACGTCAAAGCCCAACGAATTATCCCGCTCGACATCACCAGCGCCGATATCCGTTCCCATGACTTTCACTGAGCAGTAATGCTCCCCAACCAAGCAGATAACACTCGCGCACGTTTCCAAACCAGGGCTACAATTCTTGTCAGATCGCTATGCGGAAAATCGTACATGTCGATATGGATGCTTTTTACGCGTCCGTTGAACAACGGGATGACGCGCAACTACGCGGCAAGCCCGTCGTCGTCGCGTGGCGCGGGAAGCGGTCTGTTGTCTGTGCCGCATCGTATGAGGCAAGACGCTTCGGGATACGTTCAGCAATGCCTGCGGTTCACGCGGAACGCTTGTGCCCTGATGCAGTCTTCGTTCCGCCGGATTTCACGCGCTATCGAGCTGTATCGCATCTTGTGCGCGAGATATTCATAAGCCATACCGATCTTGTCGAGCCGCTATCACTGGACGAAGCCTATCTCGACGTGACTGAAAACAAGACCGGACTGCCAACCGCCACGCGAGTCGCCAGCGCGATTCGAAAGCAAATTCGTGAGGAGTTGCATCTAACGGCTTCTGCCGGAGTCGCGCCCAACAAGTTCCTGGCAAAGATCGCCTCTGATTGGCGCAAACCGGATGGTCTGTTCGTCATCCAACCGGACGAAGTGGATAGCTTTCTGCCACCTCTCTCTGTGGGACGTATCCCCGGTGTAGGTAAGGTGACAGAGGCGCGGCTCGCAAAGCTCGGAATACTGACTGTCGGAGATTTGCAGGGCCTGGAATTGCCCGCTCTCGAAACCACGTTCGGCAATCATGGCCTGCGCCTCTACCAGTTGGCCCGCGGAATTGATGAGAATCCCGTCGTTCCCGACAGGCTCACGCAATCGGTCTCCGCCGAAGATACCTTTGAACGTGACGTGCCACTTTCGGAAACTGAGCCGATGATTCGCTGGCTTGCAGAGAAAACGTGGGCTGCCTCGCGCAAGGAGTCACGAATTGCCCGCACAGTAGTTCTCAAGCTTAAAACCAGCGAGTTCAAAATCCTCACTCGCAGCCACACGTCGCCGCACCCGCCCTCCACGTGCGATGAACTGACCAACATCGCCCTCTCGCTCAGAGAGCGTATTAGCCTTGGCCCGCGACAACGGTTCCGCCTGGTCGGCGTTGGCCTGAGCAACTTCCGCGAACCCGAAAACGCGCCCCCGCAGCCTGAGCTTTTCGAGTGACCGCGTTCACAGAAGGCTTCTGAAATAAAGTTGGAAATCGCCCTGGTTCTTGCAAATGTGGAGAGATTTACAGTTCCTGTGGAACCCTCGTTCCGGCATCGCGAGCTAAAGGAGCACCTGCCAATGCTCGCGATGGAACGACTGCCTCGTCCTCAGCGAGTGTCGATTGAATGGTGGAAGCTCTCCTCTTCCTAACCTTCGACTTGGGCTTCTCGTCCGAAGAATCCTTAATAAAACCGTATTCGCAAATCGTGCCAGCAACCCTGAACCATCGCACAGCACGCATCAGACTCATCCGTGAGAACAGTGGAAAATTGAGGCTCTTGAGGAACGGGTCCTTATGAGTAATTATCCCAAATACTACTTTTAGGTTCTGCCCTATCACAGGTGCTCTCAGCGTTTCTCTGGTGGCTTCATCGGCCATCGCGCCATCAATTAGGCTGAGCAGCTTCTGAACGGATTCAGGTTCGACCTTTAAAATTTCGATGGCATTCATTCCCTGATTAAACAAGTGACTCAGTTGAGATGAATGGGTTGAACGTTTCAGGTGATATAACACAGCTTTGTCGTCTGCGACCGCGTATATATCGCATGGTTCAATTTGTGTTTGCGCAGACGGACTGATATTAGCCTTATCCATACACACAAATACGACATTCTGCTCCATGACAGCTATGTTGTATTCGCCCTCATCTTTGTGCTCGAAATCCGGAAAACCCAAGTCCTTGCATAACGGATCCAGTGTCGTCTGCATCTTCTGTAAATACGCATTCTCTACACGGTACCACTTTGTATCAGTCAGATGATATGTGTGACCTTGAGTCCCCAGCGATGTTTCGTAGAGCATGCATCGAAAAATGCTATACCTCTCGCGCACTGTTTCGTCTTCGTCGACCAGATTGAGATGGTGCCGGTGAATATCCTCAAGGGCAATCCCCGCAACATCGACTTTATTCTGATCCAGGTATTCATAGTAGGTCGTCAGCTGAACATCTGGATAAAGCAGGCTCTTGCCCTGCCCCGAAAATGAGGCATAGTAGGAGTGTTTTCTGAAGTCGATGATGTCAGGAATGGTTAAATAAAGGCCCTGCCCCCGAGACTGGAGTGCATGGATCAGTGAATCGTTGAGCTTTGAAAGAGTATCTGGATCGGTAACAGGCAGTATGTTTTGGATATCTGGGAAGGTCTTGCGGTAGTCCTCACCGTTGTAGAGGCCGAATAGATCTTCACATAATTTGGTGAGTTCCTTCGGAGTCGCGGAGGACTTTATACTGAGGCTGCTCGCTCCGGTCGCGTCTTTGAATAGCGACCTATATTGCTCTTTGACTTTGCCAGTTAGACTTCTCAGCACCGAACTATTCCGGTCGAAGTCGAAAAATGTTAGGTCTGATTCTATCGGCGCTTGTGTTCGCTGACGCCGTGCGTCGCCAGGCTGTAGCGTATCCGTGCTTCTCAGTTTCTTTGGATCTACGCAATTGAGTGTGACCCTTAACCCGAAATCATGCTCATAGCATTCGTCACTTAGCTTGTGATACACACGACCAAATGAGAGAACGAACCAGCGTTGATCGATTGGCAGGAACACGAGTGCTCCCTTGCTAGCTTGCTTAAGTTTGTCCTTTACGCCAAAATACCCTGTCCACCACACGTCCGTTTCCGGAGCGTCAAGAACAAACAACCGTGCTCCTTCCGGCAACTTAGTCGCAGGCACGGCGGTGTTGAGCTTGTGATCTTCGCTCAATGAATTCGTTCCGTCATATCCTTGTTTAAGCAGGTAAATGGAGAACGGACGACTTTTGCCCATGGTTGCCTCCAAAATGTAACTCTTCAAACTGTTTGCTTACTCGGGTTGAATGATATAGCAAGCTCAGTATCTTCTTTAAATGAAAGAGGTTTGAGAGCGATACATCCACGTCACTTCGGCGAATTGCATACCGGTCTGGCTCCGCAGTCATACAAAGACGCCGCGATTGGCTTGTTTGAAGTAGCAGACTTGAACAGGCAGGATTCTGGATTTACTCCCGTGAAACGCCGATTTGACCAGTTTTCCGGCCACCAACTCCATTTCCTTCCCTGTCCTCATACGCCTCAGTTGAGAGAGGCGCGGTGTGCCCAATACTCTTCTATCGCTCTATCGCAATCGGAGCCATCATCGTTTGGTAGTTCGGGGTCGCTAGCGAATTCTTCGATAGTTTGCCTCAACAGGCTCCGCACGTAGTCGTGGTCGGAAATACCTTCAGGCCGCGAGTAGTCCAGACTCTGAGGTCCAATCTTCCCACTCAAATCAGCCAAGAGAAAACCAAAAGGTCCGGGTATATTTCCGAATGGTTCATCGAACAACTCGTCGAGGACATCATCCCAAACGCTCGCGCTCACACCTAATCCTTTGAGTTGGTCGTAGACAAACGGAATTCCCGATACAGTGCGGTCCATGTCCTCTGAGTCCATTCTTGGCTTTTTCCTCCATTCCCGGAACGTTCAGGCATCTGTTCTTTGGCATCAATCTTAACGCTCGGTACCGGTCTGAATGCAATCCTGAAATGCGCCGGATCGGATTCTTTATCCATAACGATCGCAGTGGCCCGCTGGATGGTCAGGACCTTGCCAGGCTCCGCCATGCCTTTCGAGCCAATGGCGGGATCGGTCCCCTTAGACACCCGTGCCAGCAGGAAGACTCCTCAAATCCTGTCAATATGTGCAAGAGGGAACTTGGGCATGAATCATTCTTGCACTGCTTCACTGCCCCTCAACGCAATTGGCAATTGCAGTTGCAGCGGCGCACGCTGCTCTTCGACTCGTTTCATGAAGCTGCGCACAAACTCGCTGACCAATGGCGAATTGTTGTTGGCCAGCGTCGCGAGGCGCATTTCAAGACGAATTTGGGAATCAAGGAGTGGCACGAATTTGAGCTCGCAATTCGCCAGCTTGTCTTTGCCAGTCGGCGTAGTCCAGGCTACAGTCTGGTTGTCAGTCAACAAAGCTGCGATCTGATCCTCACTGCTGATGTAGTGACGGATGCTGATTGGTCCGTATTCTTCCTTGACCCGCTGCTGAATCATGTCGTGCAGATGGTAATGGACGCTCCGGTTGAAGAAGATCCAAGGGTACGGTGCAATCTCGTTCAGCCGGACAGATGGGCTGCCAGCCAATGGATGATTCTCCCGCACTGCAATCATGAATGGATTTGTTGCAACATGGACAGATGTAATCTGCGAATTCGGCGGGGGCGTCGTAACCAGTGCTAGATCAAGTTCGTGCTGTTGAACCCTCGAAATGAGATCCAGCGAGTATGCGCTGACAATTTCAACGGAGAGATTACGGTACAGACTAAGCTCGACAGAGTGCAACAACTGAATAATGGAAAGGGGATGAAACGTGGATACGCCTATTCGCAGCCGATTAGGTTGGTTATGCTTGCTCTCGTGCGCTTCGTGTATGGCGCGCCGGCATAACTGAATGATCTCCATTGCATGTGCAACGAAGGCGCGACCGGATTCGGTGGCAACAACACCCCCATTACCACGCTCGAAGAGTGGTGTCTGAATTCGACGTTCAATTTCTTTGAGCTGTTTGCTTAGAGCTGGTTCAGTGAAGCCAAGGCGCTTTGCCGCCTGGGTCATATTGCCCTCTTCATGGAGGGCAACGATGATTTCCATATCCCGGATTCTGAACTGCCCGCCGGTCATAATGGACACACCTCGGCGCACGGTTACTCCAAGGCATCACGAAGTCAAGCCGGGCGGTCCGATCACGCGCAGATGCGCGCGCCCGGTAAAAACAGGCAATCAGGATTCGGGTTTTACATCCCGCGTGCATTTACTGCATATTGACGCGAAATTTTTGCTTTTGTCTCTATCTCAAGCAGAAATGACAATTTTGAGACTTCTCGGCTCAAACTTCCTGAGCATAGTCCTCCCGAACTTGCCCTTCGGCGCCAATCGCAAATCCAAAAAGTTATGACCCTCTTCCAAAAAGTTATTGGACAAAAGCACCAGGCCAGATGCACGCTGGGGTTATTAAGACGGCACGTGGACGGTCAAAATGACCCAAGATTCTCAGTTTTGGAGCGTTTCTGATGAGCAAATTCGTCAATCCCGATCCTGAAGCACCGACAGATTGGAATTTCGGCCAGAGGAAGCCAGTTCAATCTGCGCCTGGGTCACTTCTACCTAATTCGAATCGTGTGCCCCCCACAATTCAAGCCTCAGACGCCTTTCCGACGATCGAAGCGAAGGAAGGGGCGGGCATGGAACACAACGATGTGCTGACTTTGATGGAAGCCGCAATGCTCATGCGAATTCATCCCGTGACGCTCAGGAAAAAAGCCGTTGCGTGGGGTGTTCCCCATAAGCGGCTCGGATCAGAGTGGCGGTTTTCCCGGATGGTACTCACCGCCTGGATGCAAGAACGGGACGCGGCCTAGAGTAGCTGCTCAGCAACCGCAGCGTTTGCCGCCCTCAGTTCTGGCGTTAGCGTCCGCCCGTAGACGTTCATAGTGGTTTCGATGTCAGAGTGCCTCATCAGATCCTTCATCTGTGCCGGGCTGATCTTTGCGGCGGCCATCCAGGACTTGTAAGAATGCCGGAGCGTATGCCAACCTAGCCCCTGGATGCGAAGCACTAAAGCGGCGGGCTTGAGGTACTTGCTCAGGATGGTTGCGTCACTGTAGGGGCTTCCCGTTTTGTGACCGGCAAACACCCATGAGTGATCATGCTGCTGTTTGCCGTGCCATTCTTTAAGAATCTCGCACAGCTTCGGAGGAACGGGAATCTCATTACCCGATGCGTCTGTCTTGGGCACGTTCTGTACTCTTCCGTGAGTAAAGACCTGCCCGATTGACAGGGTGCATTCATCGAAGTTGAAGTCTTTCCATTTCAGCCCGAGCGTCTCGCTGACACGGAGTCCAAGGCACCCACTGATGAGCACCATGAGGTTGTACGGCTCTGGCAGAGCGTCCACCAACGCCTTGAATTGAGACGGGGTGATGATGGTGATTTGCTTTTGACGCTTCGTGCTGCCCTTGACCCGGATGAGTTCCATTGGGTTGCGATTTACCGGGACGTACTCCCACAGCATCGCGAGGTCAAGCAACTTGGACACCATGTTCCGCGCCCTCACCTTCGACGCGGCGCCGAAGGGCAGCTTTTCCATCCATTGCTTGACCGCAATCGCCGTGACATCAGCAAGTCTTACGTCCTGCCACTTCGGGCGGATGTGGAGGTCAATGAGGCTTTTATTTGTGGTCTGTGTCGAGTGCCGCAAGGCGGGGAACTCTTCCAACATGTAGCGGTCAATGATGGTCCCGAGTGTCGCCGAAACCTTGCATCCGAGCGTCCCGGCATTGAGAGCAGAGAGCTGGCCCTCGACCGCTTTGCGAACATCCCGCTCCGTCGGGTACTTCACAGCGTCGAACGTCTGGACCTTGAGTTTACGTTTCCCGTCAGGACCCTTAATATAGAACCTGAACTCCCAAGCGAAACCTTGGGAGCGGGGAACCTTCCGGACGCTGCCATGCTGATACCGCTCACGACTGATCTTCATCTCGACACCCTCCGTGGTGTTGAAGATGTAGAAATTCTATCAACAATGGTGTTTAATGGTGTTTGCGACGGCTCAAGAGCGATGTAAGTTGCTGTAGGTAAACAAGTTGCGGGAGTAGTTCAGTGGCAGAACGTCAGCTTCCCAAGCTGAATGTCGCCGGTTCGATCCCGGTCTCCCGCTCCAATTGATGCATCGACAGGGCTTCTTATAGTCCATGCTCACCGTTTCAAG
>Ga0181520_10005907_pt1 | contig 19120 bp, 19 predicted proteins | sample PEATcosm2014_Bin_29_FD_132451 | JGI IMG/M metagenome (GOLD analysis project Ga0181520, IMG submission 132451) | Peatland microbial communities from MTU Mesocosm Facility, Houghton, MI, USA - PEATcosm2014_Bin02_30_metaG | ecosystem: Environmental > Terrestrial > Soil > Wetlands > Peat | place...
CGCGGCGAGGCGCAACTTGTGATCGGCACGCACGCGCTGATTGAAGAGAAGGTCGAGTTCGACCGGCTGGGCCTTGTGGTGGTGGATGAGCAGCACCGCTTCGGCGTCTTGCAGCGCTTCAAGCTGATGAAAAAGCCGAACCAGGCAGAGCCGGATGTGCTGGTAATGACGGCTACGCCCATTCCGCGCACGCTGGCGCTTTCCCTCTACGGCGACCTGGATGTGAGCGTGCTGGATGAGTTGCCGCCGGGACGGACGCCCATCGTTACCCGCCGCGTTCCCGGTGAGATGGCCGATGAAGTCTGGGATTTTGTGCGCAAACAGGTGGGCAAGGGGCGGCAGGCTTACATTGTTTATCCGGTGATTGAGGGTACGAAGGAGGATCAGCCGGAGCTGGATTTTTCTCATGATGATCCGGAGGTTGGGAATGAGATCGTTGTCCAATCCCCGGTCTCAAAATCGAGACCGGGGGCACCCATCGGGGTTCGTGGTCTCCCACACGTTCGTAAATCGATTCGCAAGGGCAAGACCGCGGAACTGTTTCCGAAGGCTGCGCAGGAGGCGAATCCGGGCGCGAAGCTGGGATTGAAGTCGGCCGTCGAGATGCACGAGAAGCTGCGCCTGGGACCGCTGGCCGGATTGCGCGTGGGATTGCTGCATGGCCGCCTGGACGCGGACGACAAGGAAGTCATCATGCGCCGCTTTCAGCGCGGAGAGATTGATGTTCTGGTGGCGACAACGGTGATCGAAGTCGGCGTGGATGTTCCCAACGCGACGGTGATGGTGGTGGAGCACGCGGAGCGCTTCGGGCTGGCGCAGTTGCATCAGTTGAGAGGCCGGGTGGGGCGCGGCGCGGCTAAAAGCTACTGTGTTCTGATCACCGGTGAGCGCGTCTCTCCGCTCGGCGAGGAGCGGCTGAATGCGATGGTCCGCACTCAGGACGGCTTTGAGCTGGCTGAGCTTGATCTGAGCCAGCGCGGTCCCGGCGAGTTCTTTGGAACGCGTCAAGCCGGACTGCCCGATTTTCGCGTGGCCAATTTGCTGCGCGACCGCAAGCTGCTGGAGTTGGCCAAGATCGAAGCCGCCCGCTTTGCCAAGCCGCCCGAAGGCGGCAGCGAGGCCACCGACTTCGAACGGGCGCGCGTTTGGGCGCGGCTCAAAGAGGCTTGGCAGCGCCGCTATGGGTTGGTCGAGGCGGGTTGATGGGTTCGATGGATTTTTTCACTGTTCCTATCAAGTCAATTTCGTGGTATCCCACCCATTTCACAAAGTACGTGAAATGGATGGGGCACGGGGCTTTTACACTACGGGATGATGGCTTTGCCGCCACTGCTCTGCCGCCTGTTTCTTCGCACGAGCGATGTAGGCTTGCTTGATAAAGTCCACCATTTCTTCCAGGCGATACGGAGAGACAATCTGTTGCATGGCGGCCGGCCAGTTTGCGCGATCTTGCCATCCTTTGATGGAGCCAGCTTTAGCCTCCGGATCGCCTCCTGAGGATCTCTCGGCCAAATCAGCCCATTTACCGCAAAGCTCCTGTGCTTTGTCGCTGGCTGGATCCTCGTCAAGTGCATCGGCCACCTCCCGCCAGAGTGCAGTCCACGCGGCCCAAAGTTGCGCTTTCTCTACTTCCGAGCGATTCGATACTTTAGCCCAAGCCTCCTCGCTGTAGTATTTTTTCCGGTAAGCAGCCATCGCTTGCAGAATGAACGGAGCGATCTTCTCCATATTGAGCTCGGCATTCCGTTGTTGCATGGCGGAGGGCCAATTGTCGCGGTCAGCCCAGGCCTTTGCCGCACCCTCGCGCACTTCAGGATCGCTGCTGGAAAGCGCCAGCCAACGCGCCACCAGCGTCTGCACCTTCTCAGAGGCGGGATCTTCGCTCAGTGCGGCCTCAACTTCACCAATTAAATCGATCCATTCCTGCGAAAACTCTTCCTCGTAGCGCGGCCCCACTTTGGCCCACGCTTCTTCGCTGTAATACTTTTTCATTGCTTCCACGTCGCTTTGCATATGGATCACCTCAATGAGCCGTTTGAGAATTGCCGGGGTTGCGGTCTTGCCGGAATCGAGCGCCTTTTCAACGGCCGTGAGCGCTTTCATGGCGCGCGCCAGCAGCTTCTGCTTTTCTGCAAGCGCCTGACGCTGCATTCGTAAAGCCTCCGGCAATTGCAACGCCGCCCGATCCAGCACAGCTTTGATCTCTTGCAGAGGGAAGCCAAGATACTTGAGCGCCACAATCTGCTCCAGCCGCTCCAGATCGCGCTCGACGTAGAGCCGATAGCCGGAATACGCCCGTTGAGGCTTCAACAACCCCAACCGGTCGTAATGGTGCAAGGCCTTTACGGTCACGCCGGTGAGTTCCGCGAACTCCTGGATTTGATAAGTTTTGCTCATTTCTTCCCTCACAAACAGGCTCAGCCCTGACCTAAGGTCAGAGTCAAGTACAATTTTATAGTTTTTTGCTTACCACGTTTTTCGCAGAGCTACCGCCGAATCGGTACGGGTTAGAGTATGGACCAGGTGGGCGCTGCAGTCCGTTCATAAAGGATGTGTTAAAAATTGTCCACGAAGAATTCATGATTTTGCATAGCAGGATTAACGTTTCTGCATAATCCGCCGAAGAAGATAAATATGCGGCCGATTCCAACGGTGCGCGGAAGGGATGCGACACGATCATGAAAACGAGACTCCTCCTATCATTCTCAATCGCGCTTGCTCTTGTTCTTTTCACCGGATGGTGGCTGAATTCCCCAGTTCTCGGCTCAAAGCCGGATGCGGAAACTTTGCGGACCTCACTGATAGCCGCCGTTCGAGCGGACAACACGGAAGAAGCAACAAGGTTGATCCATCTGGGTGCCAACCCCAATAGCCGCACTTCGTCGAAGAGCTGGAGTGTGCTGCATTATGCGGTAAGAAACGGAAATGTGGAAGTCGTCGATGCATTGCTCAGGGCGGGAGCTGATGCGAACTATGCTGGAACCATCGATGGGCAAGCGAAGGATGCTATTCCATTGAAGCCATTGGCGATAGCCAAGGCAGCTGAGGATCTGGCCAACCAGGTTCCTTCCACTCGTATGGAAGCGACGCTGAGCCAGGGCGGACTCAATGACCCGGCGCTCGTAAAGAGTTTGAAAGATCCCAAGGCGGCTGATCGCTACCAGAAGGTTATCGAGGCTCTGGCCAAAGGCGACGGAAAATCTTAACTCAAAGAGAAGTTGAACGATCACAACCAGCCTTCCACGTTACCAAAGCGTCTTTTCGCTTCGGAACGTGGAAGGCTGGATTGTTTTGCGGACCGGAGAAAAAGCCTTTATTGCGTTTGAGTTACGATTGGATGCAGGATTCATTCTTCGGATCGTGATGAATCACAAGCGATTGACCGGGCAAACGGCCACTTGGTAGCATCATGGGAGCAGCCTTCCATTTTATTCGGAAAAGATAATGAAGCGACTGGATGGATAGCTGCTTACAAAGGATAATACGCTTCCATGAAGATTAAGCTGCTTTTTCTATCCGCTTTAGTGATCACCTTCATCTCCCTCTCAGGCTGCAAACCTGACCCAACTGCGCTCTTGACAGCCGTCAAGGCTGACAATACCGCCGAGGCCGTCAGGCTGATTGGCAAGGGTGCCGACGTCAACGTCCGCACCTCGCCGACTGGCTGGAGCGCGCTCCACTTGGCTGCCCGGAATGGCAATGTGGAAGAGGTGCAGAGCCTTCTGAATGCCGGCGCCGATGCCAACTACTCGGCAACCATGGACGGAAAGTCCGGCTCACCGGTAAAGCCGTTGGCTCTGGCGCAGATTATGCAAGAGGTGATCGGTCAGGTCCAGAACTCACAGATCGAGGCCAATCTGCGCGAAAGCGGCGTGGATGATCCGGCGCTGTTGAAGAGCGCAACTGATCCCGGCGCAGCCGAGCGTTACCGGAAGGTGGTCGATCTGCTGACCAAGGCGACCAGATAAGCGCGCCCATAGCGCGTCAGGCGGTACCATTCGCGCGCATCCCTTGGCCATGCGCCATCTCTACCGGGAAGGTCTGGATCTCCAGATCAATGCTGGCGATCTCGGTGCCGCAATCTTGTGTGTGGTTGCAGGTGCATTGGCACAGTTCAGTAAAGCGGATATGGCCGTTCTGGCTCAACTCAAGGCCGGAGGCGATCAGTACGCTGTAAATGTCAACGCAGGCCTGCCGCTCAAACTCGAAGAGCATGGTGATGGTTCCGGTTTCATTGGCGCCGCGGCTCAGAACCCAGCCGCCGCAGCCAAGGATGGCGCCGGTGAGAGTCTGGACCAAGTGCGAAGGCTCCTCAATTGAGATTGCCTTCATCTGCAATGCCCAGGGAATACTGATCGTGCGCTCTGCGTTTAAGGTCGGCACCGTTTAGCCTCACATCTGCCTTATCGGAGCACTCGCGCGGAGCGTAATAGTTGTGCCGGAGTCGAACGGCCCCTGACCAGCTTTGAGACAAACCGGCTTGCCACAGCCATGGAGCCCCTTGCGCTGGTAATTGAAATGGATTTTAGCGCTCAATTTCGCCGCTTTTTGGAAGCTCCGCAGAGACAATTACTTCCACCCAAACGGCAAATGATGTAGCTTCATAGACAGCATGATTGTCGGCTCAGGAATCGACTTGGCGGAGATTGAGCGCATCCAGCACTCGGTGGAGCGCTTTGGGCAGCGCTTTCTCGACCGCGTCTACACACCCTCGGAGCAGGCCTATTGCTTGCGCAAGCGCAAATCCGCTGAGAGCCTTGCCGCGCGCTTTGCCGCCAAGGAGGCAGGAGCCAAGGCGCTGGGAACAGGCATCAGTTACGGGGTGAACTGGCTGGAGATTGAAGTTGTGCGCGAGCCCAGCGGAAGGCCCACGCTCAGGTTCCACGGGCGCGCGGCTGAGATTGCCGCTCGCTTGGGATCGGTTCGCGCCGCGCTCTCCATCACCCACACAAACACGCTTGCCATGGCCAGCGTGGTGCTTGAGGACGGACGTTAGTTCTGTGTAATCTGCTATCCTCAATGCGTAAACCGGTGTTTTTTCTATCTTTCGATCTGTAAGGAGTCCCGTGCCCAGCCGCAAAGAGATTCGATGGTCGCAACTGAGAGTGGGAGCCTTGGTTCTGGCAGCCATGGCCATCCTGGTGGTGCTGATTCTGCTGATGTCCAGCGCCGGCGGCGGACTCTTTGCGCGCAAACTGATTCTCCGCTCTTACTTTGAGAATGCCGCGGGGCTGAAAGATGGCGCGCCGGTGACGCTGGAGGGCGTCACCATCGGCAATGTGATTCATGTGCGGGTGGTCCCGGAGCGCAATCCCATGCCCGTCGAAGTCAAGATGCGGGTGGGGTACGAGTACATTAACTTTCTGCACACGGATTCGACGGCCACCATCAATCAGGCCGGCGTGCTGGGCGATAGTTATGTGGATCTCAACTCCGCCACCGCCCGAGGACCGGCACCCGCGGACGACGCCGAACTGAGAGCCGGCGGCTCGCCCAGCATTCAGGACGTGGTGCGCAACAGCAATGAATCCATCATCCAGATTGACAAGCTGCTGCACAAACTGGAGCCAACCATCGACGCGGTGAACTCCCGGCGCGGCTTGGTGGGCGAATTGATCAATGACCCCGAACTGGCGCGCAAGATCAACCAGATTGCCAACGATCTTCAGACTATTACCGGAGCGGTGGCCAACGGGCAGGGATCGCTGGGCAAACTGGTCACGGACGATTCGCTGTATAACCGCGCCAATGACGCCGTCAATCGACTGAACAAGATTTCTGTTGCGCTGGATGAGGGCAAGGGGAGCGCGGGCAAGTTTCTCAAAGACGATGCACTCTACAACAACCTGAACGCCGCCGCCAACAACACCAATCAACTGGTGGCCGAGATCAATGCCGGCAAAGGCACGCTGGGCCTGCTGGCCAAAGATCCAGCCTTTGCCAAGAAGCTGGACGACACGATCACTCGCTTGGATAGCACCCTCACCAGCCTGGATGACGGCAAAGGCACGCTGGGTCAGTTGATGCAAAACCGCGCCCTCTACGACCACGCCGACCAGACCCTCGATCAGGCCCAGCAACTGGTGAAGGCCATCCGCGAAGACCCCAAGAAGTATCTGGTGATTCGCATGAAGGTGTTTTGAGTATTCTCGACATAGGTGAAATGCAATGGCCTCCGATATGTTTCAATCCATCACGATAGAGGGCTTCAAGAGCATCCGCTCAATCAAGGATTTGCCTCTACGCCCGATCAATATGTTGATTGGTGCGAATGGGTCTGGGAAGTCGAATTTTTTGGGGGTGTTTCAGTTTCTCAAGGAGATCAGGGCTAGAAAACTGAGAGAATACGTTGCCCGTTCAGGAGGTGCAGATAGAATTTTGCATTTTGGTTCCAAGAATACAACGAAGTTGCTTGTTAAGTTGGAGTTTCCCAATCGAGAGAGTTATGAAGACGGAACTAAGGAAGACCAACATTATCTAATCTTACTGAATCCATCGGAGGATGAAGGTCTATTCGTACTACAAGAGAGTGCTTATTATGGCGCTCCACCCAATGTCGGAAGTTCTTTCAATAATCCGCTCAAGTTGGAAACTTTCAGCAGAGAAGCAATGATTATCTGTTCAGATCTAACCGATACATGGGTTCATGAGAGCATCGATGGAATAGGTATCTATCATTTGCATGATACGAGTACGTCTGCCACAATGAGAAAAATTGCAAGCCTTGACGACAATCGGTCTCTACGTTCGGACGGTAGCAACTTAGCGGCTTTTCTTTATCTGCTTCAAGAGCGGTATGGTGCTTCGTATGAATTAATTCGTAAGACAATACAGCAAGTTGCGCCATTCTTCGAAGATTTCCTGCTTAAACCTCTTGCTCTCAATCCTGATACCATCAAGCTCGAATGGCGACATAAGCGGTCCGATCAGTACTTCGACGCCTCGTCCTTTTCAGACGGCACGCTGCGCTTCATCGCATTGGCCACGCTGTTTTTGCAGCCAGTGGAGTTGCGGCCATCCGTCATTCTTGTTGATGAGCCGGAGTTGGGCTTGCATCCGTATGCGATTGAACTGCTGGCCGCGATGATACGGCAGGCCTCGCTCGAAACACAGGTCATTGTCGCAACACAATCCTCGCTTCTGCTGGATCAGTTCAAACCGGAAGACATCCTGGTCGCGGATCGAGTCGATGGTGCAACGATGATTCGCCGACTGGAGCCGGAGCCTTTGAAAGAATGGCTAATGGATTATAGTCTCGGCCAGTTATGGGAGAAGGGCGAGTTGGAGGGAAGGCCAGGGAAAGAGTAACCATGCCGCGATTGCTCGTTCATGTCGAAGGACAGACGGAAGAGAATTTCGTCAACGAAGTGCTTCACGAGCATTTGTGGCAATCCAGTGGAATTTCTGTCAGTGCACGAAGATTGGGCAGTCCCCGCAGAAGTGGCATTCCACCCTGGCAAACTGCCCGCAGAGATATTCTGCGGCATCTCAAACAGGATACCGGCGCGATTCATGCAACGATCGTTGATTATTATGGGCTTCCGCTGGATTGGCCGGGGCGGCCGGAAGCTCCAAATATGGGCTCAACCTCAGCGAAGGCGAGATGTGTAGAAGCAGCATTGATTGCAGATATTTCAATGGCGATGGGAACTGGCTTCGATCCGAACCGGTTTATCCCATTGGTGATGATGCACGAGTTCGAGGCACTGCTCTTCAGCGATCCGGTTTCTTTTGCACGAGAAATAAGCAGACCTGACCTCGCCGCGGATTTTCTTGCAATTCGACAGGACTTTGATACACCAGAGGACATTAACGATTCCGTCGATACTGCGCCATCGAAGAGGATTGTACGATTGTTCCCAAGGTACGAGAAACCACTTATTGGTACGCTTGTGGCCATAGAGATAGGTCTGACAACCATCCGCAATGAGTGTCGTCATTTCAATAGTTGGCTGGAGCGGCTGGAATCGCTTGAAGTTCAACCGTGAACAGCCTCTTCCGCTTCCACGGCTACGATTTTTTGCCCGTAGGTGTTGAGCAGGTCGGCCAGCTTGTCCACCAGGTCTTTCAGTTCTTCCAGACGCGCCAAGCCTTCCTCGTTGCGCCCTTGGGTGTGGAACTTGACGATGCCGGCTGCCAGCGCATGAATCCGCCAGTGGAGCGCGACAATGGGCTGGAAGGCTGGCAGAGAACTGCGACCGGCCGGTCCTTCGCCATAGAGCCATGCGCCAAACTGGCACTGGTAGCGGCTAACCTTCGGCTCCAGATCGCTCTCATTCTTTAAGTAAGCTTCAATGGTTGCTGCCCAGGCGCGGTGCTCCACGCCGGCATGGAGCAGCGGTCGCTCGTCCACATCCACAGTAAAGGCATCCGTCCAGCGAGGGTCAGGTCTCCAAATCTCTGCCCAGGGCGGAATCTCTTCGGCCGGCATTGGCTGAGCAATGCCATAGCCCTGCGCCAATTCGCACCCAAGGCGAAGCAGCATCAAACCCTGCTCGACAGTCTCCACGCCTTCGGCAACCGCTTGGCGGCGATAGGCCGCAGCCAGGCCAAGAACCCCTTCAAGAATTGCCAAATCATCTGGACTCACAAGAATATCGCGCACAAATCCTGGATCAATCTTGAGTACTTTTACCGGCAGTCCCTTGAGTTCAGCCAGTGACAGATGGCCAGCGCCAAAATCATCCAAGGCGAATGAAACTCCAGTTTGGTGACACTTGGTCAGAAGCTGGGATAATACCGCCGCATCTTCCGGTGGATTGGTTTCCAAAATATCCAGTTCCAGTCTGGAGGGATTTATGCGGGGATGTTCAGCCAGCATTGCAGCCAATCGCTCAGAAAAGCCTGCTTGCTGCAGTTGCCGTGCTCCCACGTTCACGCTCACGGAGATCTCAAAACCCACATTCAGCCACTCTTCCATCTGCGCAAGAGCCGTGCGGATGACCCACTCGCCGAGTTCAACAGCCAGTGGGTGATCTTCAATGGCAGGAAGAAACTGTCCCGGCGGCAGCAGGCCGCGCTTTGGGTGATTCCAGCGAATCAGCGCTTCGGCGCCAACCACTTTGCCGGTCAACATGTTGACCTTGGGCTGAAAATAGAGCTTGAATTCCTGTGCTCCAAGAGCTTGACGAATGCAATCCGGGCTTTCCGGGTGCGCAGCCACACTGGAGAGATTCGCTGAATCAAAAAACTGATAACGATTTTTACCGGCCGCTTTGGCCCGGTGCATGGCTTGGCTGGCCTGACGCAGTAGTTGAGCGGCATCTGCATCTTCTTGCTGCGGATAGAAAGTGACTCCGATGCTGGCCGAAAGCTGATGCGTCAAATCCCCGATTTTAACCGGTTCAGCGGTAGCTTCCAACAGGCGGTTGAGTGCCGGCAAGCTCGCCTGTTCATCCTCCAGCGCCGGCAGCAAGGCCGCAAATTTATCACTTTCAAAACAGGCCAGAGTGTCGGTTTTGCCAAGAGTGCGCTTCATGGCGCGGGCTAGCGCGATCAGCACTTGATCGCTGACTTTCCGCCCGTGGCGGTCACGGATGGCCTCCAAGCCTTCCAGACGAAGACGCACGACTGCCAACAACTGGCCCCACCGCTTGGACTGATCAATGGCCTTCTGCAACCGGTCTTCGAGCAGAATCCGGTTAGGCAAACCTGTCAGGTCATCGGCGTGGGCCTGCTTCCGCAAGCGCCGAGCATACTCCCTCGGTTGATTCAGATTGGGGAGGCTCTTCATCGGTCACTCTTCTGCCTTCCAAAATGTCATAAATAGATTATCGGCAGAATTGAAAATCAAAAGAGGTGCGAGACAATTAACTGAAAATAAAAGCGATAAGCAAATCTATGAGAGATCGATTCGCAAGGCCTCCGGCGCTCAAGCCTGCGGAGCGCGATAGATCAACCAGAATTCAAAAAAGCCCTTTAGACGAACAACTTGAAAGGTGTCGCTGGCGGTGAAATAGAAGATCATGGCCGCGGTCCAGACCACGTGCAGCGCCTCGGAGCCAAGCTGGTCGCTGAAAGGCAACGGCGCAGCGGAGAGCACCATCGCCAGCACGATCAGCGCCAGATTCACGATGCCCATCACCATGTTGATCTCCACCAGTTTGGCGGTCATCGGCCGTCCCAGGCGCAGCGTTTGACCGAGAGCCGAAAGCGCAGATCGCTCTTCCAGCAGCATCAGGAGCGGCGCAATCGAGAGCGCCCAACTGGTCAGCGCCCAGGCGGTGAAGAAGCCCAGAGAAAGAAAGATGGCCCAGGCGGCAAACCCGATCAGGTCCGGCTCGGCGTTGGGGGTGATATGAGTAGCGGCAACCCATTGCATTAAGCGCAGCCAAGCCCAGCCGGTGAAGGCAAAACCAGCCAGCCACGCGGCCTGCAATGCAATCATGGAAAGCGGACGAAGACGCAAGGTTGGTTCCATGCGCTTGAAAAGCAGGCTGCGGCCCAAAGCGGAGATGACGATCCAAGCCAACGCGGCTGCCGGAAGAAGCCAGTGCAGGACGGCGGCGCAACGAGGCTGATAGAGCGCCCAAGCGCTGCTCAGTTGCGTCGCAGCGACCCAAGGATTCTGAAGGTCAATCGTTGAAAGCCCGGTGGTCTCCGGCGGCAACGCGATAAGAACTTTGATCGCTTCGAGGAAGGCAATGATCGCAAATGGCAATCCGAAGGTCCAGCGCCAAGCGACTTCAATCGCCGTCAGCGAGGGCCGCGCAAAGACCCAGCCCATCTGACCGACCAGCGTTTGGGTTCCGCGTAGAGGGGCTGGCATGGTTGCCTCATACATTGCTGGTTGAAGTTTGTGTTCGCCCACCCATTTTGCAAAAAACGCAAAATGGATGGGGCACGGAGCTGTACCTACCGGCGGAGGTGTTGCACCTACTTGACCACCAGATTCACCAGCTTGCCGGGAACCACGATGACCTTGACGACCGTCTTGCCTGCCGTGCGCGCCTGGACCTTTTCGCCAGCCAGCGCGGCGGCTTCGATAGCTTTGGAGTTGGCGTCAGCGGCCACACAGACCACTTCGACCAGCTTGCCGTTGATCTGCACGGGAACCTGAAGCTCGTCTTCCCTGGCCAGTTCGGGATCGCTAGTGGGCCACGGCGCGCGCAGAACGGAGCCTTCCTCGCCCAATGCCTCCCAGAGTTCCGCTGCGATAAAAGGCGCAAAGGGAGCCAGCAGCAGCACAAGCGTCCGCAGCACTTCGCGCATCACTGGAGCCGAAACTTCGCCCGCGGTTAGTTGCGGGTCAGCAGCTTGGATTTCGTTGACCAGCTCCATGATCGCCGCCACGCAAGTATTGAAGTGCCAGCGGCCCTCAAAGTCAAGCGTGATCTTGGCGATCGTCTGATGCAGCTTCCTGAGCAGCTTCAGCGATAGGCCTGTCGGCGCATCCGCCTTCTGGTCACCCGCCGTGCGCGCCAGCGGAGCGAACTTCGTCGTCAGCCGCCAGACACGACCCAAGAAGCGGCTTACTCCCGCGACGCCGTCCTCCTGCCAGTCCAGATCGCGGTCCGGCGGAGCGGCAAACAGGGCGTACATGCGCGTGGCGTCCGCGCCGTATTTGCCAATCATCTCGTCCGGCGAGACCACGTTGCCCTTGGACTTGGACATCTTCGACCCGTCCTTGATGACCATGCCTTGCGTGAAGAGGCGGCGGGCCGGTTCGTCGTTGACGATCAGTCCCAGGTCGCGCATGACCTTGGTCCAGAAGCGCGAGTAGATCAGATGCAGAATGGCGTGCTCCACGCCGCCGATGTACTGGTCGATGGGGAACCAGTACTGAGCAGTCGCCGGATCAAAGGGCGCGCTGGAGTTTTTCGCGTCCGTGTAGCGATAGAAGTACCAGCTCGAATCGACAAAGGTGTCCATCGTGTCGGTTTCGCGCTTGGCCGCCGCGCCGCACTTGGGGCAGGCGACGTTCACGAACTCCGGCACACGGCTGAGCGGTGAACCGCCTTGTTGGGTGATTTCGATCTGATCGGGCAGCACCACCGGCAACTGCTCGTCGGGTACTTGAACCAGGCCGCAATGCTCACAGTGAATAATGGGGATCGGCGTACCCCAGAAGCGCTGGCGGCTGACGCCCCAATCCTTCAGCCGGAAGGTGACCTTGGCCTCGCCAAAGGCTTCAGCGACGGCTATCTCTTGCAGCTTTTTCTCCGCATCAGCGCAACTCAACCCATCGTACGCGCCGGAGTTGATGAGCACTCCTTCTTCTGAACAGAACGGTAACTCATGCGGAATCAGTTGGTTGACTGGCTTGATGACCTGAATGATCGGCAGATTGTATTTTGTTGCAAACTCGAAGTCGCGCTCGTCGTGGGCCGGGACGCTCATGATGGCGCCGGTTCCGTAGTCGGCCAGGATGTAGTTGGCTACCCAGATGGGCACGCGCGCGCCGTTATAAGGGTTGATGGCAAAGCGCCCGGTCGCCACGCCGTGCTTTTCAATCGCCCCAAGATCTCCAGCCTCGCGCGCCTTCTTCTGCTGGTCGAGCAGCTCATCCACCTGCGCCTTCAGCGCGGGATCAACCGCCGTGAAGGCCGCAACCAGCTCGTGTTGCGGAGCCAACTGCACGCTGGTCGCGCCGAAGATGGTGTCCACACGGGTGGTAAAGACGCGAATGCGTGTTTTTTCTGATCCCTGATCCCTGTTCCCTGCTCCCTCGTCGAGGAAGAAATCGACGTCCGTGCCTTCGCTGCGCCCGATCCAGTTGCGCTGCATGGTGCGGACCTTCTCTGGCCAGCCGTCCAACTTGTCCAGGCCGTCGAGCAGTTCCTGCGCGTAAGCGGTAATGCGGAAGAACCACTGGACCAGATCGCGCTGCTCGACCGGCGTCGTCTCATGCCGCCAGCAGCAGCCATCGACCACCTGCTCGTTGGCCAGCACGGTGGCGCAAATCGGGCACCAGTTCACCTTGGATTTCTTGCGGTAAACCAGACCTTTCTCATACATCCGCAGGAAAAACCACTGATTCCAGCGGTAGTACTCCGGCAGGCAGGTGGTCACCTCGCAAGCCCAATCGTAGCCCAGGCCGAGCCGTTCCATTTGGATTTTCATGGCGGCGATGTTACTGAGCGTCCACTCGCGGGGCGGCGTATTGTTCTTGAGCGCAGCGTTTTCCGCCGGCAACCCGAAGGCGTCCCAGCCCATCGGATGCAGCACGTTGTAGCCGCGCATCCACTGGTGGCGCGCCAGCGCGTCGCCAATCGAGTAGTTGCGCACGTGCCCCATGTGCAACTGGCCGCTGGGATACGGGAGCATCTCCAGCACGTAATACTTGGGCTTGCCGCAGTCGGTTGCTTCTGCGGCATACATCTTGGGATCAGCCGCCCAACGCAGTTGCCACTTGGGTTCAATCGCCGCCGGGTCGTACCGTACTTCGTTTTCGTCTGCCATAACCCTTCTAGTGTAAATGGAAGGCGGCAGTCGCCGATCTACTGACAAGTTGAGAATGATAGACGAGAATTGTGTTATATTTGTCATACAAGCAATACAATTTCTGGAGGTTTGATGCTGGCAGTCCGAATTCCCGATGAAATGGAGTCCCGCCTCGACAAGCTGGCGGCTCTGACTGGACGCGCCAAGAGCTTCTACGTGCGTGAGGCTCTCTCGGCACATCTGGATGAGATCGAAGAGACGTACACCGCCCTCTACCGGCTGGAGCACCCGGCCAAACGATGGACTTTAGGGGAGTTGGAGCAGGGGCTTGACCTCGCCAAGTGATCCCGCGAGAGCCGAGCAATGGACCGTCGAGTTCGACGATCGCGCCCGCCGCGAGCTGCGCAAACTGGACGCTGGCACTCAGCAAACCATCCTTTGCTACCTCCGTGAGCGCATTGCAGGCGCGGAAAATCCTCGGCAGTATGGTAAGCCGCTGCGAAAGAATTTGGCAGGACTTTGGCGCTACCGCGTCGGTGACTACCGGCTCATTTGCCGACTCGAAGAAAACCGGTTGGTAGTGTTTGTCTTGAAAGTTGGGCACCGCCGGGAAGTCTACGAAGATTAAATCTGAATTGAAGGCAGCAGCGCCCGCAGCCACTCCGGCGTAGGTTTGTACACTTCGATCTCCTGCCCACGATCCCTGACAGCGACAAGCTTGTATGGCGTTATCAGGTCACTATTGTCGTAGACGCGCACGTTGGCAAGCTCCATGAGTGCCAGCCTCAGATTGTTCATCACGCGTGGGTAGCGTTCCACGATCTTGTCGGTGGGAACATCGTGCCCGCCCTTCAAGACACGCATGGCCACGCGCTGATCCGAGACCACTGGACTCTTGATTCCGATGAAAAACAGCGCGACCGTATAGCCCGATTGCTCCACTTCTTTCAGGAACGCAAGCTTGTCCCCGGCGGGATCAGAGAAAACGGTTTCAAAGATGAAGCTTTCGCGTTGCGCGATCAGTTGCCGCCGAATGCCATCGGCCAGTTTGGCGGCCTTGTATGGATCTACGCCTAACTCCAGCGCCAACGCATCCGCATTCACAAAGCACAGACCAGAAGGCTGCAGGTAAGTGCGATAAAAAGTACTCTTGCCAGCTCCGTTGGGTCCGGCCAGCGCCACGACGATCGGCCGCTGATTGAGCAGCTTTTTCATGCCGCTACAGGCTCAGAGCTTGGCTGCGGAACAGAGGAGTTCGCGTCTAGTTCGTCGTCAAGTGACACAGGTACAAATGCGCGATTCACAAACCGGCCCACCATGCGCGCGCCATTCTCCTCAATGCGCACCAACAAGCCCGCCTGACTGGGATGAGCCTCAAAGTGGGGAAAAGGTTCGCTCTCCAGAATGGCCTTCAACTTTTCTCTGCCCACTGGGGTATCCACCTCATCCAACAATTCCGACAGAGGCCGTACTGCTACTGCGCGTTGGAGTTTGAGAACTCGCCGCCCATCCAGCAGCAACTCCACAGCGCGCCCCAGCTTGGCCCAGAACTCAATCTGACCGGCAATGGAGCGCTCCTGCGCCTCGGCGGCAATCCGCGCATCCAGTACCAGTGCATCCGATAATTTGACCGGCTGTCCCATGGATTCAAGGTAGCATAATGCTACCTGCAAATCAATCCTGGAAACCAGTTCATTGCTCGGGCGGGGCGGGCGGCTCTGCAATCGGCGTAAAACTCTGGCCGGAGCCCTCCGTCGATGGCGAAGAGGTTGCCGTTCCGGGGCAGGAGGGCGTGGGCGGCTCCTTGTTCACGACTTCATACTCCGCAGGCGGCTGAAAAAGGGCGGCATCCGGCTCGGCTTGCGTAAAGTTCACCAGCTCCTTGTTTGTCTTGCCCGCCAACGGGTCTTCAGTCACCTGGCGCACCACAAGGCCGGCCAAGCCTGGATTGATCGCTGTCCACGTCTCGGAGGTGCGCTGGGTCGGCGTATCATTGCCGACCTTCCCTGCGGGAATCATGGTGATGGTCCGGCGACCGCGCGCCTCCAGGCCCAAAATCGTATCCGTACCCAGGTCTTCTACATTGGGCCTGTATGGTTGAGTTCGATCAACACCAAAGGTGGCGCCAAAATGCGTGAAAGAGGTGGCCGTCGAGTTCGGTGCGCAGGCTGGACGCGGCGCGCCGGGCATGGGCATCGTCAAGACGGTCACTCTCTGTCCCGGTACTGTCCAACTGGTGTTGGTGTGCGCAATGGGATCGAAGACCGTAACTCGCGTCACCGGCGTCTGATCGCCAGTTAAAGGAACCGTGGTCGTCGAAGTCATGCGGCGACCCTGAGCGTCCACGGCAACCACCTCGGTGGATTCACGAGTGGAGAGGCTACCGTCGGCCAGCGTGCGGACGCGCGTCGTCTTGTACTCCGCCGTATAAGGCAGGGGCGTCACGCGAGGATGAACCATTTCAACGTGGGTCCGGCCCCGTTCAACCTGGGCCAATACCGGCAAAGCCAAACCGGCCACCACGGCCAGCACGAACACTCCACAAATGCTCCCACGCATAACCCACCTCAAACGCAAAACTTTGCGACACACACAGTCTGACGGCAAAAAGCGTTCAAAGCAAGTAGGAAATCGAAAATTATTCCACCAGAGACAGCAACGCCTGCACATTTCGCTCCTCGTCGCCTGGGGCGTCGACCGGAGTCTCGGCGATAAAGGCGGCGTGCGCAAAGCGCGGATCGTTGAGCAGCCGGCGGAAGAGTTCCATTCCTATGGTGCCTTTGCCGATCTGCTCATGGCGGTCGAGCTTAGAGCCGCGCGCGGCCTTGGCGTCATTCATGTGCCAGACGCGCACCGCCTCCAGAGTGACCGTTGCGGCGGCCTGGCGTATCGTCTCCTCGTAGCCTTCGGGCGTGACCAGATCGTAGCCGGCGACGTGGGTGTGGCAGGTGTCCAGGCAAACGCCCATCGGGGCCGAGGGGCGCAGACGCTCCACCAGCTCGGCGACCTGCTCAAAGCTGCCGCCCAGCGAGAACTCCGAGCCGGCGGTGTTTTCAATCAGAATATGAAACGGCGTTCCCTGCCAAGGCAAGCCGTCGATGGCGCGGCTGATGGATTCGGCGGCAAGCCGCAGACCTTCGTCGCGGGTCAGTCCCTTCCACGAGCCGGGATGCAAGACGAGAAACTCCGCGCCAAAGGCCAGCGCCCGTTCAATCTCGCCGCGAAAGGCGACGACGCTCTTCTCGCGCACCTCCTCGGTTTGGCTGCACAGGTTCACCAGGTAGCTGGTGTGGATGACCAGCGGGCCAACATCGAGCTTGGCGCGCAGCTCGCGCATCCGGGCGGCCTGCTTGGGGTCGACCTTGGGCGCGTGCCACATCCGCGGGCTGGAGGAGAAGATTTGGAAGGTGTTGGCGCCAATCGCCCTTGCCTGCTCGACGGCGTTCGAGGCCCCGCCGGTGGTGCCGAGATGGATGCCAATGCGCTTTGCCATGAAGCTAGTCTAATAGGAAAATGAATTTAATAACCGCACAAAATAAAATAGGCTGGACTCTTCTACTTCTTGTGCAAAGTCCAGCCCGAAGGGAACCCTGAGCATTCAGCGCGGGACAGGAAACCGGAGATGAAACCTTCCCCGCGCGAGGTTCCTAAGATCAGTTACTCATGACCGGGCGAATCAACCGGTCGAATTCCTCTTCAATGTTGCGTTTAGATGCTCTCTGTTTTCGAGCATATTCGTGATCGAGAACCATATTGAGTTTTTCAAATGAGATCGGCATAATGTTATCGAAAATGCGAGCCGCAACTTGCCGCGCATGATCGCTTGACTGGCCTGTCTTGGCCCAACAGAATAGCCAAAGAACACTTTGGGCCTTAATAGTTCCATCCTCATTCAGCAGCCAATGCTTGTCGATGGCTTTGAAGCAGGTCTGATGCGGAATCGATCTCAATTGCCGTTTGCTTTCTTCCGCGGTAACTTTCAGATTCATGTTGCTCCTTTGTGTTCTTATGCTTATCGGACCAGAATCCGGCGTTCCAGTTCCTTCTTGACGGCATTGGCTTCCGGATCAACTCCAGGGCTGCAAACCAACTCACAGAAATCGCTCCACAACAGGATCGTAAGATTCTGCGCTATCTTCTCCAGCGCGGCGGCGTTTCGATGCGGCAAGTCTCGGGCGAGCAGGCCGGGATCGCTCTTGTAACCATTCATGAGTTGAACATAGGCGCGGGAAGGCTCCTCGTCTCTGGCGAACATCCAGAAGATCGCCGTCTTGCCGCCGGCTTTCTCGATGAGGCAGTCTATGTTGCGAATAATCTGATTGCGCCCAGGGTCGTAGCTTGTACTCGGGGAAACATCCGAACCGAGCTTGGCTTCCACGAAAACCAAGAACTGATTATGCTCGAAGGCAATGTCGATCTCCGACGATCCCTCCACAGGGTCAGGAGATTGCGCGCGACCGATCCACTCAGGGTTCCCCGAAGCCAGCATTCTCGCGCGGCTTTGTGCTTCATATTGCGATGGAGAACGAACCAATTCCCATAGTTTCAGGGTTGGAAGCGATCGTTCATCGAAAGGAAAGTCCAGCTCTGGATTCCGCCGTCGCGCCGCGCTGACAAGATGGCCCCACCATCCTGATGGATATTGCTTGAGAAGGATTTGGAAAAAACTCCATGTCACCCAATCCTCGCTGTTGCGCGAATGCAGAATTCGTTCCATATCCTGCGTCTTGCGGCCTTTTGGCAGTCCCAATAACTGCGGGAGATTCAGGATGGGAATCGCATCGCCTTTTGTGACGGGTGCGGGCTGATCCGCCGCTGCGGCGAGTCTGGCAGGAGGCGCCTCGACTACTGTCGGAGTGGGAGCCGGATTGCCAAGGTAGCGGTTGTTGAGTTCTTCGGTCTGCTTGTGCCAGAAGGCCAGGTCGTCGGTGGACACAGTGGGAGCGTCGAAGGAGTATTGCGCCTTCAGATGAATCTCATCCGTAGTCCAGTGAAAATCACGCGGACCACGCTCCCTCACGCAACTTCGAATTGAATAATCCCGAATGCTCCAACTTGTTCCACTATTCCCCCTCTCAAAAAAGAAAACGAACGATTTTGGATTGACTTCGGGAATGAAGATCATGCGACGCTTTTTCATCGGGCATCTCCTGAAAACACGTGTTCGACCGAATCTTCAGAGGCCATTCCGAGCGAAAGCAATTAGCAATTTCACCAGGTTTAGCTCACTTCTTGTTCAATTCGTCGTAAACCATCTTGACTTGTGCCCAACTCGAAGATTTACGCCAAGAAGCGATCGGGCAAATTTCCCCATCAACGAAAAATTTGATGGCCGCTTCAGCAGCGGGTTTCCAGTTTGGGTTGTTAAACAAACGCTGAATGCGCGAATCATTGGCGAGAACGACTTTGTCGGGTTTTTGCATCGTGAAAAAAGCATACACGCATAAGCAAACGTATGTCAACAATAAAATGCATATAAATATAATAGCGTTGTGAAAAAGAGAGAGACACTATCCGCTAAGAATCAAAGCATAAGATTAGCTCCGATGTCACCGCAGCCCATTACCATCTAGCGGGCAGCCGTAATCAGGCGCTTTTATGAAATTCGTCTTAGAATCTTTTCATGACCGATCCTAATGTTGCTGTCACACGGCTTCTTATCGACGTGGTCCTGCCCAACCTGAAGACGGTGCAGGTGAGCCAGACCGAGCAGATTGCGGCCAACGACCGGCTGGAA
>Ga0181520_10005908_pt1 | contig 19118 bp, 19 predicted proteins | sample PEATcosm2014_Bin_29_FD_132451 | JGI IMG/M metagenome (GOLD analysis project Ga0181520, IMG submission 132451) | Peatland microbial communities from MTU Mesocosm Facility, Houghton, MI, USA - PEATcosm2014_Bin02_30_metaG | ecosystem: Environmental > Terrestrial > Soil > Wetlands > Peat | place...
AGGGACCAAGGGACCAAGGGACCAGGGACCAAGGGACCAAGGGACCAGGGACCAAGGGACCAAGGGACCAGGGACCAAGGGACCAAGGGACCAGGGAGCAAGGGACCGGGGACTAGGAAAAGACCGGCGCTCTGGGCTTGGTTCATGCTTCCATTGTGCGCTCGGGAAGGGAAATGATCTGCAAAATATCTTAATGCGATTGTTCAGCCCGAAGTCGATGGAGGAGCCGCGGCAGCGAGCAGCTTTGGGTAGAATCATTCTCCTCTGGCGCACACTGGAGGTGAGTCGATCGATTGGCCTCTCAGAGGCCAATCGCCCGGTCCAAACCAAGCTGATCCCGCCCACCCGCTGTTACCGTGAAACAGTGAGCCTGTGAAGGGATACAAGATTCTCGATTCTGCTGTTTACAGAATCCGGGCCGCGGAGTGGCATTTCACCATGAAAATGGCCCATCCTTTGCACAACTGGCGTCAACACGCGAAGAGGATGCTCTAGACTGGGAGTATGTTGGATGAACTGGATTTTCGCCGCCGGGCGGAAGCTGCTCTTGAGTCGCTGATGCAGCACTTGATCGTGCGTGAGGCGGAAGCCGGCTCCGGATTCGAGGTGGAGCAGCAGAACGGCGTTTTGAACCTGCTCTTCGAGGAGCCGCAGGGCAAGTTCGTGATTACGCCCAACGCGCCCGTGCGCCAGATCTGGATTTCCGCGCTCTCGACCAGCTTCAAACTGGACTGGGATGAAGCCGCCTCAGCCTTCACGCTCGCGCGCACCCTTGAAGCTCTCCAGCCGCTCGTTGACCGGCTGATCGCGGAGCACTTGGAAGGCTTACCCCACGCTGAAGGGCGGGGCTAATAACCATTGCGCCTACGGCGCGGATTTCAGGTTGGTGTGAGCATTACACTTCCCTTGGCAAGGCGCGAAGTCAGGCCCCTTTGAGGGGCCACTACCATTAAGCCTCCGGCTTTGCCGGAGGATATTTACTGCTTCACAAAATCGAAGGTGCAGGTGCGGCCTACGATGCCGAGACCTTCGCTCTTGATGCCTGTGCCCACGGTGTCTTTGAATTGGGCCTTGATGTCGTAGCTATAAGTCGCGCCCTGATGAGCAAAGACTCCAGTTGCATATTTTCTGGAGGCGACAATGCCATTTGCAGTGAGCTTGGCTGAACCGTTATCCGCGATTGGCCCCTCGACTAATAAATAACCGGGTTGATCCGCAGTGCCGTGCTCTCCACGCAATCTTCCAGAGACCACCTCGCTGGTAAACTTCCAGGTGTAACCCTCGGTATTCCCCTTTGCGGGACAGGCTAGAGTCGTGAGCCACTTTCCGTCAAAGCTGTTTCCGGCAAACGAAACCGCTGGTAAAAAAATCATGGTGCAAACCACAAAGAAGCGTACTGTCTTCCTCATTCTTATCCTCCGCGGGCCATCGTAGCATAGCTGCTCTGCGATGGTCCACAGCCTCTGAACAGAGGTAAACGGCCCAGCACCACAGTTGTGTTTGTGCCAGATCAACGCTTTCCGGGCCTAAAGGCCGTGATATTATGGCCTTTATTCATGGGGCTGAAGCCCCCTGCTCCCACCGACTCTGCTCCCACCGAGAGGCGATTTACAACCGTAGTAAAAGGGCAGGTTGCGGATTGGAGTTTGTGGCAACCCATATCTGCCGCGAAATGGCGGCAGATATGGGAGACCCGCGTAGTTTTCCGGTTGTTATTGCAACGAATAAATAGTTTTGAGTTCCTTTTCCACCACATTTTTGGGCAACGGCGCATAAGAAAGCCCGGCGGCTTCGCTCTCACCTGAATTGACGATCCAGCTCAGCAGGTCCTTGATCACCTTACCCTTGGCCGGGTCAGCCGACTTGAGCGGCACCAGAATCCAGGTAAAGCTGGAGATGGGATAGGCATCTTTACCAGGCGCGTTGGTGATCGAGACGCGGTAGTCGTCGGGAAGCTGCTTGACGCTGGCCGCGGCTGCCGTGACTCCTTCAATCGAGGCCTTCACATAGTTGCCGGCGGCGTTCTTGATCGCTCCGTAGCTGATCTTGTTCTGCAATGCGTAGATCAGTTCGACATAACCCACCGAGCCGGACAACTGGCGCACATAGCCGGCCACTCCCTCGTTGCCCTTGCCGGCTACGCCTGTCGGCCAGCTCGGCGAAGCGCCACGGCCTGGTCCGTTGGCCCAATCGGAGCTGACTTTGCTCAGGTAATCGGTAAAGATGTAGGTGGTGCCGCTGCCATCGGCGCGATGCACGACGATAATCTTGAGGTTAGGTAGATTCACGCCGGGGTTGTCTTTGGCGAGACGCGCGTCGTTCCACGAGGAGATTCTTCCCAAGTAGATGTCAGCCAAGACCTCAGGGCTGAATTTGAGGTCGTTGACGCCCGGAACATTGAAGATCGGCACCACGGCGCCGAGCACGGTAGGAATGTGAATCAGCTTGGACTTGGACGGAGCCAATTGCTCGTCGGTTGCCGGAGCATCGGTAGCGCCAAAGTCCACCAGTCCAGCCGTCATCTGGCGAATGCCGCCGCCGGAGCCAATCGACTGGTAGTTGATTTCGACGCCGGGATGCGCCGCGCTGTACTCGCTAAACCATTTTGAATAAATCGGATAAGGGAAGGTTGCGCCCGCCCCGGTTAACTTCTGCGCCGGAGCCGCGCTCCAGGCAACAAACAACAAACTCACAGCAACCAATAGTTTCTTCACGAAAGTCTCCCAGGCAGGTTCCTGCCTTCCTTGATTCTCTTCCGGAAATGTTACAGGCGGTTGAATCAAGGGAAAAATCGCTAATATCTTCTCAGGGCAGGAGTTCTCGTTAATCCTGAGCCGTTTTGCACGCGAATCGATCAATGCAAGTGCAGGCGCCAGGCCGTATAGCTGAGAATCTCGTGGGCGATGCGTTCAGCATCTTGCGAGCCGCCCTCGACAGCAACATAAGGACGCGGCGAGGTGAGCACGTCGAGTCCGCCGGCGGCGCAAATTTCATGAATGCGAAACAGATGCGTTCCGTCGCTGACGATCACCAGCCGGTGCAACCCGTTCACGCGCGCAATGACGGCGATGCGCCGTGCGGATTCCTCGCTGTTGCGGCTCTCGGTTTCTGCGATGATGGCGCTCTCGGGAACACCCAGGCTCATCAGGTACTCTCGGCCTACGGTCCCTTCATTGAACTGGTCGCCGCCGTTTCCACCCAGCGTGATGATCAGAGGGGCAATGCCGTGATCGAAGAGCGTGCGAGCGTGATCCAGGCGCGCGCGGTAGACCGGGGAGGGCCGGCCGTCGTACTCCGCAGCGCCAAAGACGCCGATGGCGTCGGCGGCGGCGGCATGGTCTTCGACAGCATAGCGCTCAATCTGCCCGTAGACCCAGCGGCACCAGCCGAGAACGCCAATCGTGGCCAATAGGAGCAAGGCCAGAAAGACTCGAAGTGCCCATCGGCGGCGTTTTGGCTTGGTAGGACGCTTCATCGAGAACCTTTAGGTACAGTGGTCAGCGGTCAGTTTATCCGTAATCAACAATCTGTGTAGTCGACTCAGAGAACAGTAGTCGAGTATCAAATCATACGCTGTACAGGATCTGGAAGGATAGTATTGCTCACAGTTCTCTGATCGCTGTTTTCGTTATCTCTGCAACGCCATTACGATTTCATTGGTCGGAATAGCTCCCTCGCGCAGAATCTCCCAGCGTCCCTCGCCCAGTGAGAGGTTGACGATCGTGGTTGCTCGTGTGTGGCCAGTGGAACCGCCATCGACGATCAATGGAATGCGGTCGCCGAGCTGATCGCGGACACAAGCCGCGTTGGTGCACTCCGAGGCCCCTTGAAGATTGGCCGAGGTAGCGGTGATGGGCAGCCCGAAGCGCTCCACAATCGCGCGCGAAATGGCGGCGTCGGGCACCCGCAAGGCAACGTTGCCGGTATTTGCCGTCGAGCGCAGCGGCAGCTTGCAGCCGGCCCGCACAATGATCGTCAGGGGACCAGGCCAGAAGCGCTCGGCCAGCTTGTCCAGCATCGGGTCGGTGTCGCGCGCCAGCTCATACGCCTGGGTCAGCGAGGCAATCAGCAAGGACAAAGGCTTTTGCTTCTGGCGAGTCTTGATCCGGTAAATCTGCTCGACCGCATGGAGATTCACCGGATCAACGGCCAGGCCGTAAAAGGTATCGGTAGGCAGAGCAACGACCTGGCCCTTGCGCAGACAGGCGACAATCTCGTCGATCCGGTCTGGCTGGGGTTTATCGGGATGGACGCGCAAGATCTCCGCGAACAAGAGTCTCTACCTCAGTGCCCAAGAATTTTCGCGACCCTTTGAGTATAAGTGGCCACAAGAACGGAAGTTATCACGGCACAGCTTTTGGTGCAAGCCAGACAACCGCACCCGCCTGTCCACGACCCGGCAAAACAGCTTAAAATCGGCTCAGTGTCAACAACAGGTTTCGCGCCAATGTCTTATCGCATTGTACAGAGTAAGCAGAATGCCCGCCTGAAGGAGTTGCGCCGGGCGCTGACCCATCCCGGCCGGGAGGGGAGCGCAGGCATCGAGGGTCCAAAGCTGCTCGAAGAGGCTCTCAGCGCCGGCCTGCGCGTGCCGTGCGTCTTTGTTGCACAGGGTGCGGAGTCTCTGCTGGATGGTCTGAAGCTGGCGGCGGGGACAGAAGTACTGCTGCTGCCCAAGGAGCTGTTGGATTCGGCGCTCTCCACCGAGACGCCGCAGCCGGTGGCCGCGCTGGTCGAGCCGCCCGCTTGGTCGTGGGCCGATATTTTTATTGATCCAGCAAAGGCCGCGCCGCTGATCGTCGTGCTGGCCGGCTTGCAGGACCCCGGCAACCTGGGAACGATTCTGCGCTCCGCGGAAGCCTTTGGCGCAGCCGGGATCGTGAGTCTGCCGGGAACCGTCAGCGCGTGGAATCCCAAGGCGGTGCGGGCCTCGGCGGGCAGCCTCTTCCGCCTGCCGCTCGTGGCCGCAACTTCGGAAGAATGCTTCGCTTGCCTGCACGACGCCCACGTCAAAATCTGGACCACCGCTCTCGATCATGCTAAAGCTGCCCACTTCGTCGACCTGACCGCTCCGGTCGCGCTCCTGATCGGCAATGAAGGCAACGGCGTTCCAGAAGAGATAGCCGCCCAGGCCGACGGGGCCGTGACGATTCCATGCCCCGGCCCGGTCGAGAGCCTCAACGCTTCGGTAGCCGCAGCGGTGCTGCTTTATGAGGCTTCGCGGCAGCGGGCGGCATTTACATCCCACCCTTCGCAAAAAGCGCGAAGGATGGGGCACCCAAATTCTTTGACCAGTGGTGCGCGATGAGCCTCTTTGACAACGAGCCCGAAGGCCCTCGAGGCACGGCGCGCACCGCGCCTCTGGCCGAGCGGATGCGCCCGCGCTCTCTGGAGGAGCTGAGCGGACAGGAGCACTTGGTCGGCCCCAGCAAGCCTCTGCGCGTGCAGATCGAGCGCGATGATTCGGGTTCGATGATTTTGTGGGGTCCGCCAGGAGTGGGTAAAACCACGCTGGCCAAGATCATCGCCGAGACGACCAAGGCGACTTTTATCGAGTTCTCCGCCGTGATGAGCGGCATCAAGGAGATCAAGCAGGTGATGGTGGCCGCGGCGCAGGCCTCCGAGATGCACTCGCGCACCATCCTTTTCATCGATGAGATTCATCGCTTCAATAAAGCGCAGCAGGACGCTTTTCTTCCCTACGTCGAGCGCGGGTCGATTCGGTTGATTGGCGCAACCACCGAGAATCCATCGTTTGAGATTATCTCGGCGCTGCTCTCTCGCTGCCGCGTCTATGTGCTGCAGCCACTCACCGAGGAGCAGATTGCCGCCTTGCTCCGCCGCGCTCTGGAAGATCGTGAGCGCGGACTCGGCGCGCTGGAGTTGACCGCCGACGAGGATGCTCTGGAGATGATTGCCAGTTACTCCAGCGGTGATTGCCGCTCCGCCTACAACACGCTCGAAGTCGCCGCGCAACTGGTTCTTACCGGCACAAAGCACATCGACAAGGAAAAAGCCTCTGAAGCCGTCCAGCAGCGCGTGCTGATCTACGACAAGTCCGGCGAAGAGCATTACAACCTGATCTCCGCGCTGCACAAAAGCGTGCGCAACTCGGACCCCGACGCCGCGCTTTATTGGTTGGCGAGGATGTTCGCCGCCGGCGAAGACCCGCTCTATCTCGCCCGCCGCGTCGTCCGCATGGCCGTCGAAGATATCGGCCTGGCCGCTCCCGAAGCGCTCAATCTGACTCTCTCTGCCAAGGAGGCGATTGATTTTTTGGGTTCGCCCGAAGGAGACCTGGCGCTGGCCGAGGCAGTCGTCTATCTCTGCCTTGCGCCGAAGTCGAACTCGGTCTACACCGCATATGGGGCGGTGCAGCAGGAGGTCGAGCAGACTCGCCAGGAGCCGGTTCCGCTGCACCTGCGCAACGCGCCGACGAAACTGATGAAGGAGCTCGACTACGGCAAAGGCTACCGCTACGCCCACAACGAAGAGGGCAAAGTCGCCGAGATGGATTGCCTTCCCGACTCGCTCAAAGGCCGCAGCTATTACAAGCCCACGCAGGAGGGCCGCGAAAAACTCCTAGCCCAGCGCATGGAAGAGATTCGCAAGATCAAGCAGGAGAAGCGTCAAAGATCGGGCTGAATATTTTGATCCTTTATTGAGAACGATTCCAGAGTTATCTGCGTATGTGCTTTTATCCACTCATTCTCTTTCACGATGCGGATGCCATCCGCGGTAGCCAGTACAATGTAATTAGTGGTGTTCATTAGGAACCAAACGGTTAATCCTGAAGGAGCTCGATCTATGTCTCCCGTACAAGAACCGTCCGCAACCGAGGGCATTCCCCCGGTCGAAGCGCACGACTCAGAACTTTCTCTCTTGCGCATCTATCTGCTGCGCGCCTTTTACCTGTTCATTGTTGTGGGCCTTGGGGTCGCGATTTGGCCTGTTGTCATTTCCCATTCGAGTGATCTCGCGAGTCACAGCGGTATTTACTATGCGGTATTCGCGGGCATCGGCGCGATCTCTGTGCTGGGTATTCGCTACCCGGTAAAGATGTTGCCGGTCTTGTTGTTTGAGTTTCTATGGAAGACGATCTACCTGCTCTTCTTCGCGTTACCACTCTGGCGTGCCGGACAGATTACAGATGCTGTCATGAACGATGTCTACTCGACCGGGCTGGTTGTCATCTTCTGGCCATTGGTTCCGTGGGGATATGTCATCAAGAACTACCTATTGAAGTCCGGTGACAGGTGGAGGTAAAAGAGCCAGGTGCACCATGTCCCGCGTTTGAGTTCTGGGAGACCACTAACCTCGAACGGCTGGCTCGTCTGATCTCTGACCAGCCCTCCGCTTCTCAGGCGGATATAGGTTCAATGTCCCGCTTCGGCTCTTTGACCTTCCAGCCACGAATGAGGAGCCAAAGCATCAGAAATATCTCCCCGAAGAATGTGAGGAAGAGGTATTTCAACTGCGCATTCGGGTAAAGGTATGGCTGCAAACTGTCGATGACCCAACCCAATCCATCTACGACGAGCAGAATTCCCAGGAGCCTTGGAATGTAACCGGAGCGATAAATCAAATAGCCCAGCAAAACGAGATGGATTCCAAACAACACCAGGCCGATAGACCAATCGTCCCGGAATGTGCCGAGCAGAAGCTGAATTTGTGCATGCAACGGGCCCGCCCCAAAGGCTGCCAGGTAATCCGGCGTGCTGACCAGTTGAAATACGGTTACCAGCTTCAACATCCCGAAGAAAGCGATGGCAGTGTACATCAACCTGAACCACGCCGTGAGCAGGGACAATGCCCGGTTGACTGGAACTAGCAAGACGTAGAGCGCCCAGGCAATAACAATGTCCTCGATGAATTCGACAAGATAGCAGAGAATGGCGACAGCAAATAATCCTTGATGGGCGCCAAGGTTCTGCACTGTTTGTTCGATGTTTCCAGGGATAACCAGCTTTGGGTAGATCGAAAACTCCGCGTAGGTCACCGGACCAAGCAGGTAGCTGAAGCCAGCAATCAGCGCTGCCTGACGCAAGGTCAATCCTTCGCCATGATTTTCCTGAGTCGTCGTATTCATTTTTATCTTCCGTGACTTGCTCACGCTGCGCAGGAGCCAAAACACACCGTAGTGAAGGCTACAATGCTAGAACCCAGTCATTCCAGCAGGGCACTCAACAATGAACCGACAGCGGCGCGATTCTACGGCCCCTCGCACGCGGAAATGAATATATCAGAAATCACCTCAGTCCGGCTATTGGGTCTGGGAGACTACAAAAAAGCAACCACGGGTTCTTCGACTCGCTGCGCTCGCTCAGGATGACAGCGCCAGATGTGCGGAGATCCGTCTTTGTGACTTGTGCGTTTCTGCTGCAATTACTGCTTACGGAATGCGTACGTAAGGCAGATAGTCCGGCTCCCAGACGTAGTCGCGGATACGCTGGCGGAGGGTTGCATCGTCCGCAGCTACGGCGGTTCCGTCGGCGATGGCTTGCTTGGCGACGGCTTCGGCGACCACCACGCTTACTTTGCGACAATCGGCGATGGGCGGCAGCAAGGGAGCGTCCTTATCCGTGATGGTGGGCGAGAGACCGGCGAGCGCCTTGGCGGAGGCCATGATCATTGCGTCCGAGACGCGGTTGGCGCGCGAGACGAGAATGCCGAGGGCCAGACCGGGAAAGATGAACGAGTTGTTGACTTGCGAGATGCGCAACAGCTTGCCGTTGACCTCGACCGGATCGAAGGGGCTGCCGGTGCCGACCAGCGCTTGGCCATTGGTCCAGCGCAACAGATTGGCGGGCGTGGCTTCGCATTTCGAGGTGGGATTGGAGAGCGGGAAGATGACCGGGCGCGTGGTGTGGCGAGCCATCTCGCGGACGATCTCCTCGGTGAATGCGCCGGGTTGCGCGCTGACGCCGACTAGCACTGTGACATGGGCGTTGCGGACGACGTCGAGCAGAGAAATCGCGCCTGTGCCAGAGAGCTTCCATCCCTGGACATCGGCCTTCTTGCGAACCAGCGGCTGCTGACCGGCGCGAATGCCCTCGCATCCCTCGACCAGAAGGCCATAGCGATTGAAGGCGTAGACGCGCTGGCGGGCCTCGGCTTCCGTCAGACCCTCCTCTTTCATGCGGGCAACGAGCAGATCGATGATGCCGATGCCGGCCGAACCGGAGCCGAAGATGGCGATGGTCTGCTCTTTGAGCGGACGGCCAGAGGCGTTGACGGCGGCCAGCAGCGTTGCGGTGGTGACGGCGGCGGTGCCTTGAATGTCGTCGTTGAAGGTGCAGAGGCGGTCGCGATAGCGATTGAGGAGGATGGCCGCGTTGACGCCGGCGAAGTCTTCCCACTGCAAGAGAATGTGTGGCCAGCGGCGCTGGACGGCGGCGACGAAGGACTCGATGAAGGCGTCATACTCGGGTCCGCGGACGCGCTTGTGCTGCCAGCCGATGTAAATTGGGTCGTTGAGGCGCTCTTCGTTGTCAGTGCCGACGTCGAGCAGAATGGGCAGGCAGTGCTCGGGGGGAATGCCGCCGAGAGCAGTGTAGAGAGCCATCTTGCCGATGGGAATGCCCATGCCGCCGGCGCCCTGATCGCCCAGGCCGAGAATGCGCTCGCCATCCGAGACCACAATGCAGCGCACACCGTCATAGCGCGGGTCGGCGAGGATCTGCGCTATGCGGTCGCGGTTAGGATAGCTGAGAAAGAGGCCGCGGGGCCGACGCCAAATCTCGCTGAAGCGCTGGCATCCCTCGCCCACTGCCGGAGTGTAGACGATGGGCAGCATCTCTTCGGTGTGGTGCTCGATGAGCGAGTAGAAGAGGGTCTCGCAGTTGTCCTGAAGGTCGCGCATATTGCTGTACTTGAGGAAATCGGTATCGCGCCCGGCCAAGACGCGCAGGCGGCGCTCGCGCTGCTCTTCCTGTGTCGAGACGTTGGGTGGCAGCAGGCCATGCAGCGCGAAGTCGTCGCGCTCCTCTTCGGTAAAGGCGGTTCCCTTGTTGAGCCGGGAATTGAGCAGCAACTCGATCCCATGAAGACGGGTCCGAACTACGCCGCCGTTTGCCTGACTGGTGTGAATTTCCTCACTCATTCCTTACTTCTCCTGGATTCTGATTTGTTTCGATGTATTGCCTCGAAGACGGGCAAGATCAATGCTACCGCGCGAGCACTGCGATCTTCTGTCGTGAGCGTCACAGTGGCGCAAAGATACCCGTTGAGGGAAGTGTCTACCGGTGCGTACGGCAGCAGCAGGCTAATAATAGCGAATCCATTGTGTCAATTCCGTGAAGAACGCATCTACTCGAAGGTGAGCAAGACGATCTCAGAGCGGGTGCCAACGCGCATCGGCGGACCCCATGTTCCCGCGCCGCTCGAGGTAAAAACTTGCAAAGCTCCGAAGCGATGCAAGCCGTAGGTGAAGTTGCCGAAGGCGCGGCGGGTGAACCATGTGAAAGGGAAGAGCTGTCCGCCGTGGGTATGGCCGGAGAGTTGGAGGCTGATGCCTGCCTGCTCGACGATAGGCAGGCGATTGGGCACATGGTTGAGCAGAATGCTGGCGTGTCCGGGCTCGAGGCGCAGGCTCTCCAGCGTGGCGCGCAGGCGGATGGGGTAACCGGAGTCGCCGTAGTTGACGCCAATAATCTCCAGGCCATCGACGGTGACTTTTTCATTGTCCAGTGCGCGAATGCCGACATGGCTGAGGACCTTGGCGTAGCGGGCAGCGTCGCCAAATTCATCATGGTTGCCGGTGGAGAAGTAGATGCCCAAAGGCGGAGCGAGTTGACGGAGTGGCGCGGCGAGCTTATCCGCGTTGGTCTTGGAGCCGTCGAATAGATCGCCGGGGAGAAAAACAATGTCGGGGTTGAGGCTTGCGGCCAACGCCACGAGGCGGCGGCAATAGGCGAGGCCGTTGATATGGCCCAGGTGCAGGTCGCTCAGCACGAGAGCTGTGCGGCCGAGCCAGGAAGCGGGCAGGCCGGGAAGGTGGATGGGGATGCGCCGGATGCGGATGATACGCGCGTTGAACAGGCCGTAGAGGCTGACCGCAACGGCCAGACCATATAGCCCGGCGACCAATAGTGGCCGAAGCGGGTTCAATCCCAGCAGCGGCAGCGCGAAGCCGATCAGCCAGCAGAGGCAAGCGGCGAGAAAAAAGAAGTTGAGAAAACCCAGCCAGACTGCGGCAAGCCTGTAGAGGAGCGCGACCATCCGGTTAGCAAAGAAGAAGCCAAGCATCGTGGCGACGACGAAGCTGAAGGCCAGTATCAGCATCGCTGCCCGCAGCGATAGCGTGGCCGGCGCGCCGAGCGGCTGCGAGAAGGCGATCCAGGTGCTATAGATGAACCAATGAGCAGCAAGCAGCAGCGTTTGTATCAGTGCAATGCCCACAACGGGCCAGGCTTTCAAAAGTGATTCTCCTTGCCTAGTAGGACGGTGAACGGTCCTTTTTTGACTCATGCTTGAATTCTCTCTTCCCTGATCTCTGAGCGCTGATCCCATGAAACAATCTCTTCATGGCGGCTTTCCTTGGCAACTCGCTCCTGGTTTACATCTCGATTCCGTTTTGCCGGTCGAAGTGCACATACTGCAACTTTGCTTCGGGAGTGTATCCAGCCAGCGAACACACGCGCTATATCGACCGGGTGATCGAGGAGATGGCTGGCGCGCGCGCTTGGGCGGAGCGAATGAGAGCACGGCTGCCGCGGCGCGTGGATTCGGTTTATCTGGGGGGCGGTACGCCCACTCTGTTGACGCCGGAGCTGATGACGAGGCTGTTTGCGGCGATGCGAGCGGAGTTCGACCTGACGGCTGACGCGGAGATTACCGTCGAATGCGCGCCTGGGCAGCTTGCGGACGAGATGCTGGATACGCTGGCGCTAGTTGGGGTGAATCGCGTCAGCCTGGGCGTGCAGTCGTTCATTGACTGCGAGGCTGCGGTGAGCGGCCGGTTGCACGGTCGCGCCGTGGTGCTCGACGACATTCGCCGTCTGCGCGCGGCGGGCATTCGCAATCTGAGTATCGACCTGATCGCCGGCCTCGCCGGGCAGAGCTTCGCTTCGTGGGAGGAGTCGCTCGAAGTGCTGGCCGAGACAGGCGTTCCTCACGCCAGCATCTATATGCTGGAGGTGGATGAGGAGTCGCGGCTGGGCCGGGAAGTGCTCGCGCGCGGCGTCCGCTACCATGCTGGTCTGATTCCAAGCGACGATGCGATTGCGCAGATGTATTCGATGGCGATTGAAAAGCTGAGAGTGGCCGGTCTTGGACAATACGAGATTTCCAACTTCTGCCGGACGGGTAAGGAGTCGCAGCACAATTTGAGCTACTGGCTACGGCGGCCTTACTTGGGGCTGGGGCTGGATGCTTCGTCGATGCTGGCGGCGGAGTCTGAAACCGGCGCGGTGCTGCGCTCAACGACGACCGATGATTTACGGGCGTATCTGGCGGGCGCGGAGCCGGTCGAGACGGCTTGGCTCAGCCGCGCGCAGCAGCACGAGGAGGCTTGGTTTCTGGGATTACGTTTGAATGCCGGCGTGGAAGTGGCCGCGATGGAGCGGGAGTTTGGCGCGAAGAGCGTGGCGCTGGCGATCGAGGCTGTGGCGCGGCTGGCCGAGATTGGTTTGGTGAATTTCGACGGCAAGTCGGTTCGGCTAACCGAGCAGGGAAGGCTGCTGTCGAACGATGTTTTCCAGGAGTTTTTGGGGCTGGAAGCGGAGGTTGGCTGATTCATTCGTTGAATGGTTACGTTGCGTGCGCCGACAGTCCCTTCAGTTTCTGAGCGCTTATCTTATCCGACACGTCTATAATCGCAGCAATTAATGAGAGTATTGCCTGTGGTCGCAAAAAAATTAAACCTCGATGGTGTATCGATGCCTGAGCTTGCGAAGAAGCACCTGCCGGTCCTCCTCGCCTTGAGTTGCTTGATAGTTGTGCTGCCGTTGTCGATGGCCGGCGCGCAGACTACCAAGCCGGCTCCGGGCCCGGCTCCCAGACTCGCTCCGGCTCCAGAGCCGGTCCATCGTGCGCCGGCCACGCCACCTGAGAGGAGCAAAGCTGCAGAGAGTCCTGCCTCGGCTCATGCAGCGCCTTCCGGTGAGAAGCCGTCCGAAGCCCGCCGAGTCCGGGAGACAGAGCGCGCACCTGAGAGTGAGAATGGCTCTGAAACCGAGGACGACGCAGAGCCTAAACTCGAAAGTTTGCCGTGGCATCCCGAGCCTCAATCCACTTCTACAAGCACCAGACGCGGCAGTTCCACAACAGGGAGTGACGGCTATAGCACGACCGGAACCAGCCATCGCGGAGGTTCCTCTAGCAGCACGAGCAATGATCCTCGCGATACTCGAAGCACTCGCAGCGGCTCCAGCATAGCCGGTTCTCACCCGTATTCAGGCATGGTTGGCCCTGGCGGCGTACGGAATCCCATGGAGCAGGATCCAGGCGAAGCCGAGGCAACGCTGCATCGGTTGAATGAGACGCGCGCCACACTGCGCGGCGTCAACCATGCGGCTATTCCCGAGGGGCGAGTGATCAATCGCGGCAGCGGCGTGACGGTAACGACCAGCGACGGACGCAGGTATACGCTGCGAGCTGACGGTACTTTGGCTCATTTTCAAAGCGGATTGCCGAGCGCGTTGAGCCGGGGTTTCACAACTTCCAGACCAGTCCCCCCCAACGTCCCTGGAGTCGCCTCTACTCTCATTTCTCCAAGGGCAACTCCCTCCTCCCCGATGGGCAACTTCGTCAGTTTCCGGCCCGACGGAAAAATCATCTCGATGCGCATCGGCGGACCCGAAGGACTGAATATCCAGCACGGCGTGCATGGCGAACGGGTGGTTAGTGCTCATCGTCCGGACCACATCACCTTGGTCAGCACCGGGCGGCACAGCGGCTACATAGAGAAGACGCTCGATCAGGATGGCCGGACGCTGGTGGAGCGCACCTATCTTTCCGGCAGCAGAAGCTGGACGCGCACTTACAGCAAATTGACCGCGAAGTATCAGAACGCCCAAGCGACGCGGCCACTTGCCAAGATCTACCGTCCCCGCTACCGCTATGCGCCGAGCTTCTACGGCTGGGCCAGCAGCGGATGGAGATTTCCAATCAACTATCAATGGAAGTGGGCGTCGAAGCGCTGGTACGCCCATTACAGCTTGTATTTTTATCCGTGGCCGAGCTACACCGATGGGAGCTACTGGCTGACCGACTACGTTCTGGGGCAGACGCTGGCGGACGGCTACGATATGCAGCAGCCGGACGACGGCTCAAATGACGCCAATGCTGGCGGCGATGCGAATGCAGACCACAACTCGGTGGACCCCGGACAGCAGAGCGACGATGAGAGCGTCTACGCTCCGATTGCAACAGCCATTCCTTCCGCGGTGAAACAGGAGATCGCCGCCGAGGTTCATCGCCAGCTTGAGGCGGCCAGCTCCGCCGACGCAGACCCCAATGCCGCGCAGGCCGCAGCTCCCGACGATCCAGCTCAGTTTCTGCAAGCCGGGCAGATTTTTATCGTCAGCACGCCGATCTATGTACGCATCAATGATCAATCCAATTCGAGTATTCTTTCAAGCAATCGAGATTGCAGCCTGTCGCCTGGGGATGTGCTGCGTTTGACGCGCATTCCGGAGACACCTCCTGTCGTGATGAGCGGGACCGAGTCGGGCCCAACCATCCCATTCACAGTGTTTCTGGAAGTGATGGCCAGCCAGCGCGCAGATTGCCCGGCGGGCGTGCAAGTGAGCGTGCCCACGCTGGCGCTGCAGGAGATGGAGAACGACTTCCAGGCGCAACTGGACGATGGCTTGCACGCGCTGTATAGCCAGCAGGGCACGAATGGTTTGCCCGCCGCTCCACCGATCACGGTTGCGCCGCCGCCTGCCGCACTGGCAGATCCCTCGCCGAGCGCGACCGAGTTGGTGGTTGAACTTCAGAGTTTGCAGTTGCAAGCGAATCATGCAGAGGCGAATGTTGCGCAAATGGTATCGAGCAGCCAGACGGCCGTGAATCAGCACTGAGGGCTGGCTCGGGAATCTCCGGTAGCAGGAAGCATGACTCCGATTGTGAGTCGTGTTTTCCCACCCATTCACCGGAAAAACGGCGAATGGATGGGGCACCCGGCACGACTCAGAGCGTGCGGCGTGGACCGGGAGTTCCACACGACAGCCGGCCGGGAGGCCAGCGCTACCTGATCTTCCACGCTACCATGCGAGCAGTTCATCGCCGAAGGTGTTCGAGAGGAAGGCGACGGGGGCGGCGCTGGGTTCGGGGAAATCGCCGGCGTACTGAATGGACTCGGGGCCAGAGGCTTTGGCGGTGAGGAGCGCTTGTTCGGCATCGCGCAGCACCACCACCGGGGAGCGTCCCATGCTGGAGGCGATTCCGAAGCAGGCGGAGAGGCGGATCACTTCGGTGTTAACTCGGAAGGGTGCGGAGAAGACATCCATGCGCAGGCGCTCGGCCATCATGACGGCGTTGACGCTGCTGCATCCGGGCAGGGCCATCAGGAACTCATCCTTGCCGGCGCGGCCGAGCAGGTCGTAGCTGCGTAACAGGCGCGTTGTACGGGCAACCACTTGGCAGAGCAGGTCGTCGCAGGCCTCGGTGCCCAGTCGGGAGTTCCAATGGCCGAAGTCGTCGATGTCAAAGAGTATCATGCAGAGCGAGCCTTTCATGCGCTGCACGCGGTCGGTCTCGCGAAAGAGCATGGAGAGCATGGTTTCGCGGTTGTAGACGCCGGTGAGGCGGTCGGTTTGGGCATTGAGCTGGGCAGCCTCGCGCAACAGATCGAGTTCGCGTGAGCGGCGATGGTGGCGCAAGACAGCTTCCAGGCGCAGGCGCAGGAAGGCAGGCTCGATGGCGCGGGGAACCAGGTCATCGATGACGTCCTCGGCCAGCCGGTCGATCCACTCCTGGGAGACAGAGTCGGCAATCAGCACAATCGGAAAGCGGCGACCGACGGCCTCGGCGCGGGCAGCCGCCAAGAGCTGGCCCATTTCCATGCCCGGCAGATTCACGTCGAGCAGAGCGAGCGCGGGCGCATGGGCCGCGGTGAGCGCGGGCAGAGCAGCTTCGGCGGAGAGAAAGATTTCCACGCGCGCACCGTCGCGGGCCAGCACCGGCTCAACGGTGGAGAGGAGGGTTGGATCGGGGGAAGCGAAGAGATAGACGGGAGTGGAGTGGGCGAGCATCCTGACAACCTCGATATTGGGTGCATCGGCGTTGGTTAGAAATTGTTTAGAGTACGACGAAAGAAACTTGCGTCTCTTCAATGACTTTCGGGGGGAAATGTTGAGTACCGAAGGTCATAGGTGTTGGATAATCTGGCATTACAGGATGGAATCGAGCCAGAGGCCCCAGAATCGCCGGGCGGCATTTTCGAGCGCGGCAGAGTGTTGTTGGGCTGATGCGCGCAGGCTGGAGGCGGAAATGCCGGCATGGTGCAATTCGCTGGCGTGGCCGACATACCAGCTCTCCAGGCCGGCGGCGGTTACTTCGGGATGGAATTGCAAGGCCAAAGCGAAGTCGTCGAGGGCGAAGGCCTGATGGGCGTAGAGCTTTGTGCCAGCCAGATGGAGCGCCCCAGTGGGAAGGTCGAAGGTGTCGCCGTGCCAGTGAAAGACGGAGAGTCCGGGCGCGAGCAGTGGGGCGAACCATCTTGGTAGACCGGCGGGCGGAGTGGAAGCTGCCTGTAGCGGCGACCAGCCGATCTCCGCGCCGTTGAGGCCGGGATAGACGCGAGCACCGAGGGCGGCGGCGATCAGTTGCGCGCCCAGGCAGATGCCGAGAATTGGTTGGCGCGCGGCAAGGCGCTGGCGGATGCAGGCAATCTCGTCTTTCAGGAAGGGATAATCTTGGTCGTCGTAGACGCCGATGGGACCGCCGAGGACGATGAGGAGATCGCAAGGATCAGCCTGCGGCAAAGGGAAGCGCGCCGTGGCCGCCAGGATATTATCAATCGCAAAACCCCGCTCGCGCAGAGGCGCATCGAGGGTTCCGAGGTCTTCAAAGGCTACGTGACTGAGGACCAGAGCATGGCGAGTGGGCGTCTGCATGAAAGTATTTTAAGCGGAGGGCGGCTTGGACGAAGAGGTTTGAGGTTTTCCACCTTAGCCTGTTGGTCTGCCACCCTTGGCGCAAAATTGCAAGAAGCAGGTTCTTCGACTTTGCTGCGCTCAGAATGACAGCGGCGAGGATGGGGCATCCAACTTGATTGGTGAGACCGGGGCCGGCGTCTTCAATCGACGAAGTCGACTTGCGGGGCGATGGGGATGATGCCGCGCTCGTGGCCGAGGTCGAGGAGCTTACGGATGGCTTCGCGGCCGTCGACGCCGTAGTCGAGGGTGCGCTCGTTGACATACATACTGACGAAGCGGCTGGCCAGGCGGACATCCAGGTCGCGGGCGAATTGCATGGCGTATTCCAAGGCCGGTTCACGATGATCCAGGCCGTGCTGGATGCTGTCGCGCAGGGCTTTGGAGATGATCTTGTGCGCGGCGTCGCCGAGGGAGCGGCGGATGGCGTTGCCGCCCAGGGGCAGGACAAGGCCGGTGGTCTCGCGCCACCAGACGCCCAAATCGAGAACCTTCAAGAGTCCGCTGGAGCTGTAGGAGAGCTGGCCCTCGTGGATGATGAGTCCGGCATCGAATTCGCCAGCCAGGATGGCGGGGATGATCTTGTCGAAGGGCACGCTCTCGGTCTGGATCTCGGGATTGAAGATTTTCAGCGCGAGATACGCGGTGGTCAGCCTGCCGGGGACAGCGATTTTGACGCGGCCCAGTTCTTCGGGGGCAAGCGGCTTGCTGGAGACGACCATGGGGCCATAGCCCTCTCCGACGCTGCCGCCGCAGCCCATCAGCGTGTAGTTGTCTTGCAGGTAGGGATAGGCGTGGAAGCTGATGGCGGTGACGTCGAAGAAGGCCTCGCTCTGGGCGCGGCGGTTAAGGGTTTCGATGTCGCACAGGGTATGGGAGAATTTGTAGCCGGGGACGCGGACCTTGCCGGTGGCCAGGCCGTAGAACATGAAGGCGTCATCGGAGTCGGGACTGTGGGCGATGGAGATGTCGAGCGTCTCGGCGGGATTGGGGAGTGTGGGATTCTGTGTACTCATGGAGAACCAAGTCCTTTCAACGAACAACTGAAATGAATGGCAGGAGGTAGCCGTAGGATCAGATCTCTGTATCGGAGTCGGATTCCTCGGCTTGGCCGGGTGTCGCAATGGCGCCTGCCGACGGCTTGGAACGCCTTCGAGCACGCTGCATCCAGATGTAACGCGCCCCGCCGGCGGCTGCGATGAGCAGCGCAACAAGGGAGACGAGCAGGGCAATCAGTAACCAGCGCATAGCATCTAACCAGGCTCAGAATACCAGACGAAGCGGTATTTTGAGCCTGGAGTCAGGGCTGGCGGAGGCTGGAGAGGAGCCAATCGAGGTAGGGCTGACTGGCGGCATCGACGTTGAGGACCAGTAATTCGGGGATTTGATAGCTGTGCAATTGGTGCAGACGGGCTTCGAGGGCGGCGAGCTGCTCGGGGGCGGTCTTGATGAGTAGCAGGGTTTCGTAGGCGGATTCGACTTCGCCTTGCCAGCGGTAGATGGATTGGACGGCGGGAATCAGCGAGGCGCAGGCGGCGAGGCGCTCCTCGACCAGAGTGCGAGCGATTCGGGCGGCTTCGTCGGGGTTGGAAGTGGTAGTCAGGACGATTCGGGCTGGAGATGCGGATTCAGACATTGGAGGTTCCTCAGCCAGTTTACTTGTCTCCAGTCGTAGAGAATATGGTCGAAAGTGCATTCAAAGCAAGCAAAGGCAGGATTCTTGAGGCGATCAACCGGGGTTTTTCCGGGGATTGTCGGAGGTTGAATCTCGCGATGTGGGAGAATTTGGTCTGTGCGTTTTTCAAATGGTATTGATTTCATACGGGTTGGTTACAAATTCTGCACTTCACAGTTTCACAGCTCCACAGGAAATAGGGGGGTGGGGGGGGGTACCCCAGTGGTACAGACCGGGGACATGCCTGACAGATTGAACCGGGGACATGCCTGACACTGCACAAGTCCATGGGCGTTTGATTACAACGTCATTATGGGCTGGAGAGCGAGCAGTGTGATGGA
>Ga0181520_10005910_pt1 | contig 19110 bp, 18 predicted proteins | sample PEATcosm2014_Bin_29_FD_132451 | JGI IMG/M metagenome (GOLD analysis project Ga0181520, IMG submission 132451) | Peatland microbial communities from MTU Mesocosm Facility, Houghton, MI, USA - PEATcosm2014_Bin02_30_metaG | ecosystem: Environmental > Terrestrial > Soil > Wetlands > Peat | place...
CTCCACCCAACCGGGCGACGATGTTGCCCCAATCACGGTCAAGCAGTGATTCGTCGTTCATAACTCGCTCGAATCACAGATGGATTCCCGCAGTCAACAGCTATTTTAGCGCCTATGGGGTCACGTCCGGGGGTCGCAATGACGGGCGAGAATGACGGCATCCAAATGCAATGGGCTCTCGCGCCCCGCCGACTTCAAACCATCGCCAAACCGTCATCCCGGCGGCAGGCTATTCGACTATCCTCGCGGCGAAGAGCGGCGCGCGCTCCTCTTAGAAACGGTTGTACGGTTCCTCGGTGCGACATGAGGCGAGAGTATCGACGCTGGCGCAGTCCGGCGCTTCATCGGGACATGGAGTTGCTGATCTTCGGCCATGCCGGCGCCAAGGTGCTGATGTTCCCGACTCGGGACGGGCGCTTCTGGGAATACGAGCAGCTCAACGTCGTCGCCAGCCTCGCCGACAAGGTCAAAGCCGGGCATTTGCAGCTTTATTGCATCGAGGGGCTGGCGCGGGAGACCTTCTACGACACAGGCCGCCATCCAGCCGACCGCATCCGCCGGCACGCCGCCTTCGAGGACTACATCCTCAACGAGGTGCTGCCGCTGATGGCCTGGGCCAATCCCCACGATTGCACGATGGCGATGGGCTGCAGTCTCGGCGCCTTCCAGGCCGCCAGCCTCGTTCTCCGCCATCCGGACCTGTTCCGCAAGCTCGTCGCCTTTTCGGGCCGCTATGATCTGACGACGAAGGTGGAAGGCTTCGACGACCTGTTCGACGGCTATTACGACGACGACATCTATTTCCACACGCCGACGCATTTCCTGCCCGGCCTGACCTGCCCTTGGCGGCTGGAACAGCTGCGACGGCTCGACATCGTTCTCGCCGTCGGCAAGGACGACCCTTTCCTCGACAACAATCGCCGCCTCAGCCGCATCCTCGAAGACAAGAGCGTCGGCCATCGCCTGCAACTGTGGGACGGCCGCGCCCACCGCGCCCGCGCCTGGCGGAAGATGGCGGCGCTGTACGTTTGAGGCGACTTCGAGGTCGGGGATCGCGGCGGGATTTGTCGCGGCTCAACGATGGCGCTTGTCGACAGCCCGGCGATCTGGCTGGAGGTCAGGTTAGCCGGGTTGAGCGCCCGGAAATTGCTGGCGCTGAGGCCATTGATCTGGCTGGTCGACAGCGCCTGGACCTGCGCGCTCGACAGGGCGGCGAACGTCGTCGCCGTCATGGCGTTGAGCCGCCCGGCCGACACGGCCGCGATCTGTGAGGCGGCGAGGCTGTCGGCCTGCGGCGCGGTCATCGAGCTGATTTGCGTCGTCGTCAGCACGGCGACCTGCGCGGCGGCGAAGGCGCCGAACTGGCCGCCCGACAGATTCTGGATCTGCCTCGCCGTGGCGCTGGGCAGCGCCGTGGTCGAGATCGCGTGGATCTGCGCCGCGGAAAACTGGTCGAGTCCAGTCCCGAAGCCGGCGATCTGCGCGCCGGTCATGCTGGCGATCTGGGCGGTGGTCAGCGCGGCGGCGTTGGGCGGCTTGTCAATCGTCTTGGATGGGAAGGGTTACTGGGCGGACGCCTTCGCCGCCTGTTCGATCAACCGCGCGACTTCATTTGGCTTGGAAAGATAGACCGCATGGCTGCCGGGAACCTCGATCGTTTCGCTGCCGGCCCGCTTGGCCATGCTGCGCTCGAGGTCGGGATTGATGTTGTGGTCGAGCGTGGCGACCAGCGCCCAACTCTTCTTCTGGCGCCAGGCGGCCGCCGTCACGGGCGCGCCGCCGGCGGCCTTGGCCAGCATCGGCTGCGAATGCGCCATGAAGGTCGCCTGGGCGGGCGGGACGTCGGCGGCGAAATCGGCGGGGAAGGCGGCGGGGTCAAGGTAGAGGAAATCGTCCTTGGTGGCGCGCATGTCCTCGTTGGCGGCGGGGGCCTGCGAGAGCAGGTCGACCGCGCTCTCGCCCACGTCGGGGATGAAAGCGGCGATGTAGACGAGGCCGACGACGTTCGGCGCATTGCCCGCTACGGTGACGACCACCCCGCCATAGCTGTGGCCGACCAGAAGGGTGGGGCCCGGTTGCAGATCCAGCACCCTTTTGGTCGCCGCGACGTCGTCGGCGAGCGACGTCAGCGGGACCTGCACCACGCTGACCGCATAACCGTCCTTGACGAGAATGTCGAAGACGTCCCGCCATCCGGAGCCGTCGGCGAAGGCCCCGTGGACGATGACGACGTTCGGGACCGGCTCAGCCCGCGCCGAGGCGACGCCAGCCGACAGAAGTCCGACCGCCGCGGCCGCTGCGACAAGGGGTTTCTTTGGCATCCAACCCTCCTTCGTGATCAAGCCGGTTCAACCGGTCGGTTGAATAAAAGCGTCGGCTTGACAGATTGTCAACCGATGGGTGGAATATTTCTTGGAATCGAGAATCGAGCGGACAAACGGATCGCCATGATTGAGGTCGAAGCCCGAAAGGAAGCCGCATCGCGCGCGGCGCGCCTCGACGCGGTCTTCGCCGCGTTAGCCGATCCAACGCGGCGGGCGATTATCGAACGGCTCTCACGCAGCGAGGCGCGCGTGACCGACGTCGCCGAACCCTTCGCTATGTCTTTGAACGCGGTCTCGAAACACATCCGCGTGCTGGAAGCGAGCGGCGTGGTCGAGCGGCGCAGAAAAGGGCGCGACCACATTCTCTCGATCAATACTCGTTCGCTGAACGAGGTCGACGGCTGGATCGAGCGGATGCGCCGATATTGGGGGGCGCGGCTGGACGCAATGGAGCGCGTGCTGCTCGAGCTCGAGAAGGACCACAAGTCGGGGCCAAAGGATCGCAAGCATGGATCGCGATGACGCGACGGGTCCGGTCGTGCAGATCCGCCGGCGCTTGAGAGCCCGGGCGGAGCAGATCTTCGACCTGTGGACCAAACCCGATTTGATGGTTCGGTGGATGAGCCCCTTTCCGGGCGCGGTCGTTTGCCAGGCGAGCTGTGACCCCCGCCCTGGCGGCGCCTTCAGCCTGGTCATGTCATCGGCGGAATCAAGCCGCGTGGTGTCCGGCGCCTATGTGCACGTCGACCGGCCGCGCAAGCTTGTGTTCACCTGGATCGGCCCGCTGACGAACAATGTGAATACGTTGGTGACCGTCGAACTCAATCCGCGCGGCGATGAAACCGACCTCGTGCTGACCCACGAGCGTCTGCCGACGTCGGCGATTCATGAAGGTCACGCCAAGGGCTGGGGACATATTTTGGACCATCTGGCGGATGCGGTTGCAAAAGACGTTTAGATCGAAATTTCACATGCGAAGCCCTGGATCAACTCTTGCGGCAATTCCCTCGAGGATCGGGCCGCCTGCCTGGGATCGCCGGGACAGGATTGGCGTGGCCCCCTCCGGTGGGCCACGCATATTGCGTGACGGCGCTTGTCCTGGCTTAGCGTTGGCGTGACCGGCCGCATTTCGGCTTCGAACTCCTGCGGCGGTTTGCAGTCTTGCGCCGAGCGCGTCGCCGAAAGCGGCAAAGCGCCGATTGACTTGCCCCCCCCTTCCGTGGACAATCCATAGTGCGACCTTTCGCCGGCTTTCCGCCGGGCGGAGGGTCGTGTCGTCTTTTTAGCCCACCGCATCAATCAACCAAGGAGAGTGGCCATTCGTCGTCCCATGAAGTCGACCGCGGCGCCGGAGAAAGGCGGGCCGCGCGTCAATCGCGACATTCACGCCCTTCAAGTCCAGCTTATCGACGCCGAGGGAAAGAACGTCGGCGCTGTCGACATAGCGGAGGCCTTACGCCTCGCGGAGGAAGCGGGCCTCGATCTCGTCGAGATCGTCCCCAACGCCACCCCGCCGGTCTGCAAGATCCTCGACTTCGGCAAGTTCCGCTTCCTCGAGCAGAAGAAGTCGTCCGAGCAGCGCAAGCGCCAGAAGATCGTCGAAATCAAGGAGATCAAGCTCAGACCGGGCATCGACGACCATGATTACGAGGTCAAGATGCGCTCGGTGAGGCGCTTCTTCGAGGAAGGCGACAAGGTCAAGGTCACGCTGCGTTTCCGCGGTCGTGAAATGGCGCACCAGGACATTGGCTTCAAGCTCCTGCAGCGGGTGAAGGTCGAGACCGCGCCGATCGCCAAGGTCGAGGCGGAGCCGCTGATGGAAGGGCGACAGATGACGATGGTGCTGGCGCCGAAGTAGCGCCGGCTGCCCTCGCCGCTTCTCTTCACAAAGCCTTGAGGGCCCCTCGCATGGCTTGCCGTCGCGCGCCGCGGGGCGCTATACGCGGCGCCCGGCGCCCTCGGCGCCCCCTGCGACGAGACGCCTCATGACCGCCGCCGAAAATGCCGCCCGCCTGAGCGGCGAGGACGTTTCGCCGCGCTCGGCCGCCGCAGCCCGGGCGACGGCGTTCGGCGTGCTGTTCGCCGCCAGCGGCTCGCACATGCTCAACGACATGATGCAGTCGCTCGCGCCGGCGCTCTATCCGGTGTTCCGCGATCAGCTTTCGCTGACGTTCTTCCAGACCGGCATCATCACCTTCACCTTCCAGCTCACCGCTTCGTTGCTGCAGCCGATCATCGGCGCGGCGCTCGACCGGCGGCCGGCGCCTTTCGCGCTGCCGGCGGCGATGGGCTTCTCGCTGATCGGCCTGGCGGCGCTCGCCTACGCCGGCAGCTATCCGGCGCTGCTCGCTTCCGTCGCGCTGATCGGCGTCGGCAGCGCGGTCTTCCATCCCGAAGCCTCTCGCGCCGCGCGCGCCGCCTCCGGCGGACGCTACGGCCTGGCGCAGAGCCTGTTCCAGGTCGGCGGCAATTTCGGCCAGTCGCTCGGGCCGCTGATGGCGGCGTTCATCGTCGTGCCGTTCGGCCAACGTTCGGTGCTCGCCTTCACCGTCCTCGCCTTCATCGCCATCGTGCTGCTGACCCACATCGCCCGCTGGCACGCCGCCCATCGCGCCCAGCGCAAGGCGGCGGGCGCGACGGCGCGGCCGGCGCCGACTTCGTCCGCCGTCGTCAAGCGGACGATGGCGATCCTGGTCGTGCTGGTGTTCTCGAAGGTGTTCTATCTCGCCAGCCTGCAGAGCTACTACACGTTCTATCTGATCCAGACCTTCGGCGTGTCGGTGCAGACCTCGCAAGTGCTGTTGTTCGTCTTCCTCGCCGCCGTGGCGGCGGGCACCTACGCCGGCGGGCCGATCGGCGACCGCTACGGCCGCAAGTTCGTGATCTGGCTGTCGATCCTCGGCGTCCTGCCGTTCACGCTGCTGCTGCCGCATCTCGGGCTGGTCGGCACGGCGATCGACAGCGTCTGCATCGGCCTGGTGCTGTCGTCGGCGTTCTCGGCGATCGTCGTCTATGCGCAGGAGCTGACGCCCGGCAATGTCGGCGCGGTGGCTGGGTTGTTCTTCGGCCTGTCGTTTGGCCTCGGCGGCCTCGGCGCGGCGGCGCTCGGCTTCCTCGCCGACAAGACGAGCCTCGGCTTCGTCTACAATGTCTGCGCCTTCCTGCCGGCGATCGGCCTGCTGACCTACTTCCTGCCGGACCTGCACGCGCGACGGCTGTAGAGCTTGCCGGCTTTGGATTGACCGCTCTTGGCCGTCATGGCCGGGCTTGACGCAAAGGGGACGACGCAGTTTCAGGCCTCGCCCCCGCTCGCCTCGGGCGCTTCGTCGAGGGCCAGCGCAGCGAAACTCGCCAGCCAGTGCTCGCCCATGTAGTCGCTCGCCAGATGCGGCAGGCCGGCGGCGAGATGGCGCGCGGAGGCTTCCTCCATCGCGCGGCGGCGCGGATCGCCGGCGGGCAGAGCGGCGGCCAGCGCTCGCCAGCACCACGCCCGGCTGAGATTGAGCCCGTCGAGATGGGCGATCTTGCCGTCCGTCCGGTCAGTGACGCGCGCCGGCGCGAACAGCGTCGCCGGCCGCCCGGCGGCGATTCCGGGCAGGAAGCGATCGAACCAGGGGAGGAACGTCTCTTCAGGCAAGAGACGCCGCATGCCCTCGGCTTCGATCAAGGCGGGAGAGAGGAAATCGTCGCCGCTCGGTTCGCCCCAGGCCGGGCAATCGGCGTCCTCGCCATACCAGCGGCGCGCCGCATCGAGGAGAGCCGCCGCGAGCGCGCGATCCCCCGCCGCCGCCGCGTAGTCCGCCGCCAGCCGCAAGCCGAAGGCGGTGTTGAAATGCGCGCCCGAGCGCACCGGATAGGCGGCGAGCGGCAGGAATTGGCAAAATCGCCGCGCGAGAAGATCGGCGAGCGGCGCGAGCGCCTGCGACCAGCGCTCCGCCCCGCTCAGCGTCAGTTCCGCCGCCAGCTTGAGCAGCCACGCCCAGCCGTAGGGGCGCTTGAAGCCGCGCGCGGTTGGCGCGGCGAAATAGGCGCATTCGCCGGCGACCGTCTCGGGCGTGAACTGCTCGTCGAACAGGGCGCGAATCTCGCCGCTGCGACGCATGTCGGGAAAGCGGCTGAGCAGCCGCGCCAGCAGCCAGTGGCTGTGCACGCAGGAATGCCAGTCATAGCTGCCGTAGAAGATCGGGTGCAGCGCGCGCGGCGTGGCCGCGTCGGCCGGGCCAGCCAAAGCGTGATCGAGATTGTTGGGATATTCGCGACGGACATGGCCGAGCGCGAGATCGGCGAAGCGCGCGGCGAGATCCGGCGTCAGAACTGCGACCGTCATCGTGTCGCCTCAGGGGGTTGCAGGCTCTTTAGCCGCCGCGTCGCGCGGCGCGAAGCGGAGACCTTTTAGCGCGCCTGGGAAGCCCAGCGCGAGCGCGCGTAGGCCGGAACGGTCGACGGAGCGCCGCCGAGGCCCGAACGGCGACGACACAATTACGCCATGATCGTCGGCGATGAGAATGAACGTTCATTCTAGAATGAATGTTCATTCTCAGTGAGACCAGCATGACGACCGCGCCGGCTTCGGAGCATTCCCCCCTCAACCGACCGTCCCAAGACCTCGCGGGCTCGGACCGTCCGGGCTTGGACCTCCCCGCTCCCGAGCGGCAGGCCGATCACGCACGACGCGATCACATCTCCGCCGCCGCCGAGCGCGCGTTCGTGCGCCACGGCTTCCATGCCGCGACGATGCAGCAGGTGGCGGAAGAGGCCAGCATGAGCGCCGGCAATCTCTACCGTTACTTCCCTTCCAAGGAGGCCCTGGTCGAAGGCATCTGCCTGCTCGATCAGCGCGAGCGCGGCGCCGCGTTCCACGCCCTCGCCACCAGCGGCGACGTGCTCGGCACGCTCGAGGCGATGCTGCGCGACAACCTGCTCAACAAGCCGCGCCACAAAGCGGCGATGTTCCTCGAAGTCGCCGCCGAGGCGGGCCGCAATCCGCGCATCGCCGAGATGATGCGGGCGAACGACGCCGAGGTGACGGCCGGTCTCGTCAAGCTGTTCGAGTGCGCCAAGGCGAGCGGGCAAGCCGCCGCCGAAGTCGATTCGCAGTTCGCCGCCCGTCTCATGTTCACCTATGTCGGCGGGCTGTTCCGCCTCCGCGCGCTTGACGCGAACTTCGATGTCGAGGCGGAAGCGACGAGGGCGATGGCCCTGCTGCGCGCCCTGTTCGCCGGCGCGATATCGTCCGCCAACCCGCCGGAGACGACCTGATGCGCCGCGTTCTCATTCCTTCGCTCGGCGCCGTCGCGCTGGCCGGCGGCCTCGCCGCCGCCTTTGTCGTCGCGCCCTGCGCGCCGCCGTTCGCCGCGCTCTCCGGCCTCGGCTTCGGCCCCGCCCGCTGCGCCGGCCCGCGCGCCGCGGAAGCTCTGCGCGCGGTCGCGCCGCCAACGGTGACCGTCGTCGCCGCCGTCGAACGGCCGTTCGTCGATCGACTATTCGTCTCCGGCTCGCTGGTGGCGCGCGAGGAGGCGCAGGTGGCGGCGCAGATCGACGGGCTGACGATCGTCGAGATCGACGCCGAGGAGGGCGATTCGGTCGCCGCCGGCCAGATTCTCGCCCGCCTCGACCGCAGCCAGATCGACGCCCAGCTCGCCCAGAACGACGCCGCGACGACGCGCGCCGACGCGGCGATCGCCCAGGCGAAGAGCGCGATCGACCAAGCCCAGGTTCAAGTCTCGTGGACCGCGAGCGACTACGACCGCGCCGTCAAGCTCGGGCCGCAGGTCATGGCGGCGGCGACAATCGAGCAGCGCGAAACGGCGATGCGCACCGCCCGCGCCCAGCTCGCCTCGGCCCAGTACGCCCTCTCGGTCGCCGAGGCCGATCGCAAGTCGCGCGACGGCGAACGGCGCGAGCTTTCGGTCAAGCTGGCGCAGACCGAGGTGAAAGCGCCGGTCGGCGGCGTCGTCAGCCGCCGCGCCGCGCGGCTTGGCGCGGCGGTCGGCGGCGCAGGCGAGCCGCTGTTTCGCATCATCAAGGACGGCGCGATCGACCTCGAGGCGGAGGCGCCCGAGCAGGCGCTGCCGCGACTCGCCGTCGGCATGAGCGCCGAGCTCGCCCTGCCCGGCGTCGCCGACAAGGCCGCCGGAACGGTGCGGCTGATCGGCGCCGAAGTCGACAAGTCGAGCCGCACCGGCAAGGTGCGGGTCGCGCTCGCCCCCGGGGCGCACGCCCACATCGGCGGTTTCGCCTCGGCCGAGATTACGCTCGCGCGCAGCCAGGGCGTCGGCGTGCCGGCGAGCGCAGTCGAACGCGACGCGACGGGCGCGCGGGCGCTGGTCGTGCGCGGCGGAATCGTCGAACAGCGCAAGGTCGTCGTCGGCGTCGCCGAAGGCGACGCGCTCGAGATCGCCGGCGGCGTCAACGCGGGCGAGACGATCGTCGCCCGCGCCGCCGCCTTCCTCCGTCCCGGCGACCGGGTGACCGCGGTCCCCGCGACAACCGCAGGCGCGACCCCATGAGGATCAACGTTTCCGCTTGGTCGATCCGTCGCCCGGTCCCCGCCGCCGTCCTCTTCGTCATCCTGACGCTGCTTGGCGTCGTCGCGTTTCGCCAGATGGCGGTGACCCGGTTCCCCAACATCGACATTCCGATCGTGCAGGTCGCGATCACCCAGTCGGGCGCCGCGCCGTCGGAGCTCGAATCGCAGGTGACGAAGAAGGTCGAGGACGCGGTCTCCAACGTCCCCGGCGTGTGGCACATGATTTCGACGGTGACCGACGGCTCGTCGGTGACCGTGGTTCAGTTCACCGTCGGCGCGGTCGACATCGACCGCGCGCTCAACGACGTCAAGGATCAGATCGCCAAGATCCGCTCCGACCTGCCGCGCACGATCGACGAGCCGATCGTCAGTCGCATCCAAGTGGAAGGTCTGCCGTTCGTCACCTACGCCGCTTCGGCGCCGGGCATGACCGCCGAACGATTGTCGTGGTTCGTCGACGATACGGTGGCGCGCGAGCTGCAGAGCGTGAAGGGCGTCGGCGAGGTCAAGCGTTTCGGCGGCGTCGACCGCGAAATCCGCGTCGCGCTGGATCCGGACAAACTGCTGGCGCTCGGCGTCACCGCGGCGCAAGTCAACGCGCAGTTGCGCGCCGACAACATCGACCTCGGCGGCGGTCGGGCCGAGCTCGCCGGGCAAGAACAGGCGATTCGCACCCTGGCCGGCGCGCGCACCGTCGCCGATCTCGCCGCCACGCCGATTGCGCTGCCCGGCGATCGCCGCGTGCGGCTCGACGAACTGGCGACGGTCGTCGACGGCGCCGCCGAACCGCGCACCTTCGCCCGCCTGTTCGACGAACCGATCGTGTCGTTCGGCGTCACCCGCGCCAAGGGCGCGAGCGACGTCGCGGTCGACAAGCTCGTCGCGGCGAAACTGACGCGCATCCAGGCCGACCACCCGGAAGTGAGCTTCGCCAAGGTCGACACCCAGGTCGACAACGAGCTCGGCAACTATTCCTCGACGATGGAGACGTTGATCGAGGGCGCGTTGCTGGCGGTGATCGTCGTGCTCGTCTTCCTGCGCGACCTGCGCGCGACCATCGTCACCGCGCTCGCGTTGCCGCTGTCGGTCCTACCGGCCTTCTGGGCGATGGACGCGATCGGCTTTTCGCTCAATCTCGTCAGCCTGCTGGCGATCACCCTGGTGACCGGCATTCTGGTCGACGACGCGATCGTCGAGATCGAGAACATCGTCCGCCACATGCGGATGGGCAAGTCGGCCTATCGCGCCTCGCTCGAGGCGGCCGACGAGATCGGTCTGGCGGTCATCGCCATCTCGCTGACCATCGTCGCGATCTTCTCGCCGGTCAGCTTCATGAGCGGCATCGCCGGGCAGTACTTCCGCCAGTTCGGCCTGACGGTGGCGATCGCGGTGCTGTTCTCGCTGCTGGTGGCGCGCTTCGTCACGCCGGTGCTCGCCGCCTATTTCCTGCGCGCGCCGGAGGCGCCGGCGCATCGCGAAGGCGCGATCATGCGCTGCTACACAAGGCTTGTGCGCGCTTCCATTCGCCATCGCTGGATCACCCTGGCGGCGGGGCTGATGATCTTCGTCGCCTCGATCGCCGCGACCAAGCTGCTGCCGTCCGGCTTCCTGCCCGCCGACGACCAGGGCCGCGCGCTGCTGGCGATCGAGTTGCCGCCCGGCTCGCGGCTCGCCGACACCGACCGCGTCACCCGCGCCATTTCCGATCAACTCAAGACGATGGGGGAAGTGCGCTCGGTGCTGATCTACGGCGGCGAGATCCTCGGCGGCGGCGCCGAGCCGCGCAAAGCGACCTTCGTCATCAACTTCGTCAACAAGTCGGAGCGCAGGGCGACGCAAAAGGACCTGCAGGCTGAGATCGGCGCGACGCTCGCCGCGACGCCGGACATTCGCTATTGGTTCGTCAAGGACAACGGCCAGCGCGACCTGTCGCTCATCGTCGCCGGCCCCGATATCGACGCGATCAACGACGCGGCCAATCAGCTCGCCAGCGAAATGCGCTCGATCCCGACGATCGAGAACCCGATCTCGACCGCCGAACTCGATCGTCCGGAGTTGCGCATCACGCCGAAGCGCGAGCTCGCCGCCGACCTCGGCGTGTCGACGGAAACGCTGTCAGAGACGATCCGCGTCGCGACGCTCGGCGACGTCGACGCTGATCTGCCGAAGTTCAACGCCGGCGATCGGCTGGTGCCGATCCGGGTCGAGCTCAACGAGGCGGCTCGTGGCGACGTCGGACGGCTACAGGATTTGCGCGTCCCGACCGGGTCGGGCGGCGCGGCGCCGCTGTCGGCGCTCGCCGACTTCGTCGTCGACCACGGTCCGACGGCGATCAACCGCTACGACCGCACGCGCCGCGTCACCATCGAAGGCGACCTCGCCGGCGACGCCGCGCTCGGCGACGCCGTCAACGCGATCCGCGCCCTGCCGGCCGCGCGACGTCTGCCGCCCGGCGTCGAGATTCGCGAGACCGGCGACGTCGAAGTGATGGGCGAGGTGTTCGCCTCGTTCGCTGCGGCGATCGGCGCCGGCGTGATGATGGTCTATGCTTTGCTGGTGCTGCTGTTCGGCAGCTTCCTGCAGCCGATCACCATTCTCGTTTCGCTGCCGCTGTCGGTCGGCGGCGCGATCGGCGCGCTGCTGTTGACCCACAAGGCGATCTCGATGCCGGTGGTGATCGGCATTCTGATGCTGATGGGCATCGTCACCAAGAACGCGATCATGCTGGTCGACTTCGCCGTCGAAGAGATCGGGCGCGGCACGCCGCGGCTCGAGGCGCTGGTCGAAGCGGGACGCAAGCGCGCGCAGCCGATCGTCATGACGACGATCGCCATGGCGGCGGGCATGTTCCCCTCGGCGCTCGGCTTGGGCGACGGCGGCGGCTTCCGCTCGCCGATGGCGATCGCGGTGATGGGCGGCCTCGCCGCGTCGACGCTGCTGTCGCTCGTCTTCGTGCCCGCAATCTTCACGCTGATCGACGACCTCGGCCGGCTGACCTGGCGCGTCTTCGGCCGCTTCGTCGGCGAAAGCGACGAGAAGACCCACCCGCGACCGGCCGCGACGCCGGCGGTGGAGGAGATCGACCTGTCGGCGCTGCCAAGCCCGGCGGAGTGACCGCTTCCCTTCTCCCACGAGGCCGAAGGAGGCGCGAAACGCCTTATGACCGCGTCGGCCGGGCCATGAGCGCGGCCGAGGCCGGGCAGAGGCCGACGGCCTGGCGCGTCGCCAGGATCGCCGGCGGCGCGTCGGCGCGCGCGATCGCCGCGAAACCGAGACGTTCGAAGTAGGCGCGCGCGTTGGTCGTCAGCAGATAGGCGCGCTCGGGGCCCAGCGCCGCCGCTTCGGCGAGCAGCCGTTCGACGATCGCTTGTCCAGCGCCCCGGCGGCGGCGCGACGGTTCGACGACGATCGAGCGCATGAGCGCGTCGTCGCCATGGATCTCCAGCCCGCCATAGCCGACGAGCGCGCCGTCGCGGTCGGCGAAGGCGAACGCGCGCACGCGCTCGTCGTCGAGATCGTCGGCGGGCAGACCGGCGAGGCGCAACGCCTCGCCCATCGCCGCGCGTTCGCCGGCGGCGAGCGGCGTCGCGACGCCGGCTTTGTCGGCCGAGACGCGGTCGATGATCTGCGCCGCCATCTCGGCCGCCCGGCAGGTCAAGCCGCGACAGCGCCGCATCAGGCCGCGCGCGCGGAACTCGGCGCGTCCCTCGTCCGCGCCAAGATGGAGCCCGAGCAACTCGGCGCAGTTGATCGAACCAAACTCCTCGGCGAACCCATCGACCAGCGACTGCACGGCGGAATAGGTCGCCTCGCGCGAATCCGCGGCGCTGCTGCGGCCGCTGACCAGGCCAATCGCCATCACCGCGCCGCTCACGGCGCCACACATGCCGCCTGTGCGGCTGACGCCGCCGCAGAAGCCGGTGGCGATCGCCGGCAACAGGTCGGACTCGATCCCCTGTCGCTGCGCCAGTTCGGCGACGACGCTTTCGGCGCAAGACCATCCGGCGTCCATGCGCCGCCCCGCGGCCTCGCCTGTTTCCGCCGGACTTTTGCTGGTTACGCCCGCCGACACGATCGCCCTCCTGTGAGATCGGCGATCCGTCGCCGTCTCAGAGCCGCGACATCAAGTTTACGCCGTCGGATCGATGGTCGCCATCGCAAGGTCGCCGCAGCTCGTCGGCCCGGCTCAGGCCGGCTCGACGGCGCGCGCGCTGGCCCGCGTCGACAGCGTCAGCTTCTGCTCGCCGAGGTCAACCGCGCGCCCCGAGCCGTCGACCAGCGCGACGCGCAGGGTCTCGCCGGTGGCGCGCGACCGCATGGCGACCGGCGGCGGCTCGCCGCCGGCGAGCCACAGGTCGCTCCACCGGGTCAGCGCCAGGAACGGCAGACGCAGTTCCGCCCCCTTCGGCGTCAGCCAATATTCGGGGCGGGCGCGGCGGCCAGGCTCGCGATAGTCGCGCCGCGCCAGCAGGCCGGCGGCGGTGAGCTTCTTCAGCCGGTCGGCAAGGACGGTGCGCGGCGCGCCGAGTTCGGCGGCGAGATCGTCGAAGCGTCGCACGCCGTAGAGCGCCGAACGCAGGATCAGCAGCGTCCAACGGTCGCCGATCACGTCGAACGCGCGCGCCAGATGGCAGTCGCGCGGCGGCAGCGGCGAGCGGCGCGGCGGGGAGGCTGACGGCATGGCGGAATCCGGCTGAGTCTTGCGTTCAGATTCAGGATGTGCCGCGGAAGGTTAATCGGTGTTTAACGCCGGCATGGCGGACGAAACGCCATGCTTACCAGCGCCCTTCGGTCGAAAGACCAAATTCCTCTTGGCCTCATCGGTCTGGAGACGAAAGTATCAGATAGCTCAGCGAATCTTTTGCAATACCGCGTTTGGAATGCACAATTTGATAATATCCGGGGAAACGGGCGCCTTCCCCTCAACAAATTGACCGTTATAGCGAATAGATGGCGCAAGGGTCCCGATTGTTGTTGGACGCATATATGGCGCGAAATGTGCCTCGCCTCGTACAACTTGGTCAACCGTTCCTTGAATTAAACCATGCTCTTTCAGACACTCCATATCCTTGAGCATCTTCTCTGGCCATTGCTCTTGAGAGCATACCGGAACAGTCACGAGCAATACGGACAGGAAAGCCGAAACAAAACGCCCTGAGAATGCCATAGGTGTTTTCCCCTAGTGTGACGTCACCGTTGTGTAAACTGCTCTCTACATTCCTCATAGGCCGACGCCATCGAATCCGGAGGTACAAGAGGAATTATAAATCGATATAATGGAGAAATTTCATTAACTGAGAAATCTCGCGACAAAACAAATCCACGCTTGCTAAGGCATTGCTCAAACGAAATCGTAGTCTCTCCAATAGGCAATGCATACCTGTCGTCAAGTGATTTCTGTTCAGGGGATTTGTATGGCGCAGGATTAGCAGTTTTACCTGGGTCAACCGGTCCGGACGAATGATCTGGCTGCGGCGACGGGCGCGGGTAAGGGGCTTTTATTTCTGCATTACTCACATAAGTGAGTATCGTAACTAGGCCGGCCAAGGTTCCCACGATCCCGGAAATAGCCGCCCAGAATCTCATCATTGTAGCCACCAATTAGTCGCTACGCTGCCGCGATAGTGGCGCACACACCAAAGAGGAGAGGCCAGTGAGGCACCCTCTTCTTGTTACCATAGAGTTCGCGACTGCGCCCCTCCCTGCACTACGGCTTTCGGCGCGTGTGCAAGACCCCACTTGGCCGCATTGTAGCACACAGATGCGAAAACGCGAGGCACCCGTATTGGGTCTCCTATTTCTTGCTGCCGCCATCGCCCATCCCAATTGTGCAGCAACGCGCGCTTCCGGGCCACGGGACAAGAATACGGATGACTACGTGATTGCGGTGGACTCTATGTCGGCCCTCCGCCCCTCGGAGCCCCGCTTGGACACCCGTCAGCTACTGGCTTGACGAGGCTACCCCGCTTGATGAACCTTGACGTCGGTGCAGACGACGTCGTCGTCCTTGCGCAGCAAGGGCTCAACCGATGACTGCGCCAGCGCGCAGGCGAAGCAGTCGCCGACGTCGAGCTGGGCGGGGTGGCCGCCGCCCTTGCCGTAATCGCGATAGGCGGCGCGGGCGATCGCCGCCTGCTCGGCGGTCGCCGGCTCGATCGCGATGTCGGCTGCGGCGACGAGATCGTCGAAGCGGCGGCTGGCGACCGGATCGCGCGCCGCTTCGATAACGACCGCCGCCTCGAGCCAGTTGGCCGCCGACATCCGCCGCGGCGCGGCGCGCTCGGCCAGTGCGTCAGCGAAGAAGGCTGCGACCGCCCTTGCGCAGGCGTCGGCCCGCGAGGGAGCGGTCGCGTCCGGTCCCCGGCGTGGCCCGGCGACGCTGTTTTGCATCGCAACCGATTGATTTCAGGCCCGGACGCCGAAGAACGGCGCCCTCAGGGCACCGCGAGCAGTCCGGCGAACAGCGCCGGCAGGGCCGCGATGTCGTCGACGATGCGGTCGGCGAGCGGCGCGAGTTCTTCCCGCCTGGCCGGGCCGCTCAGCACCGCCACCGCCAGCGCGCCGGCGGCGCGCGCCGCCTCCAGATCGTGGCGCGAGTCGCCGACCATCGCCACCCTTTGGGGCGCGACGCCGAGCTGGCGCGCGAACGCGACGACCATGCCGGCGTCGGGTTTGGCGCCATGGCCGGAATCGTAGCCGGCGACGAACTCAATCGCCTCGTCGAGGCCAAGCGCTTGGACCTGGCGGCGCGCGCTCGACTCGCTGTCGTTGGTGGCGACGCCGAGCCTCAGCCCCATCGCCTTGAGCGCGCCGAGCGCCGCCGCCGGCTCGCCGATCGGCGTCAGCGCTTTCAGCGATTCGATCTCCGCCAGCGCGTCGATCTCGCGCTTCAGGGCGGCGAGGTCGCTGCGGCCGAGCGCTTCGCCCCACAGCGCGCCGTAACTCGCCGACGAGCCCGAAATCAGCGGCGAAGTCGGGGCGAAGCGCTTTTCGTCGAGCCGGAAATGCAGCGTCTCGGCCTGGGCGCGCATCAGCGCGGGATCGCCGCCGGCGAGCGCGCGGATGATGGCGTGCGTCGCCGGGCCCCACGTCGCGTCAAAATCGACAAATGTGCCGTCCTTGTCGAACAGCACGCCGACGAACTTCAGCGAACGAACGGACAAGCTCGTTTCCCGCGACGCGCCGCGCGGCGCCCTTAAACCGCCCTTAACCGATTTCGCTCAACTTGTCGCCATTGGCCGCCGACCGCGGCCCCGCGACAAGCGTCGAGTGTTCCCCATGCGTCAAGATCTCTCCGCCACCCCGGACGTTGTCGAAGTGCCGGCCGGCCGCAGCCGTCTTTTGTCGCGCCTCTATCGCGACGTCGGCCTCGCCGCCGTCGCCGCGGAACTCAACCTGCCGGCGTCCGCATTCGATCTGGACGTCGGCGAAGCGGTGGAGCGCGGCTCGCGTTATCTCGCGCCGCGACGGATGCTCGACCTCGCTTCGTGATCGCGAAACTTCGACAGCTCGCTCACCCCGCCCGCCACTGCAGCGCGCGCATCACGCCGCGCAACTCGGCGAGCCCCTTCAGCCGGCCGACGCAAGAATAGCCGGGATTGACGCCCGCCTTGCCGATGTCGTCGGCGAGGAGATGACCGTGATCGGGCCGCATCGGGATTTCGCAATCGGCGCGGCCCTCGCGCCGCCGGCGCGCCTCCTCGTCAAGCAGCGCCTGAACCAGCGCGATCATTTCGACGTCGCCGTCCAGATGCTCGGCCTCGACGAAGGATCCATCGGGCTCGCGCCTGACATTGCGCAAATGGGCGAAATGGACGCGCGGTCCGAATTCGCGCGCCATCGCGACGAGGTCGTTGTCGGCGCGCGACCCGAGCGAGCCGGCGCATAGCGTCATGCCGTTGGCTGGAGTGGGAACGGCGGCGAACAAGGCGCGATAGTCGGCGGCGGTCGAGACGACGCGCGGCAGGCCGAACAGCGAGAACGGCGGGTCGTCGGGGTGGATCGCCAGCCGCGCGCCGAGCGCCTCGGCGACCGGCGCGACCTCGGCGACGAAGGCGAAGAGATTGGCCCTGAGATCGGCGGGCCTGAGCCCCTTGTAAGGACGCAGAGCCTCAGTGAACCCTTCACGGCTGTATTCGGCCTGGCGCGCCGGCATGCCGCCGACGACGTTCCTTTCGATCGTCGCGAAGGCCGCGTCGTCGAGCGTCGCGCGGCGCGCGCGGGCCGCAGCGAGCGCGCCGGCGGAATAATCCGCTTCGGCGCCCGGCCGCCCGAGGACGAAGACGTCGTAGGCGACGAAGGCCGGCATGTCGAAGCGCAGCGCGAGGCCTTTCGACGGCGTCGGATAGGCGAGGTCCGTGCGCGTCCAATCGACGACCGGCATGAAGTTGTAACAGATGGTCGCGACGCCGGAGCGGACGAGGCTGGCGAGACTGTCCTTCCAGGCGTCGATGTCGCGCCGGTAGGGCCCCTGGCGCAGCTTGATCGCGGCGGAGACCGGGATCGATTCGCACACGTCCCAGGTCAGGCCGGCGGTCTCGACGACGCGCCGGCGCGCCGCCACATCGTCGTCGCTCCAGGCGCGGCCGTCCGTGATGTGATGCAGCGCGGTGACGATTCCCCGCGCCCCAGCCTGCCTGGCGTTGTCGAGCGAAACGGGATCGTCGGGGCCGAACCAGCGCCAGGTTTCATGCATGCTCCGGCCTCCGCGCGCGCTCCGATTCAGGCGATGGCGGCGACGATCGCGCCGATGATCACCGAGATGACGATGCCGCACACGACGACTGCAGCGGTGTAGGCGATCGACTTGTCTTCCGGCGTCTTCATCAGCGTCGGCGCGCCGAGCCAGAACAGGTACAGCCCGTAGAGGCCGAGGATCCCGAGAATGCTCAGGCCGGGGATGAGCGAGAACACCCCGACGAGCCAGACCGGCGTCATCGAATAGACCGCCAGTTTCAGCGCGCTCGGCTGACTCTTCTGGCCGCCGAACGTCGGGGCGAGCCCGTCGATGATCAACGCCATCACGTAGACCATGACGAAGGCCAGCACGTAGTAGACGACCGCCCCGACCAGTCCGGCGACGACGCCGACGCGGAAGGTCCCGACCATCGGCATGTTCACGCCGACGATCGACATGCCGATGAAATGGCAGACGGCGGGAATCGCCGCCAGGATCGCCACGTAATTGGTGAAGAGGAATTGCGGATCGCCGGGCTCGCCCTCGATCGCCGCCCATTCGGTTTTCGGTGTCAGCAGGATGGCTTTGACGCGCTCGACCAAATTCATGAGAGCCTCCCCCTCGCGCCGGCCGATTCGCACTCGAGCGGCGGCGCAGCCATGTTAGTCCGGGCCAGGGCGCGGCGCTACGGGGCTGCCAACGAGCCCTCGGGGAGATTTGCCGGCGCCGGAGCCCCAAAAAGAGAGGGACGCCCAGCCGCCGCGCTGGACGCCCCCCTGTCGTTTGCTCGCCTGAACGGCGGGTCGTCAGTGCGCGGCCGCCTTCTCGGCGCCGATGCCGGTCTGGGAGCGCACGTATTGCGCGTCGAACGCCGCCTGCTCCCGATTCGCCGCCGCCGACTTGTCGGTGATCGAGAAGAACCAGCAGCACAGGAAGGCGAGCGGCATACTGAAGATGGCCGGCGAGGTGTAGGGGAACCAGGCGCCGTCCTTGGACAAGCCGAGCACGGCGACCCAGATGCCTGGGCTGAAGATGGTCAGCACGACCGCGCAGATCAGACCGACGAAGCCGCCGATGAAGGCGCCGCGGGTCGTCAGCCCCTTCCACAGCATCGACAGCAGCAGCACCGGGAAGTTGGCGCTGGCCGCCACCGCGAAGGCGAGACCGACCATGAACGCGACGTTGATCTTCTCGAACAGAACGCCGAGCACGATGGCGACGACGCCGAGCACGACCGTGGTGATGCGCGACGCGCGCACTTCCGCCGCTTCGTCGACTCTGCCGTGACGGAAGACGCTGGCGTAGAGGTCGTGGCTCACCGCGCTCGCGCCCGACAACGTCAGGCCCGAGACGACGGCGAGGATGGTGGCGAACGCCACCGCGGCGATGAAGCCCTTCATCAGGTCGCCGCCGACCGCGTGGGCGAGATGGATCGCCGGCATGTTGCCGCCGCCCAACAGGCCTTTCGCGATGTCGCCGCCGACATGATAGATCGCGTTGGGTCCGACCATCACGATCGCGCCGAAGCCGATGATGAAGGTCAGGATGTAGAAGTAGCCGATGAAGGTGGTCGCCCAGAA
>Ga0181520_10005911_pt1 | contig 19105 bp, 17 predicted proteins | sample PEATcosm2014_Bin_29_FD_132451 | JGI IMG/M metagenome (GOLD analysis project Ga0181520, IMG submission 132451) | Peatland microbial communities from MTU Mesocosm Facility, Houghton, MI, USA - PEATcosm2014_Bin02_30_metaG | ecosystem: Environmental > Terrestrial > Soil > Wetlands > Peat | place...
CTCCTCATGCAAAAGAAATTCAACACCATCATCAACGGCAAAGGCGGCGTCGGCAAAAGCTTCTTCGCCGTGAATTTTGTTCAGTACCTAAAGGACAATGGCATCCTTCATTCAGCCGTTGACACCGACAACGAAAATTCAACGCTGAAGCGTTTTCATCCCGAATCCCTGTTTCTGGACATTGAGGACCCGACCGAGATTGATGCGGTATTCGCCACGTTGGACAAAGCGGATCTGGTCGTCATGGATTGTCGGGCGGCTTCCACGGACATTTTCTTGGACTATTTCGACGAGGTAAAGATTTTCGACCTGCTCAAATCTATGGGTGCGTCCCTGAATCTCATCATGCCGGTGAACCATGAGACGGACAGTTTGGAACAGATTCGCAATATTTCTGACCGCCTGAACACGAACGCAAATTATGTCATTGTAAAAAACGAAGCGTTATCGGGCCGCTTCGATAATTACGAAAAGAGCGCCACCAGGGCGAGGCTGTTAAACGAACTGGCCGCCCATGAAATCGTCATGCCAAAGCTCTACGACTGGCTGGTGGCCGCGTTGAACCGGCACGATCTCACCATTTCCGCAGCCCTCCAAAATCCTCTCTTTGACTTCTTTAACCGCCAGCGTTTGCAGAACTGGCAGCACGGATTTTATGACGAACTCGAATCAGTGCGGGAAATACTGTTGCCGACGGCACCCAAACCGGCCAAGGCCAAAAAGGAAATGAAACCTGCCGATCCACTGTCGTGAGCGGAAAGAACAACAATTTTGACGAGGCGCTGGCCGAATGGCGTCGCAGACATGCCATCCGGGATGACGACTCTGTTTTGCAAATGCTCGAATTGTTGAAATTGTTTTTTCAGAACGTCAAAATTGAAATCCCGCCCGATACGGACTCAATTCAGTTGGTGACCATCCGGGTATCGCTTCAAACCTTGACGCAACTGACAAAAGAATTCTCCAAAGAAGCACGGGAGTTGACACAGGAAATCCGTAGCGCGCCACAAGTCAGCGAGCAGACCTCAAGCGGATGGGCCGTTGCGGTTCTGTGTGTGATGGTCACTTCCCTGATTGCCGGAATCTTGATTGGCAAATTCGTGCTCTGATTTATGCGGTTATTAAATTACATCACCACGGCCGTGTCTCTATTGCTGGCGGCAGGAACGTTATTCCGTTTGCCCGCGCCGATTTCATGGGCAGTCGCGGCGATTTTCGCCTTGATTGCCGCCTTTGCTGCAACCGTGAAAGGCAAGCCGGCCACAGACAAATTCGTCGTTTTACTGAAGGGCTTTGCGTGGAGACAGGAAGATTTTTGCCGTGGCTGGCTGATTACCGGCGATACCGGCAGCGGCAAGACTCGTTCGGGCATCAATCAATTGTTATTTCAAGTTTTCCAGAATGATCCGAATTGGGGTGGCCTGTGCATTGATGACAAAGGCGTGTATTGGGAAACCCTGGTGGAAATGGCGGCGACGTTCCACCGGGAAAATGACCTGGTATTGCTTCAGGTCAAACCGGATGACGCGCCACACGGTTGGAAACCGAAACACACATTTAATCTGCTTTCCGACCCATCCATTCCACCGTCCACGTATGCCAAATTCATCGTGGACACGGTCACGAGCTTGGGGCAACGCTCAGACCAGTCGTTTTTCAAAAATCAGGCCCAAACGCATATCGGCCTGGCATTGGAATTGTTGTCTCGTATGGGAATGGAGGTGAGCTTGCAAAACATCCGCAATTTCCTGCTGGAGGACAAATCAATGGATATGGTTCTCAATGAGTTGAAAACGGATTTTCCGACCGCTCGGGATTTGCAGCTTCAGGAACATTTTGAACACCGCTACCGGGGACAACCCGCTGAGCAAATGGGCGGTGTCAAAGAGACCATTGCCAACTATTTGCAGTTCTTTTTGACGCCAGACATTGCCCAGGTTTTTTGTGCTAATGAGAATAGTTTTGATTTCAAAGACATTGACCGGGGGAGGATCATCTGTGTGGCGATGCCGCAGAAATATCAAATGGAGCGGCGGTACATCAACACGTTTTTGAAAATGTTGTTTTACGCTCATGCCCTGCGCCGGTTTGACCGGCCAAAAGAGGAGCGGGCCAACGACAATTTAATCATTCTCTGGGCGGATGAGGCACAACGATTCGTAACGGCCAGCGAGGACGGCATGAGTGATTTTAACTGTGTGGACGTGATGCGGGAAGCGAAAGCAACCCTGGTCGCCGCTGCGCAATCGTCCACGTCGTTCATTCCGCCGCTGGGCGAAGAAAAAGCCCAAGTCTTGACCCTGAATCTTCGCAACCGGATGATTTTTAAGGCCGCAGACGAGATTGGCGCTGTCGAAAGTGCGGATTTTTTAGGGCAACGCAAAACTCGCCAGCAGACAACTGGTTATTCGGGCGGCATGCCAACGCGCTCATACACCACCGTGGAAGAACATAAAATCAAGCCCTACGAATTGCGTCACTTGAGAAAACATCAATGTGTTTTGGTGCATTGCGAAAAGGGCTTCCGCAAGACAATTTTACCGCCGTTGGATGCCAACGGAAAAATTCCCAAATGGTTTCCGTGGTGGAAACAATTTTGAAACGCTCAAGTATTTTCCATGCAACATTATTCAGCCTTTTGTCCCCGCAGTGTGCGGCGTCGCGCCAATGCTTTTTTGATTCGTTCTGTCCTTTTGGGGTCAGGGGATTCAAGACCCTCCAGCAACCGATTGGGGCTGGTTTCCAGAAATTGGGAAACCAAGGCAAACGTTGTCACGGCGAATGGAAAGTCGCCGTGCTCAATCGCGCCAATGGTTTGGACGTGTACGCCGGCCAACTCGGCCAAGCATTCTTGGGTTAGCCCGGCTTTAACGCGGGCTTGGCGAATATTTTTACCGATTTTGCGCAGAATTTCACGGTTGTTCACAATGTATAGTGAGCAACGATGTTTTAATAATTGACACCGGATATAGACTAGATTAAAAAGTTCTGACGTACAGATTGGGAATGAAGACATCCGAAATGTTATTGTTGCGCGGCGGACATGGGATTGCGTCATCCATGCCGCGTGGCATTTTGCCTTTGTGCCAAGACAAGGAAATAAAACGGGGACGTGAGAAAGCCACTGGCTCCGGTGGCGTGAAATTCGGTGTCAAATCACCCGCGAACAGGGAACAACTCTTGCTCTTTTACGTTGAGCGCTTTCGCCAGGAAAAACAGTTCTTCATCGGTAACGCACCGCAATTGCGCCTCAATTTTCGAGATGGTGTTTTCCCCAATGTCCCATCCCGCCCGTGCGCAACGCGCCGAGAGCATGGCCTGCGTCCAACCTTTGCCGTAACGAATTTTTCGCACGATAGGCCCAACAATATTTTGAGGAACGGTTTTGCCCACAATTTTTCCGTTGACGGTATGCGAGACCGGAGTACGATTTCTTCCGATTTCGGAAGGAACGCTTGTATGGGAAAAATGCTTGGCGCGTCAATTGAAGGCTCTGGAAGTGAGCAGATGCGCGCTTTTCCCCCGAAAGTTCGGATGTTTGGCGGGAATTTTAAGGTTTATGAACGAAAAGGCTAAAATTCTCATCGTGGAAGATGAGACGCCGTTGGCGATGTTGATGGTCAGCGTGCTGACCCGCTTTAACTGTGATGTGAGCGTGGCTCACAACGGGAAAAAGGCAATGGAGTTGGCCAGCGAAAACCGGTTTGACTTGATCACCTTGGACATCGGATTGCCGGACACCACCGGTTTCGCAATCTGTAGCGAACTTAAACAGCGACACATTTCATACAAAACGCCCGTCATTTTCATTTCCGCCAGCCCCTGCCAGCAGGACAAGGATGAAGCCAAAAAACGCGGGGCTGTGGACTACATCCCTAAACCATTTGACACCACGGAGTTTATTTACAAGGTGATTTACTATGCGCGGGCACAACGCCTGACAAGTCAGAAACCGGAAGGATTGGCTGCATGAAAATCATGCTCGCTCACAACCTGCCAGCAAATCCTCCCAATTGCAATGCAGGGCGATTTTTATTCGGCCCAACGTCGGCAAGCTTGGAAAATACTCACCCGCTTCCAGGCTTTGAATATAGCGGGCGCTGGTCCCGACTCTTTCAGCCAGTTTTTCCTGCGTCAGTTTTCGGTGTTCCCGCAACGCGGCGATGTTCCTGCCGAATCGTGAACGTTGCGGACAATTCTTTGGCTTGCGCACAGGCATTAGGGAATGCTGGCGAAAACCGGCTGGCGCAAACACGAGGCTTTACATCGTGGTGGCGTTTTCCTAATTTTGCCGAAACCAAAAGTTCAGTGGTGGGCCTGGCACAGATTAAAGCCGAGGGAATGAGTCAAAAGGTTACAGTTCAACGCTTGGGCGCGAAGACCGTTTTGCCAACAATTTTGGCAAAACGAGGGCTAGAAGTTATGCGCCAAATCACGCACAGATGTTCGCAACGCATGGGCGATCTTCACCAGCGAATCCACCGAAGGGGATTCTTTTCCACGTTCAACACGGCTGATGAAGATGGTCGAAAGGTCTGCTTTTTCGGCCAGCTTTTCTTGGGTGAAACCGGCACCTTTGCGTTTGGCGCGAATGGTTTCACCGAGGAGACGGCGGTGTGGTGGGCTGGCCAGCATGAACCCTTAATTGACGGGAAACGGGCGGACAATTCCATGTCGTTAACGCCTAGTTTTTATTCTTGTCTTCGGATAAGGCATCGTCAAAATGTGTGTGCAATAGATTTGTTAACTGAATGAAACTTATGAAATCTATAATCAAAGGCAGCAACGGTTTTCGCCAATTGAACCGTGCTTTTACCCGCGCTCTCGTTGTCGCGGGCTGCTCGCTTGGCACAATCCGGACCCATATGAATCATTTGAACCGCTGCATTTGACAGTCACATGATTGTCACATGGTTGGCATTGACCTGCCCTGAAAAACAACAACACTGAACAAAAAGTCTGATGAAAACCCTCAACCACGGGAAGCAGTTGAGTTCCCAGGCGCTCAAAGAACGATACTTGCAATGTTTTGGGGTGCGCATCAACAACACCACTTTGCTGCAAGGCGTGGTAAGGGATTTGATTGACGAGGGGGTTCCCCGCCAGACACTCGTGGCGTGGGCGGTCGAAGCAGGTTATTCAAAAGGGTACGTTTCGGGCCTGTTGAGCCGGATACTGGTATCCTCGGGGTTGCGCGAACGCCAAAGAGGAGCCGGACGCAAGCCGTCGTCCGCCACCTTGGAATTGTTGGCTCATGCCAGGAGTTGCTATGGTGAAGACTTCCTCAAGGTGTTGCGCGCCGCGTGGCGCACTGGCAAGGCGCAGCTTGCAGTGGCCAAAGCCCCAAGCGAAACCTGTCCTCGTGGCTTCTTAATCGTGGACCCACAATTTCAGAAACCGGAAGCTAATTATGGAGCCATAATTAAACGGGACACCAAGCCAGGCGGGCAAAGCAAGGGCATCCGGTATCGCTCCACAACCATCACTTTCAAAAAGACCTTCAAACCAACAAACGGAATCAGCAGCAAAAATCTTAGCACACTATGAAAACCCATCGTCACCAAGGCGCGGCTCCGCGCCCAACAATCCTAAAACTCTGCCGGATGTTCCACGTCCTTGCGGGTTGCTTGCTCGGCGCGTTGGCAGGGACGGCTTACGCTTCGGCTCCCGTCTTTCCCGGCGGTGGTTATTCTGGCCCGACCAATACCCCTTTGGATTCATGGTCATTCCAAGACTCCGTCGGTTGGACGGATGATTCCAGCAACGCGCCCATTTCCTTCACCAACCTTGCCTTTTCCAGCCTGGGCGACGGCGCGGCGTTGGTGGTCAACACCAACGTCCCCGCATGGTTGAACTACAACATCTATGAGCCAGGAACCGGCGCAACCAATTTGATCGTCAACGGCCCCGGCAGCTTGACTTTCTGGTATGCTCCCGCAGCATGGTCGAGCACCAATATGGGCGGAAACGGGCCGGGCCAGTGGACGCAACTGATTGATGTAGGCGAATGGACTAATGACGCCTCAATCGGATATTGGGGATTGTCGGTTGACCCAGCGGGCGAAAATCTCTGGTTTGCCGCTCAGGACGGAGCCGGAAACAGCTATTCCCTTTCGACGCCGATTTCATGGACAACGAACTATTTCCATTTCATCACCTTGACATATTGCAGCACGAATGTGGCGATTTATCTGGACGGAGAACTGGCGACCAACGACAGCGGCGGGTTGAATCTCTGGCCTGATTCGGCGGTGCTGGCCACGGGCGTCTATTTCGGCAGCGACCCCAACGGCCTGTCCAGCGCGCAAGGTTCGTTTAATTCTGTTGCCAGCTACAGCTATCCGCTTGATGCCAGCGATATTCAAACCCTCTACGAATGGAACGAAACCTACTACGAGATCAATCCCTTGAATGTTGCGATGTGGATTCAGTCGGCACCGTCTGCCCCTTCGACCAACTACGGCATTTACGACATCATTACCGGGGCGGGCAACTTGCAGCAGGTTGGCTCCGTGACTGCCATCAGTAGCACCAACGTTTGGATTACCAATGTCCTCGCATCCGCAATAGGGGGCGGCACCAACAACATGCGCTTGCAATTTACCATTCAAGGCGGTTCTGCCGGCCTTCCGTATGATACCTTTGTCAATTCGGTGCTGGATTTCTCGACCAACACGAACAAAGCCTGGGCTTGGATGGGACAGGGTTACCAAGGAAATACCTACGTGATAACAAATCTGCCAAGCACGGCCTGTTTTTTGATCCTCGGAACTCCGCAATCTACTGCCATGGACGGACTTACAGATGCGTACAAACTCTTGGTGCTCAAGATCAACCCGGATACCGCTTGTACGTCCGGCGACGGCATTGCCGATTCGGACAAAATTTTGGAGGGACTCAATGTGTTTTTATCCTATCCGCAATGGATGGAGGACTCGGATAACGACGGATTGCCCGACGCCTATGAAAGCGAATATAAAACCGCGTTTGGATTAAGCCCCACTGTGGCGGAAGCGCCTCCGAGCCTGCCAACCTACACCCTGACACCCGTCCCATAACGAATCAGAACGCCAACACTTTTGAATATTATGAAATTGAAGAATAATTGGATTGGGGCTGCAATCATGGCCGTCGGCACCGCCATCGCTTTGGCCGGTTCCAACAGCGGTCCCGTTTCCGGCTCTGACCAGCAGGCGCAGGCCACGGATTTGGTGGGCAAGCAGGCGCAACAAAAGGTGGACCTGTTCACCGGCAGTTTCGGCTATAGTGTTCCCATCAATTGCCCGCCCGCCCGGAATGGTTCGGAACCCAACTTGGTTTTGGCCTATTCCTCGTCGGGCGACAACGAGTGGTGCGGCATGGGCTGGAATCTTGCGATTGGCTCGATTGACCGTAATGTGCGGGACGGCTTCCCCATGCTCTATTCGAGCGGCAATCCTGCGTCTCCATTGAACGCGTATGACGACACCAAGGGATTCATGCTCGATTTGTTCGGGAAGTCCTACAAGCTGTTTTCCGTCGCCACCAACGGTACGGTGGAATATCGGGCCGAAACGGACACGGAATTTCTGCGCTGCTTCTTTGATACGACCAATAACAAATGGACGGTCTATGACAAAAGCGGCACCGCCTATTATTTTGGGGAGACCAGTAGCACACGCCTAAGCAATACCAAAACGGGATGGACCAGTGGTGCAACCAGCACCTTCCACTGGGCCTTGGACCAGATCGTTACGGCGACAGGGGACTGGACGACCATTGCCTACGCCAATAACACCAGCCCCTACACCGGGCTGGCGGAACAGACTCTTTATCCGACGCAGATGACCTACAATGGCCATACCAATTACGACGGTTATTCGGCCAATCTCACTCCGCCAAACACAATTATTTTCCAAACCGGAGTCCGCAGTGACTGGCGCTTTTCGTTTCGCTCAGGCTTCCGCACCGAGTCTGACCGTCTCTTGACCAACATCATATGCCAGGCGGGAACGCAGAACGTCTGGAGCTATCGCCTCATGTATGGTGCCTCCCCGGCAACCGCCCGCTCGCTCCTGACCAATGTCGTGGTTTACGGTTATAACGGTACCACGGCCACCCCGTATTTGACCAATTCTTTCGCGTATCAGGCCAATCCCAACGGCGTTTCGTTCGGCCCGACAATGGTTTGGTCGAACATGGTGTTAAGTGCTCCCGGTGGCGGCTCCAACCCCAATGTGACAACAGTCAATCAAGCTGGTGGCTTCAACTATTCGGTGGCTGATTTGATTGATATTGACGGGGACGGTTTACCCGACCGCGTGGTATGTGACGCCACAGTTTCACCGAACCAATATCAAGTGCAGAAGAACCTCGGGTTCCAAGGTGCAGGCGGTTCTTTTGGCAGTCAATACACCTTTGGCCCCACTTCCACGGGAAGCGGCAACCCCTCAACCAGCAATCCGTTTCCCGATGCCAGCGGTTACGCCGAATTGAACACGGCAAATGGCCGCATCCGCGATTTGAATGGCGACGGTCTCCCTGATCGGGTGGAGGATTACTGGGCGCCGTTTTCCACGAGCTCGACACCCTACACAAATTTCACGATTGCCTTCAATACGGGCGGCGCTTTTTCCTCCCCTACCCAATGGGCTGTGGCGACGAATCCCCTCGTCGGGACGGACCCCGATTCTGCCTATTTGCACTATCAAAGCGTTGAAGGCGGGGGTAGCGCCACTTTGGGCAGCGGCTTCGTAGTGCAAGTCGGGGTCGGCCTCTTCGACCTGAACGGCGATCTCCTGCCAGACCGGGTCATGAGCGGTTTTGCCGCATACAACACCAACGCGATGACGAATTTGTACGTGCAATACAACACGGGAAGCGGCTTCACCCAAACCCGGACCTATCCCTATCGGAGCCAGAACTGTCAGGGCCTTGATGCGCAAACCATATCGCAGGAGGCAGCTTTTGAGACGCCCAATTCTCATTTCCTAGACCTCAATGGCGATGGCTTGCCCGACCATGTCATGTGGCCCTTTAATCCGACCAACGGTTATAACGCCCAATACATGCCGCATCCCACCCCGTACTTTGCGGTCGAATACAACGATGGCTATTCGTTTGAATCCACCAATACCTACATGGGCCTGCCCGGTGCGTACGATGTATGGCCGGGTGTCGTGGCGCAGACCAACAACGGTCAAATCGATTATAACGGCATATTTTGGTCCGATGCCATGATCGATTTGCCGTATGCCGGTCTGTACGATCTCAACGGTGACGGCCTGCCCGACCGCGTTGTTGTTGACCAAGCCAGTTTGGGCTATTCCAACACCATCTGGTACGTTTATTTAAACAACGGCCACGGTTTCAATACCACACCCATCGTTCTGACCAATATTAATAACCAAGGACAATACGCGATATATAGCGGCACTACGGCTGATCCTTTTTGGAGTCCCGAAGGGACCGGGAATCCAAACGGTTCCAATGCGGGCAGTGAGGTGACGACCTTGATGGACATCAATGGGGATGGATTGCTCGACCGGGTGATGACGGTTTACTATAGCTCGTCCCCCACCGCGAATTATTTCTTGGTCCAGTTGAACCAAGGTCCGTATCCGGATTTGTTGACCAACGTCAATAACGGCATCGGCGGAAACCTTGCCATCACTTATAATTCATCCTGCGCCTATGACAATCGGGTTGACACCACCAATCCCAATTCAGTCAGCCACATGCCCTTCCCGCGACAGGTGGTGTCGGCGGTGGCCGAATCGGATGGAGTCAATCCGGCGCAAACGACCACCTACAGCTATGCCGCCGGATATTATGACGGGCCACGCCGCGAATTTCATGGCTTCGGTGTCGTCACCGAGACCGACCCCACCCTGCGCTCGACCGTGACATATTATCATACGGGCGGCGGGCGAAATTACGCGGCCTTGGGCGAATATCAGGACACCAATTCCACCACCGGCTTGGGCAATTTCGCCAAGATGGGCATGACCTACCGCGTCGAAGATTACGGAAACGATGGCACCCTTTATCACGTCCAAGTCAATCAAGTTAACCAAGCCAGTTTGGGCAATGGACGGTATTTCCCGTTCACCGCCTTGACCTTTGATTGTGATTATCCTGGCAGCGGTACGCCTAACGTTGCAGCCACCAGTTTCGCGTATGACCTGACCAGTGGCAATTTGACTAATAAAGTGGAGTATGGGCAGGTAACCGGGTTCAGCCCATCGAGTGTCGGGACCTTTACTTTCAGTGATTTCAACACAACCGATACGAGGCAAAATAACACGATTTACACGACCATCAGCGGCAACAGTTACATTCTGGACCATCCGGGCACCAACAATCTTACCGATGTCAACAACAATGTTGTTCAAGAGACCAGATACATCTACAACGGCACCAGTGGCACGACTGCCGCCAAGCTCACTCGAATCGCTTCCGGCTATTACGCCACCAATGGTTATGGCTACAATACTTATGGCCTCGTCAGCCTGAAGACCAATGCGGTTGGCGTGGTGACGGAAATTGCCTACGATTCGACCTACAACACGTTTCCGGCCACGACCCGGCTTCGCGCCAATCCCGGTTCGGACAACAACACGTCCGACTATATCACCACCACGGTTTATGACGCCCGTTCGGGTGACGTGGCTAGTTCCACCGACCCGGCGGGCATCACCACAACCAACCAGTTCGATGCCTTTCTGCGTCCGATTGAAACCGACAAAATTCCGACGGGAAGCACCACGTCGGTCTGGTCGAAGAAGTATGACTATCCAGCCTTAATGCCGTTTGGCTCTGGCCAAGCTGTTAATTATACCGACGTAATCGTCAACGACGGCGTTGGTGGATTCACCAATCGCACTTATATTGACGGCTTCGGGCGCACGCTCCAGACGCGCATCCAGGGTGAAAATGGAAACTACCGGGTGATTTCCACCGCGTATGATGGACGGGGGAAAGCCTTTCTGACCACCTGGCCAATCTTCGGAAACGGAGTCGGATTCACCCAACCAACCACGGGCCAGATGGCCATGTGGACGGCGTATGATGCTTATGGCCGGGTGGCCACCAACCGCGCCGTCACCATCACCGTTAATGGCACCACCGGCGCGTTCAGCAGCGAGACCGCTTCGGGGGGTGATATTGGCCAGTCGCCTTTGGGGGTTAAGACTTGGAGTTATGTAAACGGCACCGATCCGTGGTGGATCGTCTTCACCGATGAAGATGGTAAGACCCGTAATTATCATTTGGATGCTTTTGGCCGCACCAACCAGGTTCAGGAGTTGGACGGTGCCAACACCTACACCACAACGCTAAATTACGATCTCGCCGACAATCTGACCAGCATCGTCAACGCCATCGGTGAAACCAACTATTGGGCGTTCAACAACGCAGGCGACCTTGTGGCGATGGCCGACCCGTACCTTGGCCAGTGGACCTATGTACGGGATTATGCGGGACGACTCCGCATCCAGACCGATGCGCGGGGCGACGTGGTTTCCAACTCCTACGTCAACCCGTCCACCACTTATCAGGATGCTTTGGGCCGGGTGCAAGTGCAAACCGTGTTCAGCTTCAACCCGACCAACAGTACGCTTGTTCCCGCCTATACCAACACCTACGTGTACGATAGCAGCGACGACAACAATTATACAGTTTACAAGGGCCTGCTTTATAAAACGGTGGACAGCCAGGGCTATGAAAAAACGGGATACGACTCGCTGGCGCGAACGCTCAAGAACACGCGGTATTTGAACATGAATAATGGTGTTTACACGACCAGCTTTACCTACAACAGCGGCGACAAGGTTACATCCACGGCCTATCCCAATTACGGCCCGACCATTACCAACCTGTATTTTAATGGCGGCGCGATCAAACAGGTTTCCCTTTACGGCAGTTCCCCGCAAAACAACTATTATACTGTCAGTGCCAATGCCTATGATGAATTCGGGCACGTCACCAATTTTGTCTATGGCAACACCGTGTCCACCACCCGCAAGTTCTATCCAATCTCCAAACGGCTGGAAAGCGTCACAGCAGGTTCGGTATTCACGCGGACGTTCACCTATACGATGGGCGAGGACATTCAAACCCTCAGCGGCACCGGGATGACCAACACAATCACCGCCACGTATGACAATCTGCACCGCATCAAGACCTACACCGGCTTGACTGGAAGTTATGCGTATGATGCCGTTGGTAATATCACGAACAACGTCGAGAGCGGCAGTTCGCAGGGTTACGGTTATGGCGTCCGGCGTCCGCAAGCCGTCAAGACCGTGGGAGCCGCCAAATATCTTTACGATTTGTGCGGGAACATGATTGTGCGTAATGGCGATACGAACCGGCCTCAGGCTCTGGTTTACAACGCCGAAAATCGTTTGGTGCGGTTCTCGGCGGCGAGCAGCAACTTGATGCTGGTGACGTTTGGCTATGATGCTGCCGGGGCGCGGCTCTGGAAGTGGAACAACCAAAGCCCGACGAATCTCCAGGTCTGGATTGGCAACTATTATGAGGAAAAAGGCGGCAAGGTTCTCTACCACATTTTTGCCAACGGCCAGCAGGTTTGCACATTTGAAACCAACTCCGCGCTTTATAATGGCAGTAGCACCGACACCAACCATGTCGCCTACTATTATAGTGAGGACAACATCAACTCGTCCTGCGTGTTGAGCAGCGGCAATACCACGGCCTCCCAGCAGGAAGTCAACGTGTATTATCCGTTTGGCCGGGCGGCCGCGACCAGTCCGCAGGCAAGCTTTCAGGTGTCGCGCCGGTTTACGGGGCAGATTTTGGACGCGGAAACCGGGCTTTATTACTACAACGCCCGGTACTACGACCCGCAATTGGGCCGTTTTACGCAGCCGGACACCACCATTCCCGATCTCAGCAATCCGCAGAGCTACAATCGTTACAGTTATTGCGTCAATGATCCACTCCGCTACACCGACCCGGATGGCCGGGCACCAAGCGATTGGGCCAACGCTTGGAGTAGTGCCATCAACCGGGGCGCAACCTATGTTAGCGCGGGGCCAAGCCACTGGATTTATAATGGCACAGTCGGCAGCCTGAATTCACTGGTTGGCGGGTTGGCCGAACCCTTGCGCTTCGGCAGCACGGCGGGGGCTTTGTCTGGTTCAGGCCACGCCACGGCTGGCCAAATCGCCCTTGGAACCCTGCAAGAGGCGAGCCGAGCCGCAGCCATTATTCCCGTCGGCGCAGCCATCGGCAAAGGAACTGGCGCCCTTGTGACGAGTCTGACCGCCAGCGGTGAAGAAGAAGCCGTGGGGGAACTTTCGAGTGCTGTAGGCGAAATGTGTTTTGTGGGCGGCACGCTGGTTGCAACGAAAGAGGGCTTCAAGCCCATTGAAGATGTTAAACCGGGAGACCAAGTATGGTCATTTGACGAGGAAAGTGCGGAATTCTCGTTGCAGCCCGTGCTACAAGTGTTCAAGAGATTAACTGATGCCACGATCTCGCTGAAAGTTGGAGGCGTAATGGTTGAATGTACACCAGAACATCCTTTTTGGGTGGAGTCCAGAGGTTGGACGGGAGCCAGCAGCCTCGAAGCTGGCGACCACATCCTAGCCTTGAGCGACGAGACACAAATCGTCGGCTCAGTTATATACCGGCAAGCAAATGCGGCTGTATATAACTTCGAAGTCAGACACTCACATTCATATTGTGTTTCCACTGCTGGGTTGGTGGTTCACAATGCCTGCACCGTAAAAAAGGTTGAGATTTCAAAGACAAAATACCCCGAATCCTACAAACACGCGGTTGAATCTGGTAACGAATCTGGACCATTTACCATTGATCGCGCTGGACGAAATGCGCGCAGGTCTGATAATTTGCGTGGCAAAGAAAAGGTTCCCGATAATGATTTGGATGAATGGCCACCTGCTGTTACGGAAGAAGGAGCCGGTGCGAGCGTAAAACCAATTCCGAAATCCGATAATCGTGGTTCTGGAGCTACGCTCGGTGGACAGATACGAGATGTGCCAAATGGTGGTAAAGTTAAAGTTGACTGGACGAGTGAAGACTAATGAAACACCTTGATAAATTGATCTCTATTGGAAGTGCGGCTATTGGACAATCTTTTTCAAATGACGCTCAGTTACCGCCCGTAATCGTGTCCATGCTCGCGATCAAAAATGGATTTTATGCGTTCGAATCCGCGCTGCTTGTCCGGCACTGTGGCGTACCAATTGCTCCGATGGATTGCAAAAAATGGAACAATAGAGAGACCTGGAAAGAGTTGTTCGAACATTCTCCAAGCGGTTTTTGTTTTGCTGAGAATATTTTCGGCGAACAATTTTTTTGGACTAACGATTCGGTCTGGCTTTTTGATCCAGAAACGTCGGAATCAAATCGCATCTGCTCAACGTTGGATGAGTGGGCCGAATGTATTCTTGATGACTACGATTCTCGAACCGGCTATTCTCTCGCGAAAGAGTGGCAGGCGACTTTCGGAGCTTTACAAGCTGGCACAAAGCTCATTCCCCAAAAACCATTTGTTCTCGGCGGGGAATTTGAATTGAAGAATCTGAAGGCGGAATCGGAGGCAGTCTCAATGCGGTGTCGAGCGGCAATTGCCAATCAAATTTGGAACACGCCGGATGGCACACCAATCAAAATCGAGCTTAAAGGTTAAATTTATAGCGCAAGGCTAACGCCAAGGCAGGTTCGAAAAATGAAGGCTGCTAACTGGCAACAAAATTGAGGTCTTGCGAGACGACACAACTGGCGATAGACTTCTTGACTCGACACAGCCTGAAAGCGGTGTTACACCGCCCCTGAATGCAGCGGGAATTGACCATATAGTTCCCGTTAATAAAAGCGGAACGAGAGCACAAGATAATTTGCAAATCTTGAGCAAGAAAAATAATCGAGATAAATGGGACAATTAATTATGAAGCAATTTGATATTCCCCTTAATACGGCCGTTGTCACATCTACCTATGTGATGCAGGACGAGCTACCAATCTTGTACGTGAGCCACGAAGATGACGATGGTGAAAGCTTGTGGCAATTTCATTGTGGGAATAATGATTATTCGATGGAAAAAATGATGCTGGTTGGCTTGGGGACCGTTTTGGCAACAGATTCAAGCCTAATGGAGCTTGCCGACCTTAAGAAGGGTTATTGCGCAAATCGAAAGTCACCAAATGCTCCGTGGCAAATTGAATTAGACCGGGATTAGGGACCCATGGACGATTCAGGCAAAAAATGAAAGTAATTTATCCCGTCCAACAAGTTGTGTCAGTGTGGGTCGGAAACTTTCCGACAGAGGGGGATTTTGACGAATGCGTTAATGCCAACGTGACGAAACGGCTCGCACTCCAAACACCCATTGAATCCGTTTGCGAGATAGCATTTGAGACAAAATGTGTTTCGCTACAACAACTTATTCAAGGGTTTTCCGGGTGGGAAACGTTTTTGCCGCAAGTTGAACGCGCAGCCGCGAGTCTTGGTGTTCAATCGGCCAACGCTGCACTCGTGTGTTACAATGTACAATGTGAAGATGCCCCAGAGTTGTGGGGCCAACTTCACTTTTTGGGTAGTTTTGGTGGACAAGATATCAAATCGTTTAGCGAATCGTTGGCCTCACTTCAAAGATGCGAAATGATGACATTATTAATACTAAGCGCCGTGGCATATTGAATTAGTACATGATTGGCCAGAATGTTAAAAATAACTCAAAATGTTTTTGAATCTGTTCGTGAAAAGCTAGACTTTTCCGTTGAGGATAGTGTTTCTGATACCACTGATTCTTGTCTGTGCGGCACAATTATTCCCGACCAAGATGATGTCCTGTTCAGTGAGGAAAATGCAAGTGCCACCTTATTGGGGTCGCATATTGAACGAACATTTAAAGATGTAAAATGGCTACTTTTCGCCATGGACTCAGCTTGGCAAATGGATACCCCAAGAATGCGGCATCTCGGATTAAAAACAACGCTTGGGACAATAGGCAAATCGGGCAGCGAAATTTCTGCCGCGAAGATATTACTCTCGGAAGAGGGTAAGATTCGCCACGCTGGTTTGGTCGGTTTTACACGAAATCAAATCCATGAAGTTACGCATTTTATTGCTCATAATCCGCGCCATACGTTTCTGATTGCAGATTTAGCAATGAACCAAGCTCCTTCCGATCTCCTCGAATTAATATGTAAAGATGGGATTTACGATGTCTTACATTCAAAAAGACAGCCGTTTTTTAGATGGAAGTGTTTAGTCTCCTTATCAGCCGACCGTCGTATAGTATTTGGAACGGTTTTAGGCTGGGCGGAGGAGCATTGCGATTTGCGATACATCTTAATGGGGGTCGAGACGAATTTGAAACATCTTATTGGTTCGGAATTCAGTTGAAATCGAATGGATAAGGATCATACCCCGATGGTGGCGCGGCGGCAGAAATTCCGATGTTTCTTTGCCCAACGAAATGACTATCTCATTTTTGTGGGCATACCGCTTGTGCAACCGCGCGGTTGGGACCAAGTTTTGGCGCTCGAAAAGGATACACTGGTTGCCGCGAATCTCCGGGCGTATCGAATAGAAGATGTTCGCTCATGGGTGGTTGCTTATCCCGATACCGGTGAGATCGTGGACGCAGAAAATCTTTTTGCGCCTATGCCAGTCGGTGTGTGTTCGATCAAGGGTGAAACACTGCCCTTGCCAAAGTTTACAAGCAATGATTTGGAGCGGGGGCGTATCTTGGTTAAAATTAGGCACGGCAAAAGCTCGACCCACGCGAAAAATTCCGCCTACTATTCCACTTCGCTAACCAACATCTCCAGCGGCAAAATTCGCTGCAATTCTTTTGGTGGTTATCGAAACACGAAAGAGGGTTTTAAACTTTTTACCGTCACGGACACATTATTTTCCGCAAGCCAATTTGAAGAGTGGTATGGCGTCCGGCGCGGTGGATGGATCGAACCCGGTGAAACGGTGAGCGACCCGAGCAACTACGGGCGTGGTTGTGTATGGGTTTATCATTGTGAGACCAGTCAAGGCATTAAATTTTGCGTGGGTGACAAAAGTCCGTCAATAGGCATTGTGGGAGCATTTCTGAAGCACTTCAGACGACGGCCAAGATCGAATGCTGCTTGATTTTAGCCAAAACGAAGATGGGCTGAGTTCATTGGAACTTGAGTTTTATGGGCAGCATTGGGTCAGAGTATCACCTTCGTTTTTCGACGAGTCGTCAGGCGTCAGATAAGCGGTGAGTGATGAAGCAAGAAATTATGTTTCCAAACGAACAACCATCCAATCTGCGGCGAACGCACGGTCATTCGCCGAAGTCAGGACCGCCAGTCCAGGAAATAACCCTGCTCAGGCAGGAGATTTTGATCGAGCGCAAGGGTTTTTCGCTGGCGTTGAAAGAGAATCCATGTGGCCGGTTCATCCGCATCGTTGAAAGCAACGGCAATTATTTTGCATCCATAATCGTTCCCGCTGCCGGCCTGCTGGCTTTTCAAAGACTGCTGGGCGACATGATTCGCGCCGATAAGGAGCTTCCACCAAAAGACAAAAATCGCCGTTTCGATTGATTTTTTGTATTGATGGTTTATAATCAAACCGCTAATCTTGGCACAAGCTTGTGTGGGCCGTAGATTTGGCCCCCTTCCTATCAAATTCTCTACCAAGCGTGCCCGCAGCCAAAGATGTCAACTTTAATGGCCGTATGCAGCAAGAAGAAATACCAAAATATCTGCTTGTGGCAGCCGCCGGTAATTTTGAGCCGGGTCTGGCTGTAGGGCTTCGGTTTGGGATGAAAAGCAAGAACAGCTTTTTTCTAATCGTTTTCATCTACGACAAGGTTCTGACACTCTCGCAAGAGGACTTTCTGAACGAATTCGATCAGGTGAGAAATCTCTTTGTCATGGACTATGCGGACCCAAGAAAGGCTTTTGATGGCAACGTTGAATGCGATGCCCTGACGGCGGCGGAAATTCGCGCTGCGATCAAGGCGTACCACCAGTATGCGAATGTTTTGAAATTCCCCCCTGGATATTTACAAAATCTTGAAAAAGCATTGGAAATAAACCCCAGGAGCGACTGCATCGTCGCTTTTGAGAAGCTCCATTCATAGCCCCAATCAATGTGCCCGAACCAACGGGCCGGTGATGCCTTGATCGGCCTGCGCTCACCGCTCCGCGCCGAACGGCACATCGGCCCGCTCGTTCTGGCACACCCATAACGGCGCAGTCGCGCACGGGCCTCCGTCATCGGCTGGCTTGCGACGTTTCGCTTTCGTTCCGCTCCCGCTTCACCTTTCGCTACACTCTCGCCCGCCAGCCAACGACCGAGGCCAGCTTTTCGGCCAATTTTCCACCATACATTTCCTCTCATCGCCTAAACGGCGCGACGCTGCCCGCGTCCACAGCGCATGAAAAGGTCGGGCAATTATATGGTGAGTTCGAGAAGTTCAAGGAACTACGGTTCGTAGCGTCCGTTCCTCCTTGAGCTTCTCGAACTCACCAAGGCCCTCCTCTTAGGTTTTCATCGCGCACACCTGTCGCTGCGCGTGCTAAACGAAAAACAAACAAAACTAAGAGAAAGAAAAAAATATGTTCACTACTCGTAATACCAAGTTCATCAATCGTTCCGAATTGAACGATGACCAAATCCGTGTCACGGCTCCCTCTGTGTTTGCGGTGGCTCCGCAGGCTGATGTCAGTTCGCGATATGCGTTTGTGCCGACTGTCCAAGTCGTTTCAAAGTTGCGGGAGGCGGGTTGGTCTCCGGTGGAAGCTTCACAGCAGCTTGTCCGATTGGATGACCGGCACGGCTTCCAGAAGCATGTCCTACGGTTCCAGCGCTGGGAAGTGCAGGCCGTTGTGGGGGAATATACGCCCGAACTGGTTTTGGTTAATTCGCACGACCGTTCCAGTGCCTACCAGTTGCAGGCCGGTTTGTTCCGGTTTGTCTGTGGCAACGGGATGATAGTTTCCGACACGACCTTTGAACGCGTCAGCATTCGGCACAGTGGTTTTACCCCGGACGAAGTGATTGAAGCCAGCTTCAAATTGCTGGACGGCATTCCGGCCATTACGTCGCGGGTTGAGACGTTCAAGAATCGGAAGCTTAACAACAC
>Ga0181520_10005912_pt1 | contig 19103 bp, 16 predicted proteins | sample PEATcosm2014_Bin_29_FD_132451 | JGI IMG/M metagenome (GOLD analysis project Ga0181520, IMG submission 132451) | Peatland microbial communities from MTU Mesocosm Facility, Houghton, MI, USA - PEATcosm2014_Bin02_30_metaG | ecosystem: Environmental > Terrestrial > Soil > Wetlands > Peat | place...
AGCGTATCTGCAAGGGTGGCGGCCCCGTTGTAATTGGGAACGACAATCGAAATGACCGGGGGCACGCTCATGGCGAAACGGGAGGATCGCATAGGCCTCGCGCCGCGTCCAGCCCGTGCGAGAAATCGCGCCTAACTGGCTTGCCAGATTGAGCTTGCGCTCAAAACCACCCCGCATCCCGCGCCGGCGGCACCCCGTTTCCTGTCCGGATATCGCGGTTTTGCTTTCCAATTGCGACGAAAAAACGCCCCAAACGTCTCGAAAAAGTGCGAACTTGTCATGAAATAGTCTGAACTTGGCGCGCCCGGGTCGAGTTTCGTACGCGCCCGGGCGCGCCCATCTGGCGATCACCCCACTTTCGGCGGCAAGCGCGGTTCCTGGTCGAGGTAGCAATCCTCGTCGTCATTCCTCGCCTTGGGCGGCGGGGGCAGGGGCTTGAACGTCCCGGCCATCGTCAGCAGCACATGCGCCGCTTTGAACTGGTTCTCCATGCGCGGGTCGTCCAGGTGCTGGTCAAGCACGGCCACCGCCTTGAGCAGAAGCACCTGGACCCGATCGCCCGCAAGGGCGTGCGCCTGTCGCCGGGCCTCAACCAGAGCCTTGCGATAATTGTCATCCAGCGTTTTCCAGCGCCAGAGGGTTGTCCGGCCGACCCCCAGCAATTCGGCCATCTTGGCGTCGCTGTGTCCCAGGACGGTGAGCTGGATGGCCCGCTGCTGCAGGTCGGTGAGTCCAAGGCTGTTCTCGGGGTCCAAAGGCGCGGGGTTGGAATCAAATGGAACAGAATGGAACGGAGGGGGGGAGGGGGTCAGGTCGGGAGGCGGGGTGGGGGCCTTGTCGGGGTCCGGGGGTGGGGGAGGGGTGATGGGCGGCTTGCTGGGGTCGAGTTGCCGGCGGGCAATGAGCATCTGGTCCTTGGTGGGCATGGGTGCCTCCTTCGGTTAAAGAGTTTTGACACAAAACGACACAAATACCGAACAATACCCGAACCGATGGCCGAATGCAAGGGAAAAATTTGCGGGATGGTTGACGACCTCAAGCTGCGATTTCAGCCGCCAGCGCTCAGGAACCCCGTGAGGGCATCCTCGATCCGCCGCGCGTCGCGGGTATGGCACTCCCAGATCGTCAGGACTTTCCATCCAAGTCGCCGCAGTGCCCGCCGGATGCGACGGTCTCGCTCCTTGTTGCCGTCGCGCTTCCTTCGCCAGAACGCCGCGTTGGATCTTGGCGTGCTGCGCCCCCGGGCGCAGGTGTGACGATGGAAAAAGCAGCCATTCACGAGGACGATTTTGCGGCGGCCGGGGAACACCAAATCGGGTTTCCCCGGCAGGCTGGCGACGTGAAGCCTAAACCTGAATCCGAGGCGGTGGGCGATACTGCGGACGGTCAACTCCGGACGGGTGTCCTTGCCGCGAATCGCGGCCATGCACTTGCGACGTTGCGCGGGCGTCAGCGTGTCGGGCATCGCTCGGCCATCATCTGTCGGTTGGCTTGGGGCCGAATTTTCTGGCGAGGAACTTGTAGACCTCCAACTGTGCCTCGCGGGGCTGGCGGCGTATGAGCGTCATCGCGCTGATCGCATCGCGGGACGTGGGAACCTTGAGGTTTGACTTGTCTTTGTTGTAGTAGACGCAGACGGCGCGCAGGTTGCCCGCGTCATCCGTCCCGCCGTGGCTGATCGGGACGACGTGATCGATTTGCAGGCGGCATTTCTTTCCCGGCTCGCAGCCCGAGTCCTCCCCCGGGCCGGCGCCGCAGACTTGGCAGGTGAAGCCGTTGCGCTCGAGAATCTGCCGGCGCAGTTTCCCGGAGATGCCGCGAGCAATGACGGGGCGGAGCTCCAGCGTCTCGAGCAGGTGCCCGTTGGCGTTGAAAGCGTCGCATCGGTCATGGGAAGAACCCGTAGCCCATTTCCGCCGCGCAGCGCGCTCAGAACCTAAAGGCCGCTCGATCCATCTTCGACGCGCATCGCTGCCGCAAGCGCAAGCGCGTTGCGGAGTATGCTGGTTCCGTAGTTCCGCGCGAGTTGGAGCAGCTCGCGCGCGCCCGGTTCCGTCCAAGCGGCATCACGAACGAGGGCGGCAACGATCTGCTCATCGACCGCCTCCTCGCCAACATCGGCGATGATCGTATCGTACTCTTGCGCAAGCGTTCTGGTTACGAGTTCTGGCATGGTGTCGCCTCCATCGAAGTTGTGCTGGTCAGGCTGAAACAAACACATTCTCCCGATGCCAGCGCAGGCACGCTGGGTCTGGACAGAAACGGGCCGGGGGGATGATCCGTTGCCCGTGGCGAGCGGATACGAGGTCGGCGGTTGCCTGATCCTTCAGTTTACGTACAACTGCGCTCACGCATAGCGTTAGATCGTCTTCGATCGTGACAAGCCCGGAATCGAACAACCGATCGAACGTGGCCGACATACAGACGCCGTTTGTGGGGTCGGCGCGGCGACGTTCGTCCACGCTCCACGGAATGATGTGGCTGGCCACCAAGCACTCTACGAGCGGAAGGCCCGTTACGCAGCATCGGTTGTTGTAGCTGCTGATAACGGCGTCGCGGAAGAACGCTTGGTGCAATCGCTGCTTGGCGCTCGCGGTCTTCTCCGATGGTCCGGCCGGGGCAATCAGCGCGACATCTTCTCCGGTTTGCGGCCCGCGTTCTCGGCGAAGTTCGCTAGCGCAAACGATCAGGCCGTTCCAGTCAGCGTGGAACTCACCCCAAACAGCCTCGTCGAGCTTGCTCCCATGAGTCAGCCCCGAGATGTTTTGGGCCGCAAGCTGCGGATCAAAGGCCCCGAGGTTACCGAGCTTGCGCGCGACTGATGCCGGTGTTCGGTGTAGCAGCGACGCGAGATCCTTGACGCGTGGATCGTTCGCCTTTGTCCGTTGGAACGGGATGCGGCAGTACAGCTCGAACGCGAGGATCAGCTGCTCACGAGTCCACGGTTGGCCGTCGTTTGTGGGGCGGTCCGATGATTCCGAGCTGCGCAGAGCCATAAACCGATACAACCAGTCAGCGTCGCCGCAATGGGACTTGGCCGCTATGTACCCTGCCGAATTTACTTCCCGCCAAATTTGCCGCAAGGCCCTCAGCGGAATTCTGATTCTTTTGGCGAACTGCTCCGCTGGCGGGGACACCGCTCGGCACGCCACGGCGGAAAACTACAAAACTCGCCCCGTCACTGCAGGCGCTCTCAGCACGGCAATCGACCCGTCCTGCCGCTGGAAGATGACCAGCCAGATACCGCCGCCGCTGTTCCACGCCTCGCCGCGCTTTCGCCACGGATTCCGCCTGTCGCTCGGTCATGGTTCCACCTTCTTCTGAGGTTTCCGTCGCGCCAGATCCCAATACGGGCTTTTGCACTTCGGGCAGACCCGCACGGGGTTGCGCCGTTTTATCGGTACCCATTTGTGGCCGCATCGTTCGCATTGGAACGCATCCATCTTGATTTTCGCCATATTATCTATTGTATATCCCTGTCAGGGATATATCAACAGGTAAGTCGTTCGTTTCCTGGGCCGCTTTTTCGCGCGTCGGCGGAAGTGATTCACTCAGACGTGCGGCGACCGAATGCGATTTCCCGCGGGCGGCGCCCCAGGCCACGAATTGGGCGAACTTTCCTCTCGAAAATCGGGCATGGAGGGATTTATAACCGGGGATGGGCGTGGGGGCTAACGGGCGCACACGCAAAAGACCCTCACCCCAGCCCTCTCCCAGAGTACAGGGAGAGGGGGAAAAGAGGTGCAGCGAGAGAGCGGAAAGAAGGCACCGGGCTACGCGGAAGAGAGGTGCGGGGCGACGGGAAGATACGTGCGCGACGCGGCGAAGCCACGCAACGACGCGGAGCAAGCTGGACGGGCGAGAGATATTCTGGATTCCGGCGCGCCGGCTGTCAGGCTTGGGCTACGTCGGAGATGATGTCGGTGGCGGCCAGACGGGAGAGGGTCTGGCAGGCGGCCTTGAAATGTTCGCCTTCGGACATGATCTCCAGGGCACGCTCAAGGCTGTCAAGTTCGGCCTTGCTCAGGAGCACGCAGTTGAGCGTGCCGTCGGTGTCGACGATGTGAATGCGGCCGTTGCCCTGGGCAACGCTCTGATGCAGGTGCGGCAGGAACCGCTGAGCCTCCGAGACGTGCATAGTCCTAAAAAGTTGGTCGGCCATGATGGCAGCCTCTCTGTCGCTCGAACAACTGGAAAACGACGTTTGAAATGACACGAAGCATAGGCGGTTGAAATGACAAGACCCAGTATGTTCGCAATGGGGTGTTTGTTCGATGCCGGAGGGGAAAATTTCGATATTTCTTGACGGGGATGATCGGCGGCGGGGGAGGCCGGAGTTGGCGTCATTTCGTAACTGATTATGGATTAAGGATTTGAGATTTGAGATTCAGTCGGAATCCGGGGCGATCCAGTCGAAAGAGCGGTGCGCCGCTTTTTTCCATTTTTTCAGCAGTTTTTCGCCCAACTGAGCATCCGGCGATGGATTCCATGTCTTACCCCGGCCGGTGGCGGTGCGGCAGGAGGCGATGTCGCGAAGGCCGCTGGCGATTGCCGCGCCGTAGGCGGCGCCCAGTGCGGTGGTTTCACGGACGGCGGCGGCACGCACCGGGACATTGAGGATGTCGGCCTGGAATTGCATGAGCAGTTCATTGGCCGTCATCCCGCCATCGACCTGCAACACCCGCAGGGGCACACCGGAATCTTCGACCATGGCATCAAGTACGCAGCGGGTCTGGTAGGCGGTGGCTTCGAGGGCGGCACGGGCCAGGTGGGCTTTGGTTGTGTGGCGGGTGAGTCCGATGATCAGCCCGCGAGCTTCCGGCCGCCAGAAAGGTGCGTACAGGCCGCTGAACGCAGGGACGATATAGACATCGCCATTGTCGGGGCACTGGCGGGCGAGGGATTCGATGGAGGCCGAATCGGGAATCAGGCCCAGGTTGTCGCGGAACCATTGGACGAGCGATCCGGTATCGGCGATGGAACCCTCCAGTGCGTAGACGGCCGGTTGTCCGGCAAACTGATAGGCGACGGTGGTGAGCAACCCGTGGCTGGAGGGCACGGGGGTCGTGCCGGTGTTCATGAGCATGAAGCAGCCGGTGCCGTAGGTGTTCTTCGATTCGCCCGGCTCGAAGCAGGCCTGGCCGATGAGCGCGGCATGTTGATCGCCGAGCATGCAGCGGATGGGCACACGGCCGCCGAGCGGTCCGTCGGCGGCCGTCATTGTGAAGGGTTCGGCACCGATCGACGGCCGAATGCGCGGCAGCATTTCGCGGGGGATTTGCATGGCGGTCAGGATGGCATCATCCCAGTCGAGCGAGGCGAGATTCATCAGCATGGTCCGGCCGGCGTTGGTGACATCGGTGAGATGAACCTGCGCCGCAGCGCCGCCGGCCAACTGCCAGAGGAGCCAGCAGTCGATCGTGCCGCACAGGGCCGAGCCGTTCCTGGCGGCATGTGCGACGGCCGGGACATTGTCCAGGAGCCAGCGAATCTTGGGACCGGAGAAATATGTGGCCAGGGGAAGCCCGGTGGCGGCGCGAAAGCGATCACGGCCGGCGGTTTCGCCCAGACGCTGGCAGATGTCCATGGTGCGCGTGTCCTGCCAGACGATGGCGTTATGCAAGGGCCGGCCGGTGAATTTGTCCCAGGCGACGATCGTCTCACGCTGGTTGGTGATGCCGATGGCGGCGATATCGGCCGGAGCTGCGGCGGATTCGGACAGGACGCGGCGGATGAGATCACTGGTGGCGTGCCAGATTTCCATGGGATCGTGTTCGACCCAGCCGGGCTGAGGGAAGAACTGGCGGTGTTCGGCCTGGCAGACGTGTCGAGGCCCGTCGGCATCGAGTAGCATGCAGCGAGTGCTGGTGGTGCCCTGATCGATGGCGAGGATGAGATCGCCCATGTGAGAGCTTAACCTTGCTGGGAATCGACGGTGCGCATCCACTCCAGGACGGAGCTGGGCGGCAGGGGATCGACGCCGAGTTGGCGGAGCATGTTGAGGCACTGGGCGCGGTGGTGCATGCCATGCGTGGTAACGTGCGTGAGGATGCCGCCGCGTGTGAAGGTGTATTCCTTGCCGCCACGTGTGGCGGTGACCAGGTGTTCCAGCGGGAATGCCGTCGCTGATCGGGAAAGTTCCATGGACAATTCATCGAGCCACGCAAGCAATTCGCCGACGGTGCGGCGTGTGCCTTCCAATCGGGGCCGTGCGGCATGGCCGGCGAGCATGTCGTTCCATGCCCGCATCGCACTGAGGATATGGGTGACGGCGTCGTGCAGGGAGCCGGTTCCGATGGGGAATTGCTGGTGAAACTGTTCGCTGGTGAGCTTTTCGCAGGCCAGAAGAACCTGTCGCGTCGCCCATTGGTTGTGGGCCAGCAGAATATCCAGCGGATTGCTTGCGGGCATAGGCTCTTGTCCTAGCGAATCTTCACCGTGGCCAATGCCATCATAGCCAGCATGGCGCCGATGAGCCAGAATCGGACGACCACCTGGGTTTCGGTCCAGCCGCGCATCTCGAAATGATGGTGCAGGGGCGATTTCAGGAAAATGCGGCGGCCCTGGCCGTAGCGGCGGCGGGTGAGCTTGAAATAACTCACCTGGATCATGACCGACAAGGCTTCGGCGACGAATATACCGCCGACGATCAGCAGAAGCAGTTCCTGGCGGATGACGATGGCGATGTAGCCGATCAGGCCGCCCAGGGCCAGTGATCCGGTGTCGCCCATGAACACGCGGGCGGGATAGCAATTGAACCAGAGGAATCCGACGCACGCACCGCCCATGGCGCCGGCCAGGACGGCCATCTGGTCGCTGGCGACGATGTGGGGCAGGTAGAGGTAATCGGTGAGCGATCGCGTCCCCAGTCGAAATTCCGCCGAGCCGGCGATCAGGGCAAGAACGACAAAGGTGAAGCTGGCGATGGCCACGCATCCGCCAGCCAGGCCGTCCATGCCGTCGGTCAGGTTAACGGCGTTGCTCGTGCCAGTGAGGACGATCGTTCCGATGCAAATGAACGCCCACGTGGGCAGGATGATGTGCCACTGCTTGACGAACGGAAAGAAGAGTGTGTGGCTGGCCTGGTTGTTCTGGCCGTAGCCATAGGTGAACACGCCCAGCACGATGGCCAGGCCGATCTGAAAAAGCAGTTTTTCCAGAGAGGTCAGTCCCTGGCGGCTGAGCGGCTGGCCGGTTCCGGCGGCCAGTTCGCGACGGCGGACGGTGAGCTTCAGCCAGTCATCCGCCGCGCCGACCGCGCCAAGCCACAGCAGGCACACCAGGGCCATGCGGACGTAGAAGTTCGACAGATCGGCCAGCAGCAGGACGGTGATGGCGATGGCGCCGATGATGAGAATCCCGCCCATCGTCGGCACGTTGTGTTTCCCCTTCTTGAGCAGATCGGCCTGAGGGGCGGCCGGAGGATCGAGAGTCGGATTGTCACCGATCTTCTGCTTGCGCAGCCACGCGATGGTGCGCGACCCCATAGCCAGCACGATGACCCAAGCCAGCAGAGTGGCCATCGTGGTCTGAAACGTGACATCCTCGAAGAGGCGAAGAAATCCCAACCGGTGCCCCTCAAGCCAAAGCCGATGATTCCTGACAAAGAGATAGAGCATATCGTTGCCGCATCAACCGGCCAGCGGCTTGGCGGTGTTCAGTGGCGCCCGCTGCGCGGCGATGGCCTGGGCCACGGTCTCCAGACGCACCAGACGCGATGCCTTGAGGAGCACCAGATCATCGTCCTGAATCCGGGCCGGAATGACTCCGGCCGCGTCGGCCGCGTCGGCGCAAATGAACGTGTGCCGCTGTGGGAACCCCGCATCGACGGCCGCCTGGCGCACGATCCGTGCGCTGGGGCCGACGCAGTAGAGTGCATCGATCACCCCGGCGGCCGCGCCGATGTGGCGGCCCAGTTCCGCGTGCAGTGCATCGCCGGTCGGGCCCAGTTCGCGCATTTCGCCGATCACCGCGATGCGCCGCCCAGGCGTCGGCACATCGCACAATGTCTGTATCGCCGCCAGCGCCGACGCCGGATTGGCGTTGTAGGCATCATTCAAAATCGTCACCGGCCCGACCTGTTCAATCTGCAATCGCATTTCCGGCCCGGCCGCTCCGGTCAGGCTCAGCAGCGCCTCCTGGGCACTCAGGCCCATGCGCATTGCCACGGCCGCCGCAGCCAGAGCGTTGAGGGCCGCGTGGCGGCCGAGCATCGGCACGGTGAAAAGGTCGTCGCCGCCGTTGAGGGCGAATCGCGTGCCATCCAGGTGCATGGACAATCGCGACGCGGTCAGATCGCTCCCCGGCTCGAATCCGAATGTCATTTTGGTTCCGGCGAATCCGCTTACCGCGTCGGCAAGATGGGGATCATCACCGAAGTAGATCAGCGTGCCGTCCGGCTTTAGTCCCGACAAGATGCTGGCGTTCTCGCGGCGCACGCCATCCAGATCGCCGAGTCCTTCCAGGTGCTCGGCGGAGCAATTCGTGATGACGGCGATGTCCGGTTCGGCCATGCGCGAGAGGTTTTCGATCTCGCCGGGATGGTTCGTGCCCATTTCCAGTACCAGATAATCCTGATCTTCGTCGGCCGGAAAGATCGCCAGCGGAACGCCGATGTCGTTGTTGTAACTCTTGGGCGACATGGTTCCGGAGAATCGCGAACTCAGTGCCGCGTGAATCAGGTGTTTGGTGCTGGTTTTGCCGTTGCTGCCGGCCACGGCGATGACCTTTCCGCGGAGCCGCCGGCGCAACATGCGAGCGATCGAGCCCATCGCCCGACGGGTGTCGCTCACGCGGATGATCGGTAACAGCGGCACGGGGATCGCCGGCAGGCAATCGACCACCGCCGCGACCGCGCCCGCCGCCGCCGCGTGCGGAAGAAACTCATGCCCGTCAAACCGCTCGCCGCGCAGAGCGATGAACAACGAGCCGGGCCTCAAGTGGCGGGAATCCGTGCTGATCGAGTGGACCATGACGGCCGGTGCATTCGCCGCCGCCTTGCCGGAAGCGCGACCCAGGCCATCGGCCTGCAGCGTCTGGCGAATGTGATTCAGATCGACGGGTTTCATGCACTCACCCGGTGTCCGCGCGATTGCAGAAATCCCTGGGCCTCTTCGCGATCGTCGAAATGATGTTTGGTTTGCCCGACAATCTGGTAATTCTCGTGGCCCTTTCCTGCCAGAAGAACAATGTCGCCCGGGGCTGCGTCCGACAGTGCCAGTCGTATCGCCGAGCGACGATCCGGCTCAACGCGGACGCGCTTGGCCGCCCCGGCCGGAACTCCGCACAGAATCTCCCGGATGATCGCCTCGGGGTCTTCCGTGCGCGGGTTGTCGTTGGTGACATAGATGGCATCGGCCAGGCGGCAGGCGGTCTCCGCCATGAGCGGCCGCTTGCCGCGATCGCGGTCGCCGCCGCAGCCGAAGACAACGCGCAAGGCCCCTCGCGTCATCGGACGCAGCGTCGCCAGGACATTCTCCAGGGCATCATCCGAATGGGCGTAATCGACCAATACGGTAAACGGCTGGCCGGCGTCAACCGATTGCAGCCGCCCCGGCGCGCCGCTCGCCCGGGCCAATCCCGCCGCGATCTGGTGTACGTTCAGCGCGAACGCCTCGCCCACCAGCGCCGCCGCCGCCAGGGCGTTCTCGATGTTGTAGCGGCCGACAAGGCTCATCGAGACCTCGGTTCGTCCATCCGGCGTGACCAGGACGAAATTGCTGCCGCGGCTGTTGATCATCACATCGCGGGCCGAGTAATCCATGTCGCTGCCGAAACCGAACCGAATGAGCCTGGCGCGGCAATCTCGCACCATGCGTTCGGACCAGGGGTCTTCGCCGTTAACCACCGCGACCGCGTTGCTATCCAGCGACGTAAACAGCGAAGCCTTGGCGTCGGCGTAATTTTCCATGGTCCCGTGATAATCGAGGTGATCGCGCGTGAGATTCGTGAAGGCCGCCGCGGCGAACTCAACGCCGGCCACGCGAGCCTGGTGCAATGCATGACTGGAGACCTCGATCGCGCAGGCCCGGCAGCGGTTGCTTCGCATCGACGCCAGCAGGGCGGCAATCTCAACCGCGCCGGGCGTTGTCATCGTGGCTGTGGAGATCGTCCTTCCGTCATCGATCTCGCAGGTTCCGATCAGTCCGCAGCGCGATGAAACCGACTTGAGCAGTTGGCGAACCAGATACGTCGTCGTCGTCTTGCCGTTGGTTCCGGTGACGCCCACGACCTTGACCATCCGGCTGGGCCGGTTGTGAAAGACGTGTGCCAGGAACGACGCCGCCCTGGCGGTGTCGCCGACGACAAGCTGCGGAATCGCGACATCGCCGACCGGCGCCGCGACGATCGCCGCCACCGCGCCGCGCTGGGCCGCATCGCGCAGAAACTTCGATCCGTCGGTCTGCGTCCCGGCCCGGGCGACGAACAAATCCCCCGGCCGCACCAGCCGTGAATCATCGCACACACCCGATACGGCCGCCTGGCCCGAAACGGACGGGATGGCGGCTGGATCCAACGCGTTAAAGAGGTCTTGCAGCAACACCGGAAACTCCTTTTCCCGATGACTCAAGGAGAGGCGCACCACGCCAGAGTGTGATGCTCGGGGGCCACCATGCCCGCCGACGCCTGATACGCTAACCCGATCCGCGTGACGAATCAACGGCTGGGGGCGTCTGCGTGAAAGAAAAGTTGATGCGCCGGCGATCAGCCGTTCATGGGCGAAAATCCGGTATGGCGCGGATCATGAACTCGTCGAACAGGGGAACGGTAAAGGCGATCTCCCCGTAGGATGGGCTGTAGATCATGCCTTTTTCAATGAGGCTGGCCCGCAAGGGTCCAAGCCTGTTGAGCCGGACGCCCATTGCCGCGGCGATGTCGCTGGTGCGAAGTGTACCGGGTCCGAGCGAGGCCATTGCCCGCAAGAAGTTCTTTTCCGTTGGCGTAAGACGATCGTATCGTACCCGAAAGAAATCCTGGTCCAGGCTGGCGATGACCGCCGGCGAGGCGGCTTGCACAATCTCCAATGTGATCGGGCTCGATGTAGCCAAATCCCACGCTCGATAACCCCATTCCTGCAGAAAATACGGGTAGCCCCTTGTCAACCGATAAACCTCCTCCAACGCGTCAGGTTCAAAGGACACGCCCCTGGCCTGGGCCGGATCCTGCAACGCTTTGGCCGCGTCGGATTTGGACAGCGCGCCGACCTCCGGAAAGCTGAATAGTCGTTCGGCGTATGATTTTGATTCGCCGGCCAGTCGCGGCAAGATCGGCAGTCCTGCTCCGAGAAGGACTATCGGAGACTGGTGCTGCTGCATCTTGTGCATTGCCATGATGAGCGCGCCCAATTCCTCGTGGCTGAAGAACTGCATCTCGTCCGCGAAAATCGCGATGGCTGTTTGCTTGGCTGTTGCGGCCCGGCCAATGGCAACCAGGAGGTTGGGGAGATCCACTTCCAGGTCGCCGCTGTCGGCCGAGCCTTTCTCGGGTTCGACGTCCAGTCCAAAGGTGACATCGTTGTAGGACAACTTGAGCGTTCCAAACCAGCTTCGGGCGACAGCGAATGCTCGTTTGACCAGTTCCCCGGCCCCGGCGATGCGATCCAGATCGAACAGCAATCGCTTGAGCTCCGGGGCAAGAAGCGGCCCCAGCGGCTTGTCTTCATGTGCCTCAATCGAAATACACCGGTAGTCTTGAGATTGCGCGATGCCCGCTATCGCGTTCAGCAACACCGTCTTGCCGACTCCGCGCCGCCCCGTAAGGAGCATGCTCTTGGCCGAGAGCCTCGCTTTGACTCGCCCCAGGAGAACGCGCGCCTGGTCGATGATCGGATCCCGGCCCACAAGTTCTGGCGGCGGCGAGCCGGCTCCAGGCGAATAAGGGTTCTTCAGTGGGTCCACGGCAAGAGTTATACTAAGTTATACCCAGTTATACAAGATTTTCACTATAACCGGGTATAACTCGGTATAACTTCCGAACGTCGGCGCGAATCCCCAACGCCCACACGGCCGCAATCTTAGAAATCAAGAAACTTTTTGCCCCCCGCGGCGTCTAACAATGGACGCCGTTCTATTTTTTGCGATGGAAACGGAAGTTGGGCTACTTGCGAATTTGAGGAATTGTCGAGTTGGCAGATCGCCGGCGATATGAATGCGACGCTCCGTCGCCCGGCGTTGGGTTTTGCGGAATCGAGTTGTCGTGAAAGCGAGGTTTCGGGTAGGCTCTGGCCGATGGACTTGATGACACGGTCGGCCAGCGGATTTTATCGCAGTTGCAGTTGCACGATCGTCGGCGATGTGAAACTGGGGGAAGACGTGAGCGTCTGGTTCGGCGCGGTCATCCGCGGCGATGTGGCGCCGGTAACGATCGGGCGTCGGACCAATATTCAGGACAACGCCGTGGTGCATGTGGATACCGGCGTGCCCAACGATATTGAAGACGATGTGGTTGTGGGACACGGCGCCATCGTGCATGGCAAACGAGTCGGGGCCGGTTCGCTGATCGGCATGGGCGCCACCGTGCTCAGCCGCAGCGTGATCGGCCAGGGTTGTCTGATCGCCGCCGGAGCGGTGGTCAGCCCGGACATGATTGTGCCGGATGGGATGGTGGTGATGGGCGTTCCGGGCAAGGTGGTTCGGCCGGTGCGACCGGCGGATCTGGACTACATGGTTTGGCTTCGCGGGCATTACGTGGAGTTGGCGAGGAAATATGTCAGGGGAGAATTCAAGACCGTAGAATAAAATTCGATACGGGACAACAGCCATTGGGCGGGATATACTGGTGTCACCATGCGACCAGACGTTACCAAGCGGATGGGTGGGCTCGGGCAATGGGGTTGGATTGTCGCGGCGGTTGCGACGATGGTGACGGCGTCGGGCACCTGGGGAGCCGACAACGGCTTCACAATGCGCGATCCCGATGCGACAGTGCAGGGCCAGCAGCAGGCCATGGAGGCCGAACTGCAACAGGGCCGCAGCGATGAAGCCGCCGTCCGCGTCGATAATCTCTTCCGCGATCACGGCGGGGAGATGCAGCAGGATAACAACGGGGTTCTTGTCAACGTCTCCCAGCAGTGGATTGAACTGGGGCACAAGACTCCGGCGCTGACGCAAAGTTACCAGAAGCAATTCGACCCGGCCGCTGTCGCGGCGCTGGCGAAGGTCAAATCCGATCCACATGCCAGCGTGGCCGACTGCATGGCCGTGGCGCGGCGATACCCGCTCAGCTCGGTGGCGGGCGAATGCGTGGCCGAGGCGGCACGGCGCGAGGCCCGCTTGGGCGACTGGACGGGGGCGCTGGATCTGTTCGCCGCCGCACGGGCCGACGGTTGGAAAGAACAACCGGCCGACTCGAAACTCGGCGAGGATTTGTCTGCGGTGAAGAAACTGGCGGATGCCATGTACAGCGGGCCGATCCCGTTTGACGCGACGTGGTATCAGCGTCTACCGGATTCGGACCTTCCGCGCTCATTTCCGCTGGCGGTAGGTGGGCAGGTGGTGGTGGTGGGCGACACGAGGGTTCTGGCCCTGCGTGCCGGTGGTACGGTGGGGTGGGGCATTTTGCTGCCTCAGCCGGCCGACGACGAGGAAGGGTCCGCCTTCAACGAATACACGCCGCAGCCGGTGATTCCGCGATTCGGAGGCGGCCCGGGCTTCGGCGGCCGTGGCGGCGGTGGCGGCGGCGGGCTTGGCGGCGGCGGTGGGCTGGGACAAATGCAGTCAGCACCGGGCGTCAGACTTGGCATGGACCAGGGTGGGGCCGACATGGCCCTGCGGGCGTCGGCTTATGCCGGCGCGATTCCGGCCGGTGCGGCAGCGACTCAGCCCGATGCCGATCAGGTCAGCACCGGGATCATCATCATTCGCGAAAAAGACGAGGACCAGCAAGGCAATGGGTACGCGCTGACGGCGGTGCGGACCACGGATGGCAAGCCGCTGTGGTCAACGGCCGGCGACCAGCCCAACGCGATCCCGTCGATGTATCCGGACCTGTCGTTCTTCCGATCGCCGGTGGTGGCCGGCCGCTATGTGTACGACATGGCCGTGAACATCGGCGCGCAGATGGGCGGGGTGAGCGTGGTGGCGCTGGATGTGGCAACGGGCAAGATGGTATGGCGAACGCCGGTGGGCTCGCTGTCGCCGGATTCCGGCAGCGTGGTGAATAACAACGGATTTTTTGGTCGCGGAGGGCGCGGCGGCCGCTCGGGACAGGTCCAGTTGCTCAGGGAGCTTTCCTTCAATTCGAGCATCGCCGTTTGCGGCCGGCGGCTGGTGTTAACGCCGGATCTTGGCGTGGCGATGTGCCTGGACCGTTTTGACGGCCGGTTGGATTGGGAGGAGCCGACGGCGCCGCCGCAGGTTGCCCAGCCGGCTCGAGGCGGGGTCGCGATCATGCGGATCAACAATGGCAACCTGGTGACGCAGCAGCGTTTTGACGCGACGGCGCATGTGTGCGGTGACGTGGTGGTGATCGCGCCGCAGGACAGCACGGTGGTTCGCGGTCTGTCGGCGGCCGACGGGCACATGCTCTGGCAGAACACCGACATGCCCGGCGACACGCTCATCGGCGGCGACGCGACGCGGGCGATTTTCGCCGGGACGACGATCACGGCCCTGGAAGGCGCCAGCGGCAAGATGCTCTGGACCGCCGCGGACAAACTGGGTGAAGGCGTGCGCGCCATCACCGGGCCGAGCATCGTGGCGGGCGATCAGGTGCAGGCGCCGGTCTCGGGAGATGTGATTGCGCTTTCGGTGGCCACCGGTGAAGTCGTGAAGGCCGACCCCAGTGTGCCGCGTATGACGCCGTGGCTGAAAAATGATGCCACCCTTGAACGACTGAAAGAGGACAAATCGGCGGCGGGGTTCGGCACGCACGCCGCCGTCGATGCTCCGCCTCCGCCGGATATTGTTCCGGGGCCGAATATTTTTGTGCCGCCAGACCCGCAACCGGATCGGCCGCCGATCCTGCCCTAATAAAAGGACACACTCAGAATGACAACGCCTTCGACACCCGCGAACGTGGCCGACGCTACGGCCGGGTCAGCGCCCAATTCCGCAGTCAAAGGCGACGCCGATCTGGAAGCGATTGAGAATCTGCGTCTGGCCTATCGAACGCTCAACGCCGAGTTGAGCAAGGTGATCGTGGGCCAGCAGCAGGTGATCGACGAAATGCTGATCGCGATCTTCACGCGGTCGCACGCGCTGCTGGTGGGTGTTCCCGGTCTGGCCAAGACGCTGCTGGTGTCCAGCGTGGCGCAGACGCTGCACCTGGGGTTCAAGCGCATGCAGTTCACGCCGGATTTGATGCCCTCGGACATCACCGGCACGGAGGTGATCTACGCCGATCCCGTCAGCGGCGAGCGGACGTTCCGGTTCGTCAAGGGTCCGATCTTTGCCAACATCATTCTGGCCGACGAAATCAACCGCACCCCGCCCAAGACCCAGGCGGCGATGCTGGAGGCGATGCAGGAACGGAAGGTGACGGTGGGAGGGATGGATTACAAACTTCCCGATCCGTTCTTCGTTCTGGCGACGCAGAACCCGATCGAGCAGGAGGGAACTTATCCTCTGCCCGAGGCCCAGCTTGACCGCTTCATGTTCATGATCAACGTGGATTATCCCTCGGCGGAGGAAGAGCGGCGGATCATGAAGATGGCGACCAGTCCCGCGGGTGGTCAGCCGCAGCCGGTGCTCACGGGTGAGGATGTGCTGCGGCTTCAGGACATCGTGCGTCGCGTTCCGGTGGCGGATCACGTGTATGCCTACGCGGAGAAACTGGTGCGCGTGACCCGGCCCAAGCAGCCCGAGTCGCTGGATTTCTGCCGCAAATGGCTGAACTGGGGCGCCGGGCCGCGGGCCAGTCTGGCCCTGATCATGGCGGCCAAGGCCAAGGCGATCCTGAGCGGGAATTTCCACGTGAGTTGCGAGGATGTGGCGAGCGTGGCGCTGCCGATCTTCCGGCATCGGCTGGTTCCCAATTTCGCCGCCCAGAGCGAAGGCGTCGCCGCCGACGATATCACGCGCAAAGTGCTTGGCGTCATCCCCAAAGACCGTAAACTGGAATGAGCCGGGCCGGCATGACGGCTCACAGCGAACGGTCCTATGCCCGACGCAAACCTGGCCAACGAGTTGCTGGACCCCGAAGCGATCGGCCAGGCCGAGGCGCTGGGGCTGGCCGCACGGTTCATTGTCGAAGGGTACATGAGCGGGGAACACAAATCCCCGTTCCGCGGATTCAGCGTCGAGTTCACCCAACATCGCCAGTACGTCCCCGGCGACGACACCCGCCACCTCGATTGGAAAGTGCTCGGCCGCACCGACCGCTATTACCTCAAGCAATACGAGCAGGAGACCAACTTCGTCGCCCATCTGCTGCTGGACGGAAGCGAATCGATGCGCTACGGCTCGGGCCAGCCGAGCGGCGGCGCCAAGGCGGTCAAATCGGGCGCGGTTGCCGGTTCGCGGCTGACCAAGTTCCAATACGGCAAGGTTCTGGCGGCGGCGCTGTCGTATCTGATTCTCTATCAGCGCGACGCGGTGTCGGTGGGGATCTTCGACCAGAGCGTTCGCAGCCATGTGCCCCGCACGGGAAACCTGGCGTCGGTGTATGACATCATGGCCCGGCTGGCGGCGTTCGATCCCGTCGGGCAGACCGGCATCGGCGCGATCCTGCACGAAGCCGCGGGGCAGAATCTCCGCAAGGGCATCGTCATTCTCATCAGCGACCTCTTCGACGACGAGAAGGCGATTCAGGATGGTATGCAGCACCTGCGTTTTGGCGGGCACGAAGTCATTCTCTTTCACGTGATGGACCCGTTCGAGCTGGAGTTTCCCTTCGGCGGAAATGTCGAATTTGAAGGCCTGGAGAAAGAGGGAAACCTCAAGACGTCGCCGGCCGACGTGCGGATGTCGTATTTGCGCGAGGTCGAGGCGTTTCGCCGGCGCATCGTCGAGATGTGCGAGAAACATCGGTCTCATTACGTTTTGGCCAACACGGCCGTGCCCCTGCATGAAATGCTTGGCGGATATCTCGCGTTCCGCCGACGGACGACGACGCGATGAATAATGGACGGTGGGGGACTGGTTGCCGGTGAGGTCTTGTGGCGTTCTTGAATCCGCTATTGTTGCTGGGCGCAACGGCGATCGCCGTGCCGATCATCATTCATTTGATGAACCGGCGGAAATACCAGATCGTCTCCTGGGCGGCGATGAAATTCCTGCGCGCCAGCGTCACCCGCAATCGCAAGCGCCTGCGGATCGAGGATCTCCTGCTGCTGCTGCTGCGGTGCATGGTGATTCTGCTCATCGCCCTGGCGGCGGCGCGCCCGGCCCTGCGGTCGGCGTCGGCGGGGGCCGGATTCCTCGGCCCGCGTAAGGTCGCGGCGGTGCTGATCCTGGACAATTCCTACTCGATGAGCCAGACCGACGGCACCACGTCGCGGTTCGATCAATCCAAGAAGTCGCTTTTGGCGGCAATGGACACGTTTCCCAGCGGCTCGACGGCGTCGCTTTCGCTGGCCAGCGATTCGGTCGATGCCCTCGTCCCGGAGCCGACCGTCGATCTCAATCTGGTGCGCAAGGCCATTAACGACGCCCGCATGTGCGACCGTGCCAGCGATCTGTCGCCGGCGATTCGCTCGGCCATCGACGTGCTCAACAAACAGCCCCTGGGCGCGAGCAGGGAAATCTATCTGGCCACCGACGGCCAGGCGCTGGCGTTTAAGGATCTCGACGGAATCACCCGTGCCCTGGATCAGGTCAAGGCGGACATGCGGGCGCACGTCGTCCTGGCCGGCGGGCAGCCGACCCAGAATCTGGCTGTCTCCGAAATGCGGCTGGGCAATGAAATTCCCGCAGTGGGCCGGTCGCTGCGCTTCGATGTCGAGGTGACAAACTTCGGTACGACGGTGGCCAAAAATGTGCCCGTCACCCTGGCGATCGACGGCCGGCCTCCCTCCGATCAGGCCATCATCGATACGCTTGATCCGCTGCGATCGCGCACGGTGACGCTGTATGGGCGGATGGACGCGCAGGGCTACCACGCGGTGACGGGGGCGCTGCCGGCGGACCGGCTTCCGGCCGACGACACGCGCACGCTGGTGGTGCATGCGGTGGCGAAGGTGAGCGTGCTGCTGGTGGACGGCGATCCGCGCGACAGTGCCCGCGACGCCGAGACGTTCTATCTGCGTCACGCGCTGGTGCCGGTGGCCGCCAAGGACGTGGCGGATTATTTCGTCAAGGCAACGGTCGTCAGCGCGACGGATCTGGCCAACGCGCGATTCGACGATTTTGATGTCGTCGTGCTGGCCGACGTGCCGGAATTGTCGGCCGCTCAGGCGGAATCGCTCTCATCATACGTGCGCCGCGGTAACGGATTGCTCATTTTTCCCGGCCCGCGCACGAATGTGGAGTTCTACAACAACGTGCTGCTGAAGCAATGGAATCTTCTGCCGGCCTCGCTGGGGGACGCTCGCGGCGACGCGGACAACGACCAGAAATTCATCGCCTTCTCGCCGACGGACGTTTCGCATCCGATCGTCTCAATATGGAAAGACCCGGCCAACGGCGATATCGGCCGGGCAAAGTTCTTTCGGACCTATCTTCTCAAGCCGGTCGAGAATCCGCCGCCGGCCACCAACCCATTGGCCGAATCCGCGACCACGGCCCCGTCCGATGCGCTGGCTGCCGGCGCCACGCACACCATTCTCCGCTACACCGACGGCACGCCGGCGATGATGGAGCGCGACGTGGCCCTGGGCCGCGTGGTGCTCTCGGCCAGCACCGCAGCGACGGAATGGAACGATCTGCCGGTCAACGCCGGGCTGTTCGTGCCGCTCATGCAGCGCACGCTCGGATGGCTCGGCGCGGCGGCGGATCGCAATCTCAACGTCACCGTCGGAGACGAACTGGTCGTGCATCCCTCGCCGGAATTGCTGGGCCAGGAAGCGGTGGTCTCGCGCCCGCCCGCCGCGCCCGGCGGGACCGAATCCCGCCGCGTCGAGCTGGCCGATCATGTGCCGACCGTCACCTACGCCCAGACCAACTGGGCCGGCGTGTACAATGTGCAACTGGCGGACAAAACGCTGATGTTCGGCGTGCAGCGCCCGG
>Ga0181520_10005913_pt1 | contig 19101 bp, 20 predicted proteins | sample PEATcosm2014_Bin_29_FD_132451 | JGI IMG/M metagenome (GOLD analysis project Ga0181520, IMG submission 132451) | Peatland microbial communities from MTU Mesocosm Facility, Houghton, MI, USA - PEATcosm2014_Bin02_30_metaG | ecosystem: Environmental > Terrestrial > Soil > Wetlands > Peat | place...
TGGCGCTGCTGGTGCTGGGCGTGTGCGCCAGGCTGCTGCTGACCCTAATGGAACATCCGGCCGACCTTTATTCTTTGGCCGGTCCGCTCGCCGGCTGAACCCGCGGCAAGGCATCGAGTTTGCGGGCCAGTTCGAGGCGCTGCGGCGCGTCGGCCGGCAGTGCCGCCAGAAGTTTCGTCCACAGACGCCGCGCCGCGTCGCCATTGCCGGCCTCGGCCTCGGCGCGGCCGAGATAATAGAGGGCGGTCGGGTTGGCCGGGTCCATGTCAAGGACCTGGCGCAAGGTGGCGACGAAGTCGGTCGGCAACCGTTCGGTCCTGGCGGCGGCAAGCTGGTTCTGCGCCAGCGACAAGCGCGGCTCGACCGCGTTCGGCGCCAGTTGGATGGCATGTTCCGCCGCGTCGCGCGCCTGGGCGAAGTCGCCGAGCACGCGGTAGGACCGCGACAGCATCAACCATCCCTGCTCGTCGTTCGGATCGAGTTTGAGCCGCGCCGCCAACCCGGCGACCATGTCGCGAATGGTGCGCGTCTGTTCCGCCTGCCCCTGGTCCATCAAGGTCGAGACGCCCATCTCGGGGGTGGGCGGTTCGGCGCGGACGATGGCGGGAGGGGCCGGCGTCACCGATGCCGGATCGAGACCGCCCAGGCGGGCATAGCGGTCGATATGCTGGCGCAGCATGGGCAACCACGGCGCCCCCGGCGGGCTGCCCGCTTCAAGATCGCGCCAGATGGCGACGGCGTCGCCATACTTGCCCAACTGTCCCGCCGCCAGCCCCAAATAGAAGCGGGCGCGCGGTTCCCTGGCATCTTGCGACAAGGCGTTCTCGAAATCCGCCCGCGCTTCCGGACCGACCATGCCGTCGTTGGACAGCGCCACCGCTTCGCCCAGCGCCGCCCACAGCGAAGGGCCGGCGGCGCCGAGCGCGATGGCGCGACGATAGGCCCCCGCCGCCAGGGCGAACTGGTGAAGTCCGGTATAGGTCTCGGCCAACGAGACATAGCCTTCGGGGTCGGGACTCGCCCGCAATTGCGCGGTCAATTCCGCCGCCATCGCGGTCATGCGGATGGCCGGGTCCGCCTGCCGCGCCGCGTAGGGCTGGCCGGGAAGCGACGGTGCGCCGATCAGGCCATAGACGGCCAGGGCGCCCAGCGGAATCGCCAGGCCGAGAATTGCCGCGATGATCCGATTGAACGACCGGGCGGTGGGACGGGCGCCGGCTTCGGACAGCGATTCCAGGGTGAGGATGCGGCGCTGGACCTCGATACACGCCGCTTCGGCCTGATCCTTGGCCAGGATGCCCCCCGCCTCTTCCCGCTCCAGTTCGGCCAACTGGTCGCGATAGATGGCAAGCCCGTGCTCGCGCCGCGACAACGGCAGGCCGACCCGCCGCAACAGCGGCGCCACCAGCCAGACCGAGGTGCAACCCGCCATCAGCGCAAAGGCGACCCACAGTGTCATGCGACCTTGTCGTCCTCAACGATTTCCCGGAGACGACGCCTCTCCGCCTCGGTCAACGGCGCCACTTCGGACGCGGCGCGGCGGCGGAAAAAGGCGAAGGCGACGCCGCCGGCCAACAGCAACAGAATCACCGGTCCCAGCCACAACAGGACGGTCTCCGCCTTGAACGGCGGCTTCAGCAGAACGAAGTCGCCGTAGCGGTCGACCATGAACTGCCGGGCCTGCGCGTCGGTGTCGCCGGCCACCAGCCGCTGGCGCAACAAGACCCTGAGGTCATGCGCCAGGTCGGCGTCCGAATCCTCGATCGACTGGTTCTGGCAGACCAGGCAGCGCAAATCCTGCCCCAACGTCTCGGCGCGCGATTCCAACGCTTTGTCGGACAGCATTTCATCAGGCCGCGCCGCCCGCACGCCGCCGGCCGTCGCCGCCAGCACCGCCGACGCCATGACAAGCTGGCGCACAATCCGGGCAATTCGATGGCGATAGCGAGTCGTCATGGCGTCAACGCCGCCACCAGCGGCAAAAGACGCGTGCGGATTTCTTCGGGGGTGAAGGGTTTCTTCCAGGCATAACGGATGCGTCCCTCGCCATCGACCAGATAACTTTCAGGGACGCCATAGACCCCGAAATCGATCGCCACGCGGCCATCGGCGTCCGCTCCCACCTGTCGGTAGGGATTGCCCTGGCCGGCCAGGTAATTCTGCACCGCCGCCGCGTTATCCTTGTAGGCGATGCCCACCACGGCGACCTTGTCCGTCAGATTGGCCAGCAGCGCGTGCTCCTCGCGGCACGGCACGCACCAGGTGGCGAAAAAGTTGACCAGCGTCACCTTGCCCTTGAAATCGGCGGTCGACAGGCCGGGCTGGCCGGCGGCGACGGGCGGCAAGTCGAACGTGGGGACCGGCTTGTCGAGCATCACCGTCGGGATGTCCTTGGGCAAATCGCCCCGATCCATCAGAACCAGACGCCAGACCACCAGCGCCGCCAAGGCGAGAAACAGGACCAGGGGCAGCAGCGCGGTGCGCCGGTCCATCGCTCAGCCCTTCGCCGCGGCCAAACGGGCGGCCGCGCGCGGCGGCGCGCCGACGCGGAACCGGCGATCGGAGAGCGAGACGAGGCCGCCCAGGGTCATGATGATGGCGCCGCCGAAAATCCACGGCACCATCGGATTGTGATAGATGCGGGTGACGTAACCGCCATCGCCGTCCGGCTCGCCGAGAACGACGTAGAGATCGCCGATCAGATTGGTGCGGATGGCGGCGAAGGTGGTGGTCGTCGGCGGCTGGGCGAACTGGCGCCGCTCGGGATGGAACACCGCGACCACCCGCGCCCCGCGGTGCGCGGTGAAGGTGCCCCGCATCGCCACATAGTTGGGACCGGGGACATTGTCCTCGACGCTGTCGAGCCGCACCTGGAGTCCGGCGATATCGACGCTGTCGCCCAGATGCATCACCTGCACCTTTTCCACCCGCCAGGCGGTGGCGCCGGTAATGCCGGCGATGACGATGGCGAGGCCGAGATGCGCCGTGGTCATCCCCCACGCCCCGCGGGGCAGATTGATCGCGCGCCGCCAGATCTCGCCCGGCCTGGCGGAGAACAGGTGAACCCGCTCCGCCCATTCGGCGAGGGTGCCGAGCAGCAGCCAGGTGGCGAGGCCGATGCCGCCGGCGGCATAGAGCACGGCGGAGGGTCCGCCATCGAGCACCCAGGTCAGCACCATCATGGCCACCGCCGCCACCGCCGCCAGCTTGAGCCGCGACAGCACGCCCGGCAAATCGCCCCGCTTCCAGGACAAATGCGGCCCCACCGCCATGGCCAGCACCAACGGCACCATCAGCGGCAGGAAGACGATATTGAAGAACGGCGGGCCGACCGAAATCTTGCCCATATGGAAGGCGTCGGCGACCATCGGGAACAGGGTGCCGAGCAGCACGGTACCGGCGCCGGTCGCCAGCAGCAGATTGTTGAGCAGCAGGCCGCCCTCCCGCGAGATTGGGGCGAACAGGCCGTTGTCGGTCAGGCGCCCGGCGCGCAGCGCGAACAGGACGAGCGAACCGCCGGTGAGGACGAACAGGATGACCAGCACGAAAATCCCCCGCGCCGGATCGGCGGCGAAGCTGTGCACCGAGGTCAGGATGCCGGAGCGCACCAGGAAGGTGCCGAGCACCGACAGCGAGAAGGTGAGGATGGCCAGCAGGATGGTCCACGCCCGCAACGATTCGCGCTTCTCGGCGACGATCGCCGAATGCAGCAGCGCGGTCCCCGCCAGCCACGGCATGAACGAGGCGTTCTCCACCGGGTCCCAATACCACCAGCCGCCCCAGCCCAGCGTGTAATAGGCCCACCACGAGCCCATGGCGACGCCCAGGGTCAACGCGCACCACGCCGCCAGCGTCCACGGCCGCACCCAGCGCGCCCAGGCGGCGTCGACGCGGCCCTCGATAAGGGCGGCGATGGCGAAGGAGAAGGCCATGGAGAATCCGACATAGCCGAGATAAAGCATCGGCGGATGGAAGGCGAGACCGGGGTCCTGGAGGATCGGGTTCAGCCCGTTGCCGTTGATCGGCGCCGGATCGACCCGCAGGAAGGGGTTGGAGGTGAACAGGATGAAGGCGAGGAAAAAGGCGCCGATCAAGCCCTGCACCGCCAGGACGCGCGCCTTCAGCGGCACCGGCAGGTGGTTGCCGAACACCGCGACGGCGGCGCCATAGAGGCCGAGGATGAACACCCACAACACCATCGAGCCTTCGTGATTGCCCCAGACGCCGGCGATTTTGTAGAGCAGGGGCTTGTCGGTGTGGGAGTTCTCCACCACCGCCAGCACCGAGAAGTCGCTGGTGACGTAGCAGCCGATCAGGCAGAGAAAGGCGATGGCGATGAGGGCGCCCTGGCACAGCGCGGCGGGGGTGCCCAGCGCCATCCAGGCGGGATCGCGCCGGTGGGCGCCGATCATCGGCAGGCTGCCTTGGACGATGGCGACGACAAAGGCGAGGATGAGGGCAAAATGGCCGGTTTCAGGAATCACTTCTTGCCCTCCTGCTCTTGCCAACGTCCCGATTTCTTCAAGGCCTCGACGACCTCTTTCGGCATGTAATGTTCGTCGTGCTTGGCCAGGACCTCGCTCGCCGCGAATCGCCCGTCCGCCTCCATCCGCCCTTCGGCGACGACGCCTTGCCCTTCGCGGAACAGGTCGGGGAGGATGCCGGTATAGGACACCGCCAGACGCTCGGTCAGATCGGTGATGGCGAAGCGGACGGTCGTCCCGTCCTTGACCACCGACCCCTGCTCGACCAGGCCGCCGATGCGCAGCAGCCGGCCGGGACCGACATGCTTGGCCACCACTTCGCTCGGCGTGTAGAAATAAACCAGGCTGTCGCCGGCCGCCACCAGAACCAGGGCGGTCGCCGCGCCGAGCGATGCCAGCCCGGCGAGGGCGAAGGCGAGGCGGCGCTGTTTGCGTGTCACCGTGTTCCGTCCCCGTTCTGCAAGGATTTCAGCTCCCGCTGGCGGGCCTTCAGCCGGCGCCAGGCCGATATCGTCAAGGCGCCGATGACCAGCGCCGACACGCCATAGGCCGGCCAGACGAATACGCCCAGGCCGCCCATAAAGACCCACTGGGCGAGGCTGTCGGTCATGACGCGGTCAGCCGCAGCGCGCGAATTTTCGCCGAGAGAATTTCGCTGCGCACGTTCATCAGCAGCAGCGTGGCGAACAGCACGGTATAGCCAACCCCCATCAGCATGAGCGGCAGCAGCATCGCCGGATCGATCGCCGGCGTGCCGAGCCGGGTGACGCTGGCCGGCTGATGCAGGGTATGCCACCAATCCACCGAAAACTTGATGATCGGCACATTGACGAAGCCGGCCACCGCCAGGATGGCCGCCGCCCGCTCACCGCGGGTGCGGTCGTCGAACGCGTCGAGCAGGGCGAGATGGCCGAGATAGAGAAAGAACAGGATCAGCATGCTGGTCAGCCGCGCATCCCACGCCCACCAGATGCCCCACATCGGCTTGCCCCACAGCGACCCGGTGATCAGGCACAGGAAGGTGAAGCCGGCGCCGAGCGGCGACGCCGACCGCGCCACCAGATCGGCCAACGGATGGCGCCACACCAGGGCGACGAAGGACGATCCCGCCAACACCGAATAGGCGGCCATGCCCAGCCAGGCCGACGGCACGTGGACATACATGATGCGCACGCTCTCGCCCTGCTGATAGTCGGGCGGCGAGGCGAACAGCGCGAAATAGAGGCCGGCGCCGAGCAGCATGACGGACAGTCCGGCGAGCCAGGGATGCAGCGCCGTGGCCAGGCGGAAAAAGCGGGTCGGATTGGCGAAGCGGTTCATCGTTTTTGTTCTAACGCCAAATCTGGAGGAAAGCCAGACGGCGTGACGGACCCGCCACGCCCCCAACGCCGCCCTCCCCGCCGCCGTCCCGGCCGGCGTTCGCCGCGAGTCATTCCAGCGCTTGGCGCAACGCCGCCGTCGAGGCCCACAAGGACAGCGGCAGGGCGGCCAGCAGGAACGCCGCCAGCACCATCAAGGGCGGCGTCGCCGGCAGGCCCTGCACCGCCCGGTCGACGGCGCCGGCGCCGAAGATCAGCACCGGCAGGCAGAGCGGCAGCACCAGCAGCGAGACCAGCACGCCGCCGCGCCGCGCCCCGAGCGACAGGCCGGCGCCCAGCGCGCCCAACAGGCTCAAACTCGGCGTGCCGAGCGCCATGGCCAGCAGCAGCGTGGCGAAGCCCGCCGCATCCATGTGCAGGAGCAGCGCCAGCAGCGGCGCTGCCGCCATCAACGGCAAGCCGGTGGTCAGCCAGTGGGCGATCACCTTGCCCAGCACGACGACGGCCAGCGATCCCGGCGCCAGCACCAGTTGTTCGAGGCTGCCATCCTCGTAATCGGCGAGGAACAGGCGGTCGAGCGACAGCATCGCCGACAGCAGCGCGCCCACCCAGACGATGCCGGCGGCGGTGCGTTCGAGAAGATTGGTCTCCGGCCCCAGAGCCAACGGGAACAAGGCGACCGCCAGCAGGAAAAAGGCGATGACGATGGCGCTGTCGGAGGCCTGGCGCAGAGCCAGCCGCAAATCGCGCCGGATGACGAGGGCGAGGCGGCGCATCAGGACGGTCCCCCGGAATCCGCGGGCCGGAACCCGTCGCCGGCGTTGTTCGCCGGAGCGGCGCCGGCAACCGCCGGCCGCCGGATGAATTGATCGAGATGCAACGGCTGGGCGCCGTCCAGCTCGACATCCGTGTGGGTGGACAGCACCACCATGCCACCGCCGGCGCGGTGGCGGGCGATGACCGACTCCAGGGTGCGGACCGAACCGGCATCGAGCGCCGCCGTCGGTTCGTCGAGCAGCCACAGCGGCGCCTTGCCGGCCAGCAGGCGGGCCAGGGCCAGACGGCGGCGTTGGCCGGCCGACAGAATGCGCGCCGGCTCGTCGGCCAGGCGGCCCAGGCCGAAGCGCTCGAGAGCCATGGCGATGGTCGACGCAGCGATGGCGGGATCGCGCAAGCCCGCCCAGAAGGCCAAATTCTCGGCGACGGTCAGGGCCGGCTTGACGGCGTCCTGGTGACCGACGAACGCCAGCCGGGCGGCATGCGCCTCGTCATCCTCGGCCACCGGCCGGCCATCCCAGAGGATGGTTCCGGCGGCCGGCCGCAGCAGCCCGGCCAACAGCCGGAGCAGGCTCGATTTTCCGCTGCCGTTCGGCCCCAGCAACAACAGGGCGCCGCCCGATTCAAGGGTGAAGCGGAGATCGACGAACACCGTTCGCTCGCCGCGCACGCAGGCGAGTCCTTCGACGGAGAACGAGGTGTCGGCTTCGATCATCGGCCGGCACGATAGCAAAGCCGCGGCCGCCCCCCAAGCGAATCAGCGCCCGCAAAACAGGCAATCGATCGCGGCCGCCTCCGAAATTATCGTTCCCCAACCATCGGGGGGATAGTATCTTGCGCGGACGACCACAAATATCCCCTGGAAGGCGATCGCATTCGGCGCACCGGACGGGTTTTCGAGCAGGCCCGGCCTTCCCATCCTTGACCCTCGTGATCGAGAGGATTTGCCATGCTTGAAGCCTATCGTCAGCATGTCGCCGAACGAGCCGCCCAGCGGATCCCGCCGCTGCCGCTGTCCGCCGCCCAGACCGAAGATTTGGTGGCGCTGCTGAAAAACCCACCCGCCGGCGAGGAGGCGTTTCTCCTCGACCTCCTGGTGCACCGTGTGCCGGCCGGAGTCGACGACGCCGCCAAGGTGAAAGCGGCTTTTCTCTATGCCATCCAGAAGGGCGAAGCGACCTCGCCCTTGATCTCGCCGGTGCGGGCCACTGAAATCCTCGGCACCATGCTGGGCGGGTTCAACATCCGCCCGCTGATCGAAGCGTTGTCGCAGGGACCTCTGGCCGCCGCCGCCGCGACCTGCCTGAAGCACACCCTGCTGATGTTCGACTATTTTCACGATGTCGACGCGCTGGCCAAGGCCGGCAACGCGGCGGCGCAGTCGGTCTTGCAAAGCTGGGCCGACGGCGAGTGGTTCACCTCCCGTCCGCCGGTGCCGGAAAGCCTGCTGATCACCGTGTTCAAGGTGTCCGGCGAGACCAACACCGACGATCTGTCGCCCGCCCCCGACGCGTGGAGCCGACCTGACATTCCGCTGCACGCTTTGGCCATGCTGAAAAACGCCCGCCCGGGCATCGAGCCCGACGAGCCGGGCAAGCGCGGCCCGATCGATCTGATCGCCAAGCTCAAGGAAAAAGGCCATGTCGTCGCCTATGTCGGCGATGTGGTGGGAACCGGTTCGTCGCGCAAATCGGCGACCAATTCAGTGATGTGGTGGACCGGCGAGGACATTCCGCATGTCCCCAACAAGCGCTTCGGCGGCGTCTGCATCGGCGCCAAGATCGCCCCGATCTTTTACAACACCCAGGAGGATGCCGGCGGCCTGCCCATTGAGATGGACGTCTCCAGGATGGAGATGGGCGACGTGGTCGAACTTCGCCCCTATGAGGGCAAGGCGCTGAAGGACGGCGCGGTGATCGCCAATTTCTCGATGAAATCCGAGGTGGTGTTCGATGAGGTGCGCGCCGGCGGGCGCATTCCGCTGATCATCGGCCGCGGCCTGACGGCGCGGGCGCGCGAGGCGCTGGGTCTGCCGGCCTCCACCCTGTTCCGCCTGCCCAAGGCGCCGGTCGACACCGGCAAGGGCTTCACCCTGGCCCAGAAGATGGTCGGACGCGCCTGCGGCCTGCCCGAGGGCAAGGGCATCCGTCCCGGCACCTATTGCGAGCCGAAAATGACCACGGTCGGCTCGCAGGACACCACCGGCCCGATGACCCGCGACGAGTTGAAGGATCTGGCCTGCCTGGGCTTCTCCGCCGACATGGTGATGCAGTCCTTCTGCCACACCGCGGCCTACCCGAAACTGGTCGACGTCAAGACCCACCACGAATTGCCGGCCTTCATCGCGACCCGGGGCGGCGTCGCGCTCCGGCCGGGCGACGGCATCATCCACTCCTGGCTGAACCGCCTGCTGCTGCCCGACACCGTCGGCACCGGCGGCGATTCGCACACCCGCTTCCCCATCGGCATTTCCTTCCCGGCCGGGTCCGGCCTGGTCGCCTTCGCCGCCGCCACCGGGGTCTTCCCGCTCGACATGCCGGAAAGCGTGCTGGTGCGCTTCAAGGGCACCCTCGAGCCGGGGGTGACCCTGCGCGATCTGGTCAATGCCATTCCGCTCTACGCCATTCGCGCCGGCCTGCTGACCGTCGAGAAAAAGGGCAAGAAGAACATCTTTTCCGGCCGCATCATGGAAATCGAGGGACTTCCCGATCTCAAGATCGAGCAGGCCTTCGAGTTCACCGACGCCTCGGCCGAGCGGTCCTGCGCCGGCTGCACGGTCAAGCTCAATCCGGCGCCGATCATCGAATACATGACCTCCAACGTCACCTTGATGAAGTGGATGATCGCCGAAGGCTATGAGGACCGCCGCACGCTGGAGCGGCGCATCCGGGCGATGGAGGCGTGGATGGCCAAGCCGGACCTGCTGCGCGCCGACGCCGATGCCGAATACGCGGCGGTGATCGAGATCGACCTCAAGGACATCAAGGAACCGATCGTCGCCGTGCCCAACGACCCGGACGACGTGAAATTTCTCTCCGAAGTAGCCGGCGATCCCATCGACGAAGTGTTCATCGGCTCGTGCATGACCAATGTCGGCCATTTCCGCGCCGCCGGCAAAGTGCTCGAGGGCAAGAGCGACATCCCCACCCGCCTGTGGGTGGCGCCGCCGACCAAGATGGACGCCATGCTGCTTACCGAGGAGGGCTATTACGGGATCCTCGGCCGCACCGGCGCCCGCATGGAAATGCCCGGCTGTTCGCTGTGCATGGGCAACCAGGCCCAGATCCGCAGCGGCGCCACCGCCATGTCAACCTCGACCCGCAATTTCCCCAACCGGCTCGGCCTCAACACCCGCGTCTATCTGGGCTCGGCCGAACTGGCCGCCGTCTGCGCGCTGCTCGGCCGCATGCCGACGGTGGCGGAGTACATGGAAAAAGTCGAGATGCTGAGCGGCCAGGCGGCGGACCTCTACCGCTACATGAACTTCGACAAGATCCCGGCGTTCCGGGACGTCGCCGACCGTGTTGATATCAGGGGACACAATACATAATTATCAATTAAGTATTGTGTCCCCTTTTTACTTGTGTCCCCTTTTTACTACCGTTCCAGCAACGCCGCCAGGCGGCGGGCGAAGGCGGCGGGGTCGGGGACCGGTTCGCCTTCGACGATGCGGGCCTGGTCGAGCAGCAGCCAGGCGGTGTCGGCCAACGCCCCGGACGCGCCCTCGTCTTTCGCCCGCCCGGCGAGCCGGCGGATCAGGGTGTGGCGCGGATTGACCTCGAGAATGCGCGGTGGGCGTTTGGTCTCCTGCTGATGCTGGCGCAGCATGCGCTCGAGATGCATGCTCATGTCGCCTTCGTCGGCAACCAGGCAGACGGCGCTCTCGGTCAGGCGGTCCGAACCGCGGACGTCCTTGACCGCGTCGCCCAGCACCTGCTTGAACGCGTCGATCAGCGCCGACAGCTCATCGCCGCCGGCCGCCGGTTTGGCCTCCTCCTCCGCCGAGGCCTTGACCGCCGACAGATCGGCCGCGCCCTGCGCCACCGACCGGATCGGCTTGTCCTTGAAGGTGCCGATGACCGCGGGCCAGAATTCGTCGATCGGATCGGACAGCAGCAGCACCTCGATGCCCTTGGCTTTGAACCCTTCGATCTGCGGGCTTCGCATCAAGGTGTCGGCATCGTCGCCGGTGATCGTGTAGATGGCGCTCTGGCCATCCTTCATCCGCTCAACATAGGTCGCCAGACTGATCGGCGTGTCGGAGACGGTGGTGCGGAAGCGGGCGAGGTCGAGGATTTCCTCGCGCCGTTCGAAATCCTCGTACAGACCTTCCTTCAGCACCGCGCCGAAACTGGCCCAGAAGGTGTCGTAATGGCCTTCACCATCGTCGGCCTTCTTCTTCAACTCGGCGAGGATGCGCTTGACCAGCCCGGCCCTGATCTTGGCCAGCACCGGGTTGTGCTGGAGCATCTCGCGGCTGACATTGAGCGGCAGATCCTGGCTGTCGATGACGCCGCGGACGAAGCGCAGGTAGGGCGGCAGCAGCTCGGCGCAATCGTCGGTGATGAAGACCCGCTTGACGTAGAGCTTGACCCGCTGGCGACGGTCCGGATGGAAAATGTCGAACGGCTTCTGGGTCGGCACGAACAGCAGCGAGGTGTATTCGATGGCGCCTTCCGCCTTGGTGTGCAGCGTCAGCCATGGCTCGTCGAACGCGTGCGCGACGTGGTGGTAGAACTCCTTGTACTGCTCGGCGGTGATCTCGGCCTTGGGTCGCGTCCACAAGGCGGAGGCGGCGTTGACCGTTTCCGTCTTGTCGCCCTCGACCAGCACCACCGGCAAGGCGATGTGGTCGGAATAGGTCTTGATGATGTTGCGCAGGCGATACCCCTCAAGGAATTCGTCTTCGCCGTCGCGCAGGTGGAGGACGATCCGGGCGCCGCGCTCGGCCGTCGGGTCCTCGCCGATGGTGAATTCGCCGCCGCCGTCGGAGGCCCAGCGCCACCCCTTGTCGTCGCCGGCCTTGCGCGAAATCACTTCGACCTCGGAGGCGACCATGAAGGCCGAGTAGAAGCCGACGCCGAATTGGCCGATCAGATTGACCGCGCCCTTGGCGTCGTTGGCCACCGAGTCGAGAAAGGCGGCGGTGCCCGACCGCGCGATGGTGCCGAGATTGTCGACCAGCTCGGCCTCGTTCATGCCGATGCCGTTGTCGGCGATGGTGATGGTCCGCGCCTGGCGATCGGGCGTGATGGTGATCTTGAATTCGGCGTCGCCGCCGAGCAGGTCCGCCTGGGTGAGCGCGGCATAACGCAGCTTGTCGCAGGCGTCCGAGGCGTTGGAGATCAGCTCGCGCAAAAAGATTTCTTTGTTTGAATACAAGGAGTGAACGACGATATCGAGGAGCTTGCTGACTTCCGCCTGAAAACGACGTTTTTCTTCGGCCATGAGTGGAGTACCCTTTGAGTGTTGTCCAACCGGGTTCGAATTCGCCCGTGAGGATATGAGGGAACCGCCGGCGATTCGCAAGCGGACTTCCCTCGGAGCTCGCTCGAGGCCCTCGCAGAGAAGAAGGCCACCGGCATAACGAGGAGATGCTCATGCAAAATCCCCTTCAGATCACTTTCCACGGAATCGACCATTCAGCCGCCGTCGAACAGCGCATCCGCGAAAAAGCGGCCAAGCTGGAACAGATTTGCGATCGGATCACCAGTTGCCGGGTGGTGATTGAGGCTCACCACAAAAACACCAGCAGCCTGCATCGCACGGGAGAACCATTCCACATCCGCATCGACGTCACCGTTCCCGGCGCCCAGTTGGTGGTGCGCCGCGACCCCAAGGACCCCAAAGTCAACGAGGAGATCGTGCCGGCGCTGCGCGAGGCGTTTGACAATATGGGCCGCCAGCTCAAGGACTATGTCGAGCGGGTGCGTGACGAAAACAAGGCGCGCGCCGCGCAATAAGCCTCGGTGAACAAGACGCAAGGGACGGGCCGCATCGTCGCGGTGCTGGGCCCCACCAACACGGGCAAGACCTATCTCGCCCTGGAACGGATGATCGGTCACCGCTCCGGCATGATCGGCTTTCCCTTGCGTCTCCTCGCCCGCGAGAATTACGACCGCATCGTCCGCGTCAAGGGCGCCGGCGCCGTCGCCTTGCTGACCGGCGAGGAAAAGATCGTCCCCGCCCACCCGAGTTGGTATGTCTGCACCGTCGAGGCGATGCCGACCGACCGCCGCGTCGACTTCCTCGCCATCGACGAGATCCAACTGTGCGCCGACGCCGAGCGCGGCCACGTCTTCACCGACCGCCTGCTGCATGCGCGCGGCGAGACCGAGACCATGTTTCTCGGCGCCGAGACCATCAAGCCGCTGCTGCGCCGCCTGGTGCCGGAGGCCGAATTCCTCACCCGGCCCCGCCTGTCGCAACTCAGCTATGGCGGGCCGCGCAAACTGACGCGCCTGCCGCCGCGCAGCGCCGTCGTCGCCTTTTCCGCCGCCGATGTCTACGGGCTGGCCGAGATGGTCCGCCGCCAGCGGGGCGGCGCCGCCGTCGTCCTCGGCGCCTTGAGCCCGCGGGCGCGCAATGCCCAGGTCGCCCTCTATCAGGCCGGCGAGGTCGATTACCTGGTCGCCACCGACGCCATCGGCATGGGCCTCAACATGGATATCGACCATGTCGCCTTCGCCGCGTTGCGCAAGTTCGACGGCCGGGTGCCGCGCCCCCTCGAGGCCGCCGAACTGGCGCAGATCGCCGGGCGCGCCGGGCGGCACATGAATGACGGCACCTTCGGTACCACCGGCGACCTCGACGGGCTCGACCCCAAGCTGGTCGAGGCGGTGGAGAATCATCGATTCCCGCCGCTGAAGCGCCTGTGGTGGCGCAACAGCGACCTGCGCTTCACCTCGCTCGACGCGCTGGCCGCCTCGCTCGACCGCCTGCCGGACCGGCCCGGCCTGGTCCGGGCGCGGGAGGCAGACGACCACCTGGCCCTCGCCGCGCTGCGTCGCGACGCCACCATCGCCGAGCGCGCCGTCGGCCCCGACATGGTCAAGCTGTTGTGGCAGGTCTGCCAGATTCCCGATTTTCGCAAGGGCCTGGCCGAATCGCACAGCCGCCTGCTGGCGGCCATTTTCCGCCATCTCTCCGGCCCGACCGGCCGATTGCCGTCCGACTGGCTGGACGCGCAGGTCAAACGGGTCGACCGCACCGACGGCGACATCGAGACGCTGATGACCCGCATCGCCAATGTGCGGACCTGGACCTATGTCAGCCAGCGCGGCGACTGGGTCGCCGATGCCGGCCACTGGCAGGCGCGCACCAAGGCGCTCGAGGACCGGCTGTCCGACGCGTTGCACGAGAGACTGACCCAGCGTTTCGTCGACCAGCGCACCGCGGTGTTGGTGCGCAAGCTGAAAAGCGCCGATGCCCTGCAGTCCGCCGTCGAAGGCGATGGCGCGGTGCGCGTCGAAGGCCAGTTCGTCGGCACCCTGAAAGGCTTGCGCTTCCAGGCCGACGAGGCGGAAAGCGGCAATGCCGCCCGCGCCGTCTCGGCGGCGGCGGTGCGCGCCCTGCGCGGCGAGATCGCCAGCCGTCTGGCGGCGATGAACGACGAGGCGGACGACGCTTTTCGCCTCGACGGCCAGGGCTATATCGCCTGGCGGGACGCCCCGGTGGCGCGCCTCGCCGCCGGGGCCGAGCCGTTGCGGCCGGCGGTCGAGGTGCTGCCCTCGGACCTGATCGAAGGCCCGTCGCGGACCGCCTTGCAGAGGCGCCTGGCGCGCTGGCTCGACGCCCACCTCGAACGGGTCCTGACGCCGCTGTTCGCCCTGCGCCGGGCGGCGCTGAGCGGCGCGGCGCGCGGGCTGGCCTTTCATCTGGGCGAAACGCTGGGCTCGGCCGCCGCCACCGCCGTCGCCGGGCAGACCGCCGCCCTCACCGTCGAGGATCGGCGGACATTGTCGCGGCTGGGGGTGCGCTTCGGCTGCGAGAGCGTGTTCATGCCGGCCCTGCTCAAACCCGCCGCCCAGCGCCTGCGCGCCGCCCTGTGGTGCTGCCACGCCGGCTCGCCGCCGTTGCCGCCGCCGCAAGCCGGGCGGGTGTGGGTGCCGGCGACGTTGCCGGAGGCGTTCTACGAGGCGGTCGGCTATCGCCCGCTGGCCGGTTTGGCCATTCGCGTCGACATGCTGGAGCGCTTCGCCGCCGACGCCCGCGCCCTGGCCCGCGAGGGGCCGTTCCAGGCGACGCCGGCGCTCGACGCCGTGCTCGGCACCCCCGCCGGACGCATCCTCGAAGCGCTGGGCTATCAGGCCAGGCCGCACCCCGAACTCGGGGTCACCTATCAGCCGCGCCGGCGCCCGCCGGCCCGTCCGCGCCGCCGCCGCCCGGCGTCGGAGACATCGCCATTCGCCGTGCTGCGCGCTCGGGTCCCCAAGGAATGACCGACTCGATCCGCATCGACAAGTGGCTGTGGTTCGCCCGGTTCTGCAAGAGCCGCAGCCTGGCGAAAGCCCTGGTTGAGGATGGCGCGGTGCGACTCAATGGACTTGTGGTGGGCAAAGCCAGCACGCCGGTCAAAATCGGCGACCGGGTGGAGTTCGCCCTGCGCGGCCATCCGTTCGCCGTCGAGGTGACGGCGCCGGGCGAACGACGGGGCCCTGCCGCCGAGGCCGCCTTGCTTTACCGCGACCTTTCGCCGGGCGCCGTTGATCGGGGTTGCCGATAAACCCGGCATGTGCTAGGCGTCCGGAAAGCGAAAGCCAGCGGCCCGCCTATCGCGGCGCGCGCAAGGGAGACATGGATGACCTACGTCGTCACCGAAAACTGCATCAAGTGCAAATTCACCGATTGCGTCGAAGTTTGCCCCGTCGATTGTTTCTACGAGGGTGAGAATTTCCTGGTGATCAACCCGGACGAATGCATCGATTGCGGCGTCTGCGAGCCGGAATGCCCGGCCAACGCCATCGTCCCCGACAGCGACGCCAAGGCCAAGTCGTGGGTCGAGATCAACCAGAATTACGCCAAATCCTGGCCCAACATCACCCGCAAAACCGACCCGCTGGCCGACGCCGAAGACTGGAACGGCAAGCCCGACAAGGCCGATTTGCTCAGCGCCGCCCCCGGCAAGGGCACCGGCAAAGGCTGACGCCTTAGGGCGGAAAGCAAGGCCCGTTGCTCGCCCCCGGGGCGGGGAACGGGCCGCTATGACCTTTTTGCATCTGTTATCTTCCCGTCACATATGCTATAAGAATTGCCGTCCAAAGTTACGCTTGGGCGAATGCCGCTTTGTGCGGCATGGCCATTCGGGCAGGACGCCCTACACGGCAGTATCGTTTGCACAGATCGACCGCTGAAGCGGAACGGTGACTGTGGTTTTTATTGTTCGGGGCCCCTGTTTGCATTGAGGGAATAAAAACTTATGATTGAAGTTTCATCTTTCTCGGAAGGCGATTACGTCGTTTATCCGACGCATGGCGTGGGACGGGTGATCTCCATCGAGCGGCAACGCATTGCCGGACTCGACCTGGAGCTTTTCGTCATCACCTTCGACCGGGATCGCATGACGCTGCGCGTTCCGGTGCCGAAGGCCCGCAAGTCGGGGTTGCGCAAGCTCTCTTCCTCTTCGGTCATGGAAACCGCCCTCAGCACGCTGCAAGGCCGCGCCAAGGTGAAGCGCGCCATGTGGAGCCGGCGGGCCCAGGAATACGAGGCCAAGATCAATTCCGGCGATCCGGTGTCGATCGCCGAGGTGGTGCGCGACCTGCATCGCAACTCCAACCAGCCCGACCAATCCTACAGCGAACGCCAGATCTACGAGGCGGCGCTGGAACGCCTGGCCGCCGAACTGGCCGCCGTTGAGCGGATTGAAACGGCGATGGCCACGCAAAAGCTGGAAAAGCTGCTCGACGCCGCTTAAGGTGGGTGGGGCGGCGGACACACCGCCGCCCATCGGCCCACTTCAGCAGGAGCAGTCCGCGCCGCCATGTCAACGGAGCAGGGGATCTTCGCGACATTGCGCTCGGGCGGACGGATCTGGGCGGTCGGCTCGATCCATGGCGAGGCCGGACGCCTTGCCGCGATCGGCGAACAGATCGGCGCCCGGTTCGAACCGGGCGACCAGATCGTCTTTCTCGGCAATTATTCCGGACACGGCGTTACCGTCAGCGAGTGCATCGACCAGCTTCTGGTAATCCGGCGCGATCTGGTGGCGAGAACCGGCGTCGATTGCGCCGACGTCGTCTTCCTGCGCGGCGCCCAGGAGGAGATGTGGCAAAAGCTGCTGACTCTGCAATTCGCCCCCAATCCGTCGCAGGTGTTGCAGTGGATGGTGGCGCAAGGCATCGAGCCGACGATCGAGGCCTATGGCGCCTCGGTGGACGACGCCATGCTGGCGGCGCGCGAGGGCGTGCTGTCGCTGACCCGGTGGACCGGGCATGTGCGCCAGAATATCCGCGCCCATGACGGCCACACCCAGTTGATGAGCGCCTTGCGCCATGCCGCTTTCAACGACGATCTGCTGTTCGTTCACGCCGGCATCGACCCGCATCGCCCGCTCTCGGCGCAGAGCGACAGTTTCTGGTGGGGTGGCTCCGGCTTTGCAGCCATCGCCGAACCTTATGGCGGCTATAAGCGGGTGATTCGCGGCTTTGACCGCCGCCATGGCGGGCTGCAGGAGACCCCGTACACCGTCTCGCTCGATGCCGGCTGCGGCTTCGGCGGCGTCTTGCTGGCCGCCTTGTTCGCGCCGGACGGTGCGATCCTGCAGACCCTGACTGCTTAGACCACGCAACGGACGGGACGGCGATGAAGGGCGACAAGGACTTTCCCGCTGAGCTCTACCCGCCGGTCGAACCGCACCGGCAAGGTTGGCTCGAGGTGAGCGGCGGCCACCGCCTGTACTGGGAGATCTCCGGCAATCCGCATGGCGCGCCGGCGGTGTTCCTGCATGGCGGCCCCGGCGCCGGCTGCGCCGCCGTGCATCGCCGCTTCTTCGACCCCCAGCACTACCGCATCATCCTGTTCGATCAGCGTGGCGCCGGCCGTTCGGTGCCCAGCGCCAGCATCGAGGAAAACGACACCCCGCATCTGGTGGACGATCTCGAAGCGCTGCGCCAGCATCTCGGCATCGAGCGCTGGCTGGTGTTCGGCGGCTCGTGGGGCAGCACGCTGGCGCTGGCCTATGGACAGGCCTATCCGCGGCGCTGCACCGGGTTCGTCCTGCGCGGCGTCTTTCTGTTCCGCGAGGCCGAGGTCGAATGGTTCCTCCATTTGATGGGCCGCATTTTTCCCGAGGCCGGCCGCGCCTTCCTCGCCTTCTTGCCCGCCGCCGAACGCCGCGACCCGCTGCGCGCCTATTACCGGCGACTGTGCGACCCCGACCCGGTGGTGCATCTCCCCGCCGCGCAGGCCTGGTGCGGCTATGAAGAAGCCTGTTCGCGCATGGCGGTCGAGCCGGGCGGTTTGCGCATGTCCGGCGCCGCCCTGGCGATGGCGCGCATCGAGGCGCACTACATGATCAACAAGGGCTTCATCGAGGAGGGCCGGCTGCTCAAGAATATCGCCGCCCTGCACGGCATCGCCGCGACCATCGTCCAAGGCCGCTACGACATCGTCTGTCCGATCGCCAGCGCCGACGCCCTGGCCCGGGCCTGGCCGGGCGCCGCCTACCAGATCGTCCCCGACGCCGGCCATTCGGCGATGGAACCCGGCATCCGCGCCGCCCTGGTCACCGCCACCAATCGTTACCGCGCCTTGGCTTGATCGCATCCATCCCCGCATGCGATAAGGACGCCTGGGCGCCCGTAGCTCAGCAGGATAGAGCACAGGATTCCTAATCCTGGGGCCGTGGGTTCGAATCCCGCCGGGCGCACCAGTTTAATACGGGGACATAATACTTAATTGAATAAGGGGAACGCAGATGGCGCAGATGCCGCTGCGCGGCTCACAGATGGAATATTAATAAGGGGACATAATACTTAATTGCCAATAATTATGTATTATGTCACCAGATACCCAGTAGAGGAGAGTAGTCATGGGCGTCTTTATCCTTGACCCTATCGCCCTGGTTTACGTCTTCATTGGCCTCGCTCTCTACCTGCTGGGCGTGCCCGGCCCGTTGGCTGCCCTAATCCTCCTCTCCTTGTTCGGCGCGCAGGTCCGCCGCAATCTTCGGCGCCAGCGCCGAGAGCGGGATCAGGGGTCCGAGTAGCAGCGGAACAGAAACGCCTGTTATGCCAAGCGGCAGGTCTTGCCCGCCCTTAATCAGGGGACATAATACTTAATTACAAATAATTATGTATTGAAGTGAACCCCTGTCGTGAGACACGGAAATTAGGGACAGGCAATCGGTTCAAGGTGTGCCGGCGCATGCGCCGGCACACCTTGAACGAGAAATTCTGCATATTCGGCTGGCGGAAGATATCCCAAAGCCGAATGGAGCCGCTGGCGATTGTAAACCTCTTCAATGAACGTGCCGATCTTTTCCCGTGCCTCGACCGCGTCCCGATAAATGCGACCGTCAA
>Ga0181520_10005914_pt1 | contig 19101 bp, 15 predicted proteins | sample PEATcosm2014_Bin_29_FD_132451 | JGI IMG/M metagenome (GOLD analysis project Ga0181520, IMG submission 132451) | Peatland microbial communities from MTU Mesocosm Facility, Houghton, MI, USA - PEATcosm2014_Bin02_30_metaG | ecosystem: Environmental > Terrestrial > Soil > Wetlands > Peat | place...
CGCCTTGATCGTAGGCGAAAAGCAGTTTACGGCGTAGATCATCCCCAATGGGTTTTCCCATGTCTTTGTTCGCCGCAGAGATTCGCCAAATCAAGTCTACACTATTTAAGAAAACGCTCTAAGAAATCCTTGCATTAAAAAGGGAACACGCTTAGACTTTTCACTGGAGCAAGCAATTTCTGTAAGTTATTGATTTATATGGCGGAGAGAGTGGGATTCGAACCCACGGTACTCGTTAAAGTACACACGCTTTCCAAGCGTGCGCCTTAAACCACTCGGCCATCTCTCCGCGATGTGGTCTATCTTATTGAATCTACCATATCCGGAAGACCATATCTCATACTATTGAAAATACACAAGATGCTACTGGGAATCGGCCTTCGTTCCGTCGCCCGATCCGGCCAGCTCCGGCCTTGGGTCTGAATAAATATCGAGCAGTGTGCGTGCCGCCCGGAACGAGGTCGTGCGTCCTTCCAGCACCTCCAGCTCAAGCGTCTCCATGCGCCTGCGAATCGCGGGATGAGACTCGAATTGCTGCCTCAATCCCTCTTCGATAATCTCGTGCATCCATCTCCGCGTCTGGTTCTGCCGGCGAAGACTGAACCACCCATTGTCTTTGGTCAGGCTGGTGTATTCCTGAACGCAACTCCAAAGCTCGGCGATTCCCTTGCCCGTCTGCGCGGAACAGGTAACTGCACGCGGCGTCCATCCGGACAATGCGCTGGGAAGATAATGCAATGCGTTCTGAGCCTCGGTGCGTGCTCTCTCCGCGGCGGCAAGATTCGCTCCGTCGGCCTTGTTGACTGCCACCAGATCCGCCATCTCCATCACGCCGCGCTTCATGCCTTGCAGTTCGTCGCCGGCTCCAGCCAGCGTAATCAGCAGAAAGAAATCAGCCATTTCGTGAACCGCTGTCTCGGACTGTCCAACGCCAACGGTCTCGATCAGAATCTTCCCGTATCCCGCCGCTTCGCACAAAAGCATCGCCTCGCGCGTGCGCTGCGCAACTCCGCCCAGTGAGCCTCTGGAGGGCGTAGGACGGATGAAGGCCATCTCGCTTGCGGCCAGAGATTGCATACGCGTCTTGTCGCCCAGAATGCTACCACCGGAAAGCTGGCTGCTGGGGTCGATGGCTAGCACGGCGACCTTCTGCCTATATTCGGATATCAGGAATGTGCCCAGCACTTCGATCACGCTGCTCTTGCCTGCGCCGGGAACGCCGGTGATACCTACTCGAATGGAATTGCCGCTATGGGGAAGACAATCTTCGACGATCAGCTCGGCCAGCTCCCGGTCCGCCGCGCGTGTGCTCTCGATCAGCGTGATGGCCCGCGCCAGCACCGTGCGCTCGCCGCGCAGGATGCCTTCAACATATTGCTCCCGAGAAAGTATGCGGCGATGGCTGGCAATGCGCGCCATTAACTCCTGCGGCGGCTCCGGAGGTTGACATCCGGGGCGAACACGCAGAGCGCTCTCACCAAGCTCGGCCAATCAGGAACGTCCTCCCACCAGACTGCCATTGAGAATTTCGAGCAGTTGCTGCGCCATCACAGGGATCACGGTTCCAGGTCCATAGATGCCGACCGCTCCCGCCTTGTAAAGAAAATCATAGTCCTGCGGCGGAATGACGCCACCCACGGTTACCAGGATGTCCTCTCGGCCCAGCTTGCGCAACTCTTCGATCAACTCCGGAACCAGCGTCTTGTGTCCTGCCGCCAGCGAGGAAGCTCCAACGACGTGCACGTCGTTCTCAACCGCATGGCGAGCAACCTCGCACGGAGTCTGGAAGAGCGGGCCGATATCGACATCGAATCCAATATCCGCCATCGCGGTTGAAACCACCTTCGCGCCGCGATCGTGGCCATCCTGGCCCATCTTCGCCACCAGAATGCGCGGGCGGCGTCCCTCGGCCTGCTCAAACTCCGCAGCCATCTGCCGCGCCTTCTTGAACTCTTCCGCATTGCCGCTCTCTGAAGAGTAAACGCCGGCAATCACGCGCGTGGTCGCTTCGTAACGGCCCCAGACCTTTTCCAGAGCAGAAGAAATCTCACCCAAGGTGGCGCGCTTGCGGGCCGCGTCCACCGCGCACTCCAGCAGATTTCCCTCGCCCTTGGCGGCGCTTTGCTCCAGCCGCTCCAGTGATTCACGCACCGCCTCTGGATCGCGTTCGCGTTTCAACTGGGCCAGCCGTTTCAGTTGCGATTCGCGCACCGCGGCATTGTCAATGTCAAGAACCGGAATCAGCGGCTCCTCGGGCGAAGGATAGGCATTGATGCCCACGATCATATCCTTGCCGGAATCGATGCAGGCCTGCTTACGGGCCGCCGCTTCCTCAATGCGCATCTTGGGAACGCCGGTTTCAATCGCCTTGGCCATGCCGCCCAGGCTCTCAACCTCTTCGATCAGCTCCCATGCCTCGTGCATCAGCTCGTGGGTGAGCCGCTCGACATAGTACGAACCGGCCCAGGGGTCCACGAAGCGCGTGATGCTGGTTTCTTCCTGCAAGTAAATCTGCGTATTGCGCGCGATGCGCGCGGAGAAATCGGTAGGCAGCGCCAGGGCTTCATCCAGCGCGTTTGTGTGCAGCGACTGGGTATGCCCGAAGGCCGCGGCCATCGCCTCGACGCACGTGCGCACCACATTGTTGTAAGGGTCCTGCGCCGTCAGGCTCCAGCCCGATGTCTGCGAATGAGTACGCAAGGCCAGCGATTTTGGATTCTTGGGATTGAAAGTCTTCACCAGCTTCGCCCATATCATGCGCGCCGCGCGCATCTTGGCAATCTCCATGAAATGGTTCATGCCAATGCCCCAAAAAAACGAAATGCGGGGCGCGAAGTTATCCACGTCGAGACCGGCCTTCACTCCGGTGCGCAGATACTCCAGCCCGTCGGCCAGTGTGTATGCCAGTTCGATATCCGCCGTCGCCCCGGCCTCCTGCATATGGTATCCACTCACGCTGATGCAGTTGAACTTCGGCATATTCTGCGAGCAGTAGCGGAAGATATCGCCGATAATCCGCATCGAACCTTCCGGCGGATAGATATAAGTGTTGCGAACCATGAACTCTTTGAGAATGTCGTTCTGAATGGTTCCGCTCAACTGCTGCGTGGTAACTCCCTGCTCTTCTGCGGCGACGATATAGAACGCCATGATTGGCAGCACCGCGCCGTTCATCGTCATCGACACTGACATCTGCCCCAGAGGAATCTGGTCGAAGAGAACCTTCATGTCGAGGATCGAATCGATAGCCACGCCGGCCTTGCCCACGTCGCCCGTCACACGCTCGTGATCAGAGTCGTAACCGCGATGCGTAGCCAGATCAAATGCGACCGAAAGCCCCTTCTGTCCAGCAGCCAGGTTGCGGCGATAAAACGCGTTGGATTCTTCGGCCGTCGAGAAGCCGGCGTATTGCCGCACCGTCCAGGGCTGCATAACATACATGGTGCTGTAGGGCCCGCGCAGAAAGGGCGCAACACCAGCAGCATAATTGAGATGCTCGAGACCCTCGAGGTCCACGCTCGTGTAATAACTCTTGATCGCAATGTGCTCCGGCGAGAGCCATTCACTGCTCTCATGCGCAGTTGCTCGTTCCGCCGCGGGCTTCAATTCGATCTTTGAAAACTCTGGACGCATGATTAGTCCTTGATCCCCAACAGTTGCTGCCATTTTGCAAGAAGTTCAATTGGATTGCTGCGGACGTGAACGAAATCCGCGACGCCGGCGGCTTGCAGTTGCTCGACGGAATCGGGATTGCCCGCAATCACTACGGAAGTATTGCGCCCCAGCGCCTTGAGCCTGGCGATAACATCAGTGGCCAGCGCAAGATACTCGGCATCCGAGCTGCAAAGCACAATCAGATCGGCCTCGAAAGCCGCAATCTCATCGGCACTCGCAAATCGCTTGGTGACAAGATCGAAGCCCGCGCAGCCAAAGAAATTGGCCGCGAAACCGGAGCGCGCCGAGCGCATCTTGGCGTCGCCAATCTCGGCCAACAGAACGCGCGGAGTTTTGCCGGTCTTGGCCGCGTGGCATTCCGTGCGCAGACGAAGCTGCTCGTAAAGTTCTGTGCCGCGATGCACGCTGGCAGGCCGCGAAAAGTCAATGCGATCCAGCGCCTTCTCGGTAAGGTTGGCGTGCTGATTGGTCCCGGTAAAAATTCGGCGGCGAGAGGAGACGGCCTTGTCTCGCGCGGCCAGCGATTTCGCCAGCGCCTGCGCAATCCGTCCCTCCGCTTGAGCCTTCAGATAACCACCCGCTGCCTCGATTATCTGCATCGACTTCCATCCCTCGCGGGCGATGAAATCGGTGATCATTTCCAGACTGTACGAGCCTGCGCCCGGATCGGCGACGCGAAATAGAAGAGCCTCATGCTTCAGAATGATCTGCGTGTTGCGCGCCAAGCGGCGACTGGCTTCGTCCGGCGCCTTGTAACACTCGTCGAAGGGCGCGACAGTGAGAGAGTCCGCGCCGCCGAGGATCGCCGAGATGGCCTCGGTGGTTCCCCGCAGTATGTTGACGTGAGGATCGTAGATGGTCTCGTTCCAGCGCGAGGTGCGAGCATGAATGCGCGCCTTTTCGCTCTCCCGCGAGCCGCCAAAGCAATCCACCACGCGCGCCCACGCCATGCGAAAGGCCCTCAGCTTGGCAATCTGAAAGAAGAAGTTTCCGCCAATTGCAAACGAAAATGTGAGCGATGATGCAGCGTGGCTGATATTCACCTTGCGGGTCTGCATCTCGGCCAGAAAATCAGCCCCGGCCGCGAGCGCGAATCCAACGTCTTCAACTGCGGTCGCGCCCGACTCTTCAAACTCCTCGCCATGAATTGTGAACGGCACAAGAGACGAAGGCGCGGCAGCAATCACCTCCGCCGCAAAATCCAGATTGCTCAGCGGATTCCAGCCGGTCGATATTTGCGCTGGCTTTTTCCGCTCCATCAAAAGACGAAGCTGCGCCTCGCCAGCATTTTGAAGATGCAAGGGAATCTCATTCAGTTTGGAAAAAAGCATCCCCAGATCGGAGGCATTTGCGATCACGGCATTGCTGAAGGCGATTTCCTCGGCGCCGGCATGAACCGCCGCGTGCGCCGCTTGATTCGCCTCCTCGGGATCGACCGCATCAATCTCTTCACGAATGCGCCAGTCGCCCGTCGAGCGGTTGCCGCGCGCGTAGGGAAATGCGCCGGGAGCCGCGTCCGGATACTCCAGCCCCGTTATATCATCAGCCCGGTAGTAAGGCTTGACGGCGAGTCCTTCCTCCGTTTGCCAGATCAGTTTCTTGGCGTAGTCAGCGCCCTTCAGATCCTTGCGGATCACTTCTTCCCATGACTCAGTGCTGACGGGGGGAAACTCCAGGAGAAGATAATCGGTAGACATTTTCTTCACTTGCTTTCAGGGTCTTCGACAATTTCAATGAGAAATCCAAAGGAATTGTCGGCTCTCGACTTGGGATGAACAAAGAAGACCGTGGTCCCGCGCGAACCTTTGCGGGGAACCTTGTCGATAATTTGAAACCCGCTTTCCTTCATCGCATCGAAGGCCTTCTGCGCGCTCTCGACTCGGAAAGCAACATGAGCCAGTCCGCCTCGTCCGCCGTTTCTCTCGATCAGCTTCTGCACCGGAGAATCCGCGCTCAATGGTTCGAGCAACTGAATCAGATTCGGTCCGTCACCAATCCGCAACAGCGCCTCGCGCACTTGATCGAATCCCAAAACTTCTTCCCGGTGAATCTCGCTGAAGCCCAGCATCTCGTAGGCTTTGACCTGGCCATCCAGCTCGCCCTGCTTAACGGCGATGGCCACGTGGTCCACGAACTTGATCCCGGGAACCAGCTTCAAACTTTCATCCATACCACTACTCATTCGTTGCCCTTTCAATATAATTTGCGAACGCTTTCGGGAAACGGGCTATCATTCAAACTCGACGACAACCTGGCCAACCTTCACTGAGCCGCCCTGCTCGACGCGCACGTTCTTCACTTTGCCCGCGCCGGGCGCTGTTACATTGGTTTCCATCTTCATCGCTTCCAGCACCATCAGAAGATCGTTCGCCTGAATCTGCTGCCCCGGCGCCACATTCACCTTGATCACTACGCCGGTTACAGGGCTGCGGCAGAGCTTGGCTTCGCTGGCGTTTTCGACAGCCGCCGGAGCCTTGGGCGCGCTGGCGACCGGAATCGATTGAACCGTCGCGGGCACCGGTTGGTATTGTCCATAAATCGGCTGGCGAGGCAGCGTGTCATCTTCCAGCACTTCGACTTCAACTTCAAACGTCTTTCCGTCAATTGCGATCTGCAGTTTCAAGTTACCAGTTCCTTCCCTCGTTACAAGTTCCTACTAACTGCAAACTCAACCTCTCAAGCGAAAATTATGAGCGGCCTGAACAAACACCCGCCCCTGCTGAGACCATGGATTCACAATCTCATAAGGCGACTGCAACATCTTTGCCGAACGGATGCGGACCTGCTTGCCCAGAAACACCGTCACCGCCGCGGCGATTACAACCAGCATCTCAGCAGTGACTTCTTCTTTTGCTGGAGCAGTTGCTTGCATGGGTGCGAGAGCCGCTTGAGGCGCTTCGACCATAGAAGCAGGCTCCGGGCGCTGCACTGCGGAATGCCCAAGCACAGCCACCTTGGCTTCCAAAGCCCTGATGGCGGCGGCCAGTTCATTCAGCTGATCTTGGCTTGCCCGTTTCTGTTCTGCGGCAGTCTGGCGAAATATGAGCCACAAACCAGCAAAGCTCAACGCGCAGCCTGCCCCCACCAGCACGGCCACCACCACAAATGTCGTTAAATCCAAATCCACGCGCGGCTCCTCATCATAACGGAATCAATCCATGCTTCTTCGGAGGACGCAACTCGCGCTTCGCGTGCAGCGACTCAAGCGCATCCGCCAAATACTTTCTCGTCTCCGAGGGTTCAATGATGTCATCGACCAGCCGCCTGCCCGCAGCGACAAAAGGATTGGAAAACGTCTCGCGATACTCGTCCACCAGTTCCTGGCGGCGGCTGACCTTATCCTCGGCAGAATCAATCTCACGCCGGAAGACAATCTCCGCCGCGCCCTCCGCGCCCATCACGGCTATCTCCGCCGTCGGCCACGCAATCACTCTATCCGCGCCCAGGTCCTTGCTGCACATCGCGATGTATGCGCCGCCGTATGCCTTGCGCAGCACCACGGTAATCTTCGGAACCGTGGCCGATGAGTAAGCAAACAGCAGCTTGGCGCCATGGCGAATGATACCGCCGCGCTCTTGCTCCACGCCGGGAAGAAATCCCGGCACATCTACAAAAGTAATCAGCGGAATATTAAACGCATTGCAGAAGCGGACAAATCGCGCCGACTTATCGGAGGCATTGATGTCCAACACGCCGGCCAGGAAATTCGGTTGGCTGGCGATAATTCCCACCGGCCGTCCTTGCACGCGCCCGAAGCCGATGACAATGTTGGGAGCGAACGCAGGCTGTATCTCGAGAAAATCCTGATAATCCAAAACGCTGGTAATCACTCGCCTGACATCGTAAGCAGCCTTGTTATCCACGGGAACAATGCTATTCAACTCCGGATCGGAGACTATGGGCAAGTTATACGGCAAGCGGGGCGCGTCTTCCAGGTTATTCGAGGGCAGAAAACTGAGCAGACGCCGGCAAAGCAGAACCGCGTCATCGTCGTTTTCGGCGAAAAGATGAATCACTCCCGAGTGACTCATCTGCGCCTGCGGTCCGCCTAACTCCTCCGCGCTGACTACTTCGCCGGTAACTTGCTTGATCACCAGCGGCCCGGTGATAAACATACGCGCCTGACGAGTCTGAATGATAAAGTCAGTCAACGCCGGGCTGTAAACTGCTCCGCCCGCGCATGGCCCGCAAATCAGTGAAATCTGCGGCACCACTCCGGAGAGCAGCACGTTGTTATAAAAGACGCGGGCATATCCAGCCAGGCTGTCAATGCCCTCTTGAACGCGCGCCCCGCCGGAGTCATTGATGAAGACGAAGGGGCTTCCGGTTTTGAGCGCCAGCTTCATCATATCCACACACTTGTCGTTATGCGCTTCTCCGGCCGAGCCGCCACCCACCGTGAAATCCTGGCTGGCAAGATGCACCTGACGCCCGTCGACATTGGCGCATCCCGTTACCACGCCGTCGGCAGGCATCTCTTTGCCCGCCATACCAAAATAGGTTGCCCGATGAACGGCAAACAGGCCGATCTCCTGAAAGCTGCCCGGATCAGCCAGCCGCGCAATCCGCTCTCGCGCCGTCAGCTTGCCGGACTCATGCTGTTTCTTAATGCGATCCTGGCCGCCGCCAAGTACTAGCTCCGCGCGCTTGGCGCCGAGGTCAGTAACCATCTCGGCCATTGTCTTGTTGTGTTTCTTTTCTTGCTTAGCCATCCCTGCTCCTGGATCAGTCGGCATGATACTGTTCTATTTCTCTGAAGCAACGGATACCCGATGCTCTTTACCGTTCAGCGTAATCACATAGTTCACATGGGCGCTCAGCTCGCGTCCGCCAGCCGCCGCTGGAGCCTTCGCCGCCGCAGCCTCCAACGCCTTCGACGGGTCCTTGCCCAGGTTCTTGCGTCCTTGATCGCGGCTTTCGAAGAACTTAGGCGCCACCTGCGGGAACATCGCATAAGTCAGCACGTCCTCATCGCTGCCATTCGATCCCTTCAAGGCATTCGCCGTCGTGCTCAGGTTATTCCACTCCGGCTTGAGCAAGTCTGCGGGACGAATCGTGATCGCCGGCTTTTTGGCATGAGCCTCGGCCTGTTTCAGCACCTCTGGATCCTTCGGGCCGATCGTGCTTCCGTAGTAACCCAGCATAAGATCGGCAAACTCGCCAGTAAGCACTTTGTACTTTCCCATCAAAACATTGAAGACCGCCTGCGAACCGACGATCTGGCTGGTTGGCGTCACCAGAGGCGGATAGCCGGAGTCCTTGCGAACCCGAGGAACTTCCTCAAGAACCTCTTTCAGCCGGTCGCCCGCGCCCTGTCCCTTCAATTGGCTTTCCATATTCGAGATCATGCCGCCCGGAATCTGACTCTTGAATATCTCCGTATCCACGCCGGTATTCTCGCTGAAAAACTCCTTGTAGCGCGGACGAATTGTGGCAAAATGGTTCGATACTTTCAGCACACGCTCCAGATCGACGCGCGTCTCGAACCCGGTTCCTTCCAGCAATTCAATCAGGCTTTCAGTCGGATTGTGACCTGGCCCCAGTGAGAGCGAACTCACCGCAGTATCCACAATGTCGCAGCCAGCCTCAATCGCCTTCACCAAAGAGACCATCGTCACTCCGGTGGTTGCGTGGCAGTGCAGATGCACCAGCGTATTGCTTCCGCATCGCTGCTTGATGGCCTTCACCAGGTCAAACGCGGGCTGCGGCCTCAGCAGCCCGGCCATGTCCTTGATGCATATCGAATCGCACCCCATCTCCTTCAACTGATGCGCCATCTCGGCAAATGCCTCGACGGTGTGCAGCGGGCTGATGGTATAGGAAATTGTGCCTTGCGCGTGCCTGCCGGTCTTGTTCACGGCATCGATGCTGGTCTTCAGGTTGCGCGGATCGTTCAGCGCATCAAAGATGCGGAAGACGTCGATCCCGTTGGCGGCGGCTTTCTCCACAAAACGCTCGACAACACCGTCCTCATAATGCCGGTAGCCTAGCAGATTCTGCCCGCGCAGCAGCATCTGCAAGCGGCTCTTCGGCATCAGCTGGCGGAAGACGCGCAGACGCTCCCAAGGATCCTCGTTGAGAAAGCGAATGCAGGAGTCAAAAGTTGCGCCTCCCCAGCATTCCACCGACCAATAGCCGGCATTGTCAATGTCTTCGCAGACCGGAATCATGTCGTCCAGGGACATCCGGGTGGCGAGCAGGCTCTGATGCGCATCGCGTAACGCGAGTTCTGTGATCTCAATGATTCGGGACATTTGTGTCTCCGTTGAAATTATACCAATCGTGGTTGATTCCCATGGATGCGCCTGTGAGCTTGCGCACATACAGGCTTGCACCGTCTCATTGGCCCGTTCCCGCAGCCGTCTTGCCCGGCGCGCCGCCAACTGCGTCGATTGCCTTGTAGGTTTCCTTGTTGCGCAGAATACTCTCGACGTACTCGCGAGTTTCGGTGAAAGGAATCGACTCGACGAATTCGTCAATGCCCTGATACGGTCCGGCCGCCTGCCACTCCGTCACGCGCTCATCGCCCGCGTCGTAAGCCGCCAGCGCGAACTCGGTCACTCCGCCGAATTTGTCCAGTGTCTGCCGCAGGTAGCGCGTCCCTAGACGAATGTTCGTAGCCGGATCAAAGAGCTGGAAGCTTTGGAAGTTCTTCATGCCTTCCTGGTGCGCCATCGACTTGCCCACCGAAGGCAGCAGTTGCATCAGCCCACAAGCGTTGGCACGGCTGACAGCCGAAGGATTGAATTCCGACTCCTGGCGAATCAGCGAAGCCACAAGATACGGATCGAGATTGTTCTTAGCCGACTCGGTCTTGATCGTCTCCCACCACGGCTCCGGGAAGAGAATTCGCCAGTAGACGAGCGGTATCGACTTGATCGATGCCGTGGCCGCCGAGGGCAATGCACGCTTCAACGCGCGCATGGCGCGGTAGTGTTCGCCGTACGATGCATAGATCTGCGCCTCGGCCAGCGCGCTCCATGAAGAGGAGTCCGGATCGGCGGCAATCTCCTGCGCAATGTAATCGTTCAAGCCCGCGTTGGCCAGTAGGCGCGCCTTGGCCAAGTGCGGGCTGTCAACAGGAAAACTCTCCTCAAGCGGTGGCACCGGCGGCGGCTGGAAGCGGTCCAGCTGCGCGTCGGGAAGACTCTGCGCGTTGCCCAGGGAAACCAGCCGCTGCCGTGCCATCTGCGCATAGAAAAATCTCTGATAGACGCGAGTGATAGTCCGATAGTTGGCAGCGGCTTTCTCCGGTTTGTGATCTTGCGTCTCATACAGCCGCCCGCGCCAATAAAGCGCCGACACGGTTTCCGTGGCGCCTGGATAGAGCCGGATCTGCTCATCGAAGAAGCGCGCCGCATCAGAGTAAAGTCCCTCGCGGTAACTTAGCCAGCCCGCCCGCCAGTGGTCCGGGGCAGAGTATTTGCTCGAAGGAAAACGCGCGGCCAAGGTGCTGTAGTATTCGACCGCCGTCGCGTACTCGCGCCGCAGCATATACATATTGCCGCTGGAGTGAAGCGCCTCCGCCAGCCACGTGCTTTGCGGGAACCTCGTCTCCATCTCAGCCACAATGCGCTTCTGCTCGTCCAGGTCCTCGCGATTTCTGGCCAGTTCCATCAACAAATAAAGCCGCCGCGCGCCGTTTTCATCCTGCGTGTTGGAAAGCGCCTCGGCCTGCGCCTTGGTCAGCCGCTTCAGCTTCAGATCGCAGGCCGCGGCGGCCACTGCAAAACCGTTGCGGCTCGCGGCGTCCAGGTTCGAATGTCTCGTCAGCGCGCGGTATTGCTCGCTCGCCTCCTGATAATGGCCGGCGTTGTAATAGGCGTCGCCCAGTGAGCGCAGTTCCACCGTCGTCAAACTCGTCTCCGCGCCCATCTCGGTCAGCCGCGCCCGCGCAATCTCCGCTTCGGAGGCAAGCGGATGAGCCAGCAGCAACTGTTTGTAGAGGCTTTCTGCTTGGGCAGTCTTCCCCAGCGCCAAGGCCACCTCCCCTTGCGCGAGTTGATAGCCGGGACGATTCGCCGCCGCACTTCCAGCCGCTGCCGCCAGCACCCGTCCGGCGCCCGCCGCGTCCTTGATCGCCAATAGCGTGTTGGCTTCCAGCTCCGGCGTCTGAGCCACAAAGATGCTCTCCGGATAGCGCGTGGAAAAACCTTTCAGCAACCTCTCGGTAGCCTCCTCATTGCCCACTTCGTGGTTGGCGAGCGCACCCAGAAAATCAGCGTAGTCGGCCAGCTCTTCGCCCGCCTTCCCCGCCAGGTGAAAATCGTCAATTGCTTCCCCATAGCGCTTGTCCAGCAGATACGCGTGGCCCAGCGCCAGGTACGCTGTCGCCGCCGCCTCGCCGCTATGATGCTGCGCATATTTGCTCACGCCCGCATAAGCCGCCGGAGTGCGCAGCGTGGCCAATTGCTGCGCCATGGGTCGCAACTCCGTCGAAGCCACAAAGGCCAGCTTGATCCGCGCCGTGCGCGCGCGCCGTGCCGCCTTGGTCTTTGCGTTGGCAGAATGTGCCGGCTTTTTGGCTGTCGGAGTTGGCTTCTTTGCCAACTCAGCCGACTGCGCTGCGGTTGCCGGTGGCACAGTCTCCCCGCCGCCGCCGGTTTGCGCGGCAGCCGGCAAAACCATGAAAAGCAGAATGGCCAGGCAGTCAGCAGCCAGCCGCCGAATGGGAGTAGGGGGAGTCAACCTCATCTCTTCACTCTAATTGGAAATTCCGCTCAATGCAGCAATCGGAATCATCGCCGTTACCGCAAATACAGCAGAATGGGACGGTCTTGCCAATTTGAAGCCCGCGAGTCGCCCCCCTTCATTTGGTTCCCTGCCCTGCCGTCCTTTACACTCGTTCTTACGGACACTAAGAAACTGGCTCAAAGGATTTCCGCATCCAACGCTCATGCCAACCATCCAATCGATAGCAGGAGAACTCGAGCCGCATCCAGACGTTGCCCTTGTAGAACGGGTGCGCGGCGGTGATTTGTCGGCCTACGATACGCTGGTCCGCAAGTATGAGCGCCAGCTCTTTCGCATTGCCCAGCACATCACCCAGAACCGCGAGGATGCCGAGGATGTCATGCAGGACGCCTTCCTGAAGGCGTACGAAAAGCTCGAGCAGTTTCAGGGCAACTCGAAATTTTACACCTGGCTGGTGCGCATCGCAGTCAACGAAAGCCTGATGCGGCTGCGCAAGCGCCGAACCAGCAAGATGGTTTCGATCGACGAGGATATTGAGACCGAAGAAGGCAGTGTCCCCCGCGATCTGGCTGATTGGGCGCCCGATCCCGAGCAGAATTACAACCAGGCCGAGTTGGGCGAGATTCTCCGTAAAACCATTCAAGGCCTGCCGCAGGGGTTTCGTATTGTGTTTGTTTTGAGGGATGTGGAAGGACTTTCTACCGAAGAGACGGCAGAAACGCTGGGGCTGAGCATTCCCGCCGTCAAGTCGCGCCTGTTGCGCGCCAGATTGCAACTGCGCGAGCGCCTGAGCCGCTACTTCCACAGAAAAAAGGGCCTCGATAAATGAGACTCTCAGAAACGGGGATGGAAAAGTGACCTGCAAAGATTTTCTCGCGCTTCTCGACGACATGATCGACGACACCGTAACCGTCGAGGTGCGCGCCGAATTGCAAGCCCACCTGGGCCGTTGCCCGCACTGCGAGGTCATCTTCAACACCACCCGCAAAACCATCGAAATCTACCGATCCCACGAGATTTACGACCTGCCCTCCGGCCTCCGCGACCGCCTCCACTCCGCAATCATGGCCCGCTGCAAAAAAGGCTGCTGACCACCTGAAGTGGGGCCAGCCGCTCGCTCTTCGCTCGCATGGACAGATCGGGTGCCCCACCCCCACCCTCGCCCTGTCATCCTGAGCGAAGCGTAGCGGAGTCGAAGGACCTGCGTTTCGTTCCGTTGCGGCTAGGGTGGGAAACCATAAACCAAAAGCTCCCTACTCACCCAGATAACATTCCCCCGCGCCTTTTTTCTGGCGCGGACAAGCCGAAGGCATTTGGCCCCACCGCAGGTGGCCGAAGGCGGTTGGCCTCACCGCAGGTGGATGATTTACCCTCAAAGTCGTTATGAAACTCACGCACACCTTTCTCGCCCCCGCACTGGCCGCGGCCTTTGCCGCCACGGCACTCGCCCAAACCTCCTCAAACGACCTGCCCGACGCGCCCGCGGCCACTGCGGCCGCCCTCGCCCGCCCCAACGGTCCCACCGTGGTGATGGACACCTCGATGGGCCGCATCACCTGCCAGTTCTATCAGCGGCAAGCGCCCCTCGCCGTGGCCAATTTCATCGGGTTGGCCGAAGGCACTAAAGACTGGACCGATCCCGCCACCAAGACCAAGCGGCACAACAAGCGCTACTTCGACGGCACCATCTTCCATCGCGTCATCCCCGAGTTCATGGCCCAGGGCGGCGATCCCACAGGCACCGGCATGGGCGATCCCGGCTACGCCTTCGCCGATGAGTTCGATCCCGATCTGAACTTCGACAAGCCCGGCCGTCTGGCCATGGCTAACAGCGGCCCCAACACCAACGGCAGCCAGTTCTTCATCACCGAGCAGGCCTACGACTCGCTCAACCAGCACTACACCCTCTTCGGACAGTGCGACGACGCCAGCATCGCAGTCGTCAAGGCCATCACCCACGTCCAGCGCGACGCCAACGACAAGCCGCTCACACCCGTGGTGCTGAAGAAAGTGACCATCGTGCCAGAAGGCAAGCCCTTGCCGCCTGATCCGAATGCGCTGCCGCCCGCCCCCAAGCCCGCGCCGTTCAAGACCACTACAGTCACCCGATAACTTGGGTGCCCCACCCTCGCGACGTTTTTGTTTTTGTCGCTAGGGTGGGAATCCAAGAACCCAACACGAATTCCCCAACTTAGAAGTGAGGAGCATTTCATGGCACAGTCAGCAGGAACCTACGCCGTCTTCTCCACCACCGAAGGCAAGATCACCGTCAAGCTCTTCGAGTCCGACGCGCCCATCACCGTCAAGAACTTCGTCGAACTGGCCGAGGGAGCCAAGGAGTGGACTCACCCCACCACCCGCGCCAAGTCCAAGGACAAGCTCTTCGACGGCACCATCTTCCATCGCGTCATTCCCGACTTCATGATCCAGGGTGGCGACCCCGCCGGCACCGGCATGGGCGGACCCGGCTACCGCTTCGGCGACGAGACCAAAGGCTCGCCCCACAAATTCGACAAGTCCGGCAAACTGGCCATGGCCAACAGCGGCCCCGGAACCAACGGCTGCCAGTTCTTCATCACCGTAGCCGCCACCCCCTGGCTCACCGGCAACCACACCATCTTCGGCGAAGTCGTCGAAGGCATGGAGATCGTCAACAAAATCTCCAAAGTTGCCCGCGACAGCCAGGACAAGCCCAAAAAGCCCGTCGTCCTGGAATCAGTCCTCATCGAACGCATTGCGTAAAGTTCTTTCACTATTACAAGAATCTGGTTGGTCAATTGAATCCATGTGCCCCACCCTCGACGCGTTCTTGTTGTTGCGGTTAGGGTGGGAAACTACGATCCCTACAGGCCATCACAAGTAGTTCGTTCGTCATCCCCTAACACGGCTCATGATAGATGGAGCGATAAGACGGAGCATCGATGAAACCCACTCTCGCAGCCCGCATCCTCCGCGCAGCAACAATGTCGCAGATTGCACTTCTCCTCTTAGCCGTTGCAGCCCTTGCGCAAAGCACCCCGCCCGCCAAAGCCACCGTTCCCGCGCTCCTCGTCAGCGACATTCACTTCGAGCCGTTTTGGGATCCGGCCAAGGCTCCGCGGTTGGCCGCCGCGCCCACGAGTGAGTGGAAGGCCATTCTTGCCGCCGCGCCCTCGCCTGATCGTGAGCAGCGCTTTGCCGCGTTGCAGCAGAGCTGCCACGCCCGAGGAACCGACACTTCTCCAGCCCTCTTCGATTCCAGCTTGAAGGCGATGCGCGCGCACGCCGCCGGGGCTGACTTTGTCACCGTCAGCGGCGATCTTGTCTCTCATGCTATTCAATGCAAATACAACGCGCTCTTTCCTGACTCGATGCCCAACGGCTACGCAAAATTCGTTGAAAAGACCTTGGACTACCTGATCGGCGAGTTATACGCAGCTTTTCCCGGCGTGCCCGTTTATGTAGCTCTGGGAAATAACGACTCCGACTGCGGCGACTACCGTCTCGACACCCATAGCAACTTTCTCGAAGTGACCGGCAAGATAGTTACCAGAAACTTTCCCGCCGCCGAAGACCAACAGGCCCAGGAAAGCTTCGCCGCCGGCGGCTACTATAGCGTCTCTCTCCCCGCGCCCATCCAGAACACTCGCCTGCTGGTTCTGAATAACATCTTTATGTCAAGCAACTACGCGACCTGTTCAGGCAAGCCCGATCAAACAGCGGCAGTCGCTCAGCTTGCATGGCTCACGCAGCAGCTTGCCCAGGCCCGCTCCAACAAACAAAAAATTTGGGTGATGGGCCACATCCCGTCCGGTGTCGATCTCTACGCGACAGCAAAGAGAATGGACGATTTCTGCGCCAGCCAGAAGCCGGTCATGTTTCTCTCTTCGGAAAAGATTGCCGACGTGCTGGTCGAGTATGGCGATGTGATCCAGTTAGCTATCTTCGCCCACACGCACATGGACGAGATTCACCTTTTGCGCAACAGCAGCGTGGGCGCGGCCTCTGGCCCAAGCGTCGCCGTCAAGATGATTTCGTCGATCTCGCCGATCAACGGAAATCATCCCTCCTTCACCGTCGCACAAGTCGATCCTTCATCGGCTGCGCTCGCCGACTACAAGGTCTTCATCGCGTCGAACCTGACCGGCGTCGATGCCACGTGGAGCGAAGAATATGACTTTGCGCGCAGCTATCACAAAGCCGCATTTACTTCGTCCACGGTCAGTGAGTTAGTCGCCGGCTTCGCCGCGGACCCCGGCGCAAAGACTCTGGCCAGTCAAAACTATATTGCTGATTTCTCCTCAGGCTACGCATCGCCCCTGCTCAGCCTGGCTTGGCCGCAGTATGTTTGCGCCATCTCGAACCACTCCGCGCAAGCCTTCAAAGCCTGTGTCTGCCCCGCTGCGCAGTGAACGGCTATTCACTTCGCCGCGCCGCACAACCCCAGAATCGCCTCGCCAAACCGCTCTGTCTTGGCCGGTCCCATGCCGCTGATCTCTTGCAGTTGTTTCGGATTCGCCGGGCGCGTATGCGCGATGGCCGTCAGCGTCCGGTCGTGCAGCACAACGTAGGCCGGAACCCGCAGCCGTTTGGCCTCCGCCACGCGCCACTCTCGCAGTCTTGCCGCCAGAGCCTCTCCCGCTGCTGACAGCCGCACCGGCGCGCTCTCCGCCGCCTTCACCGCGCCAGCCTTTGCCTTGCTCTTCTTCGCACGCGCCGGTGCAAGCCCTCGTCCGCCGAACTCCTCCACCACGCCATCGCTGAGCAGCAACTCGACCGGCGTGCCTGGCCGCAACTCCTGTCCAGCTCCGGTGAGCCGCACCTTGCGATAACGGATGACTTCTCCGTTTTTCTCGAACTCGGCCTCTTCAATCTCGATCAGCGCGGCACGCGCCATCGCATCCAGCAGCGTGTCAAATTCATCGCGGCTGATTTTGCCCGTCGAATCAAGGTTGCGTTGCAGCGTTCCAATAGCCTCGTACTCCACGGTCCGCAACTCATCGGCAATCGCCTGCACCAACTCCCGCTCAGTCGCTGTTGGCCGCCTGAAGAGCCTGAGCACCGCGCTCGCCGGGTCACACACATCGCAGATCCCGCACGAACGGCTCGCATCCTCCACGTCGCCGAAGTGCCTGACCAGCACCGCCATCCGGCACTCGGACGAGGTGGTGAAGCGCAGCACCTTCTCGAACTGCTCGGCGCGATACTGCGCCTGCACCGAATAAGTCTTCTTCCAGCCCGCGCCGCCGGCGGTCACATTGCCGCCAAAGTCCACCCGCGCCCCGCCGTGAATCTCCAGCTTCTCCAGCGCCTTGTCGAACTCCTCTTCGCCGAGCTTCGAGGCTGCGCGCACTTCTTCCACCATCTGCGGCTCCTCGCTCAGCGCGCCGTGCACCTGTTGCAAATGCTCCACCGGCGGGTAGTCGCGGTTCAGGAAAAAATCATGCGTCCGCTGGTCGGCATAGGAGTGCATCAGGTAGGTCCGGCTCGGCGCTCCGTCGCGCCCCGCGCGGCCAATCTCCTGGTAATAGCCTTCGAGGGTAGCCGGCAGCCCGGCGTGAATCACCGTGCGAATGTCGGCTTTGTCGATGCCCATTCCAAAGGCTATGGTGGCGACAACCACCTCCAATTCGCCAGCTTGAAAGGCAGTCTGCACCCGCTCGCGTGTCGCCGGGTCCAGGCCCGCATGGTAGGCCGCCGCGGGAACCAGGCGTGAAAGTTCTTCGGCCAGCTTCTCCGCCATCTTTCGCGAGGTGGCATACACAATCGCTGGCCGCCGCTCGGTGCTCGTCAGCAGGCCGCAGATCGCTCCCGGCCGCTCCGGCATCGGAAGCTCGACCACTTCAATGGCCAGATTGTCGCGCCGGAAGCCGTGAATGAAGCGGGCAGGGTTGATCATTCCCAATTGCGTGAGAATGTCAGCCTGCACCGCGGGAGTGGCCGTAGCCGTCAGCGCCAGCACCGGAGCCGGTCGCAGCGCGGGCAGGTACTGGCCCAGCATCCGGTAGTCAGGCCGGAAGTCATGCCCCCATTGTGAGATGCAATGAGCCTCGTCAATGGCGATCAGCGCCGGCTTACGCTTGGCCAGCATCTCGCCAAAGCCCGGAACCCGCAGCCGCTCCGGCGCGATGAAGAGGAATTGCAAGCTCCCTTGCAAATAATCCACGCACACCTGCCGCGCCACGCCCCGGTCGAGGCCAGAGTGAATTCGCCCCACCCTCAAGCCCAGCGCCTTGAGCTTGGCCGCCTGGTCTTCCATCAGCGCAATCAAGGGCGAGATCACCAGCGCCGTGCCGCCCAAGGCAACCGCGGGCAACTGGTAGCAGAGCGACTTGCCAAAGCCGGTCGGCATCACCAGCAGCAGATCGCGCCCCGCGATGGCCGCGCGGCAAACCACCTCCTGGTTGGCGCGAAAACGCGCAAAGCCGAAGACCGAGCGCAGCAGGCCGGAAAGCTCAACCGAACTTTCCGGCGCATCCGAATTGTGTGGAGTCGTCAAGAGAAGAAGGCCAGACGCCAAATAACCTCATGATGGAGTCGCGAAGCGTCTCTTCCAACTTTACAGGAGATGCTCATAATTCCAGCGCAGGCCGCGCCGGTCGTCATTGAAACCGCGAGAATACACAGAGCCGCCAGCAAAAAGGCTGACCGGCGAGCCGGTCAGCCTTTTTGAGCTTCAACTGCCTTCCACCCTACTTGCCAGCTTTGGCCGGCGCGGCGAGCTTCTTGCCGGCCGGATTCTTCTTGTCCAGC
>Ga0181520_10005916_pt1 | contig 19092 bp, 17 predicted proteins | sample PEATcosm2014_Bin_29_FD_132451 | JGI IMG/M metagenome (GOLD analysis project Ga0181520, IMG submission 132451) | Peatland microbial communities from MTU Mesocosm Facility, Houghton, MI, USA - PEATcosm2014_Bin02_30_metaG | ecosystem: Environmental > Terrestrial > Soil > Wetlands > Peat | place...
CGGATGTCCTCATCGCTGATTACATGGCCTTTGGCCAATAGTTTCTTTCCACCCGGGCGGAAAACGGTGCAGCAAAGGATCCGTCCCGTTGAGGATTTCACGTCAACAGTTTGCGCTCTCATGCCAGCCTCACAAGAAGTTAGGATCTGAAGGTGATAATTCCAGACTTGCAGCTCTTGAAACCTGATTGTATACCGAAGTACAGTCCAACCGTGGATTATTTCTGCGGTTTTTTGTGGGGGTGATGGAAAACCCAACTTTGCGGGTATGCTTCTGACGGGACTTATGGGAGGCGAGGAGTGGGCACCGGGATCAACTGGTCGTCGGGTGTGGGCTCCCAGATTTCGGGCAATGCCTCCACCCAATGGTCGGGACGCAGAATTCGCAATACGGCGACCTCGTCGCAGGCCTGAAACTTGGGGCAACGGAGGCAATCCTTCCATGCCTTGAGTGGCAGAGCGCCGCGCTCCACCGCCTGAAAGCCGACCTTACGGAAGAACTCCACCACGTAAGTAAAAGCAAACACGGCGTCCAACTCGTATTGCTCGGCCTCGGCCAGGAGCGCCTCCACGAGTTTTCGACCCACCCCGTGTGTTTTGGCCTGTTCCCGCACGGCGAGGGAGCGGATTTCGGCCAGCGTGGGGCTGTAAAAATGAAGTGCTCCGCAGCCCAACAACTCGCTGCCGGAGGTGACCACGGTGAAGTCGCGAATGGCTTCCGACAATTCGAACTCGGTGCGCGGCAACATCACGCCCAGCGCGGCATAGTCGTTGATAAGACGGAGAATCGGACGGATGTCGCGCATGGCCGCCTTGCGTACGGTCAGCGGCGGGGCGCCATGCGATTCGACAAATGCGTCCTCGTGCACCCCGCTGATCATGCCGGCACCTCGTTCGATGCCAGCCGCGTGCCCAGCGCCTCGCCTTCCAGGATGCGCATCAAAACCCGGTCCGCCGCGCCGGGAACGATGCGCACTTCTTCAATCCCGGCATCGAGGGCTGCCAGCGCCGCATTGAGCTTGGCTTGCATGCCGCCGGTGGCAACGCCGGAAGCGATCAACGCACGAGCTTCGGCGGCGGTGAGCAGCGGGCGCACCTGGTGCGAGCCGTCCATCACGCCGGCCACATCGGTGAGGAAAATCAATTGGCTCGCGCGGAAGGCCGCCGCACAGGCCACTGCCATCTGGTCCGCGTTCACGTTGTAAATGTTGCCCGCGCGGTCGCCGGCCACGCAGGCCACCACCGGCAGGTAGCGGTTGGCAGCCAACAACTCCAGCAGGCCTGAATTGGACCGCGTGACGCGTCCCACCGCGCCCAAGGCAGGGTCGAGTTGCTCGGCTTCGGCCAGCAGGGCATCGATGCCGGTAAGGCCGACCGCCAGCGCGCCGGCGCGGTTCAGGCTCGCCACCAGTTCGTGATTCACGCTGCCCGCGAAGACCTTGAGCACCGCATCCACGGTCTCCGGTGTCGTCACCCGCAGGCCATTGACGAAGCGGCTCTCGATGCCGCGCTCGGCCAGATAGCGGGTCATCTGCTTGCCACCGCCATGCACTACGACGAGCTGGACGCCGGACGCGGCAACCGCCGCGATCTCGCCGGCCAGCCGCTGGCGCGACGCCGCGTCATCAAGCAGCGTGCCTCCCAGTTTGATCAGGATCCGGTTCACAGCAGACCTTCGGTTTCCGGGTATCCCAGCATCAGATTCATATTCTGTACCGCTTGCCCGGCGGCGCCTTTCACCAGGTTGTCGATGGCGCTCACCACTACGGCGCGGCCGGTTTTCGCGTCCAGCGTGACGCCGATGTCGCAGAAGTTGGTGCGTGCCACGGCGCGCAGATCGGGCACGTGCCCGGGCTGATAGAGGCGGACGAACGGCTCGCGCGCATAGCGCTTTTCATAGATGGCAAGCAGGTCGTCGGCGGAGCTGACGCTGTAGGCTCGGAAGTAGATGGTTTCGAGAATGCCACGGTCGAGCGGCAGCAGGTGCGCGGTGAAGCTGAATTCGCTTTCCTCCAGACCGCTGACCATCAGCACCTCGGGCACGTGACGGTGGCGCAGTATCGAATACGCCGAGAAGTTCTCGGTGACCTCGCAGAAGCTGGTCTTGAGAGTGGGCTTGCGGCCGGCGCCGCTGACGCCGCTCTTGGCGTCGCAAACGATGCCGGAGGTGCGGTCGACCACATCGGCTTCGAGCAGCGGGCGAATCGCCAGGTTGGCCGCCGTCGGGTAGCAACCAGGATTGGCCACCAGTCGCGCGCACGGGATAAGGTCGCGATAGAATTCGGGCAGCCCGTAAACGGCCTCGGCCAGCCGCGCCGGCTGGGTGTGGGTCTCCTTATACCAGATCAGATAGTTGGCTGGTGTACGCAAGCGGAAAGCGCCGCTCAGGTCGATGACGCGCGCTCCGGCATCCAGCATGGCGGGCGCGAGGGTGAGAGAAACCTCCGGCGGCGTGGCCAGGAAGACCAGCGCAAGACCTTCGGCGTGAACTATTTGCGGATCGCAGGGGAGGCATTCCGGCGGCTCCGCGCCACGGATCGCCGAGGCCGGACCGGATTCTTCACGATGCTCCAGCAGGCAGGTTGCAACGCCGGGGTGCCGCGCCAGAATGTGAACCAGTTCCGCGCCGCTGTATCCCCGATAACCGACAATGCCAACCTTAGCTTTCATGTGGTTGTTTATTCTTTATGATGAATAATTATACCACAGAGTCAGGCGGATGGTTGTGAGAGAAAGATCCCGTGGCGGATTGGCAGGTCGAGGACCTGCCTCACCCCTACCCTTCGGCGACCGAGCGTTGGGCCAGCTCACCGAACAGGGGCAGCGAATAGGTTTCGTCATGGGATGCCTTGATCATCATGAAAATACACATGATGAGCAACGCCAGGGCCACCATCTTATCGAATTGCAGATGGGGGGAAAGGTAGCAGAGGGGGCGGACAACCCACGCATTCATTAGCCAGGCCACGAACAGGTAGAGACCCTGGAAGGCGTGGAAGCGCACCGCGCGATTCTGGCGGAAGCGATCCGAGGCCAGCCAGATGATGCATGCAATCCAACCAATGCCGGGAACGTAGCTGAGCACCGAAGCAGTTCGTGGAGAGACGCCGGCCAGCGGGTCCTGGCCGATCGGCGCGGTTGTGGCGGGTTGGCGCGTGCCACAGCGCCAGCAGAACTGGTCGTAGCCCGTCACCGGATTCCCGCACTGTGTGCAAAACGGCATGCTACTTCTCAATACGTTACGCGAGCCCGGCTTGTTCCGCAACCTGGTGGGGGGAGCGTGTTAAGATTGCGCCATGAGAATTCTGGCTGCCGTAACGCTGGCGCTGGTCTCAGCCGCAGTCCTGCCGGCGGCGGGGAACCTGGAGATTTTCGCGATTGACGTGGAGGGCGGGCAAGCCACGCTGCTGGTTACGCCGTCGGGCGATTCGCTGCTGATCGATACCGGCTGGCCGGGCCACAACCACCGCGACGCCGACCGCATCGTGGCGGCTGCTAAAGCCGCGGGCATCAAGAAGATCGATTGGCTGCTGATCACCCATTTCCACATGGACCACGTGGGCGGCGTGTACCAGCTTGCCGAACGGATGCCGATCGTGCATTTTGTCGATCATGGCACGAGCATCGAAAAGGGCAAGGACGCCGAGATCCTGTACAACGAATATGCGGCCGTGCGCGCCAAGGGCCAGCACCTGCGGGTCGAGGCGGGCGGCACCATCCCGGTGAGAGGGATCGACGTCCAGGTGCTTTCCGCGGGTGGTAACGTAATCGGCTCGCCGCTGGAGGAGCCAGGTGTGCCCAATCCGGACTGCAACGGCTACGAGCATCCGGCGGAAACCACCGATGAAAACGGCCAGTCCATCGGTGTGCTGATCACCTACGGCGATTTCCGCATGCTGGACATGGGCGACCTGACCAGGGACCGCGAATACGAGCTGGTCTGCCCCGTCAACAAAATCGGCACGGTGGATTTCCTGCTGGTCTCGCATCACGGCTCGAACCTTTCCAGTTCGGCGCCTTTTGTGCACGCCGTTTCACCGCGCGTGGCGATGGTGGACAACGGCCCGCACAAGGGCGGCACGGCGGAAGTGTGGCAGACGCTGCGCGATACGCACGGCCTGCTGGACATCTGGCAACTGCACTACGCCATCGACGCGGACAAGCAGCACAACTCGCCGGACACCTTCATCGCCAACGTGGATGCCGAATGCCAGGGAAAGTGGATCAAGGTGACGGCCAGGAAAGACGGCAGCTTCACGGTCTACAACACGCGCAACAAGTTCGAGAAACCATACGCAAAGCAATGAAGCGCGGCGCGCGAAGGGGCTTGCCGAAAAACGGCGGAACATGATCAGCCACGAATGAACACGAATGAACACAAATTAAGAACCAGGCGTTCTTTGCTTTTTTGATTTTCTTATCCGTGTTCAGCGGTGTTCATCCTTGGCTCCAAAGGCGCATAGCCGCACCACCGGGCAGGCACCGCACTCCGGCCCGTTGGTCTTGCACAGCGTCTTGCCATGCTGCCGCAACAGCAAATGCGCGCGCGCCAGCGCCGCCGGTTCGGCCGGCAACTGGCTCCCGATCGCTTCTTGCACCGAGCGGTACATGGCGCCATAGCTCTTTTGCACCCGGCCGTACCCCACCCGCGTCAGCACGCGCAACCCGTTCGATTCGAGTGGCAGACCGGTGCCCATGCCGCATAGCATCAGAATCTTTTCCGCACCCGGGTCCCCGATACAGGGAAACTGCTTGAGCGCCCGTTTCGCATCCTGGTAGGTGCCGGCGAGGATCCGATCCAGGTCGCCGCCAAATTGTTCCAGCGTGATGCGCGCGATCTCAAGCCATCGGAAGACGCGGGTCTGGGGCCGCATGCCGCCGCGCGTCGCCAGAGCCAGTAGCGTGTTGCGGTCGGCTTTCCAGATGGCAGCGGCATCCATCCCCACTTGCCGGCGAAGGCTTTCGAAGACTTCTGCCCGCCGTTTGTCAGGCAACAGGTAGCAGGCGTTTTCCCACAGGACCAGTTCGAACGGCCCCTTGGCGGGCGGCAGTGCCGGCTCGCCGTAGTGCTTCTGGAGCCGGCCGATCAGTTCTTTGAAATCAGGCATACTTCCGACAGGTGCCAATTATACCTAAGTGGCGCACGCACTCGTGCGCCGCAGGCGTGCGTGCCATGTCGAGACTCTTCTCGACACCCGCCCCGTGTGGGGCGCCGTGCGTCGGCACGAGTGCCGACGCGGCACCGACGAGTGCGTGCGCCACGTGGCAAATCCTGTACAGTAGTTTTGAGGAGCCAATTCGTTTGTACACTGCAAATCCAGCCCGTTACGACGGTATGATCTACCGGCGCTGCGGCAAGTCCGGCATCGTGCTGCCGGCGATTTCACTCGGCCTGTGGCACAATTTCGGCGGCGTCGATTCGCTCGAAAACAGCCGCGCCATGCTGTGCCGCGCCTTTGATCTGGGAGTCACCCATTTCGACCTGGCGAACAACTACGGGCCGCCGTATGGCTCGGCGGAAGAGACCTTCGGCCGGGCGATGAAGATGGACCTGGCGGCATACCGCGACGAGCTCATCATTTCCACCAAGGCCGGTTATGACATGTGGCCCGGCCCTTACGGCAACTTCGGCTCGCGCAAGTATTTGCTGGCCAGCCTGGACCAGAGCCTGGGCCGCATGGGCCTCGAGTACGTCGATATCTTTTATCATCACCGGCCGGATCCGGAAACGCCGCTCGAGGAAAGCATGGGCGCGCTCGACCAGGCGGTGCGCTCCGGCAAGGCTTTGTACGCGGGCATTTCCAACTACGGTCCGGAAGACACCGGCAAGGCCGCTCTAATTCTGCGCCGGCAGGGGACGCCATTCCTGATCCACCAGTTCGCCTACTCGATGTTCCGGCGCAAGCCGGAAGAAGGGCTGCTCGATACGCTGCGGCGGGAGGGCGTGGGCGGCATCGCATTTTCCCCGCTGGCGCAGGGGTTGCTCAGCGAACGCTACCTCGGCGGCGGCATCCCAGCCGATTCCCGTGCCGCGCGGCCCAAGGGCTTCCTCAAGCCCAAGGATGTGGACGAGCATCGCGTCGGCCAGGCGCGCGCTCTGAATCGGGTTGCCCAGGCCCGCGGCCAGAGCCTGGCGCAAATGGCGCTGGCCTGGGTGCTGCGCGATGCCTCCGTGACCAGCGCGCTGGTAGGAACCAGCCGCGTCGAGCAGTTGGAGCAGAACGTCGCCACCATTCACAAGCTGGATTTCAGCGCGGAAGAGCTGGCCGCGATCGAGAAGATCCTGGCCGGGTAGGTGTCGTCGGGCAATGGCTGATGTCGTAGCCTGACCGCTCCCTCTGGTCGCGGCTCCAATCGAGCGCGCAAACGGAGCCGGGCCCAGAGGGCACCCCGGAGGGAGCGGTCAGGCTACGAGTCATTGCGCACAAGACCTAAGCCGCCTCAGCGAGATGGCTGCGGCACGCGCGGCTCTTCCCACTGGCCGGTTTCGCCGGCGCGAAAGATGGCGTCGATGACGGCCATGTTGCGCAGCGAATCTTCCAGCGGCACCGGCGGCTGGCCGCCCTCGAGAACGGCGCGCGAGAACAGGTCGCCCTGAATCGTGTACTGATCGCAGGGCGGGATCTCTTCCACGGTGAGGCCGCCGCCCACCAGGTCGCGGCCATCATCGATGCGTAGGCGGGTTACCTCGTTCGCCCCTGGATTAAACGGAATGTCCAGCCAGATGCGGCCCTTGGTGCCCAGGTACAGCGCGCTCTGGTTGGCGGCCGCCTGCGTGCAGCAGGTGAAGACCATATGGCCGGAGGGGTATTCGAGCACCGCCGAGGTCAGCCGGTCGATGCCGTCCAGCTCCGCATCGCGCGCAATGGTCGCCGCCACACGCTTAGGCTCCGCGCCAAACACCATGCGCGAGGTCTTGATCGGATAGCAGCCGATGTCCAGCAGTGCGCCGCCGCCCCAGGCGCGAACATGGCGGACGTTCTTGGGGTCCCGGTTGAAATAGCAAAACGAGCTCAGGCCCGACCGCAGTTCGCCGATGCGGCCGCCGCGCACCAGTTCCACCAGGCGCGTCCATTGCGGGTGCGTGCGAACCATGAACGCCTCGCCAATGACCACGCCGGTGCGGTCGCGCGCGGCGATCAGTTCCAGCGTTTCGGCCGCGCTCATCGCCACCGGCTTTTCGCACAGCACGTGTTTTCCGGCTTCGGCGGCGCGAATGGACCAGGGCACGTGCAAGTGGTTCGGCAGCGGATTGTAAATCGCGTCAATCTCTCGATCGGCGAGCAGCTCCTCGTATGAGCCATAAGCCTTGGCAATGCCCAACTCGCGCGCCGCCTTCTCCGCTCGAACAAGTTCGCGCGACGCGATGCCGGCCATTTCGCAGTTCTCGCCGTGTTGCATGGCGGGGATCACTTTCCTGACGGCGATATTCGCCACGCCGAGCACGCCCCAACGTACTTTTTTCATGCCCTTGATTTTAACCTCTCCGTCGGTTTCCCGTGGGCATTGCGCTACATTGAAATCGATGGTGCGCTTGCTCACCGGGTTGCTGCTGGTCTGGGCCGCGATGGCGGCCGGCCGCGAGACCATCATTTTCGACACCGATTCCGGCCTGTTCGGCGACGATGGCGCGGCGCTGGTGATGTTGATGCGAAGCCCGCAGCGCGTCAATATCGCGGGCATCACGGTGGTCGCGGGCAACGTCTGGCCGGGGCAGGGAAGCGAGTATATGTTCCACATCCTCGACCTGCTGAAGCGGCCACAGCCGCCGCTCTACGCCGGAGCCGAGGCGCCGCTGATCCACACCGCCGCCATGGCGCACGAGTACGCCCGCCGCTGGGGCGCGCTCGAATTCGCTGGTGCGTTCGACGACGATCCGGCGGTGGTGAAGCCGGCTCCCGGCACCAAACTCACCGGCCGCAAGCCACGCGAAAGCGCGGTCGACTTCATCATCTCCACCATCGAGCGCCAGCCGGGCGAGGTGACTTTCCTCGAGCTTGGTCCGATGACCAACCTGGCGCTGGCGCTGCGCATGCGGCCCGACATCGAAACCAAAATCAAGCGGCTGGTCTTCATGGGCGGCAACGTGCACGTGCCCGGCAACGCCTCCTCCATGGCGGAGTTTAATTTCTGGTTCGATCCCGAGGCCGCGCAGATCGTGCTGCGCTCGCGCATTCCGCAAAAGGTGATGTTCGGGCTGGATATCTGCAATACGGCGCCGATCCGGAAAGCCCAATTCGACCGCATCGCCAACGCGCACACGCCCATCAGCGACCTGTTCCGCGAGGATCTCGGCCACCGCTATCCGGGCTTTCTCGAACGCCCGTCAGCCACCGGCTACCTGTGGGATTCGCTGGCCGCGGCGTGGCTGCTCGATCCCGGCTTCGTCACCAAATCGGAGGCCGGCTACCTGGACGTGCTGACGGCGTGGGGCAAGTTCTACGGCTCGACGGTTGCGCTGGACCGGCGCGTGGCGCCGAATGCCACGCCGGTGACCCAGATGCTGGCGCTCGATTTCGACCGCGTGTTCGGGCTGTACCAGGATCTGCTGACGCGCAAAGAGTAACGGCCGGGGAAACCCGACTCTGCGATAGCTTCGCGACAGCTCCCTGCGGTCGCGGCGCCGAAACGCACAGGAACGCATCGGAGCCGCGACCAAAGGGAGCGGTCGGTTTGACTGGGTCTTCGACCGACAGATCAGATTGTATCCAAAGGACCGCTCCCTCTGGTCGCGGCTCCGTTCGGAAGTGCGACATCTCCACAGGTCCTTATCGCGCAAAACCGGCGAGCAGTTTCGCCAGCGCATCCGGTGACGCGCTCAGCGTTGCCGTCACATCGCGGCCGGAGCGCGCAATCCGCACGCCACCGAGCAACCGGGCGAGGTCGGGCCGATGGATCTCGGCTTCTCCCGCCAGTGAAAGGAACCCGCGCAACCGCTCTTCCAATCGCTCGGCCGATTCCGCGGTGCGCCCGCGCGCGGCGAATCGCAGTGTGGCCGAGTCGCCCAGGTCCAACGCCGCGCCGGCGAAATCGGCATCTTGCAAAAGGACGTTCAGATTGGCCAGATTGCCGCTGAGGGGCAGCGCCGTTCCGCCGCGAACCGCCAGCCAGATGGCGCTCCGCGCGCCGATTTCGGAACCGTAATCGATCAGGCCGGGTGCGCCGGTATGCCCCACCTGGTGCTGCGCGACTGCGGACAAAATGCGGCCTGTCGAGCCGGACACAGCGAGGCCCGGTTCGATTGCGTTCGCGCCCGGCGGAGGAGTCTTGAAAAGCCCGCGCTCGACGATCAGCAGCTCGCTCGCGTTCCAGGCGACCAGCAGCTTCGAAGCGTTGCTGTAGCGCTCCAGCAGATCGCGCGCGGAAGGTCCCATGCCGGAAACGAACGGCGAAGTGCGCAAGCGATCCAGGTCGGCGCCGGCCAGCGCTACCGTGTCGCCGGTGATGCAGGACGCCATGCCGGCATCCACCACTGACGGCGGGCTCTGCTTGCAGGCAATGCCGGCCGCGAAGGCGAGCAGGGCGGAAGCCAGCAGCAGACGTGGCGCAAGCAGTCCCGCGCGGCGCATCGGCATTCGTCCCGACGTTTCTTGCCGCGAATCGAAGAAAAGCCGAGATAACTCTCGGCTCAGCAGGCTGGACAGCCCCGGATGGTGCACGGGCAAGCTGCGCCACGACATTCTTGCGGGGCGCGCCACGCTAGCCCAGGCCGGCCAGCTTGTTGAGGCCGTCGACATAGGCTTTGGCGCTGGCCTCGATGACATCGGTCGAGGCACCGCGGCCGACGGCCCGCTTGCCAGCCATCTCGAGTTGCACGGTGACTTCGCCGATGGCCTCGGTGCCGCTGGTCACGGCGCGGATGTCGTAGCGCAGCAGCTTTACTTTCGTGTTGGTGACCGCAGTGATCGATTTGTAGACTGCGTCCACCGGGCCATCGCCGATGGAAGCGCCCTCCCGCGTTTCCTCGCCGATGCGCAAGCGCACGGTGGCGGTGGGGATGGCCGACGTGCCGCTGTAAACGTGCATGTACAAGAGCTGATAGGTCTCGGTGACCGGATGCAGTTCGTCGTGCAGAATGGCGATCAGGTCCTCGTCGAAGACTTCCTGCTTTTTGTCGGCCACCGCCAGAAAGCGCTGATAGGTCTGGTCCAGTTCTTCCTTCGAAAGCTCGTATCCGAGCTTGGCGAGCCGGTCACTCAGCCCGTGACGGCCTGTGCGCGCGGTCAGCACCACTCGGCTTTCGTCGAAGCCCACGTCCTCGGGCCGCATGATTTCGTAGGTCTCGCGGTCCTTGAGAAATCCGTCGACGTGAATTCCGGAGCTGTGCGAAAACGCGTTGGCGCCGATCACGGCTTTGTTGGCGGGAACGGCCATTCCGAGCGAATCGGCCACCAGGCGGCTGGTGCGGTGGAACTCGCGGGCGTCGATATTGGTGCGCACGCCGAAATAGTCGGCGCGGGTGCGCAGGGCCATCACCACCTCCTCGATGGCGGCGTTGCCGGCCCGTTCGCCGACACCGTTGATGGTTCCTTCCACCTGGCGCGCGCCGTTGCGGATGCCTGCCAGCGCGTTGGCCACCGCCAGCCCGAGGTCGTCATGGCAATGCACGCTGATAACGGCTCTGGCGATGTTGGGCACGTTTTCGCGGATGCCCTTAATCAGGTTGCCGAATTGCTCCGGTACCGCGTAGCCGGTGGTATCGGGTATGTTGACGACCGTGGCGCCGGCATCGATTACGGCCTCGAGCATGGCGAAGAGGTAAGCGGTATCCGCGCGGCCGGCGTCTTCGGCATAAAACTGGACGTCGTCCGTAAATCGCTTCGCCAGTTTCACCGCTTCCACGCCCAGTTCCAGAATGCGCACCCGCTTTTCCTCCAGGGTGCGGCCGTAGCGTTCGTCGCGGAACTTTCCCATGATGTGGATATCGGAAGAGCCGATTCCGGTGTGGATGCGCGGACGCGCGGCCTTATCGAGCGCGGCGCCACAGGCCTCGATATCGCTCGCGACGGCGCGCGACAGGGCGCAGACGATGGGGCCCTGGATCTCCCGCGAAATCTGCTGCACGGCGGCAAAATCGTCCGGCGAAGAAGCGGGGTAGCCGGCTTCGATCACGTCGACATTCAGGCGGGCCAGTTGCCGGGCCACCGTCAGCTTGTCCCGGCTCCCCAGGCGCGTGCCGGCGGCTTGCTCGCCATCGCGCAAAGTGGTATCGAAAACCGCAACCAGATCGGACATCGGAAACTCCTCGACCATCAAAACGGATTAGTACCTCCGATGTTAGCAAAAGGGACTGTTATTGCGGCCATCGGGCTTGTTATGGAACAGTCCGTTCCATCGCAACTTGACCGCTCCCTATGGTCGCGGCTCCGAAGCTTATCCGCGCATAAGCATTTCAAATAGGTCGCCGCCGGCGCGCTTGGTTACACTTGAGTTCGCGAGTTTACCAGTGGTTCGCCTTAGTTATGCGTGTGGGGCGGTTGTGCCCCTGCTTGAGAAAACGATTTCGCAGGCGCTGCACGATGCTGCCGCGAAATTCCCCGACCGCGATGCGCTGATCGTGCGTCATCAGAACATCCGGCTGACGTGGCGCGAGATGGATGCGGAGGCTACGCGCGTGGCGCGCGGGCTGGCCGGACTCGGCCTGCGGCCGGGCGATCGCGCCGGCATATGGGCCAGCAACTGCGCCGAGTGGGTGCTGTTGCAGCACGCCGCGGCGCGCTCCGGCGTGGTGCTGGTCAACGTCAACCCGGCGTATCGCTCCTATGAGCTGCGCTACGTGCTGCGCAAGTCCCGGATCCGCGCCCTGTTCCTGCACGAGAAGGATGCGCGCGCCAGCTATCGCGACATTCTGGAGGAATCGCGCGCCGGCGAAACGCTGGAGCTGGAGCACGTCGTCTGGCTGGGCACCGATTCGTGGGAGGCCATGCTGGCCGGCGGCGCCGACTTCAACGAGCGCGCCGCTCAACCGCACGACGTGGCCAACATCCAGTACACCTCGGGCACCACGGGATCGCCCAAGGGCGTCATGTTGACGCACCACAACCTGCTCAACAACGGGGTGGGGATGGCGATGGGTCTCAAGGCCACCGAACAGGATCGCATCTGCGCGCCGGTGCCGCTGTACCATTGTTTCGGCTCGGTGATCGGGTCGATGGTCTCGCTATCGAGCGGCGCGGCACTGATTCTTCCTTCGCCGCAATTCGATGCGCGCGCCACGCTCGAAGCCGTCCACGCTGAGCGCGCCACCGCGCTCTACGGCGTCCCGACGATGTTCATCGCGCAATTGACGCACCCCGAGTTCGATCGCTTCGATCTCACCAGCCTGCGCACGGGCGTGATGGCCGGCGCGCCATGCCCGATCGAAACCATGCGCCGCGTGGTGGAGCGCATGCACGTGCCAGAGTTGACCATCGTTTACGGGCAGACCGAAACCTCGCCCGGGCTGACCATGTCGGCCGCGGACGATCCGCTGGAGCTGCGCGTCACCACGGTGGGCAAGCCGCTGCCCAATACGGAGATCCAGATTGTCGATCCGCGGACAGGCACGCATCTGCCGATCGGCGAGCAGGGCGAGCTCTGCGCGCGCGGCTACATGGTCATGAAGGGCTACGACCAGGACCAGGCGGCGACCGAAGCCGTGATCGATTTCGAAGGCTGGCTGCACACCGGCGACTTGGCCGCTATGCGGCCCGACCATTACTTCAGCTTCAGGGGGCGGGCCAAGGACACCATCATTCGTGGCGGCGAAAACATTTACCCGCGCGAAGTGGAGGAATTCCTGCACACCCACCCCGCCATTGCCGACGTTTACGTGGTGGGCCTGCCCGATGCCAAGCTGGGCGAAACCGTGCTGGCGTGGATTCAACTCGCACCCGGCGCCACGGCTACCGAAGAGGAAATCCGTAATTTCTGCCGCGGCAAAATCGCGTACTTCAAAATCCCCCAGTTCATCCGTTTCGTCGATAGCTTCCCCATGACGGTCACCAAGAAAGTGCAGAAGTTCCTCATGCGGGAGCAGGAGATCCGCGAGCGCGGTCTGGAAGATGTAGCGCGCGAAGCAACGGCTTAGGTGGGCGTGCTTTAAAGCGTGCCCGCCCTTACTGGACAGCTTTCAGAATCTCCGGGACCTTGACGGGAGTGACCTGGTCATCGGGGATGCCACCGATGCGCGCCAGTATCGTCGCGGCGAAACCTGCGTGGCCCCAGTCCCGCCATTGCGCCATTTCGCGCAACGGCTGGAGCGCGCCGGCGCCCAGCGCACTGAGCACGGCGGGGTCATGCGATTTCGAGAGCGCGAGAAACAAAGCGCTGGCCTTGTTGCGGTCGGTCCAGACCAGCGAGTGGAGAATCGGCACGAAGCGCGCGGCGGGAATACGTCTGGTCACTTCCGGTCCGAGATTGCAAAGGACCTCCAGCGCGCGGATCGCATTATTGCGCACGTCCTCGTCCGAATCGAACGAAGCCCGCACCAGCGCGGCGATCTGTTCGGGAGACTGTTCCGCATAGCCCAGCACTTCGGCCGCTTCGGCGCGCTCGCGGGCATCGCGCGAGGTTTCCAGCACCCGGTACGTGGTCGCCGGGTTGGCGCGGACCCAATCGCGGAGTTTGAGCTGATCGCCGCGTGCCTCGGGGTTCTTCATCAGCGCGTAGCCCTCGCTATCGTCCTCCCGCGAATCGCCTTTCTTGGTTGCAGCTATGGTGTCTTTTTCCAATTGGACAAAAAGCCGGTGCGCTTCTTTGGGCAGCTTGAGTTCGCCAGTAGGCTCGGGGTTGTAGGGCACTGGTGGAGCGTCCGGCACGGCGAGGCCGACGAAGACGGTCGAGCGCCCGTCCTCCAGGCAACAGACCCTGGTGACTTTGGCGGCTGCTCGGCCGGTGGCCTTCACCAACGCCTCTTCCGCCGCCTGGTTCACTTCCTTTGACGGGACGGCATCGCCCTCTTTGAATGCCAGCACCGCACGTAGTTGCGCGGGGTCAATCTGCCCATAGCCATAGAAATCGATGATGGCGATCTTCTCCGAGGCGGGCTGGGCGGAAGCCGAGGCAGCCAGGACGATGACCGAGAGTGCACCAATCTGGACGCGCATCCTTCAGCTATTCTGACGCAGAACGAACGCTAATTGCTGGCCGCGAGCGGAGCGCCAGCTTGATTTGACCGCGGCGGATAGCTCAAGAACCACTGCACTGAATTTCCGAAATCAGGCAACAGTAAACGTTGTATACCGGTCCGGAAGCCGGGAGCTAGAATAGGTACTCCAGCTTGTATTTCCGCGGCTTCAGGATGGAGATCCATCGGGCCAGTGACGGTTTCGACTGGTGAAACTCGGACTGAACATGAATAATCCGAAGTTGAAGGTCGCATTTCTCGTTGGCAGCGATAATCCCCCCACCAGGCTCAGCATCGAAGCGGTGTGCCGCTCGCAGGGCGTCGAACCAGTCGGCGTGCTGCTGGACACCGGAGTTGTCCCGTTCCAGCGGCGTCTCAAGAACCTGTCCCGGAACATTCGAGCCAACGGCTGGCGGTACCTTGCATTCAGAGTCGTCGAAGCGGTTCGTAGGCTGACTGACACCGCAGTGGAGAATTCCGCCGTCGCCCGTGCGGAAGTAATGAGGGTTCTCAGAGAGGCATTTCCCGAGAAGTGTTTTTCTCTGGCGGACCTGGGGGCCAGGTACGGCATGAAAGTTCATGCCGTGGGAGACTTGAACGGCGCCAACGCGGTTCGCGCGTTGAGCGAATGCGGCGCCGACTTGGGCATCGTGCTGGGAACCCGCATTCTGAAGCCCGGCACGTTTGGCGTACCGCGAATGGGGTGCATAAACCTCCATAAGGGCAGGGTGCCGGAGTATCGAGGCATGCCGCCTGGGTTTTGGGAGCTTTACGATGGGGCATCGTCGGCCGGCATCACCGTGCACTTTGTCGACAAGGGTCTGGATACCGGCGATATCGTTGCCACCAGCACAGTACCCATCGTGGGGACCGACACGCCGGAAAGCCTCGTGGAAAGACTGCACGAGGAAGGTGCGCGCCTGCTCGCCTCGGTGGTTTCGACAATCCGCAGCGGGAATGCGAGTCCGCAACCCCGCGACAGGTTGCCCATCAAGCCCCGGACCAGGCCAACCAGAAAGGAGATCGCTTCGCTTCGGCGGCGGCTACCGCATTGGAAACGCCGGGGAGATGTTTCGACAATTCTGCGGAATTTGTATCTCCTGATTGTCTACTACGGTGGCGTCTACTCCATCGTCCGCCAATACCACCGTCTGCGGCGTCGGTCAAGGGGTGCGATCTACTTATACCACCGAGTCAATGACTATTCGAAGGACATACTGACTGTGGATACCACGACCTTCGCCGCTCAGTTGCTGGCGATCTCCAGCCGCTATCCGTTCTCCTCGACGGTCCACTTAGTCGATTGCGTCCGCAACAGGAAACCGTTCCAGCCGACGACTGTCGCCATCCACTTTGACGATTGTTATCGGGACATTTTGACGAACGGCGCACCCATCATGAAAGCGTTGGGTATTCCGGCGTGCGCCTTCATTAGTAGCGGCTTCGTTGACACTAACCGGACTTTTGCTCACGACGCTGCGAAGTACCCTTTCACTTACGAAATGCTTCGATCCTCCGACATCCAGTCATGGATCAGTTTGGGCTTCGACGTCGGGGCGCACACGGTCGACCACGTCGATCTGGGAAGATGCGAAGTGGAAGCTGCCCGTTCAGAGGTCGTTGAGTGCGGCCAGGCTCTGCAAAGGATCATAGGCAAGCCGATCAACCTGTTCTCATTCCCCTTCGGACGGGTGGACAACATCCGCCGTGAGACCAGAGAGGCCATCTCAACAGCCGGGTATGTCGCGCTGTTCTCCTCCCACGGCGGGTTCATCGGACCCCGCACAGATCCGTATGATATTCCAAGGATGGGATCCTCCTGCGAGTCGTCGCCTGTCTATTGTCTGCTGCAGATCGAGGGCCTCGCGTTGGGTCAAATCGCCTCGGCTTTTCGGCGCAACGGGGATGGCTCAGGGGAAGCGGGATGCTGATGCCGGCCGCCTAGGGCATGTCTCACGCTGGGCGCGCGTGAGAAGCGTGGTAGCATAATCCTCCAGGCCTGTCCGCGATATGCTCGGCTTCGACAAGCACGCCGCCCGCTCCACGTGGACAGCAGCGCTTGTGCTGTTGCTGCTCTACGTGGTTTATCTGGCGCGGAAGACGCTGTTCGTTTTCATACTGGCTCTGTTGTTTGCGTATTTGCTTGCGCCGCTGGTGAATCTGCTCGACCGTGTATTTCCGGCGCGCCGCACCCGGACGGCGGCGCTGGCGCTGGCGTTTGTGATCGTGGTGGCGGTCGTGGGCGGCCTTGGATATCTTGTCGGCGTGCGGGTGGTGGACGAGGCTTCGGTGCTCGCCTTGAGGTTTCCCACGATGGCGGAGAGCTGGCAGCACCCGCCGCCCAGCGACCATTCATTGCGAGCGCAGATCGCGGAAAGGGTCCGTTCCGAGGCGGCGGCGCGTTCGAGCAGCCTGATCTCCGAACTGCCACAGTACGGGTTGCAGCTTCTGGGCGTGGCGAGCAACCTCATCTACGTGGTGATCATACCCGTCCTTGCGTTTTTTTTCCTGAAGGACGCTTCGACCATGCGGGGGCACTTTCTCGACCTGTTGGAGGAGGGTCCGCGCCGCGCCCTGCTCGATGATGTGATCTCCGACGTGAACCTGCTGCTGGCACACTACATGCGGGCTCTGTTCCTGCTCTCGGCAACGGCGTTTGCGACGTACGCCATCTTCTTTTCCGTGATGCGAATGCCGTACGCGATTCTGCTGGCGGCCGCCGGCGGCCTGCTGGAATTCATTCCCATGTTGGGCCCGGTCACCGCCGTCGCGCTGATCCTTATCGTGGCCAGTTTGGCGGGCGTGGGATTACTGCCGATTATCGTGTTTGTGGTGCTCTTTCGCGTGGTTCAGGACTACGTGGTCTCGCCGCACCTGATGGGGCGAGGCGTGCAACTGCATCCCCTGCTGGTGCTGTTCGGCGTGTTCGCCGGCGCGGAGATCGCCGGCATCGCTGGGACCTTCCTGTCGGTACCGGTGCTGGCGCTAGTGCGGATTACATACCTGCGCATCCGCAAGGCGCGCCTGAGCGCCCGGCAGGCGGCAGCGTAGCGTGGGACAGACCGTTCGGGTTTTGTCGTCCGTCGCGTCTCTCGTGCTGCAATCGAGGCGTGACGAACCACGAATGGCTACGGCCTGTCCCACCTGCCGGCGTTATCGCCAGTGGCCGCGGTAGTAGCGCCAGTGGGCGCCCTCATGGCGCCACGCGGGGGCCACCCACGCGGCGCGCGGCCGCGGCGGGCGAACCCAGCGGCCGGGAGCCCAGACCCAAGCGCTGCCACGCAGATCCCAGAATCCTTCGGTCCAGACGAAGCCGGGGCCGGGTGCCACGCCGATCACGCCGTAGCGTGGCGGCGGCGGTTCCACGATGACCGCGGCGCGTCCTGCGCAGCCGGTGAACAGCGATCCGGCCATCAGGAATGCGGCCGCCAGAAGTTTGCGTTTCATTTTGCTCTTGCCTCCTACACCGTCAAACGCGGCGCGTGGGATAGCGTTGCGGGTCCTGAAACGAAGTTAATGTTAGAAGGCGTTAATGCGGCGCCGCCGCTCGTTGGCCGTTGATGCGGCCAGCCGGCAACCGCTAAGATTGAAGTGAGCTCCCATGCGCGCATTTCCCAGCCAGTTTTCGATTGGCACGGTGCGGATTGCTCCGGCCACGGTGCTGGCGCCCATGGCGGGCGTCACCGATACCGTGTTCCGCCGGTTCATCCGCAACTTGGGCGGCTGCGGGCTGATGATGACGGAATTCACCAGCTCCCACGGCGTGAAGGCGGCGGGGGTGGCGCACAAGCCCACGCGCACGCTGAAGTACCTGGCCTTCGAAGCGGAAGAGCGGCCGATTTCGGCGCAGCTCTTCGGCGCCGACCCGGCGGTATGCGCGGATGCCGCGCGCGTCTGCCAGCAACTGGGCTTCGACATCGTCGACCTCAATCTCGGCTGCCCGGTCAACAAGGTGGTGAAGTGCAATGGCGGCTCGGGCCTGTTGCGAGACCTGCCGCTGGTGGAGCGGCTGCTGCGCGAAGTCCGGCGCGCGGTGACGATTCCGTTCACGCTCAAATACCGCGCCGGCTGGAACGATCGCGAGCTGGTGACCGTGGAACTGGCGCGGTTGGCGGAAGACTGCGGCCTGGACGCCATCGCGCTGCACCCGCGCACGCGCGAACAAGGATATGCCGGCAAAGCCGACTGGAGCCGCATCGCGGAGGTGAAAGCCGCCGTGAAGATTCCGGTCATCGGCAACGGCGACATCGTCACGCCGGAAGACGCCATTCGCATGGTGGACGAAACCGGCTGCGACGCGGTGATGATCGGCCGCGCGGCCAGTTCCAATCCGTGGATCTTCCGCCAGATCGAGCAATACGTGGCCACCGGCGCTTACGACCAGCCGAGCGAGAACGACCGCTACCAAATGATGCGGCGCTACTACGCAATGCTGGTGGAGCGGGGCGAAAAGGACACCGTCGGCAAGATGAAGCAGTTCGCCACTTACTTCACCCACGGCGTGCGCCACGGCGCGCAGCTTCGCGCGTCCATTTACCAGGCACAGCAGCCGCAAGCGATTCTCGATCTGGTGGACGAGTTCTTCGAGGCCGAACCGGCGGCGGTTTCCTGATCCGGTGAAAAAAGTCCAGCTCATCACCGATGGCGCCTGCCTGGGCAATCCCGGCCCCGGCGGCTGGGCGTGTATTTTGATTCACAACCAGCGCACCAAGGAAATGTGGGGATCGGAGCCGCACACCACCAACAACCGCATGGAGCTGCGCGCGGCCATCGAAGGTTTGCGCGCGCTCAAAGAGGCGTGCGCGGTGGAAGTGACCACGGATTCCGAATATGTCAAGAACGGCATCACCACCTGGATTCACGGCTGGAAGCGAAAAGGCTGGATGACGTCGGCCAAGAAACCGGTGATCAACCAGGACCTTTGGAAAGACCTGGACGAACAAGTGTCGCGCCATCAGACCACCTGGGTGTGGACCAAGGGCCACG
>Ga0181520_10005917_pt1 | contig 19092 bp, 8 predicted proteins | sample PEATcosm2014_Bin_29_FD_132451 | JGI IMG/M metagenome (GOLD analysis project Ga0181520, IMG submission 132451) | Peatland microbial communities from MTU Mesocosm Facility, Houghton, MI, USA - PEATcosm2014_Bin02_30_metaG | ecosystem: Environmental > Terrestrial > Soil > Wetlands > Peat | place...
CGTACATCGTCTATACGTCCGGGTCAACGGGAGAACCCAAGGGAGTGATGCTGCGCCACCAGGGCTTGACGAACCTTGCCCTGGGAGTCGCCGCGGCGCTCGATATGCGTTCCGGCGATAGAGTCTCGATCATGGCGTCGCCCGCGTTCGACGCCTGGATTTCCGAAATGGTGATGGCGTGGGCCGTGGGAGCGGCTGTGGTTCCCGTGGTACGCGACGAAATGGAAGACATCGCGGAACTGCGGGCGAAGTTCGCGCGCCTGGGGGTCACTGTCACCACCATGCCGCCCTCTTATCTCCGGCTTTTTGGACAGGCGGACTTTCCCAGCCTGCGCGTCCTGCTGACCGCGGGAGAGCCGCCGTATCGGGCCGATGCCCTGCACTACGCCACACGCCTGCGCTACGTGAACGGCTACGGCCCAACCGAGAACACCGTCGCGGTCAGCTTTGGACCGGTGACAGCCCAAACGCAACGAATGGCGGCGGGCAAGCCGCTGCCCAACACGTCGGTCCATATCCGCGGCCGCGAGGGAGAATCGGTTCCACCTGGCGCCGTTGGCACCATCTGGCTGGGTGGCAAGCAACTCGCGGCGGGATACCTTCGCCGTCCGGATCTCACGGCCGCAAGCTTCGTCGAAACACCGGCCGGGCGGCTCTATTGCACAGGCGACCTGGGCCGCTGGACCCCCAACGGCGAATTAGAAATCCTGGGCCGGTCCGACGGACAAGTGAAGCTGCGTGGGCAGCGAGTCGAATTGGGTGAGATCGAGCATCGGCTCGGCGCGCATCCCGGCGTGCGGCAGGCAGTGGCCGCGGTGGAGACCAATACCGGCGGTGCGCAAACTCTGTGGGCGTTCGTGACTCTTCACTCCGGAGCGGCCGAACCGACCCAGGCTGCCTGGCAGGCTTATCTATCCGCGACTTTGCCCTCCTACATGCTGCCCTTCGCCGTGATTCCGGTTCCAGCCATACTCGTGAATGCGGCGGGCAAAGTGGATCGGGCGGCGCTGTTACGTGCGGCTTCCGCGTGGGGCAGATTCGAAGCGGCCAGCGGAGACCGTCACGCCGAACAACCCCACGGTGGCTTGGAAGAGCACATCGCGCAAGTCTGGGCGGAGCACCTGGAGTGCGGGGCGATCGGCCGCGAGGATAATTTCTTCGATCTCGGGGGAAACAGCCTGCGGGCCATCGCCGTAGCGAATGACCTTCGGCGCACGATCGAGTGCAGCGTCAACGATCTCTATGAGCATCCGCGCCTGGCGGATTTCGCCGGCGCCTGCCGCGAGCGGCCCGAGCATCTGCGAGCGCTGATCCAATCCGCTCACCGGCACTGGGATGGCTACCGGCGCGGACTGGCGGCCTATGAGGCGGAGCGCGATGCGGCCCTGACCACAGCCCATCGCGACTATGAAGCGCGGAACCAGCCCTACCAGCGGACCAACAACCAGCGCCGGGAGTATGGGCATGTCCTGTTGACCGGCGCAACGGGCTATCTAGGCAGCTATCTCCTGCGCGAACTGATGGCCGACCCGGACCGCCAGGTCAGCGTCCTGGTGCGAGGCGGCGACGAGCGGGAGGCACGGGCTCGCCTGGGAAAAACCCTGTGCCTTTATTTCGGCCAGGAGAAGGGCGGGGAATTGCGGGACAGTCCTCGTCTCACGGTGCTGGCCGGCGATTTGCGTCGCGAGGATCTGGGTCTCGCGTCGCGAACCCGCGATTCGCTGGCGGACAGCGTGCAAGCGGTTTTTCACTGTGCCGCGAATGTGAAGCACTTCGGCCATTATTGGGAATTCCATGCGGACAATGTGGCCGCGACCGGCCGGTTGCTGAAGTTGGCGGCCCGCCGCTCTGCGAGTCCCGCGGATTTCCACCTGATTTCCACTTTGTCGGTGTGCGGCAAGGCCCCTGAAGACGGCTTCCGGCTGTTTACGGAACATGACGCAGTGCCTGAGGTGTTGGACGACAACTACTATGTTCGCAGCAAACAGCAGGCCGAGCGTCTGGTAGTGTCGGCCCGCCGTGAACTCGCCAATGCCTGCATTCATCGCGTCGGCAGCTTGGTATTTGCGGCCGATGGCGGACCGCTGCAATTGAACATCGGGGAAAACGCCTTGGTCCGTCAGATTGGCGCCTTCCTGAGCCTGGGTGCGGTGCCCGACGATTCCCACGTGTGGCTTTGCCATGTGGATCTGGTGGCGCGCGCGCTGTTGCTGCTGGCAGGCGCGGCGGACTGGGCGAACGAAACCCACCACATCGAGAATGCCCGGCGGGATACGGTGGCTGACTTCGTCACTATGGCGGAATCCACCCACGCCTGCGATTTCGGCGCTTTTCTGAAACGTCTGGAAGAAGCCGTCGGCGAGCCAGAAATGGAGGGTGCGCTGGCCGAGACCCTGGAAAACTTCGGGTTGTACCGCGGCCTGTCGCCACAGGCGCGGGCGCGCCGGATGGAAATCGTCTCCGCGCGCACGCAGATGCTGTTAGCCCAACTGGGGCTGATCTGGCCGTCACTCGCAGTGCCAAGCCAGAAGGAAATGCTGCAACAGGCTGCCCGGCTCTTCTCCCCGCCGCCATCAGCAAAAACGAACGCAGCCTAGGAGACATTTTGTTGCACCCAGTACACTTCACGCTGATCGAATCCCAAAATAAGGAGTCTCAATAATGGATACCCCCACGTCCCTCAGTGCGGTGGTTGGTCCCGTGATCTCGCTAGTCCCTGCCGGGGAACTCCGTGACACGCTGTGCCGGGTTTTCTCCGAAGAGCAGACCGCGGTGGGCAAGATCGAAGAGTTCTTCCGCGTGCTCCCCACCGCAGCATGGTCTGAGGATCTGCTGCGCACTTTCGCGAGCTCCTGGAAGGCAACTCACCTGAAGATGCTCGCGATTTATGGGCTTTCCTGCCGCTTGCAAAGAACTGCCGATGGCGCGGGCGATCTCGACCGGTCCAACCTGTATCTTGCCGCGGCGAGAAATGCATCCACGAGCTACGAGGACCTCGGCCTGGATTTCGATGGCCATACCCACGCGGAACTCTATGAGGATTTTGCGGAGGCCCTGACTGGCGACGACCTCTGGCAGTTGCGGAAATACCGTCTCCCGGAAGCCAGTCGGTTCAGCCAATGGGTTTACCGCAACATGGTGGTCGAGGCCATCCCCGAAGGGCTGTTGACCAACATGTTCTCGGAGATTTACAACCACGGCGAGTACACCATTGCTCTGCCAGCGGCAGACGCTTACTTCCAGCAACACACGCACCTCACCGAGTTGGAACGCCGCAAGGCCACCACCTACATCGCCGCCCATGTGGAAGACGAGGTGGAAGCCGCTCACTTTCTTGTCGTGGTAGAGGCCCTCGATCGCTACCTGGCAGCCAGTAAGACACGTTTCGATCGGGAGCGGGCCGGTTCCGTGTTCCGCGCCTATCTACGAAACCTCGCGCAGGTGATGAGGAAACTGACGCAGATGATGCAGGCCGAGTTCTATGGCCTGGCCGCGAAGCCGCTGGCAGCCGGTGGCGGTGATTGATGGCAGTCTCACAATCCGCCGTGGCGTCTCTCGTGATCGAGGCGCCCATACATCGATTCCAGCATTACGGGGCCGCCGTGCAGGCGATGGCGGATTACCAGGCGGCGTTATGCGAAAATGCGTCGCAGCGGCGCTCGCAGGGCTTCGCCGTCACCGACCAGGACCAGCCGGATGAAGTGTTTTGCCTCTGCCCGGCTGGTGCCGATCAGCCGCCGCTCGCGATCATCGGAGGCATGGGGCCGCTGGCCGGAGCCTTGGCTTTCCGCCAGGCCTGCGCCCGTTTCCAGGATTCGCGCGCCGTTGTGCTCTATCAGGCCTGCTCCGTGCCGGACCGCTCCAGCGTCATTTTGAGTGAGGGCCGCCCGGACACTCCCTTGTGTCGGGAAATGGCATTGAAGCTGGCCGGCGCAGTGCGACTGGCGGTGGATCTCGTCCCACCGGCCAGCCAGCCGGCTCGTTGCATCATTGCCTGCAATTCCGCCCATTACTTCTGGCGATGCACGGTGGACGATCTCGGCCCGACCGCCGAGCGACGCTGCGAAGTGCGAATGATCTCGCTGGTGGAGTCCTCACTGGCGGCGCTGCAATGCCAGTCCTCAAAGAGGGCGCTGCTGCTGGCAACCGAGGGCGCCCAGGCCGGCCACGTGTTTTCGGCGCCTTACCGCGATGCCGGAATCGGCTTCGACGAGCCGTCGCCCACGCTGAGCCGTCTCTTAATGAGCGCCATATTTGAAGGCATGAAATCGCTGGACGAACGCCGGGCAGTGGAACTCGGCAACGACTTCTTCGAGGCCATCCTGCGATCCGGGCGATCCTACGATTGCGTCCTGGCCGGCTGTACGGAGCTCCCGCTCACCATCGACCTCCTCAAACTTCGCGGCAGCCCCGCGGTGGCAGCCTTTCTTTCCCGCGTGAAGATCGTCAATCCCCTGGAGGAAGCCCTGCGCCATGTCTAGCGCACAGCAATCTCACGGAACGTCAGTTCCCGTTGAGCCCACGCCCGCCACCAGCCGCTTCGTCCGTTTCCCCAAGGAAGAGGTGGAGCAATCCATCCAGGAGCGATTCGAGCGGCAGGTGCTCCTCGATCCCGACAAGATCGCCATTGAGGAAGCTGAGCGCACCCTCACCTATCGCGACCTGAACCGACTGGCCAACCGCATCGCGCGCGCCGTCCTCGGCCTGCGCGGAACGGGACCGGAACCGGTGGCACTCCTGGTTGGAACCGGTGTCCCGGTTGTGGCGGCCATGCTGGGAGTGTTGAAGGCGGGGAAGTTCTACCTAGCCCTGGATACGTCTCAGCCTGCCGCAAGGATGGTGGCGATTCTCGCCGAATGCCGGCCCGCCCTGCTGATTGCGGATGCCGGCAGGTTGGAGCAAGCCGAGGCGCTGTGCGCTGCGCTCGATTTCGCGGTGCCATTGTTCAACCTGGACACACTCGATCCAGGCTCCTCGGAAGAGAACCCAGGTCTGGCAATCGCCGCCGATGACTTGGCGTATGTACTATACACCTCGGGCTCCACTGGAAAACCCAAGGGAGTGATGCAGGATCATCGCTACGTGCTGCATCTGACCATGGCCTACACCAACGGCGGACGGATATCGGACACAGACCGTTTGGTGTTGCTTTACTCGCCGAGCTTCGCCGGCGCGGTCCGGGATATCTATTGCTCCCTGCTCAATGGAGCCACCCTCCTTAAGTTCGATGTGAAGCGCGAAGGACTCACCGGCCTGGCCGACTGGCTGCGAAATCAAGAGATCACGGTATTCTTCGCGGTGGCCACCATGTTCCGCCACTTCTGCCGCCTGCTCACTCCGGAGGACAGATTCCCAGCGGTGCGTCTTGTCTTTTTGGGCAGCGAAACCGTCTACGCCGGTGAAGTCCGTCTATACCAGCGCCATTTTTCCGGGGATTGCCGCATGATTGTGAGCTTCGGCGCGTCCGAGCTGAGTCCCATATGCCAGTTCCCCATTTATCCCGGCACGCGGATTGAGGGAAGCACGGTGCCTGCGGGTTACCCTGTGGACGATGTCGAGTTGCTGCTTTGGGACGGCGAGGGGAAGCCGGTAGCCGCGGGCGCCACCGGTGAAATCGTGGTGCGGAGCCGCTATCTTTCCCGCGGCTATTTGGGGCATCCCGAACTGACTCGGGCGGCCTTTGCGCCTGACCCGGAAGGGGGAAACCGGCGCATGTTCCGCACTGGCGACCAGGGCCGGCTACTGCCGGATGGCTGTCTGCTGCATCTGGGACGGGGCGATTTCCAGGTCAAGATCAGGGGTTATCGCGTGGAGACGGCTGAAGTGGAAGCATTCTTCACCGCTACCGGATTGATCCGTGACGCTCTGGTGACCGCCTGGCGCGATTCGACAGGCGAACAGAACCTGGCCGCCTGGTTGGTTCCCTCACGCCCGGATGCGCCACCCTCCACCAATCAACTGCGCGCCCTGGTTGCGGCGGCCCTCCCCGACTACATGGTGCCCTCGACCTTCGTCCTCATGGATTCCCTGCCACAGACGGCCAATGGCAAACTCGACCGCCGCGCCCTGCCCGACCCGCGCCTGGCCGGACAGCGGCCGGATACCGCTTATGTGGCTCCGCGCACCGCTGTCGAGCAGCGCCTGAAGGAAATATGGTCGGAACTTCTCGGCTGGGAATGGATCGGCATCGAGGAGAATTTCTTTGACCTTGGGGGGCACTCCCTGCTGGCCATGCAGGTTGTGGCGCGCATCGCCGCTGCTTTTCGCGTGACGCTGCCGGCCAATTGCCTGTTCGATTGTTCCACGCTCGCACCACTGGCGGCGGCCGTGGAACGCGCACGCAGGATCGAGGTGGAAGACGCGATCCGGCCGGCGCCCCCCGGCGCGGCGTCACCGCTGTCATTCGCGCAGCGGCGCCTGTGGGTGCTCGACGCGATGGAAGGGCCGAGTGACGCGTTCAACATGGTTCGGGCGTTTCGGCTGGAAGGCCCGCTGGATCTGGCCGCGCTCGAAAGCGCGCTGGCGGCGATCGGCGCCAGGCATGACAACTTGCGTGCATCGTTTAGCATTTCAGGCGACGGCCCGGTGCAGACAATTGCGCCCGAATGTGGGAGCGTGCTCTCTTTCCTGGACCTCCGCCACCTGCCGGAGAGCCGGCGTGAGGCGGCGCTCGATGCCAGCCTCCGCGCGGCCCACACCCGCTGCTTCGACCTTTCGAGCGGTCCCTTGTTGAGCGTGGAAGTAATCCGCCTTGCCGGGAACCAGCACGTTCTGCACCTGGCGATGCACCACATCGTCAGCGACGATTGGTCGGTCCAGATTCTGCTGCGGGAGCTCTCGACGATCTATGGCAGGTGTCTCACGGGCCTGCAAGATCCACTGCCTGAGTTGCCGGTGCAATACGCGGACTACGCGGCTTGGCAAAGGCGTTGGCTGGCTGGAGAACGGCTGGCGAAACAACTCGGCTATTGGCAGGATCACCTGCGGGGTGCGCCGCCACTCGTCGAGTTGCCTCTCGACCGCCCGCGCCAGGCCGGCGGAGAATTCCGCGCGGGCACGGTTCGGCTGCGCCTGGATCGTGAACTCACCGCGCGGTTGCGGCATCTCAGCCGGGAATCGGAAACTACCCTCTTCGTTACCTTGCTGGCGGCATATGCGACTCTGTTGTCGCGGTACGGCAACCCGGAAGACGTCGTGATCGGGACCGCACTGGCCAATCGGTATCCGGTGGAGACCGAGGCCCTGATCGGCTTCTTCGTCAACACGCTGGCGCTGCGGCTGCGGTGGCGCCAGGGCGCGACATTCCGCGAGATCCAGGCCTGTGCGCACCGCGCCGCTGTGAATGGGTACGCGCATCCGGACGTCCCCTTCGACCATGTTGTCGAAGCCCTGCACCCCGACCGTGGCGCCCTCCACAGCCCCATCTTCCAAACGCTGTTCGTGTTGCAAAACGTACCTAAACAGGAGCTCGTTTTACCAGGGCTAGCGATTACTCCCTTGGACCTGGGACGGCCTTCGGCCGGGGCTACCTTCGACCTCACGCTCTCATTGAACGAGACCGGTGGGGAGTTGTGCGGCGCCTTGGAATTCAACACCGCTCTGTTCGACACCGCCACCATCGAGCGCATGGCGGCGCATTTCGAAACCCTGCTGGTGGAGATCGTTCAAAACCCTGACACGGCAGCGATCGAACTTGGGAAGTCCGTCACGGCCAGCCAGTGCAACCAACCGTCCGAGAAGACGTATCGGGCGACCATTGCGGGATGCGACAAAGGCCTTCCCTGGAACTCGTAACATCTGCATTGAGTTATATAATAACTGCCGATTGACCGCCCTTTCTGGTTTAGGATGTCAGAGTGCGCGGCGATAACCTCGGGAACCGAACAAGCCGCCCGTTGCCATCGACTTGTAGAGCCTTCACATGAACCACACCATGCCGTCTGGCGTTCTTGACAACCTCAAGCGGTTCGGCATTCTCGCCTTCCTGCAACGGGAGACCCACGCCTTAGACCGGAAGCTGGTGGTGCTGACGGCGGTTTCCGGGATTGCCAATGCCACAAACCTGGCGGTGATCAATGCCGCTGTCGATGCCCTGAAGGGCGGGGGACCGAACTGGAAGCTCTTTCTGTATTTCGGCCTGTCCATCGCGTTGTTCGTCTATTCCCTGCGCTATATCCTTTATGAATCCACCCGAATCACCGAGGCCGCCATATGCAGCGTTCGTCTGCGGCTGGCCGACAAGATCCGCCGCTCCGACCTGTTGACCCTGGAATCCATCGGCGAGGCCGATATTCTTGCCCGAATCAGCCGCGACACAACCGCCATCGCCCAGGCAACGCGGCCGCTGTTCGCCGCCGCTCAGGGCGCCGTGATGATCGTCTTCACGATGGGTTACATCGCCCTGGTGTCGCCGGTCGCGATGCTGCTTTGCCTGATCCTGATTGCAGGCGGCGCCGGCAAATACTTCCGGGACCGCAAGGCCTATGACGACGGCTTGCAGGAGGCGTCGCAACAGGAGGATGAGCTATCCGGCTCTCTGAGCGGTTTGCTGAAAGGCTTCAAGGAGCTCCGCATCAATAAACTGAAGAGCGACGATGTGTTCGAGGAATTCCAGTCCACCGCCATGCGGGTTCGGCAAGTGCGCACCGGCGTCATGGTTCTCTTCTCGAACAATATTATCTTCGTCGAGATGTTTTTCGTCCTCCTGCTGGGGGCTGTCGCCTTTGTGCTGCCCGTCTTATCGACTTCCTTCAGCGGATCGACAACGAAGATTGTCGCTGCCGTCCTGTTCTTCTTCGGACCTCTGACCAACGTCGTCACCTTGATCCCCGTGTTTTCGCAGGTAAATGTGACCGTGGACAACCTCCGGCGCCTGGAAGCTGCCTTGGACGAAGGTTTGGCGAAATCCGCGGAACACGAAGCATCGCCCTCGCTCGACCTGAGTTCCTTCGACGTGATTCGGTTTGAGGGAGTCTCATTCACCTATCGGGATTCCGAAGGCAACGCCATGTTCCAGGCCGGCCCCATCGACGGCGAAGTCCGGCGCGGTGAACTCCTATTCCTGGTCGGCGGAAATGGCAGCGGCAAGACGACGTTCCTGAAGCTGTTCACCGCTTTGTACTGGCCAGCGGAGGGGGCTATCTGGGTCGATGATCTGAAGATCGGGCCAGCCAACATCCAGTCCTACCGCAACCTGTTTTCGGCCATCTTCTCGGACTTCCATCTGTTCGACAAGCTGCACGGGCTGCGGGAAGCGGCTCCGGAACGCATCGACGAGTTGCTGCGGCTGATGGAGATTTCCGAAAAAACGGCGTTTGCCGGTGGACGCTTCACCAACACCCATCTGTCGACCGGACAACGCAAGCGCCTGGCCCTGGTCGTATCCTATCTGGAAGACAAGCCGGTGTATGTCTTCGACGAAGTGGGGGCCGACCAGGACCCGCAGTTCCGCCGCTATTTCTATGAGACGCTGCTGCGCGAACTGAAGGATGCCGGCAAGACAATCATTGTCGTGTCGCACGATGACCGGTATTTCCACGTTGGGGACCGCGTGCTGCAAATGGATTATGGCAAGTTTAGCGATCTTCCCCGCAACGATGCGAGCGCCGGCCCTGAGAATCGCCCGGCAAGGCGCGGCAAGAGACCGCCGCCCGAGAAGCCTGCCCAATAGGGACTTGGGCAGCGCTGCGGACGCAAAGGCGGGCGGGTGAGCGCGAAACGCGCTTCGACGGCTGGCTCTAGCCGGACGCGCCGCGGCGCGCCACGAAGCTGATTTCGATTGGCGCGGAAAAGCAGGTCAAGAGAAAGAGAAAACGGGGGCAGGTCAGTGGCTAAACTCCTCGGTGCAGCCGCAACGCCGCAACACGGGCAAAGCCGTTTTCTCCGGACTCGCTCCTTATGCTCGTGGACGAGGTGTTGGGAGCCGGAGATTCAGTCGGTGGGTCTGATTGATTTGTTGCCCTTCACGATTCGAGTCGCGGCTTTGCGGGATCGGCGAGCACTTCCCGAACCTTCTGTGCCAGTTCCTCCGGGCTGAATGGCTTATGTAGGAATGCGACGCCTCTCTCAAGCACGCCACGTTCAGCAATGACATCCGCCGTATAGCCAGATATGAACAGGACCTTAAGATTCGGGCGCACTTTCTTCAAGCGCTCGGACAACTCCTTGCCATCCATCCCAGGCATTACCACGTCGGTCAGCAGCAGATGAATCTCTCCCGCATATCGGCCGGCAACAGTCATCGCATCGTTGCCATCGGATGCCTCGATGACCCTATAGCCGACGTGCTTTAATGCCGACCCGGCTAGGGACCGAACCGCCTCCTGATCTTCGGCCACTAGGACCGTTTCACTCCCGCCTCCGGTTGCAGCACCGAGTCTGATCTCCTCGGGCACCGCACACGCATCAATCCGGGGAAGATACAGCTTGAATGCGGTTCCGATGCCAACCTCACTCGACACATCAATCCACCCCCCACTCTGCCGTATGATGCCGTAGACAGTGGACAACCCCAGTCCCGTTCCCTTGCCCACTCCTTTTGTAGTGAAGAACGGCTCAAAGACTTGTTTGCGAATCGTCTCGTCCATGCCGTGTCCGGTGTCCGTCACGGTCATCAAGACATACCGCCCCGGATCTCGCCCAGGGCGACCGGCAGCGCCATCTTCTTTTGTGAGTTCAAAATTCAGCGTCTGAATATCAAGCGTCCCGCCTTCAGGCATTGCATCCCGAGAATTTACGGCCAGATTCATGATGACCTGATGGATCTGATCCGGATCCGCCATGACTTGCCCTAAAGAGCTGTCCAGGTGCGTTCCCAGCACAATGTCGTCACCGATCAAACGCCGAAGCATGACTGTAGATTCTCGGATAATGGCATTCAAGTCCAAGATCCTCGGTTCGATCACCTGTTTACGGCTGAATGCCAGTAATTGCTTCGTCAGGCTGGCAGCACGTTCCCCGGCGGTCGCGATCTGCTCTGCGTATGATCGCAACGGATCACCGGCCTTCAACCTTTTCAGCAGAAATCCACTGTACCCATTGATGACCGTCAAAAGGTTGTTGAAGTCGTGCGCCACACCACCAGCGAGTCTTCCGATGCTCTCCAATCTCTGAGCTTGGCGAAGTTGATCTTCCAACTGTATGCGCTCGGTCACATCTCGCTTGACGGCAACGAAGCCGTATATCTTGCCCGAAGTTTCACGGATTGGCGATATGGTTGCATCTTCTTCATAAAGGGAGCCGTCCTTTTTCTTGTTGATTAGGTGTCCGGTCCAAACGCTTCCTTGTGTGATGGTGGCCCACAGTTCCTCATAAAACTCTTTGCCGTGTTTGCCGGATTTCAAAATCCTTGGATTCTGCCCAATCGCCTCTTCCTTCGAGTAGCCTGTGACCTTTTCGAACGCGGGATTGCAGTATTGAATGGTCCCGGTCAGATCCGTTATCACAATTGTTTCACTTGCTTGTTCGATAGCGGTCACCAGAGTCGTCCTGGCCTGTTCAGCTTTCTTCTGTTCGGTGATGTCGATGGTCGTTGAAATAACGCAAGTCTTGCCTTCAAGCACAAGCGATTCGGCATACATTAAGCCCGTCCGAATCTCTCCAGTCTTCTTGTAGAATCGGAACTCCAAATTTCGAACTCTGCCATCGGTTTGCAATAGATTCCTATACTCGTTGAACTTCCCCGGATCAACCCACAGCCCAAGTTCTTTGCTAATACGGCCAACTACTTCTTCACGCCGATAACCAGTGGCCTGTTCAAATGCTTCATTTACATCAGCGATCCGGTTCGCTTCCTCTTCTAGGTAGAACAGCATACCGATCGCAGGGTTACTCAGAAACGCCTTGGCAAATGTCTCTTCTGATTTGCGTAGTGCATCTTGCATCCGCTTGCGCTCAGTGATGTCCTCAACTATTCCTTCGTAGAATGCGGTTACTCCCGTCTCGTCCTTCACGCACCGAGCGCTTTCGAGGACTATAACACTCGAACCATCTCGTCGAGTCCAGGCGGATTCCAAGCCTCGAATCGTGCCTTGGTCCTCGAGGGCCTTCCGAAAAGCAGACCGGGAGTAGCTCGGTTCGAAGCCACTCTCCTCAAGGTTCCGCTCGGCCAGAGCCGAGAACGATTCGTAACCCAACATCCTCAGCAGTGTCGGATTTGCCAAGTCAATCGTTCCATTGGGCGTGGTGCGGTAGATCCCTACCGTGGCATTCTCGAACAGACTTCGAAAACGCTCCTCGCTCTCCAGTAGCTTCTTGTCTGCCAGCTTGCGTTCCGTGATGTCTCGCAGAAAACAAGCGAACCGTCCACCCTCGACTGGCCGATATTGGACGCTGGCTTCCACATCGAAGGTGCTCCCATCCTTGCGGCGATGCCGGGACTCGAAACGGGCCTCGCCCTGCGCCATAAGCCTCTTCATGCGAATGGCAGTCTCGTCAGCAGTTTGGTTGTCCACGAGATCGGCGATGCACATGGTCAGCAACTCGCTTGCGCTATAACCACTCATCCGGCAATAGGCGTGGTTGACTTCCAAGAAACGCCCCGCGGCATTCGTAAGCCAGAAGCCTTCCATGGCAGCCTGGACGATACTGCCATGCCGTTCCTCGCTGGCACGCAGACTTTCCTCTGCATGGATACGGTCCGAGATGTCTCGCACAGACGATATCAGCGTTGGCGATCCATCAAGATCTACGAGATGAGTGTTGACCTCGACCGGGATTCGCCGACCGTCTTTGGCTAAGTGTGTTCCCTCCCAAATCAAGTGGCCCTCGGCACGAATTCTCTGCGCCCTGACTGGTACCTCTGATTGATCCTCAGAAGCGTCGATACCAGAAGGCCCCATTTGCAGCAATTCCTCTCTTGTATACCCCAGAGAGCGGCAGGCGTTATCGTTCACTTCGATGAAATGGCTCGGCAAGCCGTCGTCTCCAAACTTGTGGACAAAGAGCGCATCTGAAACGCTATTAAACATGAGGCGGTAATGACGTTCCGCTGTCGCGACAGCTTCATTGGCTTGTTGAATCGCCTGTCCAGCCTTCTCCTGTTCGGTTATGTCAATCGTCGTCGAAATCGCACATGCCTTGCCGTCGAGTTCAATAGATGTGGTCGAGAGCAAGCCAATACGGATCTCACCGGTTTTCTTTCGGAAGTGGTACTTGAAATTACGGACCCTACCGTGCGCCCGAAGTGTGTTCATGGCTTCGTCGAGCTCCCCAGGATCGGCCCAAAAGTTTACTTCCTGCGACGTATGCCCAATCACTTCCTCACGCAGATAACCAGTGTTCTGTTCAAATGCCTCATTAACGTCAATGATCCGATTACCCTTTTCGTCCGGTCTGAATATCGCTGTCATGGCTGGACCCGACTTGAAAGCAATGGCGAATTGCTCTTCCGATTTACGCACCGCATCTTGCATTGCCTTCTGTGCGGTGATGTCTTGCACAAATCCGTCGTAGAAAAGTGCACGTCCATCTGGCCCGTTCACTTGCCGAGCATTAATCGACGCCCAAAGAGGAGTTCCGTCCTTGCGTTTCACTCGGCATTCAACACCTCGCACAGAGCCAGTTTCGCCCAGAAGCGCAGCGGAGCGTATACGATCATTCGGATCGAGCCCAAGCTGAGCGTTCGTGTCGGTGACACTTGAGACAAGCTCTTGCGGGGAGTCGTAACCCAACATCCGTGCCATGGAAGAATTCGCGGCTACGAACTTCCGCTCGATTGATGTTCGGTAGATGCCTTCCTGCGCCCCCTCAAAGATCTCTCGATACTGATTCTCCGCCTCTTTGCGTTCAGTAATGTCCAAAATAGCCGCAATACGACACGTCTTTCCATCTAGTTCAATGGACTCTCCTGAGATCAAGCCAGTAGCAAGTTCACCATTCCTCCGATGGAAATGAAACTCCATATTGCGAATCCCGCCATAAGTACGGAGGTGAGTCCTATAAGCGTCGAATTCGTGAGGGTCTGACCAGAGCCGAAGGTCCTGTATGGTGCGGCCAATCACTTCGTCCCGCTGATAGCCCGCAACGCCCACAAATGCTTCGCTGACTTCAAGAAGCCGATCCTCAGAATCGGTAAGAACCATGACCGCAGGACTGCACAAGAACGCCTTGGCGAATTTCTCTTCTGACTTTCGCAGGGCCTCTGCCGTCCTCTTCCGGTCATTTATGTCTTCGATGAATCCCTCGTAGTAGGCCGCTTGCTCGTCGGGACAACCGACCCTTCGGATATTGACGGACACCCATACTGCGGTCCCGTCCTTTCGTTTGAATTGGCACTCGTAGCCACGGACGAATCCATGTGGTTCGAGTAATTGCAGACAACGGGAGCGGTCTTGAGGGTTCAGCCACACCTGATGAGCAACATCGGTAACTGTGGATACAAAGTCCTGTGGGGAATCGTAACCAAGCATCTTTGCCAGGGCGGGGTTAGCCTCCAGACTTCTTCCCTGGAGGGTGTTCCGGTATATCCCTTCGAGGGCACTGTCGAATATGTGTCGATACTTCGCTTCAGCTTCTCGAAGAGCGTCCTGTCGCCGTTTGCGTTCCGTGATGTCCTTGCCGAAAACAGATATGCCCACCGCTCGACCATTTTGGCGGATGGGATTGAGTGACAACTCCAGGGTCCGGCCACTGAGCACCGGATACTCGATCCGGAACGGACCATCAGATAGCGCACGAGCAAACATCGGGGGCCACAGCGCCGCTCGCTCTGGTGGCATCCAGTCTTCCGGTCGCATACCAACGGCCACCTGAACCGCCGAACGAGAGAGAACGTCGTCTCGCAGCGCATTATTAAAGGTCAGTAGCCGATAGTCAAGGTCGACAGACCAGACCAAATCGTTGGTACTGTCGATCAAGGCGGAAAGATTGGCTTCGGCCTCGCACACCACACCTGTGGGCCGCTTGAGTCTGGTTGTGTCTCGCTGCGTTATCCAGAATCCGGTAACCTCTGCGGCAGCATCTCGGAGGGTTGTAATGCTGCACTCGGCGGACCAGGGTTCGCCGTTCTTTCGGCGACATGCCGCTTGACCCCGCCACGGTTCGGAGGAAGGGGCCGCGTGCAACAATGCCTCCCAATCGAGTTCCCCAGCCGTTTGACCGAGCAATTCATCCGGCGTGCAACCCGAAAGTTGGGCAAACGCAGCATTCGCCCACGTCACGATTCCATGAGGATCTGTGGTTGCGACCCCAAACGGGAGTGCTTCGGCGGCGGCGACAAGGGCAGGCGTTCCCAATTTTACATTAGGCAGCATCGTGCCAGTATTGTAGCCCACGGCAACAAGCCAGATAGCGCACGTCGTACTCCGGTTCGCGGCGCTTTCGGATCTCCGGAGGTTGCTCCGGTGAGGCCGTGTCGCACCACGGGTACCCCGCCTTCAGTCCGCCGTTTTCGCGGTGGCAGATGGCCAATCTTGTCCGGAGTGTCGACAGTCAGCGCAACGTCCATCGCTGCGATACGAATGCAGGATATCAGGAGAACGGGTTCACCACTCGCACCCCTCCGTATTGCCGCCCCTCACTGAGATCTTCGGAGTAGACAGTCTGTGCGCCGAGGGCCTCGGCGGCGGCGAGAATGGCAGCGTCCCAATAGGAGATCATGTACCGCGCGGACTGCTCGACAGCGATACGCACCAATTGGTGGTCATTGGCCTGGCAAGGAAACGCCGCCCACTGCTCAATCCACTCCAGGGCTTGCGCAGCGGAGAGCGGGCGCGATGCCTTCTTTACCACTGTCACGAAGAACTCCTGCAAGACCTGAGCCGACGTGCCGAAGTCTTCAGATTCAATCAGTTCGAGCGCGCGTCTCCGTTTGCGTTCGTCCCTGCCTGTCCCCACTGCTGCGTAGACCAGGACGTTGGTGTCGAAGAAGACCCTAGCGGTCATGCAGATCTTCCCGGGTCCACGTTTTTCGGCCAAGCCGCCCCAGAGACTGTCGGCTCAGTTGCCGCAATCGTGCCCGGGCACGACTGGCGCGACCCTGGTGTGCGGCAAGATTTGTCAAATACTCGCGGACCAGGGCGTTGACGGTGGAATCCCGTTCGGCAGCATGGCGGCGGACAGCGGCGAGGATGCCATCGTCCACGCTCAGCGTGATGTTCTTCATGTACACAGTATATGTGTAACTGTGGCACACAGCAACTCGGCCAGACAAAGAGGGAGAACGCTATCGCGCAGCCCAGACAACGGAGCACCGGAACAACGCGACGGGCGCCGATTTCATTTGCAGTCTTCTCCAGCGCACAGATTCTTACCAAAGAACGGCATCACATGATTCTGAAAGCGGACGGCCACCGCGCTGGTGTGCGTGCCTTGATAGACCTCGAAGGTATTGCCAATGCCGTAAGTGTCGAGGACCTCATGCAGCTTGCCCGCGTCGATCTTCAAACCATCTTGGTCGCCCACATCGATCGCAATCGCCCGGTACTGGCGCAGGTTGCCGATGTACTGATCGACGAACGCTAGCGGGGCATTCGCCGCCCATTTCGCGATGACATCCGGCTGCGCGACGCCGTTCTTGGTGGGCAGATCGACATACAGTGGCGGGTTCTTCGGGTCAGGCGACCATGCGGCGGCGCTCGCAAGCATGGCGCGGAGTCCCCAGTTCAGGTTGATCGAATCCGCCGGCGTTTTCACCGCCTCCAGAGCTTTCTCCGCCTCCGGATTCGGGGGCCGGTTGCCCATGGGCGACAGGCAGCAGGGGCTCATAATGTAGAGGCTGCCGAAGACGTCCGAATGCTTCATGCCGATGCGGCTGGCGCCATAGCCGCCCATCGAATGGCCGACCAGTCCCCGGCTCGTCCGCTTGGGGATAGTCCGGTAATGAGCGTCGACGTAAGCCACGACGTCACGGGCGACGAACAGCTCGAAGTCGCCCGTGGTCGCGGAGCTGGAATACATCGATCCGTTGTGCATCGTCTTCGAGTCGGGCAGCACCACGATCATCTCTTGAGCCCCTTGTGCGAAGGCGCCCTCGATGGTTTGCGGCACATGGATTTCGCTGGTCCACTGCTCAGCGCCGATCGAGTAGCCGTGCAGCGCGTAGACGACAGGATAGCGCCGGTTCTTTTCGGTGGCATAGCTGGGCGGCAGGAAGACGATGACACTCCGGTCCACGGCATCGCCCTCGAGATTCCCTTCCAGTGCGGCCCCATGGATCTTGATGCGCTCAACGATCGCCGGCTTCGCACCGGGAACGGCCGGAGGCACTTCAGTCTGCACCTGTGCCACAAGCCGGGGCCCGAAGGCAGCGGCCACGGCCACAGTCATCATAGAGAGGGATTTCTTAATGGTCATCAATGTCCTCTTTCCAAAACGTCGTATCCGTAAATACTGACGCTGAAGGGCGGAACTATCGTCGACTCGGGAACGGCGCCCAGCGCCTGTTCCTGCACCTCGACTCCCGGCTTCTGGCCGACCGTGATGGTTGCGTCGACTGTCTCCGGTGCCATGCGCCACAGGCGGCCCTGGCTGGCGAGTTTCACGCCGTTGATGGAGAGCTTCAAGCGCTGCCCGGAGTCCGAGGGGTTCAGCACGGCAAACGTGAGCGTCTTGCCATCGCCGGTGAAGGCCGCGGTCACATCCAGCGGAAAGGTGTCGCTGCCCGGATTGACTGCGGGCTGATCGCCACCAGCGGGGTAGATCGGCTTCGGCTGCGGGGAGTCGCCGGAGACATCCACGGGCAGCGAACCGAAATGGTCGCTGTACATCTTGAACAGAAGCCCCGTCGGACTCAGCACGGCGTCCGTCCGGTTCGCGCTGAGCATCGCCGTGGCGAAGGTGAACGCGCCGAGTTGATAGAGATCGGAGTGGCGGAACATCTCGTGGAAGGCCCAGGCGTAGGCCGGGACCACCTTATAGGAGCCTGGGGGCGCGCCCATGTAAGCCCATTCGTCGATGGCGACCGGCACCGGCTTCTTTCGCAACTCCGGAATGCGCTTCAGGTACTCCTGATAGTGCTCGTACTTCACGCGGACCTGTGTGGCGGGCGCACGCATCCATTCCACTAACGGCTGGGGCCCGGTTGAGACCTTCTCGCCGGTCTTCAGGTCCAGGCGCTGATTGGCCGACGAGTAGTAGTGCTCGCTGAGCATGTCGATGTTGTCCAGGCAGTGCGCCAGCATGTGGCCGCTCCAATCGGCCACCGAGAGATAGTCGGGCACGATCTGGCCGTTGATGCGCTTAGCTTGCTTCGAGCCCGCCATGGCGTCCGGCATGGCTCCGCCGGCGATCAGCTTGATCGTCGGATCGACCCTGTGCATGGCCTTGGCGAACTGGTCGTGCTTCAATTCAAACTGCTCCACCGAGGTGTGGCCCAACTGCCAGTCGCCCCACGGCTCGTTGCCCACGCCCCACAGCTTCACGTTGTACGGTTGCGGATGGCCGTTGGCGGCGCGCCAGCGGCCCATCGGCGTCGTGGCCGCGCCGTTGACGTACTCCACCAGTTGCGCGGCGGACCATGCATCGCCGAAACCGGCGTTGACCGTGATGTATGCGTCAACATCCAGCAGCCTGCACAGCGTCATGAACTCGTCCGTACCCACGTCGTTTGGCTGCACCGCGTGCCACACCGGGTCCAGGATCGGCGGACGCTGGTCGATGTCGCCCACCGCATTGCGCCACTCGTGCCCGGAAACGAAGTTCCCGCCCGGCCAACGGTAAACGCCCGAGTGCAACTGCTGCAGCGCCGCGATCACTTCCGCGCGGAAGCCCTGAATGTTGTCGGCAGGCATCAGCGAGGCGGCGCCAATGTGTAACGTTCCCACCCCTGTGGCGACGATTTGAATCCGCGCATCGTCCGTATCGGCCTGCGCCACGAAGCGAAGCGGGTACTTCTTGTACCCGGTGCCGGCTATGGCGGCGACGGCCGTCTGCTTGTCGCTGTCCGCCCTGCCCCACACCAGATTCACTTTCACCACCGTTCCGGCAGGACCCGCCAGAGCAACGCGGCCCGTGTACGCTTTCCCCTTGCGCACTGCCAGGCCCGCTTGCTCGATTCCGTGCACTTCCGTCCGGCTGAGCTCGACTGCTGGTGAGTGGTCACCCGTGTAGGCCCGCTTGGCATCCATCGTCACGAATTCGTCGGCGCCCACCGGC
>Ga0181520_10005918_pt1 | contig 19086 bp, 19 predicted proteins | sample PEATcosm2014_Bin_29_FD_132451 | JGI IMG/M metagenome (GOLD analysis project Ga0181520, IMG submission 132451) | Peatland microbial communities from MTU Mesocosm Facility, Houghton, MI, USA - PEATcosm2014_Bin02_30_metaG | ecosystem: Environmental > Terrestrial > Soil > Wetlands > Peat | place...
CATGGCGACCTCGATCCCGCCGCACAACGTCGCCGAGCTGTGCGACGCCGCGCTGTATCTCATCGCTCACCCGAACGCCGAGGTCGAGGCGCTGCTCAACTTCGCGCCGGGGCCGGACTTCCCCACCGGCGGAATCGTCGTCGACGATTCGACGTCGATCGCCGAGACCTATCGCACCGGACGCGGCGGCTTCCGTTTGCGCGCCCGCTGGACGCGCGAAGAGACCGGACGCGGCGGTTGGGTCGTCGTCGTGACCGAGATCCCTTACGGGGTGCAGAAGTCGCGGCTGATCGAGCAGCTCGCGACGCTGCTGACCGAGCGCAAGGCGCATCTGCTCGGCGACGTCCGCGACGAATCCGCCGAAGACGTGCGCGTCGTGCTCGAACCGAAGAGCCGCGCCGTGGACCCGGCGATGATGATGGGGCAGCTCTACAAGCTCAGCGAACTCGAGACGCGCATTCCGGTCAACCTCAACGTGCTGGTCGACGGCGTAACGCCGCGCGTGGTCAGCTTCGGCGAAGCGCTGCAGCAATGGCTCGACCACCGCCGCGAGGTGCTGAAGCGCCGCTCCGCCCATCGTCTGGCCGCGATCGAACGCCGGCTCGAGCTGGTGGCGGGGATGATCGTCGTCTTCCTCAACCTCGACGAGGTCATCCGCATCATCCGCGAGGACGACGAGCCGAAGGCGGCGCTGATGGCGCGCTTCGCGCTCAACGAGACGCAGGCCAATTACATCCTCGACACCCGCTTGCGTTCGCTACGCCGCCTCGAGGAGATGGCGCTGCGCAAGGAGCAGACGACGCTCACGGCGGAGAAGGGCTCAATCGAGACGTTGCTTGCCAGCGAAAAGAAGCAATGGCAGGCGGTCGCTTACGAGATCCGCGACGTGAGGAAGAAATTCGGGCCGGAAACCAAGCTCGGCAAGCGGCGCACCACGTTCGAGACGCCTAAAGAGATCGAGATCGAACTCGCCGAGGCGCTGATCGAGCGCGAGCCGGTGACAATCCTCATTTCGCAGATGGGCTGGATCCGCGCGCTGAAGGGTCACGTCGCCGATCTCGCCGGCGCGACGTTCAAAGGCGAGGACGCGTTGCAGACCTCATTCTTCGCCGAGACGACGTCGAAGATGCTGGTGCTGACCAGCGATGGCAAGGCGTACACCCTCGAAGTGGCCAAGCTGCCGGGCGGGCGCAGCGCCGGCGAGCCGATCCGGCTGATGGCCGACATCGACGAATCCGCCGACATCGTCGCCGTCTGGCCGTACGCCGCGGGCGAGAAAATGCTGGTTGCGACCAACGACGGCCGCGGTTTTGTCGTCGGCCAGGACGACATGCTGTCGGCGACGCGCAAGGGCAGGGCGGTGATGAACGTCGACGCCCCGTCGCGGGTGAAGCTCGTCACCTCGGCCGCCGGCGACCACGTCGCGACGATCGGCGAGAACCGCAAACTGCTCGTCTTTCCGCTCAAACAGGTGCCGGAAATGACGCGCGGCAAAGGCGTCCGCCTGCAGCGCTACAAGGACGGGGGGATTTCCGACGTGTGCGTGTTCAGGCTCGCCGACGGCATGACCTGGCATGACTCGGCCGGCCGGACGTTCACGGTCCCCAAGTCCGAGCTCAAGGACTGGATCGGCACGCGCGCCGAAGCGGGCCGCCTGCCGCCCAAGGGGTTCAACAAGTCGAACCGCTTTAGCGGCTGAGGCCGCCGTCGCGGCGTCGGGAGCCTTCTTGCCTTTTTGCGTCATTACGGGTATATACCCGTAATGACGACAACGGCTCCCTGCTATTGCGCCGCTCTGCGCATCGCGACGCGCAAGGCGACCGCGATGTACGACGAGGCGCTCGCTCCGGCGGGGATCGGCCTCGCCCAGTTCAGCCTGCTGCGCAAGATCGAACGCGGCGGCAAGCTGTCGCTGTCCGAACTCGGGCGGCTCGCCTCGCTTGATCGCTCGACAATTGGCCGCAACATCAAAGTTTTGCAGCGAATGGGGTGGATCGAGATCGCTCCCGGCGACGACCATCGTGAAGCGACGGTGACGCTCGCGGAAGACGGCCGCGCCGTGCTGCGCAAGGGCGCGCCGCTGTGGCGAGCGGCGCAGACGCGGATCGAGGCGAAGCTCGGCGAGGGCGGCGCTGACCAGCTCAGGGCTTTGCTCGCCGCTCTCTAGAATTCTTGTTTCGATCGAGGTCCTGCAGTCGCGACTGCGCCGACCGGACGAAGCGCCCGACGCAGACGAAAGGCAGACCATGATCTCCAACCGCCTGGCGGCCTATCTCGCGATGCGGCGCGTCCACTACGGTTGGGCGGCGCTCGGCGCGACCTTCCTCGTCATGCTGGCGACCGCCGGCGCGATGGGCGCTTCCGGCGTCATCATTGCGCCGCTCGAGGCCGAGTTCGGCTGGTCGAACGCCGACATTTCGTCCGCCCTGGCGATCCGCCTGGCGCTCTACGGCCTGATCGGACCGTTCGCCGCCGCGTTGATCAACCGCTTCGGCGCGCGCGCGGTCGTCGCCGCGGCGGTGACGCTGATCGCCATCGGCGTCGCCGGCACGGCGTCGATGCGCCATCTCTGGCAGCTCGAACTGTTCTGGGGCGTGATCGTCGGGCTCGGCTCCGGCATGACCGCGCTGGTGCTCGGCGCGACGGTGGCGACGCGCTGGTTCTCGGCCCGCCGCGGCCTCGCCGTTGGCCTGCTGACCGCCAGCAACGCCACCGGCCAGCTCCTGTTTCTTCCTTTGCTCGCTTCGGTCTCCGAGCATTGGGGTTGGCGGGCGGCGCTGGCTGTGGTCGTCGCGATTCTCGTCGTTGCGCTCGCTTTCGCCATGGCGCTGCTGCGCGACCGGCCGGCCGACGTCGGCTTGCCGCCTTACGGCGAACACGCCATCGCGCCGGCGCCGAAAACCAATGCGGGTTTCGCCTCGCTCGCTTCCGCGCCGCTCGTCGCTTTGCGTGAGGGCGCCAAGAGCCGAGTTTTCTGGGTGCTGTTTGCGACCTTCTTCGTCTGCGGCCTCAGCACCAACGGCTTGATCCAGACCCACTGGATCACCTTGTGCGGCGACTATGGGGTGGCGCCGGTCGGCGCGGCGAGCATCCTGGCGGCGATCGGCGTATTCGATTTCTTCGGCACGATCCTGTCGGGCTGGCTCTCCGATCGCTACGACAACCGCTGGCTGTTGTTCTTCTATTACGGCTTGCGCGGCCTGTCGCTGATCTATCTGCCGTACACCGACTTCTCGGTCGTCAGCCTGTCGCTGTTCGCGGTGTTCTACGGCCTCGACTGGGTCGCGACGGTGCCGCCGACCGTGCGGCTCGCCGCCGACGCCTTCGGGCCGGAGCGCGCCAACGTGACCTTCGGCTGGATCTTCGCCGCCCACCAGCTCGGCGCGGCTTTCGCCGCCTTCGGCGCTGGCGCTGCGCGCACGGAGCTTGCGAGCTATCTGCCGGCGCTTTACGTCGCCGGGACGGCGTGCCTGATCGCGTCGGCCTTGGTCATGACGCTCGCCCAACCGCGGCGCAGACAGCCGGCGCTGGCGTAGCGGCCCGCCCGTCGGGACGGTGGTTTAGCTCGACAGCGCCGCCTTGCGTCGCGCCAGGCTCTCGGGCGGCCACAGCGCGCGCGAGTCGTAATATTCCTCGAAGGCGGGGACGCCCTCGGGCAGGATGATCCACGGCAGCTTCGAGCGGGTGTAGATGTGGACGTCCGGCGGGACGGCGGCGGGCTCGTCGAGCGTCCCGACCCGGACGAAGCTCAGCGCTGTGCGCCCGCCGTAATGGCTCCACAGCGCAGTCTGACAAGTCGGGCAGCGGTGAATGACGTGCGGTCGGCCGCTGTCGGTCGGGACGGGGATCCCGACCGTCGTCCCCGAAACAATCTCGACGCGCGACGTCTCGATCAGCGCGTTGATGACGAAGGCGCCGCCGGTCTGTCGCTGGCAATAGAGGCAATGGCAGCAGTGAACGAACATCGGCGGCGCGGCGAGCCGGCAGCGCAGGCCGCCGCAGGCGCAGCCGCCGGTCAGGGAAACAGCCATCGCACGCAGATCCTCCCGCCGGGAGGATGCCGCGGCGGCGGAAGCGGCGCAAGCGCCGGAGGTCAGACTGAGAAGCTCACCCCGCAGCCGCACGAGGCGACCGCGTTGGGGTTCTTGACCTTGAACGCCTGGCCCATCAGGTCGTCGACGAAATCCAGCTCCGAGCCGCGCATCATCTCGAGCGAGGTCGAATCAACGACGACGCTGACCCCGTCGCGCGTCGCCACGAAGTCGTCGTCGGCGCGCGACGCGTCGACCTCGAAGGCGTACTGGAAGCCGGAGCAACCGCCGCCCTTGACCGAAATGCGCAGCGCCGCGCCGGAATCGCCGGCGAGCACCTTCTTGAGGCGGCGGGCGGCGGCGGCGCTGATCGACAGGGGGGCCGTTTCGGCGGCTGCGGCGGTGTCGCTCATGGGTCCTTCCGGGGCAGACAATCGGCGGGGCGGTCGCTATGAACATAGGCGCGGCGGGACGAAGCGCAATAAGGGGGGCGGCGATGGGCGCGGAGCGGGGAGACGGGCGGGCGCCCTATGCGGCCGATCCCGCCCGCTCGCAAGGCCGCCTCCACCCCGAGCCGCCGTCGCCGACCCGCGACGATTTCCAGCGCGACCGCGACCGCATCATCCATTCGACCGCCTTCCGTCGCCTTGCCCACAAGACCCAGGTGTTCGTCTATCACGAGGGCGACCATTTCCGCTCGCGCCTGACCCACACGATCGAGGTCGCCCAGCTCGCGCGCGCGCTCGCCAAGGCGCTGCGGCTCGACGAAGAGCTTGCCGAGGCGGTGGCGTTGGGCCACGACCTCGGCCACACGCCGTTTGGCCACACCGGCGAGGACGCCCTCGACGCCTGCATGGCCGCGCACGGCGGTTTCGACCACAACAGCCATGGCCTGCGCCTCGTCACCGAGCTCGAGCGCCGCTACGCCGATTTCGACGGCCTCAACCTGACCCAAGAGACGCTCGCGGGCCTGGTCAAGCACAACGGCCCGCTGGTCGACGCGGAGGGACGGCCGCTCGAACGTTGGCGCGTCCGGGGCGTTCCCGCCGCCATCCTCGCCTACGATCGCCTACAGAGCCTGAGGCTCGGGCAATACGCCAGTCTCGAGGCCCAGGCGGCGGCCATCGCCGACGACATCGCCTATGACGCGCATGACATCGACGACGGCCTGCGCGCCGAGCTGTTCGATCTCGCCGCCATCCGCGCCGTCCCATTCGTCGCCGCGCTGCTGGGCGAGATCGAGCGCCTGCATCCCGGCCTCGAGCGGCCGCGCGTCATCCACGAGCTGACGCGCCGCGTCATCACCCGCTTCATCGAAGACGTCATCGCCGAAAGCGGCGCCCGCATCGCCGTCGCCGGCGCGGTCAGCCTCGAGGACGTGCAGCAGGCCAGTGGCGCGCTGGTCGGCTTTTCGCCGGCGATTGCCGCGGCCGACCGCGACATCAAGGCGTTTCTGTTCGCCAACATGTATCGCCACCCGCAGGTGACGCGGGTGCGCGAACGGGCCGACGCGGTGGTGCGGCGCCTGTTTTCCGCCTATGTCGCCGACCCCGCGGCGATGCCGCCCGACTGGGCGGCCAGGGCCGGCGCGACCGAAGGCGAGCGGGCGCACGCGGCGGCCGATTATATCGCCGGCATGACCGACCGCTTCGCGCTGAACGAATATCGCCGGCTTTTTGACCCCACGGCGAACTTGCGATAAAGCCGCGCCGGCTTCGTTCCCGGGCGCATTTCATGAATATTTTCGAGGATTTCCAGGCCCGAGTGGGCGCCGCGCTCAAAAGCCTGACGGCGGCGGGGCGGGCGCCTGCCGGCCTCGACCTTTCACGGTTTGTGGTCGAGCCGCCGCGCGAGGCGGCGCATGGCGACCTGTCGACCAACGCGGCGATGGTCTACGCGCGCGAAGCCAAGGCCGCAGGCGGAAATCCGCGCGCCCTGGCGGAAGCGCTGGCCGAGGTCCTCAGACGGACGCCGGACGTCGAGACGGTCGAAGTCGCGGGCCCCGGCTTCATCAACATTCGCCTCTCGCTCGCGACTTACGCGCGGGTGCTCGTCGCGGTCCTCGAACAGGGCCTCGATTTCGGCCGCGCAACGAAGCCGGTCGAAGGCAAAGTGAACGTCGAATACGTCAGCGCCAATCCGACCGGGCCGATGCACGTCGGCCACGCGCGGGGCGCGGTGTTCGGCGACGCCTTGGCCAATCTGCTCGTCTTCGCCGGCCGCAGCGTGACTCGCGAATACTACGTCAATGACGCCGGCGCGCAGGTCGACGTCCTCGCGCGCTCCGCGCATCTGCGCTATCGCGAGGCGCTGGGCGAGGCCGTGACGATTCCTGAAGGCTTTTATCCCGGCGACTATCTCAAGCCGGTCGGCGCGGCGCTGGTCGCCGAATTCGGCGCTTCGCTGCGCGACAAGCCGGAGACCGAGTGGCTGGCGCCGGTGCGGGCTCGCGCGATCGCCGCGATGATGGCGATGATCAAGGATGATCTCGCGGCGCTGAACATCGTCCACGAAGTGTTCTCGTCCGAGCGCGCGCTGACCGGCGTCGACGGCGGCGAGGATCAGGTGCGCAGCGCGATCGAGGACTTGAGAGGCCGAGGCATCGTCTACGTCGGCCGACTGCCCCCGCCCAAGGGCCAGCCGTCGGAGGATTGGGAAGATCGCGAGCAGACGCTGTTCCGCACGACCGATTTTGGCGACGACGTCGACCGGCCGCTGATCAAGTCGGACGGCGGTTACACGTATTTCGCCAGCGACATCGCTTATCACAAATCGAAGATCGACCGCGGCTTCCTCACGCTGATCGACGTCTGGGGGGCCGACCACGGCGGCTACGTCAAACGCATGCAAGCGGCGGTGGCCGCGCTGTCGGACGGCAAGGCCAATCTCGACGTGCGACTGTGCCAGCTGGTCCGTCTGATGCGGGCTGGCGAGCCAGTGAAGATGTCAAAACGCTCCGGAGAATTCGTCACGTTGCGGGAAGTCGTCGACGAGGTCGGCGCCGATCCAGCGCGTTTCATCATGTTGATGCGTAAGAACGACGCGCCGCTCGACTTCGACCTCGCCAAGGTGATCGAGCAGAGCCAAGATAATCCGATCTTCTATGTGCAATACGCCCACGCCCGCGCGCGCAGCGTCCTACGCCAGGCGCAGGTCGCCTTTCCGGCGGCTGATCTCGCGCCTAAGTCATTATGCCGCGCCGATTTCGGCCAACTCACGGACGAGGGCGAGCGCGGCCTGTTGCGCGCGCTCGCCCAGTACCCACGTGTCGTCGTCCAGGCTGCGGAAGCCCACGAACCGCACCGGGTCGCCTTTTATGCACATGATTTGGCGACCCTTTTCCACGCGCATTGGAACCGCGGCAAGGATTCGCCGCATTTACGCTTCGTTAATGACGGTAATGCAAGTTTAACGAATGCACGCATGGGTCTGGTGACGGCGACGGCCTTTGTTTTGGCTTCGGCGTTGACTATCCTAGGCGTGAGCGCGCCCGAGGAAATGCGCTAGAGCGGCCTATCGCGGCCGCTCGCCGCGCCGGACGCGAGGGGGGAAGCGCGACGAACGTTCGAGTCTCGACGTTCTGAGCGTCAGCCTACCCTCAAGCGAGGCCAGTCATGAACGGATCGCCAGGCAAAATAGTGCCCGAAATCAACCTCGACGAATTCGAGAAGCGGCTGCGCGCCGCCGGAATCCCGTCGGTGGGGAGCGAAGACCCGCTGGCGGAGCTGACGCGGTTGGTCAATTCGGTCCACGCCGACGCTCGGCGCGCCGCGCGAACGCCGCAGTCCGAGCCGCCGCAGGCGGACGAGGAGTCCGGATTGACGCTCCCGCCGGTCTTCGGCGCGAACTTGCGGCCCGCAATTGGCGAGACCGAAGCCGAGGCCGACGTCGCCGCCGAGGCGCCGACGCTGCAAGCGCCCGACTTCGCCGAACGGGCGCCGACGCGCAGTTCGCGCGGTTGGGGTTTCAAGGTGACGGGGATGATCGTCGTCGGCGTCGTGCTGCTCGCCGGCGCCGTGGCGCTGAAGCATGGCGTGCCGGGATTGCCCAAGACGCCGCCGTTCATCGCCGCCGACGATGCGCCGACCAAGGTCCAGCCGCCAAATGAGGCGAACGTTCAGTCGAATGGCGACGTCGCGGCGTTGCTGATGAAGGATTCTGCGACCCCGACGCCGGTCAAGGTCGTCAACACGGAAGAGCAACCGGTCGATCTGCGCACCCAGGCGCCGCCGCCGGCGCCGTCCGCTTCGGCCGGTCCGCCGAACGCCGCCGGCCCCGCGCCGACGCTTGCCGTCGACGGCGGATCGCCCGTCGCAGTCGCGCCCGAAACCCAGATTGTGCCGCCCGCCGCCGCGTCGGCCTCGGTCGCGCCGCTGTTCCCGGCCGCCAAGCCGGTGAAGACGGTGTCGGTGCGCCCGGACGGGACGCTGATCGCAGCTGCCGACGCAATCCCGCCCGCCGCGGCGCCCGCGCCGGACGTCGTTCCGACGCCGCCAGTTAAGGCCGCCGTTCGCGCCGTCGATCCGGTCGTCGCGACGCCCGAAGCGGCGACGCCGAAACTCGACCTGCCGACCAAGCTGTCGCCCAAGTCGCAGCAGCGGGTTGTCGCCAAGACCGACACGACCGCGCCCAATGGCGACGCGAGCGCGACGCCGAGCGCGCCACAACAGCTGGTCGCGTCGCCAAAACCCGGCAAGCCGAGCAAGCCTGCGCCGAAGACCGTCGCCGAAGCCGCGGCCGCCGATTCGCCGCCTGCCGACGCGGCGCCGGCCGCGGTTGCAACGGCGGCGCCGACAGCTCAGGCACCGCCCGCCGCGGCCGAAGGCGGCGGCGGATGGGCGGTGCAACTCGCCGCGCCGCGGTCGGAAGCCGACGCGCGCAGCGCCGTCGCCAAGCTCAAGAACAAGTACGCCGACGCGCTCGGCGATTCCGCGCTGTCGATCCATCAGGCCGACGTGAAGGGCGAGACGATCTATCGGGTTCGCGTCGGCGGACTTTCGAAAGCCGACGCGGGCGCGCTGTGCTCGAAGCTGAAGGCCGGGGGCGGCGATTGCTTCATCGCCAAGGATTGATTTCGTTCGGCCTGCAGGGGACGTTGGGACGCGCATGATCCGCGCCACTGTCCTCGGCTGCGCCGGGCCCACCCTCGGCGCGGAAGAACGCGCGTTCCTTAGCGACGCGCAGCCGTGGGGGCTGATCCTCTTCAAGCGCAATGTCGTCGATCGGGCGCAATTGCGCGCGCTCGCCGACGATTTTCGCGCCCTTGTCGGCCGCGCCGACGCGCCCGTGCTGATCGATCAGGAAGGCGGGCGCGTGCAACGCATGGGGCCGCCGCACTGGCTCCCTGTTCCGGCCGCCGCGCGCTTCGCCGCCACAAGCGCGCCCGAACGCGCCGCTTGGCTGGCGGCGCGGCTCATCGCCGCCGATCTCTTTGAAGTCGGGATCAACGTCAACTGCGCGCCCGTGCTCGACGTCGCCGGCGAGGGCATGCACGCGGCGATCGGCGCGCGCGCGTTCTCAGATTCCGCCGAGCGGGTGGCGGCGCTCGGCCGCGCCTATGCCGACGGCCTGATCGCCGGCGCCGTCGCGCCCGTCGTCAAGCACATCCCCGGCCACGGGCGGGCGCAGGTCGACAGCCATCTCGATCTGCCGGTGGTGACCGCGAGCCGCGAAGCCCTCGCCGCGCGCGACTTTCTGCCGTTCGCCGCGCTCAGCGATCTGCCGATGGCGATGAGCGCGCACATCGTCTTCACCGCGGTCGACGCCACGGCGCCGGCGACGACGTCGCCACGCGTGGTTTCGCAGATCATGCGCGGCGCGATCGGTTTCGACGGCCTCATCTTCAGCGACGACACGTCGATGAAGGCGCTGAGAGGATCGTTCACGGAAAAGACGCGCGCGATCTTCGCCGCCGGGCTCGACATCGTGCTGCACTGCAACGGCGATCTCACCGAGGCGCGCGAGGTCGTCGCGGAAACGCCTGAGTTGAAAGGCGAGGCGCTGCGCCGCGCCGAGGCGGCGCTGAATTGCGTCGCCGGCGGCCCGCAGGCCTTCGACGCGGCGGCCGGCCGCGCCGAGCTCGAAGCGCTGCTGGCGACCGCGCCCGCCTAGCGTTTGTCGAGCGACAGCCGCTGGAAGCCCGCGCCGGCGATCGGTTTCTTGGCCGAGATGACGCGCGAATTGACGCCTGTCCAGCCGATCTCGCCCGACAGGCGGCCGTATTCTATCTTCGGGCAGCGGTTCATCACCACGTTCACGCCGCGCGATTCCGCGCGCGCAGCCGCCGCGTCGTCGCGCACGCCGAGCTGCATCCATATGACTTTCGGCGGCGCGGCGAGCGCCAGCGCCGCGTCGACGACCTCGCCCACCGCCTCGGATCTGCGAAAAACGTCGACCATGTCGATCGGCTGCGGAGCTTCAGCGAGGCTGGCGTAGACCGGCAAGCCGTGGATCGTTTCGCCGGCGAGGCCGGGATTGATCGGCAGCATCGTGAAGCCGCGCTCGGAGAGGTATTTGAGCACGAAGTAGGACGGCCGCGCGGCGTTCGCCGACGCGCCAACCATGGCGATGGTCTTCACGCTCGTCAGGATGGCGCGAATGTAATCGTCGGAATAGGAATCGTGGTTCACGCGTCCTCCCAGCGCGGCGGCCGCTTGGCGAGAAACGCGGCGGCGCCTTCGGCGGAATCGGGGCGCCGCAGGTTTTCGACCATCGCGCGCGCGGCGAGCGCGTAGGCTTCCTCGAGCGGCAGGTCGATCTGGCGGTAGAACGCGCGCTTGCCGATCGCCAGCGTCGCCGCCGAACGGGCCGCGACGCGCTGGGCGAGCGCGTGCGCTTCGGCGAGCGCCGCGCCAGCGGGGACGACGCGATTGACGAGGCCGAAGCGCTCGGCCGTCCGCGCGTCGTAGAGATCTCCTGTCAGCGCCATTTCCATCGCGTGCTTGCGCGAGACGGCGCGGCCGACGGCGACGAGCGGCGTCGAACAGAAGAGCCCGATCGACACGCCGGGCAGAGCGAAGCGCGCGTCGGCGCCGGCGATCGCGAGGTCGCAGGCGGCGACGAGCTGGCAGCCGGCGGCGGTGGCGACGCCTTCGACCGCGGCGACGACCGGCTTGGGCAGGGCGACGACGGCGCGCATCAGCTCGACGCAGCGCGCCATGACGCGTTCAAAGAACGCGCAGCCGCGGTCGGCGTCGTTGCGATGCGCCTGCAGCTCCTTGAGGTCGTGGCCGGCGGACAGCGCTGGTCCCTCGCCGGCGAGGACGACGACGCGCGTCGCGGGATCGCGATCGATCGCCGCGAAGGCGTCGATCAGCGCGTCGATCATCGCCAGGCTCAACGCGTTGCGCGAAGCCGGCGATTGCAGAGTGAGAGTCGCGACGCCGCTCCTGTCCTCGCGGCGCAGCAGAGCGAGCGGGTCTTCGCGGCGTTGCGGGGGGGACATGCCGGCGCTCCTTGGTCAAGGCTTTGGCGCGTGAGAGGGCGGACGGGGACGCCCGAAAAGGCCGGCGGCGCGCCGTTCACGGCGCGAGTTATCGCGCGAAATTGCGGAATGCAAAAGGCCGGCGAGCGGAAGGGCGGGGGCGCGCCACAAGCCTTACGTCCTCGCAGCCGCGAGAACGATCTTGGCGCACGCCATCGCGTCGGACAGCGCTTCGTGGTGGTTGAGCGCGATGCGGAGCTTCGCGCAGACGTCGGAAAGCTTCGTCGGATGGATGTTCCAGACGCGGCGGGAAATCTGCACCGTGCAGCGAAACGGCAGCTTCGGCGCGGCGAGTCCGTAGCGCGCGCAGCATGCGTGCAAAACGCCCTTGTCGAAGGAGGCGTTGTGCGCGGCGAAGAACTCCGCGCCGTCGAGCATGGGTTCGAGCCTCGGCCAGAGCGTCCCGAAATCATCGGCGTTCGCCACGTCTTTCCACCTCAACCCGTGGATGTGGGTGAACACGAATTCTTTCGTCGGCGGCCGGATCAAGTGAACGGCTTGATCGACGATTTCGCCGCCGACCACCTTCACCAGCCCGACCGCGCAGGCGCTTTCGGACTGATAATTGGCGGTCTCGAAGTCTATCGCGACAAAATTCATCGACCCTCTTGCGTCGCGCCGCTGGCGATCGCTTGCGCCCGCTCCCCGATGAAGGGGCGCCGGGCCGCAGCGACGGCGCGCTCGGCCGACACAGCGTTACCCGGCGTCGGCGCGCGGGTCCACTGCGTTGCGGCCCGGCGGCGGGATGGATCAGGTATCATAATACCATACCTAAAAATCTGCCGTTTTTCGGCCCATTCCGCGCCTTTGCGGTTGACGGACGTGCGCGCGCGCCCGTATAAGCGCGGCCCTGACCGGCCCGCCGCTCGCGGCGGGGGTTGTCACGCGAGAAACGGACCGCAATTCATGTTCGGCAAGACCCATTCGACCAAGACGGCCGACGTCGAGAAGAAATGGCTGCTCATCGACGCCAAGGGCCTGGTCGTCGGCCGCCTGGCGGCGATCGTCGCCACGCGCCTGCGCGGCAAGCACAAGCCCTCCTTCACGCCCCACATCGACGACGGCGACAACGTCATCGTCGTCAACGCCGAGAAGGTGGCGCTCACCGGCCGCAAGCGCGACCAGAAGGTTTACTACCACTACTCCGGCTTCATCGGCGGCATCAAAGAGCGCACCGCCAAGTCGATCCTCGACGGGCGCTATCCCGAGCGCGTCGTCATCAAGGCGGTCGAACGCATGCTGCCGCGGGGCCCGCTGGGCAAGAAGCAGCTCGGCAACCTCAAGGTCTACAAGGGCCCGGACCATCCGCACGCGGCGCAGTCGCCCGAAGTTTTCGACGTCGCCAAGCTCAATCCAAAGAACAGCCGGAGCGCCTGATCCATGGCCGAGACGACTCTTTCCTCCCTCGCCGATCTCAAGGAGACGGCGCTCGCCCCGGCGGTCGTTGAAGCGCCTGTTCACGTGCAGAAGCTCGACAAGCAGGGCCGCGCCTACGCGACCGGCAAGCGCAAGAACGCCGTCGCGCGCGTCTGGATCAAGCCCGGCAAAGGCCAGGCGACGGTCAACGGCAAGCCGCTCGACGTCTATTTCGCCCGGCCGGTGCTGCGCATGATCCTCAACCAGCCGCTGGTCGTCGCCAACCGCTTCGGCCAGTACGATCTCACCGTCACCGTCGCCGGCGGCGGCCTCTCCGGTCAGGCCGGCGCGGTGCGCCACGGCCTCGCCAAGGCGCTGACCTATTACGAGCCTGAACTGCGCAGCCCGCTGAAGAAAGAGGGCTTCCTCACCCGCGACTCGCGCGTCGTCGAGCGCAAGAAGTACGGCCACGCCAAGGCGCGCCGCAGCTTCCAGTTCTCGAAGCGCTGAGGCGCGGCGAGAGACCCACAGTTCGGAAAGGGCGGCTTCGGCCGCCCTTTTTGTTGGGGCGGGCTAAACAGGTGTGACGGGAGGCGTTGCTGCCCGTCGAACCGTACTTGTTCCGCTTCCGCGGTTCGTGTTAGTATTCGAATGATGTATTGCCGTGGAGGCTCCGATGAACAAGGAGCGGGCGGCTTGGGCGAAAAGCGAAAAGCAAACTGATCGAGTCCGCCGCTGCTGGTTTCTCCCGCAGCGCGCCGGGGCGCTTGCGACGACGCTAGCCGCTGTCGCGACGGTAGGCGGCTGCGCCACTCTCGGACCACCGACCTTGCACGAGGCGCGCACCAACTACAACGAGGCGGTCGCCGACACTCAATTGAAACAGGTGTTGATGAACATCGTCCGCGTACACAACAATGAAGACCCGTTGTTCATGGAGGTCTCGCAAATCAACGATGTAAGCTCGCTGTCGATGAACCCATCGGGCGCAATCACCGGCTTTTGGTCGAAAGCGGGCCCCGCCGCGAGCCTCAATGGCGCAGCGACCTACACTCAGAACCCGACTATCCAATTGGCGCCGCTACAGGGTCAACAACTCATCCAACAGATTTCGACGCCGATCACCACGGACACGATGGCGTCGCTGTACAACTCGAACTGGCCCATCCTCAATATTCTGGATTTCGCCGCGCAGCGGGTGACCCCGGGTATCGAGGATCAATCCGCGGCGCTAAACCGCATCACAGCTCTCCAGGATCTCCAATCCGTCGATTTCGCTTCGACGATCTCGGATCTCAACAACAAAGCGACTCCGCCGACGAAGGCGGCGTCGACTTCGCAGTCCGGCGGTTCCGAGCAGGTCAAGTTGGCGGACGCCCTCAGTCTGTATTTCTTGTCCAAGCGCTCCCTCGCCGACGACGCGTTGAATCACTCGAAGGACACCGAAATGGCGCGTAAGCTTTGGTACAGCCTGCGCGCGTTCTACCGGGGAACTCAACCCGAGACTGGCCTGTCGAATCGCATCGAATTGAGGGTCGTGCCACGGTCTTCCCACGGGCAGAGCTCAGAAGCGGACCTGTCTCCCGTCCTCTCGACACATTCGGCGTTCGGCGCGCTGAAGAGCGCGCTTGAGGGGGGCCAAGGCGCGTTGATCGCCTTCGTTTCATCCGACGACTATCGCAACATTCGGTCTTCGCCGCTGAACAATTGGCAGGATGTGGTAAGCAGCAACGTAGTGTCAGTGCAGTGTAATTCTGGGGTCTTCTACACGTTGACGTTCGAACAAGCCGTACGACTAAAGAATGTCACGAGTCTTGATAATCCGAAGTCGTGCGACCGGCAAAACACCGAATCTTTTGTACAAAAGTCCGTTTGCGAGCTGCGAACTGCTCTCGACAAGGTCACCCAACAACAGTTGTGCCCCTATTCGGTCATGGCGCTGACGGGCGCAACTAGCGTCGGCGCTGAGACGCTCCTCGACGCGCTTCGAGAGTTCATCCTGGTGATCGAAGGCGAGACGCCGCCGTCCGACGCCTTCACTTATTGGAACGAACGCGGCCATTGGTATTACATCGCCAGAGACGACTATGTGTCGCAAAGAAACCTGATGTTGCTGGACCAGATTCTGACGATCCAGTCGACCGCAACGCCGCCGCCGTCGACTACGGCTATCGTCGTTCAGTAACTCTGAGGATTCGGAGGGAGAGCTCCAGCCCGGCATGACGCGACTCACGCGGGCTTGCGGCGGCACCTTACCAAACGCAGCTAATTCGGGCCGCCCCAAGGGAGTGGATCAGGCGAACTCACCCGCCGACCCACCGCGCCGTCGAAGCGCCACAGCGGCACTCTTTTCAGTGCTTACGCCGAATTCGCAACTGCTCCGCCAGTGCGTCTCCGCCCGAGTCTCAGTTCAGCGGAGAGAACGTTTTGTTGACGCGATTGCCACGCGAACATATCATGAACAAATCGCAAGAGACGCCCACGATGAAATTTGACCGATTTTTCCGCTTGGCCGACGCTCCCGGCGCGGGAGTTTCCTGCAACCAGAATGGCTTGTTCGTCGGCGAAACGGCGTTGCTCGACGAAAGGCGCGGCCATCCGGGCCGCCCCGAATGGCGTGCGCGTTCGTTTGCCGATCTCAACCGCGACCTCAGCAGGCGATACGGTCTGCCCATCGACCTCAGCGCAAAGATGCCGGCCGTCGCAGCGATTGCGCGCTCGCTTGAGCGCGGCGACCTCGTTCAAGCGCAGATCGCGGCGCTGCTTCTCCAAATTCCCGATCCGCCGAAGCTGTCAAAGACGGACCCGACTTCCGGCGAGTTAACCGCGCTGACGCGCCAGTTACAAGAGAGTCGTCTGCTCAAGGTTGACTGGGACCCAGCAAAACACCCGAGGTGGCCGGCAAAAAGCCCGGATAGCGTCGGCGGACGATTCGCTCCGAGCGACGGCTCCGCCGCGCCGAGCGCTGCAGCGTCGAGTACCCAGGCGCAGATCGCGATCCCGGCTCCGCCGATCGAAATCCCGATCCCAATCCCGCTTCCTCTGCCGTCCGAGATCGTCCCGCCGCTGATCGCGCCAAATATTCTTCCCCGCAGCCTGCCTCAAAATCCGTATCCGAGCCGACCCAAGTGCGTGAAAGAGTGGCGGGAGGCGACCGAGTATTGCCTGAGGTTGCGGGACCGCGGCCAACTCGGGAAGGGCGACTACCGGGGCATGGGCCAAACGCTGCGCGACTGCATCATGGGACAGGTGTCCGAGAGCTGTGGCGGCAACGCGACGAGTGCTTGATGGGACGGAGAACGGGAGCGCTGATGATGAAACAACCGACGACGCCCGACGAAGTGAAAGCGCTGCACGACATTTGCAGCACCGATCCGCTGCGCTACCTCCAAATCGTCAATGGTTGGCTGAACGAGAGTCCCGACGACTACCACGCCTATTTCGATCGTCACTTTGCTTGGATGAGGCTCGGCGAACCGCGTCGGGCGCTCGACGACATGAACAAGGTCGTCGAGCTGAATCCAGACCCGTTCTCGTATTTTTCGCGCGGCGAAGTCTTTCGCCATCTCGGCGAATACGAAGCGGCGCTCGACGACTTCGACCGCAGCGAACGAATGATGCCCGACGAGTGGCAAGACCTCGGCTTCGGCCTGCTGTTCCAAGCGGATTGCCATGCCAGGCTGGGCGACGAGGACAAGGCGTTGGCTTGCTGCGAGCGCCTGCCCGACGACTTCTGGACGCCTGGAATCTTCGAGGCCCCTGGCGGCGACAAGACAGCCGTCGCGCCGCAATTGCGCCTCATCGCCGCCGAGGCGCGTCGGCGCCGCGGCGAGGGCGGCGCGCCGTCTTGACGCCGGCGCGCCGATGGCGCATTTGAGCCGCGCCATGATCGCCACCCGACTCCGCCGACGCTGACATCCATCCCCGCGCGCCTCCAGCGCGCGCCCTGCGTTGCCCTTTGCGAAGCGAGACGATCATGACCTCCAGCATTTTCATCGACGGCGAAGCCGGGACTACCGGACTGCAAATCCGCGACAAGCTCGCGGGGTTCGCCGGGATCGCGCTGCGCAGTCTGCCGGCCGAGCTGCGCAAGGATCCGGCGGCCAAGCTGCGCCTCTACGCCGAGGTCGACCTCGTCATCCTCTGCCTGCCTGACGATGCGGCGAAGGAGACCGCCAAGGCGATCGAGGGCCTGGGCGCCAAGGCGCCCCGCGTGATCGACGCCTCGTCGGCGCACCGCGTCGCGCCGGGTTGGGTCTACGGATTTCCCGAGCTGGCCGCGGGGCAGGGCGCGGCGATCGCCGGCGCGCGTAAGGTCACCAATCCGGGCTGCCATGCGACCGGGGCGATCGCGCTCATCGCGCCGCTGACCGCGAGCGGCCTGATCGCCAAGGACGCCGCGATCGCGATCAACTCGGTCAGCGGCTATTCGGGCGGCGGCAAGGCGATGATCGAAGCCTACGAGAGCGGCCGCGCGCCGCGCTTCGAGCTCTACGGGCTGGCGCTGCACCACAAGCACCTGCCGGAGATCGAGCGCTATTCAGGGCTGTCGACGAAGCCGATCTTCGTGCCGTCGGTCGGCAATTTCCGCCAGGGCATGATCGTCAGCGTCCCGCTGCATCTCGACGATTTGCCGGGCAAGCCGACGGGCGCCGATCTGCGCGCGGCGCTCGCCGCGCATTACAAGGGCGCGCAATACGTCAAAGTCGCGAGCGCCGAGGAGAGCGCCGCGGCGCTGCGCCTCGAGCCGGAGTCGCTCAACGACACGAACGACCTGCTGATCCACGTCTACGCCAACGAGACGCGGCGGCAGGCGGTGCTGGCGGCGAAGTTCGACAATCTCGGCAAGGGCGCGTCCGGCGCGGCGGTGCAGAACCTTCAGCTCATGCTGAGGCTCTAAGCCCCCTCTGCCCGCGAGCGGGGAGAAGGGACGGCGCGCCGCGTCTTCCGCGTCGCCAATCGAAACGCGCCGCGCAGCAGCGACTCGATCAGCGCGCCGACAACATAGGCGAGCGCGCAGCAGAACACCGCCGCCGCCACAACCTCGACGACCGAGTCGGCGGCGAAATCCGACGAGCCGGTGAGCGCACGGACCGTGAGAATGTAGGGGATGGCGGCAAGCGACAGCCACAGGTCGGACAGGAACTGGCCGGGCGCTTGCGCATAGAGCCAATAGGCGACGAAGAAGCCGGCGGCGTAGAGCGCCGCCAGCCCCAGGCCGGCAGAGGAGCGCGCCGCGCGCATCGGCGGGCGGGCGCTTAGGCTATTTTCGACCAGGCGACGACGCGCTGCGCCTGCTGGCCGAGACCCTCGACGCCGAGCGAGACTGTGTCGCCGGCTTTGAGATAGCGCGGCGGCTTCCTGCCGTCGCCGACGCCCGGCGGCGTGCCGGTGGTGACGACGTCGCCCGGTTCGAGGACCATGTACTGCGAGATGTCGGACACCAGCTTCGCGACGCCAAAGATCATCGTCGCGGTCGAACCGCTTTGCATCCGCTCGCCATCGACGTCGAGCCACATCGACAGCTTCTGTGGATCAGGGATCTCGTCGGTGGTGACCAACCACGGGCCGATCGGGCCGAAGGTCGGGCAGCCCTTGCCTTTGGTCCATTGGCCGCCGCCGCGCCGTTTCTGATAGTCGCGCTCGGAGACGTCGTTGACGACGCAATAGCCGGCGACGTGGGCGAGGGCGTCCTTCTCGCTGACGTAGCTCGCGCGCGTCCCGATGACGACGCCGAGTTCGACTTCCCAGTCGGTCTTCTCGGCGCCCTTGGGAATCACGATGTCGTCGTAGGGGCCGACGATGGAGGTGCGCGCCTTGATGAACAGCACCGGCTCCGCGGGGATCGCCAATCCCTGCTCCGCGGCGTGGTCGGCGTAATTGAGCCCGACAGCGACGAAATTGCCGACGTCGGCGACGCACGGCCCGATGCGGGGCGCGCCGCGAACCGCAGGCAGAGTTTCCGGCTTGATCTTGGCGAGGCGGGCCAGAACCCGCGGCGCGAGCGTCGCGCCGTCGATGTCGGCGACGACCTCGCTCAGATCGCGGAGCTTGCCGGCCGCGTCGATGAGCCCCGGTTTTTCCTTGCCCGGCCTGCCGTAGCGGACCAATTTCATGCGCGTTTCCCTTCGTTCGACCGGCCGCCCGTCCGCCGTTTCCCGCTCGCCAAGGCTTAACCTAGCCGCGGGCCGTAGACAACGAATCTGGCCATGGCGC
>Ga0181520_10005920_pt1 | contig 19082 bp, 14 predicted proteins | sample PEATcosm2014_Bin_29_FD_132451 | JGI IMG/M metagenome (GOLD analysis project Ga0181520, IMG submission 132451) | Peatland microbial communities from MTU Mesocosm Facility, Houghton, MI, USA - PEATcosm2014_Bin02_30_metaG | ecosystem: Environmental > Terrestrial > Soil > Wetlands > Peat | place...
GAACAAAGCTGTCAGAGAGCTTAACCATCGTCCAAGAAAACGACTTAACTACCTTACCCCTTACGAGGTCTTTGTTAAAGGAATGAAGCCTTAAATTGGTTGCACTTCAGTTGCGAATGGAGGAAAGCTACTAATATTGCTATATTTATAGGGTATTTACGATACACAATCTTTATGGCTGACTCGTCAAAAACCTTATACCTCTGGGACCTGGCCGACACTCTTTTCCCGGAAGTCTGGGATAAAAGAAAATCGGGTTTTGAAACATACGACGACTATGTCAAGTCGCTCGGTTTTGACCTGAAAACTGTCAGCCCGCGCGATTATGAATGGGCTTACGAGATTCCTTTTAAAACCAGCTTACTAAAATTAAACCTGGCCGAAGGCTTTAAGGAAACACTTTCGTGGACAAAAAATAACGTTGCGTTCACCACCGGAAACAAAGAACAGCTTGATTGGCGGCAAGTCCAACTAGGGAAAAAATATAACATAGATATTAAACGATATCTTTGGGAAGTTCGCAGTACATTTGACTTTGGCAATACCAACCAAAAAACCAAAAAAATGCTGGCCGACATTTTAAAACAAAAATTCGCGGAAGGTTACAAAACCGTAGTTTACACGGACGATAATAAAACCAATTGCGATTTTTTTATCAGCGCCGTCAAGCTCGCGGCCAAGGAAGGGGCTAATTTTAATTATCGCCTGTATAACATCAGGCACGGCTTGCCGACTTTAACAAAAATCTCAAAAAATTACTTTAAAATCGGAAATTTGCTACAGCTATTAAAGCAAGAAAAAATTATCAATCATCACCGCCGGCGTCATCCTGACCCTAAGTGAGTGCACCCGAACGAAGGGGAAGGATCTCAAATCAGAAGACAAAGGGATTCTTCAGCCTCCACCTTCGCTGAAGCTCCGGCGGACAAGTCGGATGCACTCGGCTTCAGAATGACGCCGGAAATAAAAGAAAATTATTTGCCAAAAGCCTGTGATTGTGCCAGAATAAAATCATAAAAATTGGAAAATCCCTTATGAAAAAGGCCGATAATTTAATGCAAAAATACCGGCAACGATTGGCCGGAAAAGAATGGTACCACCAGCGGTTTGACGGCAGTCCGACGTTTATTTTTGCCATTGCCGAAGCCGAGGTAAAAAAAGAAAAACGCAAACCCAAAGGCACCGAAGCCGACATCCGCGTCTGTTTCTTTGAAAATGGCAAAGCCGACTGGTATTTGGAAATGGGCGATGTTAAAAGAGGGACGCAAAAAATTATCAGTCTTGCAAAAGACGACCCCGATATTTCCAAAAAACTTTTGCGGGGCTGGCGCAAAGACGAACAAATTTTTGAAAAATTTTTTTATAAAGATTTTCCCCGCATCAATCTAAAAAAACTGACCGACCGCCAACTGGCGGATCTGTGGCATAAATCTTATTACCTTTTTAGCCACCGCGCGACTTCTTCGGCGATTATTGATCATTTTGCCCTTGGCTCCGACCAACTGATAAGCGACATGCTTCGCCGCGAGGTTTTTTCCAACCGACAGGCAAAAACTTACAAAGAATCGGATTTTACGGAAATATTTTCCATTGCCACAGCGCCGGTGCACCAATCATTTATAAATCAAGCCGAGATTGAATTGCTTAAAATCATCTTGGGCAAATCAAAAGAAACTTTACAGGAATACCAAAAACGCTGGTACTGGAGCAAAAATAATTATGTTACCTCGCAAATTCTGGACATCGATCATTTTAAAAAAGAAATTAATACCTGGCGGAAAAGCGGCAAGAATCTGGCGCTGGAACTTAGGAGGATCGAGCAAACCCCGCGCCAAAACAAATTAAAAAAACAAGCCTTACTCAAAAAAATCAAGCTCTCTCCCCTGCTCCGGACTCTTTTAAAAATTTCCGAAGATTTTACCTGGTGGCAGGACGAACGCAAGCGCGCCACGTATTTTAATATAGACATCGGCTGTAAAATTTTAAGCGAAGTCGCCGCGCGCGCCGGCTATACTTTAGATGAGTTAAAATACGCTTATCCGGCGGAAATTAAAGACGCGCTTTTTTTGCACGACCCTTCGCCTAAAAAATTGCGGGAAAGAAAGAAAAATTCCGCTTTGATCGCAGTTGAAAATGCGTTCCAGGTGCTAACCGGCAAAGATGTCCAAAAATTAAAAGAGATTGTTCTGGGAAAAAATTCTTATGATCAAATAAAAGACTTCCGCGGGCTTTCAGCTTCCACCGGAAAAGTTATCGGCCCGGTTAAAATTGTTAAGTCGGCCACGGAAATCGGCAAAGTTAAAGACGGAGATATATTGGTGGCAGTAATGACAAGGCCGGACTATGTTGCCGGGATGAAAAAAGCCGCGGCTATTGTCACCAACGAAGGCGGAATAACTTCCCACGCCGCGATTGTATCGCGCGAACTCGGAATACCCTGCATAATCGGCACTAAGATCGCAACAGAAGTTTTAAAAGATGGCGATCTTGTGGAAGTTAACGCCAACCACGGCGTGGTAAAAATAATTAAACGATAAACAACCGTGCGTCATCTGTGTCATCCCGGCCGAATGCATCTGAGAGCCGGGATCCAGAGCAAAGAATATCACAAAACTGGATTCCGGATATTTTTGACCGCCGATAGTCACTCGTTCCGGTCAAAAATTCCGGAATGACACCGTTTATAAGCTTTGTTTTATAAAACACCCAACATATCTCTTACAGTAAACCCCACCATGAACCAAGGCAAAGCAAAAATCCTAAAAAAGATTCAAGCCTCCGACTGGGACATCCAAAATTTTAGCGGACTGCCGCTGTATTTAATCTGCGCCGCCGGACCCACGGGGTGGATGCTAAAAAAAGCCGTCGGCGTAAATTATCGCCATTTCTTTTTCCAATTTCAGGGCGGTCACGCGGAAATGTTTTACGACAAAGCCGATTTAAAACGCGTGGGCAATGCATATTACAAAAAAATTAAAAATTTAAAACAGCTGGCAAAACTAAAACGCCTTTACAATCTGACTTTTAAAAAAACCGCCGCTGGCGTTTCCAAACACGCTTCTCTCCAAAAACTTTCCGATAAAGAGTTGGCCGTCCTGGCCCGACAAATCCGCGACACCCAAATTTTTTCCGTCGGCTCCGGCCATGTGCTGGAAGGGGTTTCGTACATCAGCGAGGTCAAACTAAAACAAACGCTAACGGACAAACGACAATTTTCCCACGAAAATATACAGTTACTTAGCTCTCCCGTCAGCCCGTCATTTTTGCTGACAGCCCAAAATCTGCTCTGGAAAATTAAACATCTCAAAGGGCAAGCCCAAAAACTTGCGATGGAAAATTTTATCAAAAAATATTCTTGGATAGAAAACACTTATACTCAGGGAAAACTCATCGGCAAGCGAGAAATTTTTCGCAAGGCCAAAGCCCAAAAACGGCCGGCCGGCTTAAACTCGTTTGCCGCCATAAAAAAACAAAAGGCGGCTTTGATAAAAAAATTAAAGTTTAATAAAAATGATCTCTTTGTAGTTGAAACCGTGGAATTTTGCGCCCGCTGGCAGGACGAACGCAAAGAAAACATTTTGCGAAATATCGGGAAGTTTGAACCCGTTATTTGCGAATTGGCCAAACGTTTAAACTTAAAACCCGAACAGCTAAAATTTATCCTTCCGGAAGAGCTGAACGAAAAATGTTTATTTGACCCAAAATTTTTGGCCGTCTTAAAAAAACGCCGGCCTTCCTGTTCCTATTACACCACGCCCCGACAAACCCTGATTTTCGACAGTAAAGATTTCACTCTTTTTAAAAAAGGCCTGGAAAAACAAAGCGCATCGGGAATCCGGGAACTGCGCGGAACCGTGGCCAACAGCGGATTGGCTTCCGGCATAGTAAAAATTTGCCACAACTCAAAAGACATAAGATCTTTTAAAAAAGGCCAAATCCTTGTCGCCCCCATGACCCGCCCGGAATACCTCCCCGCCATGCAAAAAGCCACAGCCATAGTTACCGACGAAGGCGGCATAACCTCCCACGCGGCGATAATCTCCCGCGAACTTAACATCCCCTGCGTCATCGGCACCAAATTTGCCACTAAAATTTTTAAAGACGGCGACATGGTTGAAGTTAACGCCGACCGCGGGTGGGCGAGGAAAATAAAATAATGCGATGGCATCCAAGAACAAACTTATCTCCATATTCCAAAACAACCGCTGGATGACGCAAAAATTTAACGGCGCGCCGATTTACCAGCTAGGAACCGGCGGGAGCAGTATTTTTGGTATGAGCGATAAATTGTCCAATAAATTTGTTGGCACAAACTACCGCCATTTTATCATTTACGCCAAATTCCCGGAGCTTACATTTTTATACGACGAAAACGACATTGAGCGGGTTGGGAAAGGGTATTTTAAAACAATCAAAAGCGAAAAAATTTTGTCGGACTGGATTTCACTGCACAGCAAACTTTATCGACAGCGTTTGGCCAAGACAGGGACAGTTAAGCCGGAAAAATTAAAAAAATTAAATCTTCGCCGATTAGCTTCGCTGGCCCAAAAACTAATCAAGGAATTAGACGTTTCCACTAGCTTTTCCCATACCATCGAAGGCATTGCCGCGGTTACTGAACAAATGCTAAAAAATATCCTGGAAACCAGGTTACAATACACGCCGGAAAATTTGCAATTACTTTCGGCTCCGCTTCAACCTTCTTACCTGGCTCAATCCCGGATGCTTTTAAAGGAAATCTCATCGTCGGACGGTTCCAAAAGAGAGCGGCTGGCGGAAAAATTTTTAAAAGATTTTGCCTGGATAAAAAGCACATACGCGCAAGGCCAAAATTTGAATAAAAAAGAAGTTTTAAAATTGTCCAAAAAACCCGCCAAAACTGTTAAAGCGATGGATTACCGACAAATCGCACGTAATAAAAACCGCCTGATAAAAAACCTAAAACTCAAACCGGCTGAACTGTTTGTCGTTAAAACCATAGAACTGGTAAGTTTGTGGCAGGATAACCGCAAAAAAAATATTTTGCGGACTGTGAGCCGGCTGGAATTGGTGCTCTCGGAAATTGCCAAAAGACTAAACATTAAAGCTGGCGCTCTTAAATTCCTCTGCCCGCAGGAAATAAATTTTTTGAATTTACAAAGCGGTAATTTTCTGTCTCAACTGGCGAAACGTTTTCCCGAAGCTGTTTATTATCTTGACGGCAAATCTACCCATATCTTCACGCGCGATGAAGCCCGGTTGATTGCCAAACGACTGCTTAGCAAAAAACCGTCCGCCGCAACCCAACTTAAAGGTATGGTTGCCAACAAAGGCACGGCCAAAGGCAAAGTCCGAATTGTCTTTACAGTTAATGATCTTGCAAAAGTAAAAAAAGGAGAAATTCTTGTTGCCTCAATGACCCGCCCGGAATTCCTGCCCGCGATGCAAAAGGCCGCGGCCTTTGTTACCGACGAAGGCGGCATAACCAGCCATGCCGCGATAGTATCCCGAGAAATGGACAAACCCTGCGTCATCGGCACCAAATTTGCCACTGAAATTTTTAAAGACGGCGATGTGGCGGAAGTTGACGCCAATCATGGTGTGGTAAAAAAAATTAATTAATCCATCAATGGAAAAAGAACCAACACATCTATCAGAAGAGCAGGTTGACAGAAAAGAAAAACGCGGACGCAATGTGACCATTCACGCGCGGTTTGTTCGACATGGGGAAAAAGCCACTTCTACACAATCGGCCGAAACAAGCTTGTCACCCCAAGGAGAAAGGCAAGCCATCGCGCTTGGCGAGAACCTGCCGCCCGCGCAAATCATCAAAGGATATTCCAGCCGCACGGACCGTACCCGCGACACCAGCCGGTTGGCGGCAAAACATTCCCACACTCCAAAAAAATACATGGTTCATTATAAACAAAAAATCGAGGGAAAATGGGTGAAAAAAACCATTGAAGAACCCCGCTATCGTGATCAGCTGGCTTTCCACTACGACTCCCAAGGAGCTTTTGCCCAAGAAGCAATGCGGCTCAAAGCAGAAAGCCTGGGGCATGATTGGAAAAATCTGCCGCCGCAAGAAATTCAAAAAAGATTATTGGAAGCGGAGGAAAAACAAGTCGCTTTATATTTGAGCTACGGCGACAAGCGCCCGGATCCCAACACTTATTCTCCCGTGGAATCGGCCGCTTTAATTGCCGACACTTTTAATACTTATCTAGAAATGGCGGATCGTCTTGATTCCGGTTCAGAAGTTGATCTTATAAACGCGAGCCATGATTTTCCGCTTGATGCTTTTTTAAAAGAAGTTTTGGTTAGAAAAGAAGGTGAAAAAATAATCCACGGCTTTAAAGATATGGGGGAAATCGGCGGCGCACTGGATTTTACGGAAGGATTTGAAGTGCGGATACAAACCGACAATCTGGGACAAAAATCGGCTGCTCTAATTCTGCGCGGCAAAGAATATAAAATTGACCAAACCAGGCTGGAACAATTGGTTAAAATAGCCAGGGATCTAAAGCAAGCCAAGCTGTCATAAAAAATATGCGTATTAATGATATTCTAAAAAAACTCCCTCCGGATTTTATACAGGACGCGGTGCGGGATGTGAGCTTGCCGACTTCCGCTGTTTTTGTTGATGTCCACGCCAAGGAAATCCCAAAGCGGTTTGGCGCGCCGTTTCGCGCGCTGTTTATGTATCAGTACAAAAATCAGGCCGGAATATTCCGCTCTTCCGCCGATATGGAAAATTTTTCCAAAAAATCAGCGGTAAAATTCCTGCGCGACAAAAAATTTACCGGCGATGTTATTAAAAAAATTGTTAAATATACCAAATGGATGTCCGATTTTATACGAAACAACCCCAAGGCCGCGGATTTAATCAAGAGCCATAAAATATTTTTTGCCCAATACCGAGAATTTTTTACTTACCATCAGATTATACAATGGGGCGGGGATTATTTGGCAAAAATGGAAGTTTCGGGCAAAGACCGGCAAAAACGAAAACAGGTCTCCCGCGCTTTGCAAAAAGCTTATCAGTTCAACGAAATGGTCGTGCCTTTAATTGAAAAATATTTTCGCAAACTAAAAATCCAACACCTGTTACCGGAAGAAATTAATGCTAATCTCATCGGAAATATTAAAGCCAAACCTAAAGGACGTAACGTTTTGATTCTTAAAAATCGGCGAGTGGTTCTAACCGCGCGGGAAGCTAAGGTTCTTAAAGAAGGTGTCGACAGAAAAATACAATCTTCATTAAAAAAGACCGATGAGTTGCACGGTTTAAAAGTTTCTTCGGGAACTTTTATCGGCAAAGTCCGGGTAATTAAAGAATTGGCTAAACTCGGAACGGTAAAACCCGGCGAAATTCTTGTTACTACAATGACCAGGCCGCAGTACAATCCCGTCCTAAAAAAAATCGGCGCCTTAGTTACCGACGAAGGCGGCATGGTTTCCCACGCGGCGATATTATCCCGAGAATATAAAATCCCCTGCGTTACCGGCACTAAAATCGCGACCAAAATTTTCAAGGATGGCGACATAGTAGAAGTAAACGCTAATCACGGCTGGGTAAAAAAACTAAACGGCTGATTAATTTCCCCGCTTTATGAAAGAACCACAATATCAAGTCTACATTAGAAACGATTGGCCCCTGCCTTTTGTGGAGCCGTGGGCTTTTGGGCCGACCAATGTGGCCAAACCGCCTTTTAGGTGGCAGATGATTTTAGTCGCCAATTTAGGAGACAAATACGCCTGGTGTTATTACAAAGACGACGTTCTAAAAATCGGCCGCGACATTGACCGCCATTTGGCCAAATTAAAAAATCTGGCGAAGTTTAAACAGCATGCCAAACAGGCGGAAACCGAAAACCGAAAATTCGAAACAAAAGTTTCCAAAACGGATCTGTCAAAATTATCCGTCCGGGAATTATCAAATTTACTGCGGCAATGGTACGCGGCCCACAACCGCTTTACCGCCCGCTTTATGCCAATAGACGCCACGGATGAAACTTTGGAGATGGATATTAAAGCCGCCTTTTTAAATGGCGGCATTAATTTATCCGCTCACGATTTGTCTATCCTGCTTACCCCCGATTCTCTCACTTATATCCAAAAAGAGCACAAAGATTTTTGCCGAATCGCCAAAAGGTTTTGGAAAAATCTTGACTCCCCTTTTGCCCAAAAAGCCATTGCCAAACACGCCAAAAAATGGTGGTGGACCGTAATGGGCTGGGGCCAGCACCGGCCTTTGGATGAAAAAACAATCAAAAAAAATCTTTCTAAGATCAAAAGCATAAAGGCATTGCTGGCGGCGCTAAAAAAAGACGAGCGAAACCGCCGGGCGACTTTAAAATTAAAAAGCCGGCTAATCCAAAAATTGCCAAAAGATGCTATACCGCTACTAAGCGCGTTTGAGGTTCTGGCAAAGATGCACGACACCAGAAAAGAAATGCAAATGAGAATGATGAACGGGGGTTTTGCAATCACCAAAGAACTGCTAAAAAAATCTCATATCCCTTTGGCGTACCGAAATTTTATTTCAGTGGAAGAATACGTTAAGCTTGCCGATAACATTAAACCGCCGCTTAAGGAACTGGGCGACCGAACAAAAGCCTACTGGTGCCAAATTTTTTCGAACGGCAAAATTCTGATGTTGTCCGGTCAAAAAGCCGCTCTAAGAATCAAGCAAAGCAAGATTGGCAAATCAGAAAATAGCCAAAATAGCTATATTCAAGGAGTTTGCGCAAGCCCGGGAACGGCCCGCGGGCGGGCGCGGGTTGAACTTAACGCGCAAATTTTGAATCGAACTATCAAACCCGGGGAAATACTGGTCACCAGCCAAACCACGCCGGAATTCGCGCCGGCGATAAAGAAAGCCGCCGCTATAGTTACCGACGAAGGCGGCATAACTTCGCACGCGGCGATAGTCTCCCGCGAACTAACAAAACCCTGCGTTATCGGCGCCAAGTTCGCCACGGAAATTCTAAAAACCGGCGACCTGGTGGAAGTGGATGCCAACCACGGCATTGTAAGGAGGGTGGAATGAAACAGGAAAAATGGGAAATGATGACCAGAGGGAGAGTTTACTTACAGCGCTTTGCCATGGCTTTGTTGGGAATCAAAGACGACGGCGCCAAAGAGTTTTTAATTTCTCCCATAAGCGACGTCCTGTTTATTAACGTCGGCCCAAAAGTTTGGTTTGCCTGGAACAAAAAACAAATTAGCGATTACGGCAAAAAACTGTTGGAGCTAATTCCATCCCAAAAAAAATTCCAAAAACATTGCCAGGTTCTTATTGGACAATACCGTTTAGCGAACAATTGGGCGGAAAAAATTAGGAACCTGAATTTAAAACAACAAACTAACCGGCAACTTATAGACCTTTATAGAGGACTTTACAACGCAACCGGCAAAGTCCAGGTTTTGCTTGGGGCGGATGTGGATTGCATTGATTTATTTTTTGAAACTTTCTTACAAAGTGAGCTAAAAAAGGAGCTCAAAGGAAAATTAAACGACGAGGAATTTTTACCGCTTTACAAAAAACTTTCCGTTCCGGCCTATACAAGCTTTATTACCAACCAGCATCGGGATACTCTGCTGGCCGCGCTGGCAGCCAAAAATGTTTTAGCCGCGGCCGGGCGTCTGGAGAAAAAATATTGGTGGACTGCCCTTGGTTGGGAAAATGTTTTGCCGCACACGAAAAAATTCTTTATCGGGGAAATAAATCGCGGGAAAAAATCAGGGGATATCCGCGATAAGTTTAGAGCCATTAACGGCCAGGAACGGCTGATAAAAAAACATCGCGGTTTAGAAATACAAAAATACCGGCTTTCATCTAAATTCCAATATCTTTTAAACGTACTTGATAAATACGCTTCCCTCCACGACTTGAGAAAAGAAATGCAGGTAAAAAATGTTTATGCTTTTCATCTGCTTTTAAAAGAATCCGCGCGACGGCTCAAGCTTGGCGAGGAGGATTTGGCGTGGACGTGGTATCAAGAAACGCAAGAAATGTTGGCGGGGAAAAAATTTGACCGCAAAGAAATTGAACGGCGCAAAAAAGCTTTCGGGGCGATTATTATAAACCACCGAATGAAAACCTACAGCGGGGATGATGCCATAAAAATGCTCAAAAAAATCCTAAAATCCGGACAAAGCAAGACCGCCGAAGCTAAAGGCCTGGGCGTAACCAAAGGCGTGGTTAAGGGTAAAGTTAAAGTTTGCAGCGGCTACCGCGAAGCTTTGGAGAAAATTAAACAGGGCAATATTTTAATAACGGGAATGACGCTACCCGATTATTTGCCGGCCATGAAAAAAGCCGCGGCCATTGTCACGGACGAAGGCGGTATTACCTGCCACGCGGCCATTGTCTCCCGCGAACTCGGCAAAGTCTGCGTCGTCGGCACCAAAACCGCTTCCCAAATATTTAAGGATGGGGATATAGTTGAGGTGGATGCGAATAAGGGCATTGTAAAAAAATTATGAGAAACCATTACTTTAAAACTAAAGTTGTTAAAATGGGGCAATGGGCTACCACGATTTTGGATATGGAAACGTGGTACGGTCAGGAGACCAATTATTATTTTAAAAAGCTGTTTGGAATACCAAAAGGATTGCTTAAACTTTACGATGATACTACCGGATACTCCCACAATTATGTACCCGAAGACTATTTTATTTTACTGCACAAACAAATCAAAAAAATTAAATCAACAAATTACCGCGGGTTGGAAATAAAGTTAAAAACATTTTACGGTTTGGATAAAAAGGCAAAAAAAGAGGTCGGTAAAGTTTATAAGTATTCGACAAAGCTTACCAACAAACAGTTAAACATTGCTTTCCTAAAAATCCGCCACTGGATTCATCATCTAGCTATTTTTGACCAGTTCGGCTGGCTGGCAGAGGAAGGCTTTATGCCGCAAATGGAAAACATCTTAGTTAACAAACTCAAAATAAAAAAAGATTCTCCGGAATATCAGCGCGTATTATTCGCATTGACCGCGCCGGAAAACATTTCAACAACATTAAGAGAGAGGCTGGCGGTTTTGGAGCAAGCGATCAAAATCGGAAGACAAAAGCAAACTTTAGCAGAAGCCGGCAAAATTCTCGCCAGGGATTTTGGCTGGCTGCCGATTTTTTGCTACGGCGAACCTTGGCCGGCCACACACTATTTAGATGAGGTCAAAAAACTTGCCAAAAAAGATGTTTCGGCTTTAGAAAAAGAATGTCAAAAACTCAAAGATCACAGCTTTAGGCGCAACCGCGATATCACGGAAATATCAAAAAAATATAAAATTGGTAAAAGAGATTTACAAATTTTTATTGATTTTGGATTAGCAACAGATACCAGAAACGAGGCGGAATATTTTGTCAGTTTTGGCGGATATTTTTTGATGCCTCTTTACAAAGAAATTGCCAAAAAACTGTTTATTTCGGTAAAACAGTTGCGGGATTTCACGGAAGAGGAAGTGTCCGACGCTTTGCTGGGTAAAGTAACGGCTGAGTCAATTCTCGCAAAAAAAAGCAAATACAGCGGCTTCGGTTACGACAAAAAGATGCAAAAAAGAATTGATTTTGCACCCGCAGAAGCCGAAAAACTTTTTAAATATATTGAAAGTTACGTAAAACCTATCCAGGGCGGGGATGAAAACCGCGGTACTTGTGCGAGTCCGGGCGTTGCAAAAGGCAAAATTCGTATTGTCCCCTATCCCAAAGATAATCATAAAGTTAAGCAGGGCGATATCTTGGTGACATACGCGACTACTACGGATTATTTGCCCGCGATGAAACGCGCCGCGGCTATTATAACGGAAGTCGGCGGCCTAACCTGCCACGCGGCCGTGGTCTCCCGCGAATTCGGCATCCCCTGCATCGTCGCTTTAAAAAACGCCATGAAAAATTTTAAAGACGGGCAAATGGTGGAGGTGGATGCTAATAAAGGTATTGTAAAAAAAGTCAATAAATAAATTTAAGATTAACCGTTTATGCCTTTCCAAAAATTTAACAATTTATTAAGCACTCGGAGGGCGGAATATAAGGCATTTGCCGCTGTTTATTGCGCTTGCCTTAAAGAATACGTTACTTTTAATTCGGATGGGTTTAATCATTTGCGTTGGCATGTTGACGGGCGCCCCAGACAACCGGCGGAGCAGATGCATAAATTAGGCCTACTGCCTTTGGTGAGGGCGGTAATTATTAACGCGAAAGCTCCTTTGGAATATGAGAGGCGTCAAGCTCCGATTGGAAGAAAGAAAAAAGGAGGCGAGAAAATTTTAAAAGATATAGAATATTGGGGACTGACTGCTGTTGTTGGTAAGCAAAATGTGAAAACAAAAGTGATATTAAGAAAAGTCGGGACGGGCAAAATTCATTTTTGGAGCGTAATGAAAATGCATTAAATACAAAAAAACCCCTGCTTAGAGGCTTTTAAGTGTATCCGCTTCGGCTTAGGAAATCCTTGTCCGAAAGGGGCTTTCGCCCACGGATACATTTCAATAGTATAACGAATTTTATAAACTGTCAATAAACATTCAAAAAAATGCTTATGATTAAGCGGATAAAAATGGCAGAAGTCGATACTAATAAGGGAATTGACGGTAGAATAAAATAATCTTATGGACTACAAAAAACTCATTTCCCACATTAATTCCAAAAACTGGTACCGGCAGGGAGCGGCCGTTAAGCTTTTGTATATTAGCTATCCTTACGATGCTTGTTCGCATTTTACGGTTAATGGAAAACAAATCCCCCATTACTACTTTGGCTACGTCGGTTTTTTGCGGAATGATTTTATGAGTTACTACTTTACCGATGAAACCGCCGGGCAAGTCTGCAATTTTTACCTGGACAAGCAAAAAAGCAACTATAAATTTTTGCTGAATTTAAAAAATAATTGGGGAAAAAAGCTGTTTAACAAAGTCGTATCGTTATCGGACAAATTAAATCTTGCTGATTTGAGCCTGCTTTCGACCACAACATTAATCGCGGAATTTAATAAATTTTCCAAAATCTATGAAACCGCCTGGCGGGAATCCATATTTTTGGATGCTTTTGACATTCATAGTGAAAAAATCGCGGAGGGTGTTGTGGAAAAATATAAACTAAACATCGGCAAAAATGATCTTCAAATCTTAACATCGGCCAGCCAAAGGACTTTGGGACGACAGGCGGAACTGGAACTATTAAAATTGCTCGATGTAAAGTCACCATCGACAAAAATTAAAGCCTATGCCGAAAAATGGCACTGGCTGCAAAACGATTACGCCCATATAGAAAAACTAGGCGCTGATTATTTTTGGAACAAACTGCGAAAACTTAAAAATAATAAAAGCCTGCCGGCAAAAGAAAAGACAACCCTTCGCCAATTTGACGCAAACCTAAAATTGCGAAAAAAAATGCTTCAAAAAATCGGATGGCAATCCCAAGCCGCGGCAATATTAGAAGGACTTTCCACTTTATCCGTTTGGCGGGACAGCCGAAAAGCTCTAAATCAAATGGCAAGCTTTACGGTTAAAAGGCTTGCTTTGGAAATTGCCAAACGATTAAAAATATCCTTAAACGACCTGGAGCATCTCACATATTGGGAAGTTGCCCGATTATCGCACTCTCATCGAGGAAGTGGAAAACCGCATAAGACGACGAAAAAAAATGTCATTTCCAGAAAAAATGGGGTTTTGATTACCGATTACCCCGGAAGAAAAATTCAAATCTATCCTGTTACAAAAAATGAATGGAAAATTAAAGCTTTGCTTGACAAGCTTATCAATCGCAAAGGGCTAAAAGGAAGCACGGCTTACCCGGGCATGGTACGGGGAAAAGTAAAAATAATGTTTTCCCAAAAAGATTTCCATAAAATGAAGAAGGGCGATATTTTAGTGGCGCCCAACACGCGGCCGGAATACGTACCGATTATGAAAATCGCCGGAGCCATAATTTCCGAAGAAGGCGGCATTACCTGCCACTCCGCCATCGTCTCCCGCGAGCTCAAAATCCCCTGCATTGTTGGCGTCCAAGGCGCTACCGACCAGTTAAAAGATGGTGATATAATAGAAGTAGACGCCAACAAAGGGTTTATCACAAAGTTATGAAAAAGCCTTTCAAAAATGACTGGTTTGTTTGGGGGGAATGGCATACTATCCCATGGTTTCATAGTTGCTATATTTTTGGTTTGGCTTTGGAACTTAAAAGAAAAACAGGCATAAATCTTTCGCACGTCATTGCCGACCATGACGGCAAAGTCCAACGGATTTTTATTTCCCAAAGCGAATGGAAGAGTGCAGGTGAAAAATACTTCCAAAAAGTTATAAAAAATCCGACAGTTTTAGAAAAAAACCTGGCAGAAGTGGAAGACTGGGCAAAGAAGCTATTTAGAATAAACAGGCGCCTTTTACATTTGAATCCAACAGTACTCAGCCTTTCGGAAATATACCGTTTATATAAAGATTATCACCAAGCTACACACGAGCTTTGGAGCAACGGGATGGTAACAAATTTATTGGAATTAAACCAATCACTTTTATCCGATTATTTACGTTCATATGTAAAAACACGCGCCGGACGGTTTTTTGGCCAGGAAGAATGGCAAGCACTAATCCTCCCCACCGAACTTTCTTTCATCCAAAAAGAAGAGTTGGATTTTTTAAAACTGGCGCTTAAAATCCAAAAAAAATCCAAAATATCGGCGCAAATAATTAAAAGCAAAAATATCAAAAAAACCTTAAGTCAAGATAAGAGCCTATCTAGTATTTTTTATAAACACATCTCTACCTATTGCTGGACGCAATATGGCTGGATGGGTCCGGCGCTGACTCCCGAGTACTATGAGGCAAGACTACGAGGCTTATTAAAAGCAAAAAATGCGTCAAAATTACTTGAGACTCTAAATGAAAATTATAGATCCCTTGCCCAAAAACAAAAATGGTCAGAAAGACATTTGCCGATAGACGCCAAGCGCAAACGATTGCTACATGATCTCCGCCGCCTACTGTTTAATAAGGCTCTGCGGGTAGACGCACTCTATCAGGGATACTATGCCTGGCATCCATATATGCGACAAATTTCTAAAATTACGGGAGTCCCTTTAAAAATTCTTTACTCTTACCATGGCGATGAAATCGCCGAAATATTCAAAGGGAGAAAACCTAATAAAAAACTAGCGCAGCGCGCGAATGATTATTCAATTTTAATAAAAGAAAGCGCCGGTTTGGTTTTTTATGTAGGCAGTCAGGCTAGAATAAAAATACACAATGTGGTAAACGCCATAAAAAACATAAAATCCATAGCGGAATTAAAAGGACAAATAGCCTATAATGGCTGTGTTACAGGTACAGTTAAAATTGTCTACTCCACAAAAGACGTGGATAAAGTTAAATATGGCGACATTTTAGTTTCTACTACAACAGATCCATCTATTTTACCGGCAATGAAAAAGGCCGCCGCTTTTGTAACCGATATGGGCGGCTTAACCGCTCATGCCGCCATCGTCGCCAGGGAACTAAAAAAACCGTGTATAGTCGGAACACAAATCGCGACTAAAATTTTTAAAGATGGGGATGTGGTAGAAGTGGACGCGAATAAAGGAACTATAAATAAAATAAGCTGATGGTAAATCCAAAAAAACCGATTGAGCAGTGGGGGCCGATAGATGCGGTTATTCTGTATATGTCTTTTTGGTTTCACAACGTTGGTCCGGGCATAACTAAAAAATGGGATGTCAGCTGGCCGGAGCTTTTGGCTTACTTCAAAGACCGCCGCATAACGTATTATTGGGAAAGGGCCTCTATGCAGAGAGAAGGAGAAAATGCCTTGCGGGCCTGGCTTATCCCAAAATCCAAATTTAAAAAAATTCATAACGAATACCTCAAAACTTGGAAAGGCTGTTTGAGCTTGGAAAAATGGATCGATATAAATTTAAACGATGTCCATGATAAAAACGGTCTTGCTTCACTAGTTCAACAAACATACGAATGCTTTACTGACTTTTGGAACGTTAGTTTAATTTTTGAAGAGTCTAATTACGCGGCTCCGCGCTATATGGAAAAGCGCTTAAAAGGAAAAATTCCGCCTCAAAATATGGCGAATGCTTTAGAAGTACTGCTTACACCGGAAAAATTAAGTTTTCACCAGCAAGAAGAGTTGGAACTGTTCAAACTTTATGTCAAGGCTAAAAACAAAAAACAGCTCGATGTATTACTTGGACGGCATACGAAAAAATGGCATTGGGTAGACAACAGTTACCTCGGATGCAAACATCTTAAGCCCAGAGATTTTTCCAAACGCTTAAAAGGAATCTCCCGGTCCTGGGCTAAAAGTAAAATTCAAAATATTGAACAATACGGCAAAAATACCCTGAAAAAGAAACAACAATTGGTAAAACGATTTAAATTAGGAGCACATATGCTGGAACTTGCCCAACTTATATCATATTCAATTTGGTGGCAGGACGATCGCAAAGCCAAAACCTGGCAAGCACATAGCTTCATTGAAAAATTGGCAAAAAAAACATCAACTCTTTATTCCATGCCGCTTAAAGACTTGGCTTTATATAATGCGGAAGAATTCTTTAATTTGCATACATATGGCAGGAAGCTTTCGCCTCTTGCCTTAAAAAACCGCCTGGCTCATACGGTCATAAACACGACCCCGCGTCGTTATACTATGAAAAGTGATAAGCGGTCGAAAAGCATGATTAAACCTTTCCTTCTTCTAAATACCAAATCCGTAACTACCAATATAATTACAGGGACAGTCGTGAGTAAAGGAAAAGGCAGTGTTACCGGTAAAATAAAAATTATCCTGAGCCCGCACAATGGAGAAAAAATACGTCCTGGCGATATTTTAGTTGCACCCATGACTTCGCCTGACTACGTGCCGCTGATGCGCCAAGCCAAGGCTATCTTAACCGACTTTGGAGGCCTAATGTCCCACGCCGCGGTAATCTCGCGGGAACTTAATATCCCCTGCATAGTAAACACCAAAATCGCCACTCAAATTTTAAAGGACGGCGACCGAGTAACCATTAACACCGAATCAGGCATAATCACAAAACTATGAACACTCATTTTAATCCTATTGTTTCTAAGCTCAACAGTCTGCCTTTTACCGAGGCGATAAAACTTCTAAAAACCCGCCGTGACTGGCTGGTACAGGAAGCGCCGGCCAGCCCTTGGTATTGGTGGCTGTCGAGCATGGCCTGGGTCCACGGATTGGCCGATGTCGGCTACTCCCCCGGCAGTTTTACCACGTATGTCACCGGCGATGTGGGAACGCTCGTCATCCAGCGCCAGACCCTTATGGACCTGGCGGAAAAATTAGTGCAAAAAGAACTGGCGGGCAAGTCTATAGTAAAACGCTGGATTCAAATCTGGGCTAAACAGGACCGCGACTTTAGGCGGACTGCCCAAGCAATCCGCGAAACAAAATTATCGGCGTTGGCGGAACCAAAACTTATGGAATTATTCCGGCAATTTTGCCGTCTTTACTACGAAGTGGAAACTTTGCCGCTTTCCAACGAATTTCTCATACCGTATACCGACAAACTGCTCAAGCGGCTGGTTGCCGAACGTCCCGATCACGCCGGCGCTTTGTCGGAACTTATTACGCCAAAGAAAAAATCATTTATTCAGCAAGAGGAAGAAGAACTACTGCGGATAAAAAAGCTGGCGCCTTCAGCCCGGACAGCCGCGTTAAAGGCCCACGCCGCCAAATGGTACTTCCTGCACGGCGGCTACGACGGACCCAAACCGCAGTCAGTCGCAGAATTTAAACAAAAAATGGTCAAACTCCGATTAACATCCTTTAGGCGAAAACGGCAGAAACAGATTCAACTCGACAAAAAAACGGCAACTACCCTCCGGCTCACCCGCCTGGTCGCCGGCTGGAAAGACGACCGGAAAAAAGACAACTTAATCGGTTCCGTGATTTTAGACCTGTTCGCCCGGGAATTCTCCCGCCGCTACCGCATTCCTTACAAATTAATCCGCTACGCCATTCCGCGGGAATGGCAAAAGCTTGCTTCCAAAGATAAAAGCTTCATTTTAGAACTGCGCCTCCGCAAGCGTTCCGGCACCGGTTGGGCCATCCTCTTTACCCGATGTTCCGATGTTTTTACCGGCCGGTGCTACAAGCAGATTAAAGACCTGGTTCAGATGCAAAAACAGTCAAGCGACACGCTGGAAGGAGTTATCGCCAACCCCGGCAAAGTTACGGGCACGGTTCGCATTATTCACCACCCGCAAAAAGAAACTTTCAAACAGGGCAGTATTTTGGTAACATCCATGACGAGGCCGGAATTCGCGCCGCTTATGAAGAAAGCCAAAGCCATCCTATGCGATGAAGGAGGCCTGCTGTCCCACGCGGCCATCATTTCCCGCGAACTAAACATCCCCTGCATCGTCGGCCTCGGCCACGCCATGGCAACCCTCAAAGACGGCGATATGGTGGAAGTGGACGCGAATAAAGGAATTGTATTAAAACTAAATTAGAAATTATGAGAAGAGAAATAATCGAGACACCAAACCCAACCAACAACGGAGATCCGGAGAAAATTTTTCATTCCGGTCCAACTAAGGAAGAAGGCAAAGAATTGGCATACACAAATGAGTTTGCCGATTTTGTAAAAGCGCATCCGGATTTTTTAATAAAAACCAAAAAAGCGGTAGACGCTCTGTTTAGCTTGCCCTCAAACGAGCCTGTCCCCGCCCAAGAGATAGATGGGGTTAAAATAGAATACTTGGGTTGCCATGGCAGAGATGAAAGAAAATATTACAAAGTTACAGTCGATGGCAGAGTTTTTTTTCTTAAAGTCAACTCTTTATCTAACAGTTCAAGGCTATTTTCTGGAGCAGAGGGAGCTGAAGGACTGTTGGCTATGAGAAAAATAAAAGAAGCCCTGCAAGGATTCGGGGATTTTAAAGTTAGCGCTATTAATTATCAAATCGGCTATAAAGATGGTAACCGCTCATATTTTTTGGCCGCTTTTGACGAAAGGATGCGAGCTACGGTAGATGACAAATTAAATGATCTATGGGAAAAAATTAACAAAATAAGAAAAAATTCTAAAGACCAAAACGTCCAAAAACTGTTCAATTTAACACAAA
>Ga0181520_10005921_pt1 | contig 19081 bp, 30 predicted proteins | sample PEATcosm2014_Bin_29_FD_132451 | JGI IMG/M metagenome (GOLD analysis project Ga0181520, IMG submission 132451) | Peatland microbial communities from MTU Mesocosm Facility, Houghton, MI, USA - PEATcosm2014_Bin02_30_metaG | ecosystem: Environmental > Terrestrial > Soil > Wetlands > Peat | place...
ACCCGCAAATCGTCCGAATACGCTCGTCCCATCGGTTTCACGTCGCGGCGACTTCACCAGAGAACTTGAGCATTAATGACGATTGCGTTCCTAGGGTATATCTATCTTGATACTGCTCTAATGCCCAAAAAAGCATGGGCGCATCCGCGAGGGGATGCGCCCATGCTTGCCTTCCGAGGAAAGGATGAAGCCGCCGGAGAGCAGACGCTCTACGCGGCTTCTTCCTTTTCCTTGAGTTCCTTGAGTTCTTCGGTCTTGGACTCTTCCAACTGCTTTTCGAGATCGGCGCGCTTTTTGGCCTTGATCTCGTCGCGCTTCTTGCGCTTCAAGTCGAGCTGCTTTTCGGCGCCGAGAAGTTCAATGAAGGCCTTTTCGCCCCCATCGCCCTTGCGGAAGCCAGTCCGGACGATGCGCAGATAGCCGCCAGCGCGGTCGCCGTAGCGCGGCGCGACGGTCTCGAAGAGCCGCTCGACAGATTTGTCGGTCATGAGAAAGCTGAGGGCCTGACGGCGCGAGTGTAGATCGCCCTTCTTGCCCAGGGTGATCATCTTTTCCACCAGCGGACGGACGGCCTTGGCCTTGGTCAACGTGGTCTCGACGCGGTCCTCGATGATGACGGACGTAGTCAGGTTGCGCAACAGCGCGCGACGATGGCTGGTGTTGCGTCCGAGCTTGAATCCTGCATTGCGATGGCGCATGGTGTGTTACTCTCTTTCGAATTTTCTTGAGCTTTCAGCTCTCAGCCTTCAGCTCTTGGGTTTTCGTGCCCAGACTTGCGGCGTAAATCGCCAGGCGATGCTCATCTGGGCGGCTGTTGGCTGAAAGCTGATAGCTGACAGCTGCTTTTAGAAATTCTCGGCCTCGGTGGGCAATTGCAGGTCCACGGAATCCAGCGGCTCGTCCTCGTCGTCGTAGTGGCTATAGTTGGCGGCCAAAGCGGTGGCGGGCGGGATGCTGGTGGGTCCGGGGACGGCGTTGCCCTGGTCGTCGATCTTCATGCCCAGCGAGAGGCCCATCTGGGCGAGGATTTCCTTGATCTCGTTGAGGCTCTTGCGGCCGAAGTTCTTGGTCTTGAGCATCTCGGCTTCGGTCTTCTGCACCAGTTCGCCGATGGACTGGATGTTGGCGTTCTTGAGGCAGTTGTAACTGCGGACCGACAGCTCCAGCTCTTCGACGGAGCGGTTGAGGTGGTCGTTGCGCAGCATGGAGCGGCTTTCGTCGCCACGGCCGTCGGCCTCGATCTCCTCCTCGAAATTGATGAAGATGTTCATGTGGTCCTTGAGCAGCTTAGCGGCTAGGCCGACGGCGTCGGCGGGCAGCACGGCCCCGTTGGTCCACACCTCCAGGCCGAGCTTGTCATAGTCGGTGATCTGGCCCAGGCGGGCGGCTTCCACCACGTAGTTGACGCGGCGTACTGGTGAGTGGACCGAGTCCACCGGGATGAAGCCAATGCCCAGATCGGCGTCGAAATTCTTGTCGGCAGAGATATAGCCGCGGCCTCTCTTGAGGCGCATCTCCATGTCCAGCTTGCCGCCTTCGGAAAGGGTGGCAATGTAGATGTTCTTGTCCAGAATTTCGACGTCGCCATCGGCCTCAATCATGCCGGAAGTGACTACGCCAGGTTGATCGGCGCGCAGATACAGCGCCTTCGGCCCCTCGCCGGCGAGCTTGAAAGGAACCTGCTTGAGATTCAGGATGATATCGGTGGCATCTTCAACGACGCCCGAGATGGACTGGAACTCGTGGAGCACGCCTTCGATGCGAATCGCGGTGACCGCTGCGCCTTCGATGGAACTGAGCAGGGTGCGGCGCAGCGCGTTGCCGATGGTGGTGCCGAAACCGCGCTCAAAGGGTTGGGCGCTGAACTTGCCGTAGGTGTCGGTAAGCGTCTCGGCATCGACCGCCAGCCGCTTGGGTTTTTGAAATCCTCTCCAAAGCATATCCGTGTCTCTTTTCCCGCTCGGCATGTACGTCGCGATGCATTTTGCGGCGGCCGGGCAAGTTCTCCTTCGTGTTGAGTTGTCAGTTCGCAGTTCTCAGTTCGCAGTTCTCAGAAAAAGCCCGATTCGGCATCCACTGACATCTGAGAACTAATCACTGAGAACTGTTCACTGCTACTTCGAGTACAGTTCGACGATGAGCTGCTCATTGATGGGCAGGTTCACGTCCTGGCGTTTGGGCAGATGGAGCACGCGGCCGGAGAGGTTCTCGAATTTGGCTTCGAGCCACACCGGGACGGGGTTCTGGGCGGCGAACTGCGCGCCCTGCTCGATGATGACAAGCTTTTTCGCGGCGTCGCGGACCTTGATCTCGTCGCCAACATTCACCTGGTAAGAAGGAATGTTGACCTTGTGTCCGTTGACTTCGACGTGGCCGTGGCGGACGACCTGGCGAGCCTGGCGGCGCGAGAGGGCAAAGCCCAGCCGGAAGGCTACATTGTCCAGGCGGCGTTCCAACTGTTGAATCAGCAGTTCGCCGGTGACGCCGGCGGCCTGGTTGGCCTTCTCATAGTAGGCGCGGAACTGGCTTTCCAGCGTGAAGTACATGCGCTTGGCCTTCTGCTTTTCGTGGAGTTGCAGGCCGTAGCCGACAATCTTGGCCTTGCGGTCCTTGCCGTGCATGCCGGGAGGAAAGTTGCGTTTCTCCAGGGGGCAACGGTCGGAGGTGCATTTCGCACCCTTCAAAAAAAGTTTGGTAGCCTCGCGACGGCAGAGGCGGCAGACTGCTCCGGTATAACGTGCCATTTCTTCTCCTGACTTCAGATGACGGCCGGTTTACGTCTCCGGAGGAGATTTCCTCCCGGCCCATGTTAGCTTTCAGCTTTCAGCTATCAGCTTTCAGCCTGTTCTTGCTCTCGGAAGGCTATGCTCTTAACCCTTCACAGTAGAGCTGAAAGCTGATAGCTGACGGCTGTACTTACACTCTGCGTCTCTTCGGCGGACGGCAGCCGTTGTGCGGCACCGGCGTCACGTCGCGGATGGTGCGCACCTCGATGCCGGCGGCAGCCAGGGCGCGGATGGCCGACTCGCGGCCCGAACCCGGACCGGAGACGCGCACATCAACCGCGCGCAGGCCGTGATCGCGAGCCATGCTGGCGGCATTCGTTGCCGCCTGCTGCGCCGCGAAGGGCGTACCCTTGCGCGAACCGCGGAAGCCCAGCGAACCTGAACTCTTCCAGCTCAGCGTGTTGCCCACCTGATCGGTGATGGTGACGATGGTGTTGTTGAATGTCGCCTGCACGTACGCAATGCCAAAGGGCACATTCTTCCGCTCGCGCTTTTTGAACTTCTTGTTCTTGCCGGACTTGGCCGCGCCGGCCTTCTGCTCTGGTTTGGCCATTATGTTTTACCCGTCGCTTTCTTCTTGCCGGCAACTGTGCCCTTGCGCGGACCCTTGCGTGTGCGGGCGTTGGTGTGGGTGCGCTGGCCGCGAACCGGAAGACCACGCCGGTGGCGCGTGCCGCGATAGCTTTGAATGTCGATGAGGCGCTTGATGTGCATCTGGACGTCCTTGCGCAGGTCGCCCTCGACGTTTCCTTCGTCCTCAATCACCTGGCGGATGCGGTTGACCTCGTCTTCGCCCAGATCCTGAATCTTCTTGAAGGCATCAACATTCGCCTTCTCCAGGATGGTGAGCGCGCGAGGATTCCCGATGCCAAAGATGTATGTGAGCGCGATGCGTGCCTGCTTGTTGCGGGGCAGATCGACGCCAGCAATACGTGCCATTGAAATTCCTTTGCTACTTCTGTTGTGCGCCATCCGGCCTCAGCCGGTTCGCGCGGGTTAAACAAAAAGTCTCCAGAGGTTCATCGCAAGCCTTGACTCAAGCTAACTAGCCTCTTGTTGAGCTATCAGCCGTCAGTTTTCAGCTATCAGTTTGCATGGCGATTGCATCCGCTTTTACTGATAGCTGACGGCTGAAAGCTAAAAGCTGCCGTGGAGCTTTCCGCGTTTTGCCAGACTCGCAACTAGCCCTGGCGCTGCTTGTGCTTTGCGTTCTCGCAGATCACCCTGACCACACCGCGACGGGTGATGACCTTGCACTTTACGCAAATCTTTTTGACCGATGCACGGACTTTCATCTGTTACTGCCCTTCCTGAAAGCTGTTAGCCATTAGCTATTAGCTTTTAGCTCTGTTCTTGTGATTCCAAAGTTCTTCAACTTCCAACAAACAAGCTGATAGCTAAAAGCTAAGAGCTAAAGGCTATTTGTACCGGTAAACGATCCGCCCGCGGTTCAGGTCGTACGGACTCAGCTCCACGGCCACGCGGTCACCCGGAAGGATTTTGATGAAGTTCTTGCGCATCCTTCCCGATACGTGCGTCAGCGCTTCGTGATTGTTCTCGAGCTTGACCTTGAACATGGCATTGGGCAGCGTCTCCGTGACCACCGCCATGACCTCGATCATGTCTTCTTTCGACAAACCGCATTCCACTTCCGCCGCCGCGCTTTGAGCGCCTTCCGGCCTGTTGTACCGGGCGTGCTACCCGGTTAAGACTCTTGCTCCGGCAGCGGTCACCGCCACCGTGTGCTCAAAATGAGCGCTCATGCTTCCATCCGCGGTGACTGCCGTCCAGCCGTCGCCCAGCACTACTACGTCGTGCTTGCCCGCATTCACCATCGGCTCGATGGCGAGCACCAGACCTGCCTTCAACTTCATGCCTCGTCCGGCAACGCCAAAGTTCGGCACCTGCGGATCCTCATGCATATGGACGCCGATGCCGTGGCCCACAAAATCCCTTACAACCGAAAACCCCGCGGCCTCGACTACCTTCTGCACCGCGAAGCCGACATCGCCCAGAGTCGCCCCTGGTTTCACAACCGCAATCGCCGCGTTCAGCGAAGCCTCGGTCACTTCGACCAGCCGCGTTGCCGTTGGGTCGATCTTTCTGCCCACCGGAACCGTGATCGCCGCATCGCCGCAGTAGCCGTCAACAAATGCTCCGTAATCGACCGAAACGATCTCCCCTTCTTTGAGGATTCGTTTGGCCGACGGTATGCCATGCACTACTTCGCTGTTGACCGAAGTGCACAAGCAGCAGGGAAAACCCTGGTAGCCCTTGAAGGCCGGCTTGACGCCCAACTCTTTGCTGCGCGCCTCGGCTGCTTTTTCCAGATCGAGTGTCGTTGCCCCCGGCTTTACCAGCCCTCGCACCAACTCGAGCACCTCGCGAACTACCTGTCCCGCGCGGTACATCTTCTCGATCTCACCGGACGACTTCAGTACTACTGCCACTCACCCAGCTTTCAGTGGACAGTTCTCAGTTCTCAGTTCTTAGTTCTCAGCAATTGCCCATCGTGAGCGTAACTGACAACTGAGAACTGACGGCTGAGAACTAGCTCCTCAACCGCTCGACGGCGGCAACAATTCCGGCCGCAATCTCAGCAATTGGCCGGTCTCCATCCACTTCCGCAAATCTTCCCTGCGCGCGGTAATGGTCAACGACCGGCGCGGTTAAGGCCGTATAAGCGCGCATACGCTCCTCGAAGACCTTTTCCGTGTCATCGGCTCGCTGAACCAGCGCGGCGCCATCCACGTCGCAAAAACCTTCCTTCGCGGGAGGCTTGCCGTAAAGGTTATAGATGCTCTGGCAGACAGGGCAATTCCTGCGCCCGGTAATACGGCGCAAGAGTTGATTATAGTCCACTTGTATGCTGACAGCAACCACCGGAAGCCCTGTTGCCAGAGCCGCCAGACGGCCATCCAGCCAGCCAGCCTGCCCCAGCGTACGCGGGAAACCATCAAGAATGTAGCCATTTGCCGTGTCGGGCTGCGTGAGCCTCACCGCAACCATCTCGTTGACCAGCGAGTCGGGAACCAGTTCGCCGCGACCCATGATCTCCTTGGCAGTCTTGCCCAGCTCGGTGCCCTGGGCCACGTTGCCACGCAGCAGGTCGCCGGTTGAAATCTGCGGAATTCCCCAGATTTTTACCAGTTCCTTGGCCTGGGTTCCCTTGCCCACTCCGGGCGCGCCCAACAAAAGGATGGGGCCGGGAGGAGTCACTTGCCCCTTTTCCCGGCCTGAATTGACTGTATCAACAGATGAGGACATTACCAGGTTTTCCTTCCACGAACACGACCGGAGCGCGGCGAAAAGCCGTCATAATGGCGCATAATCAGCTGCGATTCGATCTGGTTAACGGTATCCATGGCCACACCCACGACGATCAACAGCGAGGTGCCGCCAAAGTAGAATGAGATTCCCAATCCGCCTGTCATCCAGGCGGGCAGACGCTGGAAGAAATCGCCAACCAGCCAAAGATGATTCAAGTGAATGCCCGAGATCAGGAAGGTTGGCACTAGCGAAATGATAATCAGGTAAACAGCGCCGACCAATGTGATACGGGTTAGGATGTCGTTAATGAAATCGGAGGTCCGCTTGCCGGGGCGAATACCGGGAATGAAGGAGCCGGATTTGCGGAAGTTGTCGGCGATGTCGTCCGGCTTCATCACGATGGAGATGTAGAAGTAGGCGAAGAAGATGATCGCCAGAATGTATAGGGCTTCGTACCAGGGTTCGCCGGGCGCCATCGCATCGATGATGCGCAGCAAGAAGCTGCTATTCTGCACAAACTCGGTCTGTCGAAGCAACATCGGAGCCGAGAGGATGGAGGCGGCAAAGATGATCGGCATCACGCCGCCGGAGTTGACTTTAAGAGGCAGATGGCTGGATTGGCCGCCCATCATCCGCCGACCAACGATGCGCTTTGCGCTCTGGATGGGGATGCGTCGCTCGCTGCGTTCGACAAAGACGATGAAGCCCACCACGGCGAACATGAACACAACCAGCAGGATGACCGCCGGGAAGGTAAACGAACCCCACTGGTTGGTCTGGACCTTCTGATAGAGTTCGTAGACGCCGCGGGGCAAGCCTGCAACAATGCCGGTAAAGATCAGCAAGCTCATGCCGTTGCCGATGCCGCGCTCAGTTATCTGCTCGCCCAGCCACATGATGAAGGCTGTGCCGGTGGTCAGCGTCAGCACCGTCATCATAAGGAAACCAACGCCTGGATTGAGCACCATGCCGCCCCGCTGTAGCATGAAGGCAATGCCAATCGACTGCAACGCGGCCAGAATCACGGTCATGTAGCGGGTCCATTGAGTAATCTTGCGGCGGCCTAGTTCGCCTTCTTTTTGAATGCGCGCCAGCGGCTCATAGACCACTGTGAGCAACTGGAAGATGATCGAGGCCGTGATGTAGGGCATGATGCCCAGGGCGAAGATCGTCATCTTGCGCAGATTGCCGCCGCCAAAGAGATTCATCAAGCCCAGCGCGGAGCCGCCCTGCTGATCGAACAACTGCGCCAGCTTGTTGGTGTCAACGCCGGGCGTGGGAATCCACGCGCCCAGACGATAGATGGCCAGGATGCCGAGCATGAAGAGCACCCGCTTGCGCAGATCGGGAATCCGGAAGATATTGAGAAACTTCTCAAAAACCTTTTCAAACATAATTGGTTATCCGCTTCTTCAGGGCCATTCCAGCCCTTGAATCATTGCCATTGACCATCTTACCGGCGCAGAGCCTTGCGTGTCGCATAGCCGCTCATTCAAACTGTCATCCCGAGCAGAGCTTGGTGTGTTCTTTACACCAAGCGTAGTCGAAGAACCTGCGTTTCTACTTTGCCGCCTTGGCGACTAATTTCCCTTTAGGAGCCACGGGAGCATCGCCACCCAAAAGTACAGCCTTGCCGCCGGCCTTTTCGATCTTCTCGACAGCCGACTTGGAAAACTTGTGCGCATGAATCGTCAGCGCCGCGCTCAGCTCGCCGGAGCCGAGAATCTTGATGAGCGCTTTTTTGCTCGAAGCCAGACCCAGCTTCTTGTAATCGTCCAGCGTGATCTCGGCGAGCTTGAGGCCTTCAATGTGCTCGACAAGCCTGTCGAGATTCACCACGGTGTACTCGGTGCGGAAGATGTTGGTGAAGCCGCGCTTGGGCATACGGCGGTGCAGCGGCATCTGGCCGCCTTCAAAGCCGCGCATTAAACTCGTACCAGTCCGAGCGCCCTGGCCCTTGTGGCCGCGGGTCGAAGTTTTGCCCATGCCGGAACCCATGCCCCGGCCCACGCGCTTGCGCCCGGTGTTGGCTTTTCTGGGCGCGCGCAAATTCGATAGATTTCTTGTTGCCATTGTTCCCTCGCTGTAGCGCCGAACGGGATTGAATGCCCGCCGACTCGCGTTGTGTGGTGAAGCAGTGAATGAGTTAAGAAGTGAAGTAGTGAATAAAACCTTATTGCGATCGTTGCTTCACTTTTTCACTATTTCACTTCTTCACTCGTTTCACTAACTTTCCAGAATCCTGACCAAATGCGGAACGGCCTTGACCATGCCGCGAATGGACTCGTTATCGACGCGCTCGACGATCTGATTGAGGCGCGTAAAGCCCAGGCCCTTGACCACCAGCCGGTGCTTGACCGGCGTGCAATTCTTCGAGCGGTAGTACTGAATGCGAATTTTCTTGGTTTCAGCCATGGCTTAAAGCTCCTCCACGGACTTGCCGCGCATATTGGCCACGTCAGCCCGGTCGCGCAATTGCACCAGAGCATTGAAGGTAGCCTTGACGACGTTGTGCGGATTCGGCGAACCCAGGCTCTTGGTGAGCACATTCTGCACGCCGACCGAGGTCATCACCGCGCGCACCGCGCCGCCGGCAATCACTCCGGTGCCTTCGGGGGCCGGCTTCAGCAGCACCTGTCCGGCACCATAGCGGCCCAGAACCAGATGCGGAATCGAAGTATCGGTCAGGTTGACCCGCACCAGATTCTTCTTGGCCGACTCAATTCCCTTGCGAATCGCCTGGGGAACCTCCTTGGCCTTGCCCGAACCGTGACCCACAACGCCGGCGGCGGGGTCGCCCACCACAACCAGCGCGGCAAAGGACATATTCTTGCCGCCCTTGACCACTTTGGTCACACGATTGATGGCCACCACCTGATCCTTCAGGTTGTACTGGTTTGCATCGAGTTTCTTCTTCAAGATCGTCATTGTTTCTCTCATTTTCCAGTTGTCAGTCGTCAGTTATCAGTTGTCAGAACTCACGCAAATCCTGTACGAACAAACTGATCACTGACTACTGAGAACTGACAACTGTTTTTAGAACTCCAACCCAGCTTCGCGAGCCGCATCGGCCAACGCCTTGATGCGCCCGTGATAAAGGTAGCCGCCGCGATCGAAGACCACCTTCTTGATGCCCTGCTTGACGGCCTCTTCAGCTACAGTCTTGCCAATCGCCTTGGCCGCGGCCACATTGCCGCCGGTCTTTAGCTTGATGGTAGAGGCCGAAACCAGCGTTTCACCCTTCTGATCGTCGATCACCTGCGCATAGATGTGGTTTAGCGAACGGTAGACGTTCAGCCTCGGCCGCTCGGCCGTGCCTGCGAGCTTGCGGCGGATGCGCTGGTGAATCCGCTGGCGGATTGCGTTTCTCTTGGTCTGCGTAATCATGTTTTTTCTCACCTATCAGCGGAGCCGCCCAGCGACCCCGTTCGGTTAATTCAGCTTATTTTGCGCCCGTCTTGCCGGCCTTCTTCTTCAACTTCTCGTCCGTGTAGCGAACGCCCTTGTTCTTGTACGGATCGGGCTTGCGCAGCGAACGCATATCGGCAGCCACCTGGCCCACCTTCTGCCGGTCGATGCCGGAGATGGTCAGATGGGTCTGCTTAGGGTCCACCGCAACTTCGATCCCTGTGGGCAGCGGAAATTCAATCGGGTGCGAGTAGCCCAGCGTAAAGACCACCATGCTCTTACCCTTTAGCTCGGCGCGATAGCCGATACCCACAATATCCAGCTCGCGCTGCCAGCCCTTGGTGACGCCCAGAACGGCGTTTGAAACCAGCGAACGCGTCAACCCGTGCATCGCCGCCTGAGAATCGTTCTCGCGGTTGACGTGCAACTGGCCATCTTTGGCTTCCAGAGTAATGCCGGACGCAATCAGCGCTGAGACCTTGCCCTTGGGCCCTTCGACCAGAACCGTGTTGCCCTCAACCTTATACTTGACGCCCGCGGGCAGCGGGATGAGCTTCTTTCCAATACGCGACATCGATTCAATCCTTCATCTGGCTTGCGAGTCCCTGTGAGGCAGTTCTCAGTTGTCAGTTTTCAGTTGACAGCTTTAACGTCCCAAGTTCCACTGCAGCCGGTAACAGTTTTTCAGTTCTCAGTAATCAGGTTTTGACTGAAAACTGAGAACTAACAACTGACAACTGCTTTTACCACACTTCACACAACAGTTCGCCGCCCACGCCCTCGCGGCGCGCCTGTCGGCCAGTCATCACACCCTTCGGCGTGGTCATAATCGAGATGCCGAGGCCGCCCTGGACGCGCTTGATCTCATCGTGTCCGATGTAGACGCGGCAGCCGGGGCGCGAGATGCGCGCCAGATCCCGAATGGCCGCTTCCGAGCCGCCGTACTTCAGGTAGACGCGCAGCACCGTCTTGCCGTCTTCTTCCTGGGTCTTGTAATTCGAGATGTAGCCCTCCTCCTTGAGGATGCGGGCGATCTCGGCCTTCAGCTTGGAAGCCGGTACATCCAGCTTCTGATGACGCGCGCGAATTGCATTTCGAATGCGCGCCAGAAAATCGGCTACTGGGTCGGTCAGACTCATTCCTTCTCCTTCATTCCCCGTTCGTCCGCCTGCTGCCGGAAACCAGCGGGAATGTCTACGACAGTTGTCAGTTGTCAGTTCTCAGTTCTCAGTAATCGGCTTTTGATTTTCTAGGCCGCTTGTCAGTTCGTTCGTAAAAACTGACAACTGAAAACTGACAACTGAGAACTCGCTCGCTACCAGCTCGACTTGACGACGCCGGGGATCTCGCCCTTGAGCGCCAGCGCGCGGAAACACAAGCGGCAGACGCCAAACTTGCGCAGAAATCCGCGCGGCCTTCCGCAGAGCTGGCACCGGTTGTGCTTGCGGCAGCTGAACTTCGGCTTCCGCGCGTCTTTCACCCTTTTTGCAGTGGTTGCCATAATCCTCTTATCCCCTTACGCGCCCTGGCGGAACGGCATTCCAAAGGCCCGCAGCAGCGCCCTCGCCTGGTTGTCGTCCTTCGCTGAGGTCACGATGGTGATGTTCATGCCCTTCATCTTCTCTACCTTGGAGTAATCGATCTCCGGGAAGATCAACTGATCGCGCAGACCCAAGGTATAGTTGCCGCGCCCATCAAAACTCTTCGTCGACACACCGCGGAAATCGCGAACCCTGGGCAGCGCCGTCGAAATCAGCCGGTCAAGAAATTCGTAAGCCTTGTCCGAGCGCAGCGTGACCATCGCGCCAATCGACATACCCTCACGCACCTTGAAGGCCGCAATCGACTTTTTCGCCTTGGTGGTCACCGGCTTCTGCCCGACAATCGCCGCCAGGTCGGCCACCAACGGGTCCAGCAGCTTGGTGTTCTGCGTGGCCTCGCCCAGCCCCATGTTGACGACGATCTTCTTCAACTGCGGAACCGCCATCGAGTTCTCAAGCCCTAGCTCTTTTTTGAGAGCCTGCTTGATCTCCTTGTGATACTTCTCTTTCAATCGTGCCGCCATAACATTTTGCTCTCTCTCTTCCGGTCCCGGAGTGGCTATGCAGCCGTTTACCGTTGCGGAAGTGCTTGCCGCACGGGCGTAGTTTCCATCGTTCCGTGCCGCTCTAGTTCCTCGGTGAACGATTCACTCTTTCACTCGTTCACTTCTTCACTGCAATTCCTACTTCTTCGTCGGCATCGTCTGCCCGCACTTCTTGCAGATGCGCATCCTGACATTGCCTTCAACCTTCGTTCCCACCTTCGCGGGACCGCAGTTGGGGCAGATCAGCGCCACATTGGAAACGTTGATCGGCGACTCCTGATCGGCGATGCCGCCCTGGGTCCGCTTTCCCTGCTTGCTTGAAACCGTCTTTTTGACAATGCGCACGTGCTCAACCAGCACCGTTCCCTTGTCGGCGAAGACGCGCAGCACACGGCCCGTCTTGCCGCGGTCCGATCCCGTGAGAACCTTGACCGTATCGTTGCGATGAATATTCAAACTCGGCATCAAAATCTCCAAATGCAGCTTTCAGCCATTAGCTTCGTTGTTGCTACACCAAACTCTTCAACTTTCGCCGACTAAGCCTGCTTAAACACTATCGAACTGAAAGCTGATAGCTGCCTTACACCACTTCCGGGGCCAGCGAAACAATCTTCAGAAACTTCTTCTCGCGCAGTTCGCGAGCCACCGGCCCGAAGACGCGCGTACCCACCGGCTCGTGCGCATCATCGATCACCACCGCGGCATTCTCGTCGAAGCGAATATAGGTACCGTCGCGCCGGCGATGCTCCTTGCGGGTGCGGACGATGACCGCCTTCACCACCTTGCCCTTCTTCACAGTGCCGTCGGGCGAGGACTCCTTCACCGCCGCGGTGACCACATCGCCGAGGTGAGCGATCTTGCCCGTCGCGCCGCCCAGCGGATTAATCACTTGCAGCTTGCGCGCGCCGGAGTTATCGGCCACCGCGAGCATGGTTCTCATTTGCACTGCCATGGGTTCTTCTCCTTACTCGCTCTCGCTTAGTTGGCAACCTTGCTTGCGGTCTTGACCGCGTTATCCTCGAGCTGGCCAAGCGCCGAGCGCCTGACAATCTCTTCCAGCGACCACCGCTTCAGCTTGCTCAGCGGACGGGTTTCGCGGATGCGGACAATGTCGCCCATGCGCGCCGAACTCTGTTCATCGTGGGCATAGAACTTTTTGGTCGAACGCACAATCCGCTTGTACTTCGCATGCGCCTTGCGCATTTCGACCGCGACCACAATCGTCTTCTGCATCTTGGTCGAAACCACTTCGCCGACCTTCTCATTGCGCCGCGCTCCAACTGCCGCCGGCGCCTGTACCGCCTCTTGAGTCGCCGTCATTTAGAGGGCTCCCTTCTTGCTGTCCGCAGCCGCATCGGTGGCCGCGCCGCGAATGCCCAGCGCGCGCTCCCTAGCCACGGTCTTGATCTGTGCAATCTCCTTGCGCAACTGCTGGAGCTTCTTCACTCCATCGTTTTGCCCCAGCGAGACCTGAAAGCGAAGCCGGAACAACTGCTCGGCGGAGGTCTTCTCCTGGCGAGCCAGCTCTTCGTCGCTTAAATGGCGAATCTTTTCCAGTTCCATTGTGTTTCTCTCCGACCGGCTTTCAGCTTTCAGCCGTCAGCTATTAGCCTGTTCTCTGCAAAATCTCTTTAACTGCGACTCTCAACGATTAGCCAAAAACTGAAAGCTGATGGCTGAGAGCTGAAAGCTGCTTATTTGGCCGCGGCCACTGTCTTTTCCGCGCCGGGCCGCATCACAAACTTGGTCCGCAGCGGCAGCTTGTTCGATGCCAGACGCATAGCTTCCTGCGCTGTCGCCGTGTCCACGCCTTCCATCTCGAACAAAATCTTGCCCGGCCGCACCACCGCAACCCAGTGATCCAGCGCGCCCTTGCCCGAACCCATGCGGACTTCGGCCGGCTTCTTGGTGATCGGCTTATCCGGGAACAAGCGCAGCCAGATCTTGCCGCCGCGCTTAATGAAGCGGGTCATCGCGATACGGCTGGCTTCGATCTGCCGATCAGTGATGTAGCCGCACTCCATGACGCGCAGGCCGTATTCACCAAACGAAATTGCGGAGCCACGCCAGGCCTTGCCGCGCCTCTTGCCCTTCTGCTGCTTGCGAAACTTCACCTTCTTTGGCATCAACATAACGAAAACCTCGAACCGAGTTGTCAGTTGTCAGTTCTCAGCTGTCAGTTTCCGGCGCTCCATTGAGCATTCCAGTTACTCGCAACAAAGAACTGCCAACCAACTATTCCAAACTTCACAACCGCAAAACTGACAACTGAGAACCGACAACTGACCACTGTTTAGAACACCGACGTTCCCACCGCTGCCGGCTGACGGCGTTTCTGCTCGTAGATGTCGCCGCGATAAATCCATGTCTTGACGCCAATCACGCCGTAGGTTGTATGCGCCTCGGTGAAACCGTAGTCGATGTCCGCGCGCAGTGTGTGCAGCGGCAGCCGCCCCTGCAAGTACCACTCCGAGCGCGCGATTTCATTGCCGTTCAAGCGGCCTGAGACGCGCACCTTGATTCCCTTGCAGCCGAAGCGCAGCGCCGAGTCCACGCTTTTTCTCATGGCGCGGCGGAAGCTGACGCGCTTTTCCAGTTGCAGCGCGATAGCCTCGGAGACCAGTTGAGCATCGAGCTCAGGCTTATTCACCTCGATGATGTCGATAAAAACATCGCGGCTGGTGCGCTTGCCTAGATCAATCTTGAGCTTGTCAATCTCCGCGCCCTTGCGCCCGATAACAATGCCCGGACGCGCGGTGCGGATGAGAAAGCGCAGCTTGTTGCCCGGACGCTCGATCTCCACCGAGCTGACCCCGGCTGCCTTCAGCTTTTCGCGCAGCTCAGCCTTGAGCTTTACATCCTCGACCAGGAGCTTGTCATAGTCGCGCTCAGAGAACCAGCGCGAACGCCACGGCTTGTTCACTCCCAGCCGAAATCCGTAAGGATGGACTTTCTGTCCCATAGTACTTCCTCTCAAAACCCTCTAGGCCGACTTCGTGGCCTTTTTCGTTGCCTTCTTCGCCGCCGTCTTCGGCTCTTCGGCCTTTGCCGTAGCTGCCTTTGGCTTGGCTGTTTCCGCCGGTTCCTCAACCCTGGTCACCAAGCCGCCTGCAACCTCGCGCTCGGCCACCGAAAGAATGATGTGCGTCAGCCTGCGCTGGTAGCGAAAGGCGCGGCCCATCGGAGCGGGGCGAATGCGCTTCATGCGCGGGCCATCATTGGCTAGGGCCAGCTTGACGTAGAGGTTGTCCACGTCCAGATCATGCCCCTGCTCGCCGGCCACATACTTGGCGTTATCCACCGCCGATACCAGGAGTTTGTGAATCACCGGAGCGATGCGCTTCTTGGTGAAGGCCGCCGTCGTGAGCGCCTCTTCAACTCCCCGGCCCTTGATCAGGTCGAGCACCAGCCGCGCCTTTTGCGGCGACACGCGCTGGAACCTGGCCTCGGCCCTGTATTCCTTTGTCTCGACTGCCATTGTCTCTTCCTCAAGTCAGCTATTAGCTTTTAGCTCTTAGCCATTCACTACTAACATCTGGCTGCTCGTTGTTCTGCCGCAACCGCCCGAATCTCCATAAACAAGCTAATAGCTAAAAGCTAATAGCTGCCTTTCGTCTACTTCGGCTTGGCGCTGGTCTCAGCCGCCTTGGCGCCGCCGGTGTGTCCCTTGAAGATGCGCGTAGGCGCGAACTCCCCCAGCTTGTGACCCACCATATTCTCGGTCACATACACCGGAACAAACTTCTTGCCGTTGTGGACCGCAATGGTGTGGCCGACAAACTCGGGAAAGATCGTCGAGCGGCGCGACCAGGTCTTCACTACCTTCTTGTCATTGGCCTGGTTGAGCACCTCGATCTTCACGGTCAAGTGCGCATCCACGAATGGGCCTTTTTTTGTCGAACGTGCCATAAAAACAGCTCCTAGCTCTTAGCCTTTAGCTTTTAGCTTTTTCTTTTGCAAGCTAACTGCCTGACCGTTGCCTGAAATCTTCGTCTGCCGCATTTCAGCTAATAGCTAAAAGCTGATAGCTGAAAGCTGCCTTTCCTACTTCGCCCGGCGGCTGACAATGAACGCATCAGTCCGCTTGTTGTTGCGTGTCTTGTAGCCGCGCGTCGGCTGGCCCCACGGGGTCACCGGATGACGGCCGCCCGAGGTCTTGCCCTCGCCGCCGCCGTGCGGGTGATCGACAGGATTCATCACCACGCCGCGATTGGCGGGGCGAATGCCCTTCCAGCGATTGCGTCCAGCCTTGCCGATGGAGACATTCTCATGGTCGGTGTTGCCCACCTGGCCAATCGTCGCCATGCACTCGGCCAGCACCTTGCGCGTCTCGCCCGAAGGCAGCTTGAGCAGGGCGTAATCACCCTCCTTGGCCACCAACTGCGCCTGTGTTCCCGCCGAGCGCGCCATCTGCGCGCCTTTGCCAGGCCGCAGCTCAATCGCATGAACCGTCGTGCCGGAGGGAATATTCTTGAGTGGCAGCGCGTTTCCAACCAGAATGTCCGCCTCGGGACCGCTGCTGACCGTCGCGCCCACCTTCAGCCCAACCGGCTGCAGGATGTAGCGCTTCTCGCCGTCCAGATAATGAATCAGCGCAATGCGCGCCGAGCGGTTCGGGTCGTACTCGATCGTCGCCACGCGCCCCGGAACGCCGTACTTCTCGCGCTTGAAATCGATCAGGCGCAACATCTGCTTATGTCCGCCGCCTTGATGGCGGATGGACAGGTCGCCCGTGCTGCGCCGCCCGCCGGTGCGCTGCTTGACCGCCAGAAGCGGCTTGTGCGGCCGATCCGTCGTCAGATCGTCATTGACCAGCGTGGTCTGAAAGCGCAGCGTCGGAGTTATCGGTCTGTATGTCTTGATTGCCATAGTCGTTGTCCTTGATGAACCAGCTATCAGCTTTCAGCCGTCAGCTCTCAGCTCATCGTGTTCAAACTTACCTTGGATTTCAACCTCGGCCATAGCCTCAGCAAAAACAAGCTGAAGACTGAAAGCTAATAGCTGAAAGCTGCCTTACAAATTGCTCACATACTCCGGCATCTTTTCGCCCGCCTTGAGCCGGACGTAAGCCTTCTTCCAATCCGGTTTGAAGCCGGTAAACTTGCCGCGGCGGCGTTCCTTGCCAAGCACGTTGGCGGTGCGAACCGCGGAGACCTTCACCTTGAAGAGCGCCTCGACGGCCTGCTTGACTTCAGTCTTCGAGGCCTCGGGAGCGACATCGAAAACCAGCGTCCCCTCGGTCTCCTTCACGCCCAAACCCTTTTCGGTAATCAGCGGACGGCGAATTACGGTGTAAAGTGTCGGCATCAGGCGGCCTCCGTCTCAGCGGCGAGCTTGCGCTTCGACGCATTCTTTTCCAGCATCTCGGTAATCTGCTCGATGGCGGCCGTCGAAAAAATGGCCCGCTCATTGCGCAGCAAATCGTAAGGATGCACTTCGTTGTTGAGCACGAGCTCCACGCCCTTGAGGTTGCGCGCGCCCAGCACCAGCGCCTGCGTCAGCGTCTTGCTGTTTTCCACTAACAGAGCCGTACGCGTAACCTGAAGTTTGTCCAGCGCCTCACGATAGAGCTTGGACTTCGGCTCCTTCAACTCCAGCGTATCCACCACCGTCAGCTTGCCGTCTGCCAGCTTCGCCGCCAGCGCCGAGCGCAGCGCGCCCAGCAGCTTCTTGCGCGGGAATGCATAGTCGTAACTGCGCGGCTGCGGTCCATGCACCGTGTAGCCGTGACGCCACAAAGCAGACCTTACGGAGCCGATACGCGCGCGCCCCGTGCCCTTCTGCTTCCACAGCTTCTTGCCGGAACCGGCGACCTCTGTGCGGCTCTTGGTCTTGTGCGTGCCCTGGCGCAGCGAGGCGCGATAGTGCTTGACCGCCTCCCACAACAGAGCCTCATTCACCTGCTCCGGCCCATAGAGCGCATCGGAGAGCTCCAGCGTGCCGACCTTGCTGCCGTTCATGTTTACTACATCCACGTTTGCCATCGTCTTCTTCTTCTGCCAGCGATTAATCCCGCCAGCCTTCAATCTTTTTTGCGCCCGAGGGGCGCATACGCCTGGACGGCCAGTCCTACTTCCTCTTGCCGCCGGCCTTCTTCGATGCCTTCAACGGATCGACCGTGCCGCTTCCGGCAAAGCCGCGGCGCTCGCGCGGCGGAGCCTTGGCCTTGGAGATCAGCACATAGCCTTCGCGCGATCCCGGCACCGCGCCCTCGACCATCAACAAATTCTCGTCGAGGTCGATGCCGCGAATGCGCAGATTGCGAACCGTGATCTGCACCGCACCCATGTGACCCGGCATCCGCTGGCCGGGAAAGACGCGCGAGGGGTAGCTCGATGCGCCAATTGAACCCTGCACCTGGAACATATGACCGTGCGACTTGGGTCCGCCGGCAAACCCGTGACGGCGCACAACGCCGGCAAAGCCGCGGCCCTTCGAGGTGCCGATCACATCCACAAACCGCGCCTCGGAGAAGATGTCCACCAGGACGCGGTCGCCAGCCTTGGCGGCCACAACGCCATCGGCGTCCAGCTCCAGCGCAACTTCCTTGATGACCTTCACCGGCGGCGCTTCAGTCTTGGCGAAGTGCCCTTTCTGCGGCTTGGTCACATTCTTTTCCTTGACAAACTCGACCAGGCCAAGCTGCGCGGCCTCATAACCATCCAATGCCAGCGTTTTCAACTGCGTAATCACGCAAGGACCGGCCTGCAGCACCGTAATCGGATGCACATCGCCCTTTTCGTCGAAGACCTGCGTCATGCCGATCTTTTTTCCCAGAATTCCCGTAACGCCCATATCTTCCTTTCCTCATCATGCGATGCGAATTTCATCGCACTGCCGGGTAAAGCCAGTTCTCAGTCTTCAGTTCTCAGTTTTCAGTCCCTCTAATCCATTGGTCGTCAGATAAATACCGACAACCGAGAACTGTGAACTGAGAACTATTTCTCAAACGCCTTGATCTCGACATCGACGCCGGCAGGCAGATCGAGCTTCATCAGCGCATCCACTGTCTGCTGCGTCGGTTCGAGAATGTCGATCAGCCGCTTGTGTGTGCGAATCTCAAATGCCTCGCGCGACTTCTTGTCCACGTGCGGCGAACGCAGCACACTATACTTGTTCTTGATCGTCGGCAACGGGATGGGCCCCGCCACCGTTGCTCCGGTGCGCTTGGCCGTCTCCACAATTTCGCCGGTCGATGTATCCAGCACGCGATAATCGTATGCCTTCAACCGTATGCGAATCCTTTGTCCTACCATTTGCTTCCCTTCGGGAAGAGTGAACAAGTGAATCAGTGAAATAGTGAATAATCCATTCAGCGTCAATTCACTCTTTCACTTCTTCACTCCTTCACTTCTTCACTCCTTCACTTCTTCACTCGCTACTTGATAATCTCGCTTACCGTGCCCGCGCCCACTGTGCGTCCGCCCTCGCGGATGGCAAAGCGCAAGCCCTTCTCCAACGCCACCGGCGTAATCAGCTCCACTTCAAGCTGAACATTGTCGCCCGGCATCACCATCTCCACGCCCTCGGG
>Ga0181520_10005922_pt1 | contig 19079 bp, 15 predicted proteins | sample PEATcosm2014_Bin_29_FD_132451 | JGI IMG/M metagenome (GOLD analysis project Ga0181520, IMG submission 132451) | Peatland microbial communities from MTU Mesocosm Facility, Houghton, MI, USA - PEATcosm2014_Bin02_30_metaG | ecosystem: Environmental > Terrestrial > Soil > Wetlands > Peat | place...
GACGTCGTAGTCGGTGCTCACCGTCTCCGGGTTGCAGTTGACCATGATCGAGGTCTTGCCCGATTCCCGGACCGCCTGGACGGCGTTCACGCAGCACCAGTCGAACTCGACGCTCGAGCCTATCCGGTAGGCGCCCGAGCCCAGCACTATCACTCCCCCGTCCGAGGGAGAGAGGTCGTCCTCGCGCCCGGAATAGGTCGCGTAGAGGTAATTGGTCGCGGCGGGATACTCGGCGGCCAAGGTATCAATGCGCTTGAAGGAGGGGCGGATCCCCTCCTCCTCGCGCCGCGCGCGGATCGCGGCCTCGCTCGAGCCGAGAAGCTCGCCCAGGCGCGCATCGGAGAAGCCCAGTCGCTTGGCCTCCAGGAGGAGATCCCTGTCGGGGGATCCGGCCGCGGCGATCGCCCGCTCGCAGCGGAGCACGTTCGCCAGCTTGCCGAGGAACCATCGGTCGATCCGGGTGAGGGCGTGGATCCTGTCTATGGACCAGCCCTCCGAGAGGGCTCGGTATACGGCGAACAGGCGGCGATCCGTCGGCCGCGAAAGGGCCCCTTTGAGGCCCTTGGAGTCAAGCCTGGCGAGCGCCGGGTCCGCCGTCAGGCCGGGAGCGCCGATTCCCGTCATCCTCAGGGCCTTCTGCAGGGCCTCCTCGAAGTTGCGGCCTATCGACATGACCTCTCCGACCGATTTCATCTCGCTTCCGATGTTGACGTCGACGTCCTTGAACTTGCCGAGGTCCCAACGCGGGACCTTCACGACGCAGTAATCGAGAGCCGGCTCGAAGCAGCATTTCGTCGCGCGCGTTATGCGGTTCTCGATCTGCGTCATGGTCAGGCCCAAGGCGAGCTTCGCGGCTACGAAGGCGAGAGGGTAGCCGGTGGCCTTCGACGCGAGGGCGGAGCTGCGCGAGAGCCGGGCGTTGACCTCGATGACTCTGTATTCCTCCGAATCTGGGTCGAGGGCGTACTGGATATTGCACTCGCCGACGATGCCGAGGTGATCGATGACCTGCAGGGCGACGCGCCTCAGCTTGTGGTACTCGGAGTCGTTGAGGGTCTGCGATGGAGCCACGACGATGCTCTCGCCCGTGTGTATCCCGAGCGGATCCAGGTTCTCCATGTTGCAGACCGCTATGCAGTCGCCAGAGCGGTCGCGGACCACCTCGTACTCGATCTCCTTCCATCCGCCGAGCCATTCCTCCACCAGCACCTGGGGGGAGATGGCGAGGGCCTTCTCGCAGCGCCCTCGAAGCGCGTCCGCGTCCTCGCAGAGCCCCGAGCCGGAGCCGCCGAGCGCATAGGCCGCGCGAAGCATCACCGGATAGCCGATCCGCTCGGCCGCCGCGAGGGCGTCGGCGACGCGCGCGGCGGCCTCGCTCTTGGGCGTGGAAACGCCGATCTCGGCGAGCTTCTTCGCGAAGAGGTCCCGGTCCTCGGTCTCCTCTATCGCTCGCACTGGGCTGCCGAGCACGCGAACTCCGTGCCTCGCCAGGACCCCCGATCGGTCGAGCGCGACGCCGCAGTTGAGGGCGGTCTGCCCGCCGAAGGACAGGAGTATCCCGTCGGGCTTCTCCTTCTCGATGACTCGCTCGACGTACTCGGGCGTGACGGGAAGGAAGTAGGTCGCGTCGGCCATGCCCTCGCTAGTCTGGATGGTGGCGATGTTCGGATTGATGAGGACGGTCTTCACGCCCTCCTCGCGCAGGGCCTTGAGGGCCTGGGAACCCGAGTAGTCGAATTCGCCGGCCTGGCCTATCTTGAGGCCGCCCGAGCCCAGGACCAGGACTCTCTTGACGTCGATCATCGCGCCAGCCTCCTTTGGAGGCTATGCCTCGCCTCGAGGCTAGGCCCCATCGCGAGCTCGGGCTCGCGAGTCCCGACCGCCGCCTTCCCGGCTCGCTCCCTCGCCTGGGCCAGGAACGCGTCGAAGAGGAACTCTGTGTCCCTCGGGCCGGGGCAGCCTTCGGGATGGAACTGGACGGCGGAGAAGGGGCCGCGCGTCGAGCGAATGCCTTCGACCGTGCCGTCGTTGCCGTTCGTGAACCACAGCTCCCAGCCTCCGGGAAGGCTGTCGGCGCTGACCGCATAGCCGTGGTTCTGGCTCGTGATGTAGCAACGCCCCGACGATACGTCGACGCAAGGCTGGTTCTGGCCGCGATGGCCGTAGGGCAGCTTGTAGGTGTCTCCGCCGGCGGCGAGAGCCATGATTTGGGCGCCGAGGCAGATGCCGAATACGGGCTTGTCGCCGGCCAGGGCCCGCCGGACCGTGGCTATCGTCCTTGTGCAGGCTTTCGGGTCGCCGGGCCCGTTCGACAGGAAGACGCCGTCGTATTCCCTGCCTTCAAGGCTCGCGTTCCAGGGGAGGACTTGCAGCTCGGCTCCCCTCGAGAGAAGAGAGCGCAGGATATTGTTCTTCGCGCCGCAATCGAGTAGGGCTATCCTCGGGAAGCCTCCCGCTCCGTATACGGCCGCCTCCTTGCGCGACACCGAGGCGACGGGGTGGGACGAAGCCGCGGACTCCAGCTCGGGCGCCGGTTCCGAAGAAGCGCCGTCGACGCGTATCGAGCCGCGCATCACGCCGCGCTCGCGAAGCCTCATCGTCAGAGCCCTCGTATCGATGCCTTCGATCCCGGGTACGCCCTGCGATTCCATCCACGCGGGAAGGCTCCGCACCGACGCGTGGTGGCTGGGGACGGCCGCGACCTCGGAGACGACGAGTCCCGACACCCATATCCTGCTCGACTCGAAGTGGAGGGGTATGCCTGCGTCGTCCAGCGCGTCGTCGGGGACGCCGTAATTGCCGACGAGAGGATAGGTATTTACGAGTATCTGGCCGAAATAGGACGGATCGGTGAGAGATTGAGGATAGCCTGACATGCCGGTCGTGAATACGACCTCGCCCTCGATACTCTTCGCCGCGCCGAAGGCCCAGCCTTCGAACTCCGCGCCGTCCTCCAGGAGGAGGCGCGCCCTCTTTCGCCTGGACATCAAGTATCTCCTTGGCCTCCGGCCGCAGTCGGGCCGCCGGGGGCGCGCCGAGGCGCAGGCCGGGGCGCGACCATAAACTAGCTGAAATCGACCCCTAGTTTCAAGAGGGGAATGGGAATATATGCTATATTACTGCATAAAAATGCAATAATCAGTCAGCGCGCCTCCGCTTCCGCTCCGCATCGACGCCGGCCATGGAAGGCGCGTTCCTACGGACGGCGATGATCTCGGCGACGATGGCGACGGCGATTTCCTCGGGCGTCTCGGCGCCTATGTCGAGGCCGATCGGGGCGCGCAGCGCCTCGGCCTTTTCGCGGTCGAAGCCCTCGGCGACTAGCTCCTCGATGAGCATCCGGGACTTGCGCCTCGATCCGATGAAACCGGCATAGCGGTATTCCTTGGACAAGACGGCCCTCGCGCATTCCAGATCGCCGAGGTGGCCTGGGCTCACGATGACGACATAGGTCGATGGGCCGAAGCGAAAGCCTTCTATCGCCTCCGCGAAGCCGGCCCTGAGGCATTTGACCTCCGGCGGGAATCGCGACGGGTCGGCGAACTCCGGCCTGGGATCCGCGACGGTCGTCCTGAACGACAGGCCGATGGAAGCGCGTGCGAGAGCGAGGCCGACGTGTCCGCCCCCGAGTATAAGGAGAAGGTCGGGCGGTTCGACCGGAGAGTAGAGGAGGGCATCCGCGCCGAATTGGACGAGGCCGCTCTCGCGCCCGCGGGAGAGGGCCTCCTCGTCGAGGCCGCGAGCGGAGCCTGCGAGGAGCGAGCCGTCTTCGCCGACCACCGCGATGCAGCCGGATCGGGCGGAGCTGGCGATCACCACCGACTCGCCGCGCTCGATCGCAGCCGCGGCCGCGGCGTAGAGGGAGCGGTCCTCCACCAGTTCTATCCACATCTCGGCTACGCCGCCGCAGATTAGGTCCGCCCCCGTCGCCTCGGCCCCCGTCATGTCCACGCTGAGCGTGGCGTTGACGCCCGAGGCGAGGCAGGTGAGGGCTTCTTGGCTGGCGCGGGCCTCGGGCTTGCCTCCGCCGACCGTGCCGATTATGGTTCCGTCGGGACGAACGGCCATCCTCGAGCCCTCGTGTCTGGGGGCGGAGCCGGATACCTTCGCGACGGTAACCAGGGCCAAAGGCCCCGTCGACGAGGAAACGTCGCGCAGCGCGGCGTCGATGGTCATTCGCGGTTCCTCCCGCCGCCTAGTTGGCGGCTTTCACCTTGCGGGCGAGCTCGCGGCCCTTCTCGCGCAAGGCCGCGAGCGTCGCCTCGTCGGGGACGCCGGCCCATTCGAGACTGCCTATGGAATCCCACTTGAGCGCGTCCAGGGCCTCGTCGTACTCCTTCTCGGCGCCTCCGACCCAGCCCCATGAGCCTATGCGCAGCGCCGAGCGCCCGTTTATGTGCTTGCGCGCCAGGAGGTCGAGGACATAGGCCATCGGCGGGAACATCTTGTACTCGTAAGTCGGCATCGCGACGAGTATGCCCTCGCTCTTGTACGCGTCCGACAGGATATAGGACGCATCCTCGTTGGGCACGCGGTGCATGCTGAAGCCCAGGCCCTCGTCTTCTATGCCGCGGATCGCCGCCTCGAGGCCTTTCTCGGTGCTGCCGTACATGGAGCCCCAGATCACGCAGACTTCCTTCTCGCGGCTTCCATCCATGTAGGACGCGTACTTCCGATAGCGCTCGATTATCCTCGCGGGGTCCTTCCGCCAGACGATTCCATGGCTGGGCGCCACGACCTTCACGTCGAGGGCGTCTACCTTGTCGATCGCCCGCTTCACGAAGGTCCCGAAGCTCGCGACGATGTTGGAATAATAGCGGAGGGTCTCGACCTCGAAGCGCTCGTGCTCGCGCGCATTGAACTCGTCGTCGAAGACGCGGTCGCCGAGCATGCCGAAGCTGCCGAAGGCGTCGCAGGAAAAGAGGGTCCCCGTGGAAGGCTCGAAGGTGACCATGGTCTCGGGCCAATGAACGTTGGGCGCCTCCACGAAGGAGAGGCCCATTCCCGCCCCGAGGTCGAGGCTGTCGCCCGTCTTCACCGCCTCCACGCCCTCCACGACCTTGTAGAAGCTCTTCACGAGCTCGACGCCTTTTGACGTCGCGAGTATCTTGACTTTGGGGTTGATGCGCCGGTACTCGGCGAGCCAGCCCGTATGGTCGGGCTCGAGGTGGTTGAGCACCAGGTAATCCACGTCGGCGAGGCGCAGCCCGGCCTGGGACAGGCCCGCCTCCAGCGCGGCGGGCGCCCCTCCCCAATCGCGGACGAGGTCGACGAGGGCGACCTTCTCGCCCTTGACTAGGTAGGAGTTGAGGGACACGCCGTCGGGTATCGGCCAGATCCCCTCGAAGAGGTCCTCCGTCTTGACGTCCGCATGGAGCGCGTAGATCCTGTCGCTTATCTTATGGGCCTTCATGGCTCGTCCCCCTTGGCGCCACGGATAGTAGCCTGCCGCGCGTCGGTCTTTCAACCGCGCTCGGGCTTCGTACGCTCGAGCTCGGCTCGCGCGCGAGCCGAGCCGGCGAGAGCCCGGTCCTCCAGATAGGCCTTCGCGGTGAGGGCGAGGCCCTCCTCGTAGAAGACCCGCGGCTCGAAGCCGAGCAGCCTGCGCGCCTTCTCGTTCGAGAAATGGTAGTTCCGGGAGCCCTGCTCGACGCGGTACATCGTCAGCGGGGGAGGCTCGCGCCTGCGAATCGCCCGCGCCCCGAGCGTCATCAGCCAGGCCGCGGCGAAGGCGAAGCCCTTCGGGAGGCTCGTCGGCTTCTTATTCGACCCGACGGCGGCGAACATTGCGCGGACGTAATCCTTCCATGCGACTTTCTGGCCGTCGGTGATGAGGATGGCCTCTCCGCCGGCCTCGGGGCGATCGAGGGCCGCCAGGACGCCGGAACAGAGATCGTCGATGTAGACCGGGCAGGTGAGAGCCTCTCCCGTGCCTATGTAGCCGAAGACGCCCTCCATGATCGCGTCGTACATCCGGTACGTGCTCACGCGGTCGCCGGGGCCGTAGACGTTGCAGGGCCGGATGGCCGTCGTCCTGAAGCCGGCCGAGTTCCGCGCCAGGACGTAATCCTCGGTCATGCGCTTGGTGATCTGGTAGGGGTACTTCATCGGGTAGTAGGGCCCGCTCTCGGTAGTGTCGACGTGGGGGCCGAATCCATGGACCACCGCGGAGCTGAGATAGACGAAGGTTCCGCATCCGGCGTCGCGGGCGGCCTCGAGGAGCCTCTCGGTCGCGTCGCAGTTGGCTTCCACGAAGAGCTCGAGCCTCCCCCAATCCGAGGCGAGGGCCGCCGAATGGATCACCGCGTCGACCCCCCGAACCGCCTCGCGGACGCGAGTCTCGTCGGCGAGGTCCGCCTTGAACAATTCGATACCGCCGCCTCCTCGCCGCGAGCCTCCCCCGTCGGCGCCTTCGCCCAAGGCAAGGAGTTCGGAAGGCGCGTCCTTTCGGCGGTAGAGGGCGCGGACCGAATCGCCGCGGGCGGCGAGGGCCGCGCAGAGGTGGCGGCCGATGAAGCCCGAGGCGCCGGTGACGAGGACGAGCCTGGGAGGGGCCGTCATAGGTAGCCCGCCCCCTTCAGGACGATGAACCCGTCGGTGCCGAGGCCGATGGCGGCGTGCAGCACGAGGCCGGGCACGATCGAGCGCGTCCTCCACGCGAGGAGGCCGAAGACGATGCCCGCGACCGCCGCGCTCGCGAGCTCCGAGAGAGGGTGGCCGAAATGAAGGAGAGTCGACGGAATCGTCTGGAATAGGACGAGAGCGGCCATCGATGTGGGACTTCCGCCTTCCTTCTCGGCCGCGAGCGCGAAGGGGAAGATGAGGAAGCCCCGGAAGAAGAACTCCCAGGGAACGTAATAGAGGAAGAAATAGGCCGCGAAGTGACCGAGGAAGGGGGCCATGCCCGCCTCGCGGACGCGGCCGATGAGATCGCGCGAATAGGGATAGAAGGATCCGAGGCCGGAAGAGGTCGCGCCGAGCGCGCCGATAAGCGCCGCGGCGGGCACGAGCATCCAGAAGATCGGCCTGCGCAGGAGGCGCGGCCTCAAGCTGAGGCCGAGGTCGGAGGGCCTCTCGCGGAAAGCGGCGGCGAGGATCGCGGGAGCGGCGCCGAGAAGGAGGAAGGAAAGGGCGAAGCGCGCCCAGTAGCCGGGCAGGTCCCCTTTGAGGCCGCCGATTATCGGCAGGCGCGCCGCCATGGCAGGCGTGAGGAGGGGAGGGGTGAAGGCCGAGAAGAGAAGGCAGGAGAAGGACGCCAGGGTCATGTAGGAGACGCATTTCAGCCAAGGCTTGCCGAGCCGAAAGGCCGGGCCTCCGAGGAATTCGGCGACGGGAGATCGTTGCGCAGCCATACCCTTCAATAGTATCATGCGCGTCGAATCGATGGAACGGAGGGTCTATGAGGATAGCGGTGGCCGGCGGTACAGGCTTCGTGGGAAGCCACGTCGTCGAGCTGCTTCTCGAGCTCGGATACGAGGTCAATTGCCTGGTACTGCCCAAAGAGGGGCCGCTTTGGCTCGAGGGGCTTCGTGGGGGCGATCGATTGGCCTTTTTCGAGGGAAGCGTCACGGAGCGCGCGAGCCTCGGGCCTTTCCTCGCCGGCTGCGGCGCCATCGTCAATGTCGCGGGACTCACGCGCTGCAGGACCGAAAAGGGATTCTTCGCGGTCAACGCAGGCGGGGCCGTGAACTTGGTCGAATCCGCCCTATCCTTGCCCGACGGACCCCGCCACATAATCTCGATGAGCTCCCTCGCCGCGTCGGGGCCCTGCCCCGAAGGGCGCTGCCTCGGAGAGGACGAGGAACAGCGGCCGCTGACACCCTACGGCAGGAGCAAGGTCGCCCTGGAGGCCGCGCTCCGCGCCTACGACGGCCGCATGAACTCAACCTTCATACGAGCCCCCGGCGTCTACGGGCCCCGCGATCGCGATTTTCTCCAGTATTTCAAGATCGTCGAGCGCGGCCTTCGCGTCATCGCCGGCCGGCGCCGCGTCATGTCCCTTCTCTACGTCAAGAATCTCGCCGCGGCCATCGCCTCGTGCATCCTCAACCCCGCAGCCTACGGCCAGGCTTTCTTCATCGCGGACGAAGGCGAGTACGACTGGGACGATTTCTCGGCCATGGTCGAAAAGTCCCTGGGCAAGAGGACTCTGAGGATACAAGTGCCCGAATGGCTCGTCGCCGCCGTCGCCTTCTTCTCGGAGGCGGCCAAACACGTGATGAAGCGGCCGCCGCTCCTGGACAGGTACAAGCTCCTCGAGATGCGCCAGCGCCGATGGGTCGTGTCCACCGCCAAGGCCGAGCGCCTCCTCGGCTTCAAGCCCGCGGCGAGCAGCCCCGACGCGATAGCAGAAACCGGCCGCTGGTACAGGGAGCGGGGATGGATATAGCGCTTTGCGTCCTCAGGCCCTCGCCCCAGCATCCCCTTTCAGGAAAGTCTCTTCATAGTACCTGCAGCCGTCGGCTATCGTCTCTTCCAGAGGTCGGTACGCTATGTCGAGCTCGCGGCGGCTCTTGTCGCTCGAGTAGTACGCGGTCCAGCCGGAGAGCCTGCCGTAGGCGACGGTGACGAGGGGCCGCTTGCGCGTCAGGCGGGAGAGGGACTCGGCGGCCCAGCCGGCGGCCAGGAGGGCGAAGGAAGGGACGACGAAGGGTACGAAGCGCCTGCCCGCGAACTTGGCCATGAGCTCGAGGACTCGCGTATAGGGTACGTTGGCTCCTACCGAAAGGTAGGCTTCGCCCCTGCGCCCCTTTTCGGCGGCCGCGAGGATAGTCTCTACGAGGTCGCGCACGTCCACGACGGCCAGGCCGCCGCCGAAGCTGCCGAGGAAGACGCGCTTTCGGTACATGCTCGCGTAGAGGCGGTTGTGCGCGGTATCGGGCCCGGGGTCGCCCGGCCCCATGACGGACGCGGGATTGACGACGACGGCGTCGAGGCCCCGGTCGCGGACGGCCTCCAGCACCGCCTTCTGCCCGTCGCGCTTCGTAGTCATGTAGCCGAAGCTCTCCGGCCAGTTGAAGGGCGTTTCCTCGTCGGCGGGCATCCCGTCGGGGCGGAAGCCGACGGCTCCGACGGAGGAGACGTGGACGAGGCGCTTGACCTTGAACTCGACGCACGCGTCGACGACCGACCTGACGCCGCCGACGTTGACCGCCTTCATGATGCCGGCGTCGAGGACCCAGTACGAGATGAAGCCGGCTACGTTGAACACGAGGTCCCTGCCTCTCACGGCGTCCCTGACGGCGCTCGAGTCCCTCAGGTCCCCGCGGAGTATCTCCACCCTGCCGACGAAGGGCTCGGGGACGGTCTCGCCGGGCAGGAGGAAGACCGCGATTGCGTCCTGGGGCCTCGATTCGAGCAGCCTCTCCACGAGGCGACGGCCGACGAAGCCGGAAGAACCGGTAAGCAAGACATTCACGCAGCGCCTCCGAGTCGTGTATAGTATGTCGGCGGCGGGCTCGTGTTCAATCTCCGGACGAGGAGTAAAAAATTGAAGAGGATCGGCGTGACCGGCGCTTTCGGCTTCCTCGGAGCGAATTTCATCGCCGCCTTGCTCCGGGGCCGGGATTGGCTCGGTCTCGAGGAGGGCGGAATACGGATAAGGGCCTTCGCCTCCCGGACGAGGTCCAATCCGATCTTCGATGCCGCGAAGGTCTCCGTCGAGAGCCTCGACATTCTCGACCAGGGCGAAATGACCGGAAAATTCTCAGGCCTCGACGCTGTCGCCCATTTCGCCGGACTCGTCGACTACCGGTCCACCTCGAAGCGCTCGGTCTGGGACACCGATGTCCTCGGGACCCGGCGAGTGTTCGAAGCCGCCCTCGCCGCCGGAGTCTCGAAGCTCCTCTACGTGTCTTCCGTATGCGCCCTCGGCGACGGGGCGCGGGGCGGCGCCTCCCCTGCCGGGCTGGCCGACGAGGGCACGGCGCCTTACGGAGACTCGCATTGGCCGACATCCTTCGCCTCGCCGACCGATGCTCTTGCCGCCGTAGAGGCTTCCGCGTACGGCGATTACGGCTTCCTCGAGGGAGCCCGGGTGGCCTACCTGGACGCCAAGCTCGCTGGTTGGGAGCTAGCCAAGGTCTACGCCCGCGACAGGGGACTTCCCGTCGTCACCATATTCCCCGGCACTGCCGTGGGCTCGGGAGACCTTCACCGCGCGATCTCCAAGCTCATCGACAACGTCTGGGAGGGTAGGCTCCGCCTGTCCTTCGAGGGCTCCACGTCCTTCGTAGGCGTCCGCGACCTGGCGGAAGGAGCCGTCCTCGCCCTCGCGAGGGGCAAGCTCGGAGAGGGCTACGTCGTCGCGGGCCGGGACCGGGATAATCTCAGCTATGCCGATTTCCAGGGCATCGTCGCCGACCTCGCCCGTTCGGAGGGATGGCTCGCGGAGCGCAGGCCCCTCGTATTGCCTCGGAGTCTCCTCCTCGGCCTCGCGGCGGCGGCCGAGCGCGCCATGCCCAACGGGAGCCTCACGAAGGCTTTCGTGCTCTCGGGAAGTCTTCGCAACGTATGCAGCTCCGCCAAAGCGCGCGCGGAACTCGGCTACGAGCCGGGCATGAGTCTCGAGACGGCCATCCTGGAGTGCAGGCGCTTCGGCGAAGAGCAGCGGGAGGCGATGAAACCGGCCGGCGGGCGGAGCTTATCGCCCGTCCTTCGGAGCCAATGAGACGGTCTGGTTCCCGAGGCGCCGGCTACCAGGCTACCCTGAACCGCGAGCCGCCTTTTCGTCGCAGCGGAGCGAAGCGTTCGCGGTTGTCGGCGAGGAAGGCCTCGTAGCGCTCCTCCACTACCGCGGCTTTCGCGTCCATGGCCTTGGCCACCGCGAAATAATCGTCGTAGCTGGGCTCGGGCGGAAGCGAGGAGAGGTCGACCGGCTCGAGGAACTCGATGAAGTAGAACGTATTCTTGAATGTGGTATAGGAATACTCGGTCCCGTTCACGCCCCTGAAGCTCAGGCGGCGGATGCGGTCGTCCTCGACCTTGAGGAAGATGGGATAGAGCTCGGCGCCGGCGAGGTGGGCCATCCGGATGCCGCCCGTCCGGGGCTTGCCCCAGTCGCCGAGCGTGGAATCGCCTTCATGGAGCGAGATGAGGAGAGGCCTCCCCTTTTCCAGGGCCCTGCCGCAGGCTTCGACGGCGGGCTTCGAGTCGGCCTTGTCGAGGGGGATGAAGCCGGCCCCGCTCAGGATGTGGCGAATGATCGGAAAGTTGAAGGCTCCCTTGTCCATCATTATCGCGAAGGGTTCGCTGGAAACGTGCATGAGGGCCACGATGTCGAAGGTCGTCGAGTGGTTCAGCAGGAGATAGACGCGCTTCTCTCCCCGCTTTCGCCGCGGGAGCTCGTCGAGGCCTTTGACTATCACGCGGGCCTTGGCGCGCATCCACAAAGTGGAATATATGCTCATGATCTTGAAGGGGATGTTCAATGGCACGGTTGCTACCTCGTTCTCGAAGGCTGGCGGCGGAAGCGGGCTCTACGGTTCGCTAATTTAGAGCGGACTCGCCGGACCTCGGTTGCGGGCAATCGGCGACCGTCGCGCCGCTGCGCTAGAAAATTCCCGAGCCGACCGTGAGGGTGAGGTTGAGGGCCGCGCCCGGCGTGCTCGGCAAGGCGGCGAAATTGAGAGGTTGGCCGACCCCGTAGGTGATGTATTCTCCGCCCGCCTGGCCGAAGCTGAAGGTCGCGCCGAACTGGAGACTCATGTAGTCGAAGAATTTCCAGCTGACGCTCGGAATGACGTAGCCCGACAGATCGGACAGGTTCGATATGACGATGAGCGAGGCTCCAAGCTTGTCCGCGCCGAGAGCCTGCGAGAAGAGGTCGGTATCGGAAAATGAGGCGAAGGCGTAGTGCGTTCCGAAGTTTATGGTATCGATCTTGCCTGGGTTGCCGACGTAAAAATCGAGAGCGTCCTGCGCGTTCACTCCCGTCTGACCCTCTCCGTTGTAGTAGTACTGCAGCATGATAGTGACGCGGGAATCTGCGTCGAAGTAGTAGCCGCCGATCGTCCCCGAGAAATAGAAGTCGCCGGACTGCTGGGCCCCGGTAACGGCAGGCGGGTCGGAAGGTATGGGGTCGGACAGGAAGTAGCGCTCGCTTCCGTACTTGAGGATCCCCTCGCCGAAGAAGTTCCAGGACCCGGTGCCGGTCGTGCCCATGAGGAGTGCGCGGGGGTGGTCGTTGTAGGAATAGTATCCGCCGAGGGCGAGCTCGGTGTTGCCGAAGCCGTACTCGCCCTTGACCGCTATCCGGGCGTCGCCGGGATCCATGCTTACGTTCGTCGATCCGCTCGCGCCGGTCGTCGTGGGCAAGCCGGCATAGACATAGAGGTTGTTCGTGACGCCCAGGGGTATCGTGGTCTTGATCGAGATGGGTCCCTGGCGCTCGGCGCCCGGATTCGCGGGGTCGATGGTGGTCGAGGTGGCGAAGATGTCGTCGGCCGGCTGGAAGTAGCCCTTGCTCACGCCCCAGGAGAGGGGCTGCAGGCCGGCGCTGAAGTAGACCTTGTCCTGCCAATTGAACTTCGAGTAGAGAGACCAGACCGCGATGTTGGGGATGGTCCCCGTGCCGGTGCTCGTCAGGGAAGCGGTGGCGATGTTGGGGACGTTCACCGTGTTGTTGTTCGGGTTGTTTACGGTGAATGGCCAGCTCGTGCGGAAGTCCATGTTCACGCCGAAGTCGGTGAGCGGCTTCGCGACGATGGTGACGTCGCCCTGGATGTCGGGGGTGACGTAATCGCTAGTGGAAGGCAGGAAGCGCCCGCTGCCGTTCCAGGGCGAGGCCCAGGCGGAGGTGAGGCCGACCTTGCTCGTGAAGGAGCCGCCGACCTTGACCTGGTCGTACTTGAGGAAATCGCTCTGCCCCTGGGCTTCCTTCGATACGTTGTCGGTCCGCGTCACGGTCTCGGGACTGCCGAACATGTCGTCCTCCGATTCGGAGGAACCGGAGCCCGAGCCGGACGCCGAAGCGCCCTGGGCGCCGGCTGCCGGCTGGGCCGCCGGCGCAGGGGCAGGCGCCGACTGCGCGCCGAGGGCGGCGCCCGCGAGGATGAAAGCGGCCGCGAGGAGGCCGGACAGTGCGGCGGGGCGGCTTTTCGGCGCCCGGTCGGAAATTTCGGCTCTGCGCATTTTCGCTCCGGCTCCCTATTGGGCGCTCTCGAGGAAGGTCTTCTGGAAGTACTTGTCGTCCAGCTTCCCGACGTAGACGTCCGAGATGGTGAGGACGCTTTGCGTGCCCTTGTTCACCTCGTCCACCATCTTGAGCTTGGCCGGTATCAGCTTATCGGCCACCTGCACGTAGGTCGGAAGGTAGTAGATGGTTCGCATCGGCCTGTCCGATACGGAGAAGTCCTCTTCCTTGAGGGGAAGCGGCTTGTCCTTCCGGACGGTGAGCCTGATCTTCTGGTAGGAGACTTCGTCGTTCTTGGCCTGGAGCGTGAGGATCCAGGTGTCGAAGACTCCCAGCCTGCCCTCGTCGGTCTTCAGGATGTCGAAGTCGTCGGCGAAGGTATACTTCTTGAAGTCGGAATTCTTGGCCTGCGAGCCGTTGATGTTCTCCTTCATCGTCGAATGCGAGTAGTTGCCGCTCTCCGGATCGTAGAACCATACGTTGTCGTCTATCTTCAGGTAGCCCTGGCCCTTCTGCTTCTCGGGCTCCCGTATGAGTATGACGATCTGGTCGTGGTCGTCGCGGCGGAAGATCTTGACTTGCGTGGTGCTCGGGTTCTCGCCCGGCTTCTCGGATACGATGTCGTAGACGGCGCTGTAGTCCTGCTTGCTGAAGGTCTGGAGGTCGTCTATCGCCTTCAGGAGGGCCTTGAAGTCGGTGGTGGCGGCTGCCGCCGGAACGGCGGCCGCGAGCGCCATGCGCCCCAGCTTTGTGCGCTTCATGCGATGCTCCTTTACTTGACCGTGCGCAGGGCCACGGCGGGATCGAGGCGAGCGGCCATTCTCGCGGGGAAGAAGGCGGCGACCAGGGTCAGGACCGTAACGATGACCACGTTCGCGAATGTCCGGACGATAGGCAGGCTGAAGGTTATGTGGCCGTTCTTTAGGATCAGGAAGAGCGGGCTATTGAGCCCGAAATTAACGAGGGACACTCCCCCCATTATTATCAGGGCAAGCAGTATGCCGGCGAGAACGCCTCCTATCGCGAGGAAACCGGCCTCGAAGAGGAATAGGCTCCGCACCTCGTCCCGTTGCATCCCTATGGAGCGCATCGTGCCTATCTCACGTATACGCTCGTACATGATGATGCGAAAAGTATTCAGTATCCCGACCATGATGATCACGAAAAGCACGATCAAGATGAAAACGCTGACCCAGTCGAGCACCTTGACGATCTGCTGTGCCTGCTGAAGGTAATCGTCGAGCGTCAGGATGCGGTACTTGATTCCCGTCCAGGTCTCTTTCTTGGCCTGAGTCATCATGCTGCGCACGAAATTCTGCTGCTGGTCGCCTATCTTCCTATCGAAGACCTGGGCCTTCTTGCGCAGGCTCTCGTAGAGGTCGCTGCCGTACTTGTCCATGCCCTTGAGCGAGGGGAGATAGAAGCCGAGGCTCTGGTAGTCCTCGGGCTGGAGATTGAGCAGCTCGTTGACGTATGCCTTGTTCGCATAGGCGGCCATGGATCCGAGGATTCCGGGATCGACGGTGATGCCGGCTATCGCGAATTCGCCCACGTTGTTCTGCCCCGTATAGGTCCTCATCTCCACGAGGACCCTGTCCCCGACCAGCACGTCGAGCCTCTTGGCCACGGGCTCGGAGACGATGAGGCCCTGCTTATAGGACATTCCCGCCATGCTCCCCGAAGTAAAGACGAGGCGCTCGGGGAGGAATGTCTCGTTGGCGAAATCCACGCCGGCGATCGTGAGCTGGGCGGTCTTGCCGGCGAAGATAAGCGTACCCTGGAACGAGGAGCGCTTGGTCACGTATTTGGCGGGGATCCCGACTTCTTTCGCCGCCGCGAGCAGGGTCGAGTCGTCCCCGATAATGTCGAATTCCTTGCCCGAGGCCGATTTTTCGACGCCCTGGACGAAGATATGGCCCGCGGCGAGATTGGCGGCATTCTCGCTTATATTCGAGACGAACGAGCCTGCGAAGCTATTGATGACGGTGACGATCATTATCCCGAAAGCGATGGCGCCTCCGAGGAGGAAGGTCCTCTTCTTCTGGCGCGAGAGATTGCGCAGCGCGAGATTGATGATTTCCATAGCTTCCGCCTATTCGGTCTGCATGGCGCGCACGGGCTGCACCTTGAGCGCGAGCGATACGGGGTAGAGATACGCCAGGACCGATACGATGCCGACAAGGACAAGGCTCCAGACGACGGACGAGGCCTTGACCGTCGCATGGAGCACCTCGCCCGCGAAGAGTATCTTCAGGAAGGGATTCGTCGCCGCGATGCGGGCGACATCGAGGATGCCCACGACGCCGAAGGCGATGGCCGAGCCGATGATCCCGAATACCACGGTGATCGTCAGGGCCTCGGCGAGGAACATCTTGCGCACGTACCCTTTTTGGGCGCCGAGCGCGCGCATCGTGCCGATCTCGCCGGTGCGCTCGATGACCGAGATCACCAGGGTGTTGATCATTACGATTATCGCGACTACGGCGACTATGATGATGGCGACATTGAAGACGAGGCGCACACCCTCGATGAAGACGACGAAGGGGCCGGCCGCCGTCTTCCAGTCTGCGGCCTGGGCGTCGATGCCTTCCTTGGTAAACCAAAGATTGAGCGAATGTACCGTCGCCGGGGCGGCGGCCGGGTTCCTGAGCCTCGCCATGGCGAAGTGCCAGGCGCCGGTATCGACCTGCGAGACCTTCTTAGGCGCGGCGGGAGCCGCTTTAGGCGCCTGCGCGACAGAGACCTTACCCTGGGTCACCACTGTCTCGCCGCCGAAGAGATCGTCGCCGGAAGCCGCCAGGAGGCTCTTCTGCTCGTCGGTGACGGGCGTATCTTCGTCATTGCCCAGGGTGAGCCCCATGAGGATGCGGACGGTGTTCACGTCGGCGTAGGAGATGAAATCATTCGCCTCGCTCTCGGTCTTGTAGGCTACGACGCCGACGAGGGGGACCGAGCGAATTTTAAAGCCCGATTTTCCCACACCCGTAAGGAGGATAGTGTCGCCGACCTTCGGCTCGACGCCGAGGTTTTTCTTGAGGCGGTCGATCGTCGCCTGCGAGACTACCAGCCCCTCCTCGCCTGGTTCCAGCAGCCTCCCCTTGACCGGGTACGCATAGGTGAATTGCTTGTAATAGCTGGCGGGATCTATGCCGAAGAGGAGGACGAATCCCGGCCCCCCATCGCCCTCGGCCGTATCGGGCGCGTCCTTTATAGTCGCCATCGCGTAGCCCGTGACCTGGCTCGTTACGCCGGCGACTCCGGGCTCCGAGCTCAGCTTCGCCGCTATTCTGTCGAAGTAGGGGAGGGTCTGGGTAGTCTCGGTGTTGCCGAACGAGGAGGCGCCGAATAGGCTGACCGGCACTTTGGCCTTGGCCGCGATGAAGATATCGCCGGTGTAGTTGCCTATGAAGGTTTCCTTGACTCCTCGGGCAGCCGTGTCCATGAAGGCGTTGCCGACTATCAGTATGACCACGCCGAGGGCGAGCAGCACTCCGATGATGAGGCTCTTGGCCTTGTGCTCGAGGAGGTTCCTGAAGGCTATGCGCACGAGGACCGGCATGGCGCTTCAGCTCTTCTCGGCGGAGCGGGCCGAGGCGTCCCTGCCTTGGCGCACGTTCTCCGTCACGAGCCCGTCGCGAAGGCGGACTATGTGGTCGGCGAGGTCGACGATCTTCGCGTCGTGGGTCGAGAAGATGAACGTCGTCTCCATCTCGCGGTTGATCTTCTTCATGAGATCCAGGATCTGCTCGCCGGTGACCGAATCCAGGTTCGCGGTGGGCTCGTCGGCGAGGACGATCTGAGGCTTCGTCACGAGGGCGCGGGCTATCGCCACGCGCTGGCGCTGGCCGCCGGAGAGCTCGTTGGGCTTGTGGGCCCGCCATTGCTCGAGTCCCACCTCGCGGATGAGGTACTCGATCCATTCGCCCTTCTCCCTTCCCTTGGGGCCATTCTTGCCGAGGAGGAGGGGGAACTCGATGTTCTCGTATACGGAGAGCACCGGTATGAGGTTGAAGGATTGGAAGATGAAGCCGAGGGTCTCGTGGCGGAGAGTGGTCAGCTGCCTGTCCGTCAGGTCCTTGGTGGGCCGCCCGTCGATGATGACGGTACCGGAGCTGGGCCTGTCCACGCAGCCGAGCATGTTGAGGATGGTGGTCTTCCCGGATCCCGAGGGGCCCGCGATGGATATGAAGTCGCCCTTCTCTATGCAGAAGGAGACGCCCTTCAGCGCCTCGACTTCCACCTTGCCGAGAGGATAGACTTTTCGGACGTCCTGGAGCTCTACGATCGTCATACCTACTCCTTGCGCTCGGGCCCATCTCGAGCATTCGCCACATAAGATATTCACTCGGGAGCCATCGATGCAAGGATGGACGGCCGTTTATCCGAACGCGCCCGGCGAAATTCATCCGTCGTTCATCGGGGCCGTATGGAGCCTCCCCGCGCTCGAGGCGTATACTCTCGCCTATGGGAAACGAGTCCGAGAGGACGGCGCCGCGCGTCCTCATCGTCGAGGACGATCGCGACATCGCCGAGCTCGTCGCGGCCTACCTCGGCCGCGAAGGGCTGTCCGCGGTCATAGTGGGATCCGCCGAGGAGGCCATCATCGAATGCTCCGCGCGTCAACCGGAGCTCCTCCTCCTGGATCTCGGCCTCCCCGGCGCCGACGGCCTCGACCTGTTGCGGAAATTCCGCGAGGGCAGCACCGCCCCCGTCATCATCGTCTCCGCGCGCGAGTCGGACGAGGACAAGATAGCCGGACTCGGCCTCGGAGCCGACGATTTCGTATCCAAGCCTTTCTCTCCCAAGGTCCTCGCGGCCAGGGCGAAGGCGCAGCTCCGTCGCGCCGCCTACGGCTCCGGCGCGGGCGCCTCCGGAGCGCGGCTGACCTTCGGTCCCTACGTGCTCGATTTCGAGGGCAAGCTCCTCGAGCGGGGCGGCGCGCGAGTCCCCCTCAGCCGCAGGGAGTTCGAGCTGCTCGCTTTCCTCGCCTCCAACGAGGGCAGGACCTTCGGGCCCGAAGAGCTCTATCGGGCCGTATGGGGGCTCGAGCACGGCGATCTATCGACCGTCGCCGTCCACGTGCAGCGCGTCAGGCGCAAGATAGAGGATGAAGGCGCGCCTCCGAGATGGCTGGTGACCATACCGGGCGCGGGGTATCGCTTCAAGCGCGAGGACCGTTGATGCATCGCGAGGATACGCGTCGCGCTGGTATGCGCAGTCGGAGGAGGCCCGCCAGCCTCAAGCTCATCCTGGGCGGTCTCGCGGCCGGGGCCCTCGTCCTGCCCTTCGGTCTCGCGGGCATTATCGCCCTCATCCTATCGACCAGCGGCCGCGAGCAGCCCTTCGTGCACTACCGCGAGGCGAGCGTCGAATTCGCGAAAGCCGCTCGAGTCGATTCCCGCGGCCGGATAGCGCTGATCCCCGGATATCTCCCTCCGGCCGGCTTCGAGCTCGTCGTGACCGGAAAGGACGGAGACGTCCTCTACTCCAGTTCCCGGAGCTTCGCGACCGGCGCCCGGCCGGGCATCGGCGCGATGGCCGACGCCGCTCGGACGGAGTTCCCCTCGCCGAATTTCTTCTCCGAGACTTTGACCTTCAAGGGCAGGACGGTCGGCTCGTACTGCGCATGGTTCCCCGAGGCCCCGGCCCGGCTCGAGACTCCGGCCCCTACCTCGGTCGCCGGCAGCCTTGCGCTCCTGGCCCTGGTCGCGGTCGTATTCCTTCTCGGGGCCCTCGTGGCCACGCTGCTCGCGCGCGCCGTGCTCAAGCTCGAGGCGGCGGCGGGGCGGATCGCCGCCGGCGATTTCGACACGGCGGTCAGCGTGCGAGGCATACGCGAGATCGAGGACCTCGCCTACGCCATGGACGGGATGCGCGCCACGCTGCGCGAGGATCGCGACCAGCGCGCGCGCTTCCTCGCGGCGGTCTCCCACGACCTGAGGACTCC